>ENA-OYWC01000025-OYWC01000025.1-human-gut-metagenome-genome-assembly--contig:-NODE-25-length-78417-cov-12.325209_pt1 | contig 78417 bp, 59 predicted proteins | sample MGYA00244165_ERZ653387 | MGnify/ENA primary metagenome ERZ653387 (study PRJEB26926, sample SAMN06164974) | human gut metagenome | biome: ENVO:00009003; feature: ENVO:2100002; material: ENVO:00002003...
GGATAATCGCCTGTTGAAGAATATATTTCTCCTATGTTATTGTAACTTATTGCCACATTTGGATGGTTTTCTTCGTATACAATTTTTTGGATGATCAACGCTTTTTTAAGATACTCCAACGCTTTCGGATAATCTCCTATTGAGTGATATATTTCTCCTATGTTATTGTAACTTACTGCTACAGATGAATGATTATCGCCGAATTCAGTTTTCCGGATTGACAGCGCCTTTTCAAGGTATTCCAACGCTTTCGGATAATCTCCCATTGACGAGTATGCAGTACCTATATTATTATATGCTGTGGCTGTTTCTTCATCAGTTTTAGCCTTCCTTAAGGCCCTGCAATAATACAATAGGGCCCGATTATAATCAGCCAAATAATCATGAAAAAATTCTCCCGCCACAAGCTGCCAAGTTGCATTCAGTGTGTCAAGCAAAGCTCTTGTCTCAATATAATAAGCAGCCGAATCATTCTGAAATCGTAGTTTAGCAATTTCATATCTGCTATAACATTCTTGACCAAGATCTTCCAATGCGTGCTGTCCATAGAGTTGGTTGCGAGCGAGTGCCTTTTGACGTCTCGCAAGTTCCTCCTTTTCTCGATTATTGATTACTTGAAGTTTTCGGTAAGATGCAATACGATCATTAAGGCTCCCTTTCGTATTCAGCATCGAATCGGCCTTAAATAATTCCCCGTTAAGAATGTAGGCAGATACCTGTCTGTAGAAATCATTTATCAGATCAAAATCAATTTTGGAATATTGCTCCGCCATATCCTTGACAAGTTGTTCGCTTTGACTCCTTTCTGCATATAATGCCTGCAATTTCTGGCGATACTCTTCGATGGTGATAGCCTGCCATGCTTTTAGACTATCTAGTTCCATTTCTCGTGATCGAAGTCGTTTCTCCAATTGCTGACGGATAAGACGTTGAGTAGTCAACTGATTGTCCAAGATCGCATCCAATGTCTCTAATGTTAAAACCAGCGGTTTTTGGGGAGTATAATAACATTCACGATTCAGTATATCAGGGTCTAATAGTCGATAACCATTTTTCTGAACATCCTGTAATGTATAAACGTCTTCCCTAACGGGGAACGTAAAATCTCCTATTGAATCACTTATAACACTCGTTCGCCTATCTCGGAATGATATAATCACCTTTGCAAGTCTTTTACCAGGTGTTACTGAGCCATTCTTATTTAAAACTCCACGGGTCTTCGTATATCCCCTCTGAATCTGAGCTGAAGTTGGAATAATGGGTAAAAGCAGCAGCAAAAAAAACAATATAATTTTCATTTGATATATGAGCAATGTTAAATAACGTTAAATTAATGTAAGTAATTTCAAAGATAGTGAAAAATCAGCACATATACATTTATGCATGATAATATCGGAATCTCCCGTTAAGATTAATGGGATCTATAATTTTTTCGTAAATTTGAATTATTATATTTTGTCATTTTGACCGATGAAACCGCGCCGCATCATCCTGATCCGGCATGGCGAGTGCCATGCGAACAACGACGAAAGCAAATTCGCCACGGAGCCCGATTATACAATCGAGTTGACGGCAAAGGGTGTGGAGCAGGCCCTTCAGGCCGGGCGCGCGTTGAAGGGGTTGCTGGGCGACGAATCGGTCTATTTCTACATCTCGCCGTTCTGGCGAACCCGCTCGACCTTTGAGAATATCGTGCGTTCGTTTCCCCGAAGCCAGTTCCGCTACAGCGAGGAGCCGCGCCTGCGGGAGCAGGAGTGGGGCTATCTGCGCACTTACGGGGAGTTGAAACGGCTGAAGGCGGAGCGAACCGCCTATGGTGCCTTCTACTACCGTTTCCCGGGCGGTGAGGCCGGTACGGATGTCTACGACCGCATCAACGACCTGCTGGGTTCGCTGCACCGCGATTTCCGCGACCCGGACTATCCCCGCAACTGCGTGCTGATTACCCATTCGCTGGCCATCCGGCTCTTTGTCATGCGGTGGTTCCACCTGACGGTCGAGGAGTTCGAGGAGATGCGTTCACCTGCGAACTGCGCCCTGACAATACTGGAACTGGACGAGACGGGCGACGAATACCGGCTTCTGACCCCGCTGGCTCGGAATCCCGAGGCGCCGATCCGTCGTCGTCCCATCCGCCTGCCCGAGCCGGACGAAGCAGAATAAACCAGCATATAAATAAATACCCAAGAAAAACCTATGGAAAACACATACCGATCCATCGGCCTGTTTATCGATGGAGGCTACTACGCCAAGGTGAACGAGGCGCTTGCCGCGCAGGCGTCGCTCAATATCGACATGGGCAGCCTGATGTACCTCGTGCGTCAGCAGGTGGCCCGCATCGGCGGCCACGCTTTGTCGGATTGCCACATTACAGAGAGCCACTACTTCCGTGGCCGTTATCGGGTCTATGATGCCAACAACAAGCACCTGCTCTACAAGGAGCGGCGGTTTGAGGATGCGTTGATCGAGAACGACGTGATCTTCCACTACAAGCACCTGCGCGAGGTGCAGCACGACGGCGAGACGTCGGTTATCGAGAAGGGCATCGACGTGTGGTTTGCGTTGGAAGCCTACGAGTTGTCGGTCATCCGCAAGTTCGACTATGTGGTGCTTATCACGGGTGATGCCGACCACGAGATGCTGATCCGCAAATTGAAGGCACTGAAAATCCATGCTGTATTGCTCACCTGGGATGTGGACAGTGAATCGTCAGCCACGTCGAAGTTGCTGAAGGACGAGGCCTGCACGCACATCGAGTTGAGCGAGCTGGTCGCCGCCGACCGCGAGCTGCTCGGGCGTCTGTGTAGCCGCGTGAAGAGCGAATAAAGAGTAACCTCCCGCAAACCCTGAACGGCATGAATATCGATAACCCCGAGGATCTTTTCGAAAATTTTCAGCCTCAAGTCCTACACACGACTTTGTGCGTGGATGGGGAGACGCTGGATTTTGAGCGGAGCGTATTCCGCTTTGCCGGAAGTGTCCCGCGCTGGCGTGTGGCCTTCGAGTGCATCTTTTATTCGAAACGAGCCTCGCTGCCGTTCAAGGTCTATCTGACGCACGTCGGGCAGAACCTCTTTTGCCGGAAAAGCATCAATCGGGAATATAAGTACAGGGATTATTACACCACAACTTTCCCGCGGGATCGGCTCTTCCCCGAGCAATTGCGGTTAGTGCCTGAAGGTGCGGAAATCAATGTCTATATCAAGGATCGTCGAAAGTGGGGTGTGGAGAACTGTTCGTTTCTGCTGCTGCCGGGCGAAACTCGGGATTACCTGACTCCGGCACATGTCCATTTATACAAGCAGGAGCAGCAAGATCCATTGCGTGACCCCTCCTTACGGGCCTTTGCAAGCGGGACTTTCAGCGGCATTGCAGTTCGGTGCGTATTCGACGTGCGGCAGCCGATCAAGGACGACCGCTACGAAATCTTTTTTACACTCCGCGATTCGGCAGGGTTTCGGATTCGACGACTCTTGGGCAAAGTGCAACCGATGTACTACTCGCCGACGGAGCGGGCTATTGTGGCGCAGACATTGTTCGATTGGGGGAAATGGCCGGAGGATGACTACCGGTTGGAGGTTTCGTTCTTGGGTGAAATAATGGCTGCCATTCGCTTTACGGTCGGAGATAAGGATATTCCGGGTGCATACAGTCCTGCGGATTTTGAAAAATAAGGGATAGCGATGGCAACAAACAATACGGAGGATACGTCGCGCTACGATGAGATGCTGGCCGAGGTGCAGGCACTGTTCGATGCCGGGCGCGACCAGGAGGCGAGCGAGCGTGCCGATAAGCTTCTGGGTAGGATGGAACGGCAAGGACTGAACGACTCGTTGCTCTACTCGGAGGCGATGCGGTTATTCGGCATGGCGCAATACCGGATGGAGAACTACCCGATGGCGGATGGAGCCCTGCGCTTTGCCTACGAGACACGGAACGCGCAGGGTAAGGGTGACGATGCGGTCGGCATCAGGATTCTGCAAGCCCTAAGCGAGATTGCCATTCTGCGCGACCAGCCAGTCGAGGCTGCCGGGCTGCTGACGCTGATCAGTCAGCATCTGGAGGAACAGAACCATCCGGATAAATGAGCAACAGCAGAATCTAAACTCGAATAAAATTTTGTAACTTGCATATATTAAAATCATAAACCAGATGATGAAACAAACGTATACCCCCGCTCCGCTCGATACGCGGAATATTGAACTGCCGAAGGAGCTTGATGGATTGATTGAAGAGATGGCCCGTAACGTCCACGATGTCTGGGCGCAGGGGCGTATCGCCGAAGGCTGGACTTATGGCGAGCAGCGCGATGACAAGCAGAAGACGCACCCATGTCTAGTACCCTACGAGGAGTTGCCTGATGCCGAACGCGAATACGACCGCCAGACCGCCGTGCAGACCCTCAAACTGATTCTCAAACTCGGATTCAAAATCCATAAATAACCGTCTCTATGGAATCGAATGCATCTCAATTCACCGAACGGCCCGAAAACGTGGCCCGACTGTTCAAACAGGCCCTTTACGGAATGTTGGCCTTTGCGCTGGTGGCGCTGGCCGGCATTGTCTGCTATGCCGTATTCGGCCACGAGCAGACGATTGGCTTCGGCGTACTTGTCCTCGTGATATGGGCTCTTGTTGCCGTATGCGCCCTGTGTTGGCTGGGCTACTGCTGCAAACGGTTGCTGGAGATCTATTCCGAAAGCCGCCAAAAGTTTTCGGAGACCGAGCTGACACTCTATCAGGAGGCTGTCCGCCACGAACGGTCGATTCAGGATAAACAGCGGGAGACGGTCCAGCCGGATCCCGACATTGAAGCGAAACGCAAGGAAGTCGAACTGGCCAAACTGGAAAACGAACTCCGGAGCCACAAGTAGTCAACCGTTAACCCAAGCTGCTATCCATGAAGAACTCGCTGAAACGATTTTTTACACTGGGCTTCGACCGGGCCTTCTCGGGACGAGGCCGCAAGCAGTTTGCCTGGCTGGTCGGCATTCTGCTGCTCTTTTTCGGGGTGATCTATCTGGTCAGCTGGTTCTTCGCCTTCCCCGAGCCTTCGGACACCGCAGCCCCCGATTCGCAGCCGGACGCAAGCGGCAGCGATGTCCCGATGGGTCGCCTGCTGCAACTGATCTGCTTGTTTATCGACCCCGGCAGCGTGGCTAACGTCTCGCCCGAAGTGCGCTGGTTCTCGCTGGGAGTTGCCATTCTGGGGCTGCTGCTCTTCACAGGCCTCCTGATATCGGTGGTATCGAACATGTTGGAGCGGCGGGTCGAGCGCTACCGTGAAGGCGAAATTGCCTATCCGCTTGAAAATCACGTCGTGGTCATCGGCTTTGACGAGATGGTGCCGATGCTGGTGCGGCAAATCTGCTCGGAACCCCGCTACGGGAATTGTTATATCCTGATCCAAAGTGTGCAACCCGCCGCCAGGGTGCGCAACCGCATCCATACGGTGCTCGATGCCCGGCAGGAGCGGCGCATCCTGGTGTTGCACGCCCAGCGAAATTCGACCGAAGAACTGGAAAAACTCTGCACGACCCGCGCCTGCGAGATCTTCCTAATCGGCGAAGCGAACGAGTACGACCACGATTCGCTCAACATCGACTCCCTCCAGAAGATTGTGGAGATTCACAGCAAGACGCGGAACTGCCCGCGCATCCCGGTCTCGGTGCTGTTCGAGTATCAGACCACCTACGCAGCGTTCCAGATCTCGGATCTGGCCGAGGAGTGGCGCAAGCAGATCGATTTCCACTCCTTCAACTTCTACGAGGAGTGGGCCAAGAAACTGCTGGTGAAGCGGTGTTACGAAGAGGGAGCTACAAAAGTCGAATATCCGGCTCTGGACCGCGAGCCGATCACACAGGAGAGCGACCGGACGGTTCATCTGGTCATCATCGGCATGAGCCGCATGGGGGTGGCCTTGGGTGTCGAGGCGGCGCAGCTGCTCCACTTCCCGAACTTTTGCCGTGACCAACGGCTGAAGAGCCGGATCACCTTCATCGACGCCACAGCCGATGAGGAGATGAATTTCTTCCGCGGTCGCTACCGCCACTATTTCGACCTGGCATCGAGCCGCTACCGGGACATCACGCACCCCGATGAGGATAGGATCCTGCCGCCGAACTGGGATTACGGTCCCCGGACGGATTTTCTCGATGTGGAGTTCGAGTTTATCAAGGGACGTGCCGAGACGCCGACCGTGCAAAATCTCCTGGCGAGGTGGGCCGAGGATTCGAAACAACAGCTGTCAATCGCCATCTGTCTGAACTTCCCGCCGCAGGCCATGGCCATGGGGCTCTACCTGCCCGATGTCATTTATGCGCGCAATATCCCGGTTTTCGTGCGGCAGGAGACTTCGAGTGCCCTGCTCGATCTGCTCAACAACCGACTCAAGAAGGAACCGCTGAATCGCTATTCGCACGTCTTTCCATTCGGGATGCTGGCCAATTCGTTCGACCTGGACCGCCGCAATACGCGCCGGGCACAGCAGGTCAACTACATCTACGATTACAAGGGCAAATACGGCACCAGCCCGTCGGCAGCACCTTCGGATCATGAGCTGCAGCAAGCATGGGACAAACTGCCCGTGGCGCTCCAGTGGTCGAACTTCTATTGCGCCGACTCGGTCGATATAAAGCTGCGCTCGCTGGGTTTCGGAGCGACACCGCTCATGCGATTGACAAAGGAACAGATTGAACAGCTGGCCGAGGTGGAGCACAATCGATGGAACATGGAGAAACTCCTGCTGGGCTACCGTAAACCGACTCCCGAGGAGGAGATCCGCTGTCAGGACAAGGCCGTCCGCAAGGAGTATAAGAACAAGCGCTTCGTTCACCCGGACATCCGCCCCTATGCCGAACTTGATGAAGGAACGAAGGATTACGACCGCTGCATCTCGGAATGTCTGCCGCTTGTGGCAGAACAATAAGAGAAGTAAGGTACTCATTACGATAATGGCCGGAATAGGAATCTATTCTGGCCATTGTTGTAACCTGATTTTATGTCAATAAACTTGCCTCAATTCTTATTCTATGAGTTTTGCAGATCATTTATGTATGATTCTATGGTTCGAACCCGTTTCTCATCTACATAAGTATATTCGGCCATACGACGATATATCGTCAATGCCTCTTTCAACTCCTCAACAGCTTTGTCATTGCGTTGGGTATCTGCATGCATAATTGCATAATTGACCAACGTCCGGGCCACATCGCTGTCGAACGCCTTGGGATTTTTCTCGGCAAGATGACGACGTATCTCTAGTGCCTCAATGTACTCCTGTTCCGCCATGTCGAAGCGTTGAGTATCGGAATGTAGGTTTGCCAGATTGTTCAACGTCCTGGCCACATAGCTATCGAAGGCCTCAGGGTTTTTCTTAGCAAGATGACGACGTATTTCTAGAGCCCCACTGTACTCCTGCTCTGCCTTGTCAAAGCGTTGGGTTTGATAGTGTAAATTTCCTATATTATTCAATGTCAGGGCCACATCGCTGTCGAAAGCCTCGGGGTTTTTCTCGGCAAGGCGACGACGTATCTCCAGCACCTCAATGTACTCCTGTTCCGCCATGTCGAAGCGTTGGGTCTCGGAATGTAAGTTTGCCAGATTATTCAATGTCATGGCCACATCGCTATCGAACGCTTCAGGATTTTTCTCGGCAAGATGACGGGATATCTCCAGCGCCTTACCATACTCCTGTTCTGCCTTGTCGAAGCGTTGGGTTTGATAATGTAAGCCAGCTAGTTTGTTCAACGTCGTGGCCACAGCGCTGTCGAATGCCTCGGGGTTTTTCTCGGCAAGGCGACGGTATATCATCAGCGCCTCACCGTACTCTTGCTCGGTCTTGTCGAAGCGTTGGATAGCGGAATGTAAAAGAGCCAGATTAAGCAATGTCATGGCCACATCGCTGTCGAACGCCTCGGGGTTCTTCTCGGCAAGACGACGACGTATCTCCAGCGCCTCAATGTACTCCTGCTCTGCCTTGTCGAAGTGTTGGGTCTTGGAATGTAAGTTTGCCAGATTGTTGAATGTTCTAGCCACATCGCTGTCGAACGCCTCGGGGTTTTTCTCGGCAAGACGACGTAGAACCTCTAGCGCCTCGTTGTACTCCTGCTCGGCCTTGTCGAGTCGTTGGGTTTGATAATGTAAGATTGCCAGATTGTTTAACGTTGTAGCCACATCGCTGTCGAACGTCTCGGGGTTTCTCTCGGCAAGACGCCGACGTATCTCCAGTGCCTCATCGTACTCCCGCTCAGCCTTGTCGAGTCGTTGGGTATCAGAATGGAGGTTTGCAAGATTGTTCAACGTCCTAGCTACATCGCTGTCGAAAGCCACGGAGTTTTTCTCGGCAAGACGACGTAGAACCTCTAGTGCCTCATTGTATTCCTGCTCTGCCTTGTCGAAGTGTTGGGTCTTGGAATGTAAGATTGCCAGATTGTTCAACGTATCGGCCACATCGCTGTCGAACGCCTTGGGGTTCTTCTCGGCAAGACAACGACGTATCTCCAGGGCTTCACCGTATTCCTGCTCGGCCTTGTCGAAGCGTTGGGTTTGACGGTGTAAGTTTGCCAGATTGTTCAACGTCGAAGCCACATCGCTGTCGAACGCCTTAGGACTAATCTCGGCCAAACGACGGTATATCTCCAGTGCCTCACCGTACTCCTGCTCCGCCTTATCAAAGCGTTGGGTTTGACAGTGCAAAAAAGCCAGATTGTTCAATGTTGAGGCCACGTTGCTATCGAACGCCGCGGAATTTTGTATTGTGAGACCTCGATAACCGGATAACGCTTCATCATATAAAGTGCCAACCATATGATATTGCTTGTTATCGCAAAGAAAGTCCGCGTAATCTTTGATTAGTTCAGCAAATTTTTCCGGCGCTATTCGGTCGCGTGCTACTGAAACGGCCTTGTCGTAGACGGCAACTACCTCATTGACCCAGCCTTTCTCCATGGCATTTTGAAGGGTCTTGATTTTCAGCTGATACTCCTCGATATTCGATTCGAGAGCCTTAACCGATTCCGCTTCGATCTCACGTGCGGCATCTATGCGTGCTGCATTGGCTTCTGCATCGTGCGATATCTCATCAAGATTGAGGATGGCATTGGCTCCCTTGTTGTCTCCTGCTTCGAAAAGGCGCATGGCTTCGGCCAGGCGTGCCGAGGTGACTGTCGATGAGAGTCGCGTGATGAGTTTGGCCGTATCGAGCAGGCTGCTCTCCATCGCCTTGCGGCGTTCCTGCAGGTCGTGCAGTTCCTGCCGGAACTCCCTGTCGTCCGGATACTTCAGCACCCGGGACTGTGTAGCTTCAATCTGCTTCAGCAGTTGCAGATATTCCGGATTATTGTCTGCAAATGGAACATTTTTAAGTTCAACAAAGGGTTGTCCGTCAATTTCGACCCGTGAATCACGTACCTTGAGCCATCCTTCCGAAGCTTTGTTCTGGTAATCCTCGAATTGGAGCAGGAAGTTGAGTTTCATGGTGTCGACATTCTCAAACCGACAGAAGAAATGGCCGTATTTGGTTGAGAAACTCTCCTTGAAGGCTTTCAGCTCGGGTGTGATGTCGTTGGCGTCCTTGAAATAGACATACAGTTTCTGCGGGTTCCGTCCGGCACAGAGTTCCGAATAGGCCGTGTCGAGCTCGCTCTTCGTGTAATCGCCGAACCGGTTCCAATAGAGTACCAAACATATTTCGCAGGTTTTCAGTTCGCGGTTATACTCTTCCTGCTTGTGCAAAGGGCCCATCGAAGCATCGAGATATTCCCATTTGACAGGATCGATCTCCACACCGCGAGGTTTGAGGATGCGGTTAAGCTGCTGAATCATATCGGCAATCTCCAACCGCTCGAGTCGGAGTTCCTCTGACGAGGCGATAAATACTTTGACGGTTTTCATGGATAGTCTGGGTTGTCGTATATATCAAATATAGCAAAAATATTATTGTATTATAGAGCCCTTGCCGCAAAAATCGGCGACCCGTTGGCGGTTTTCCGATTTAATTTCCTATTTTTGTAATTGGTTCCGCGCCTCTGCGGACGGAACCGGACATATTTACGAACGTTTCGTTACGTTTTCTTTCACGCTCAAACTTCGCAACTTTGACTATCCGAAAGAGATGTAACAGGGGCGCTCCGTGAACGCATGTATTGTGCCCGCGGGCCTTTGGCCTGCTTTGTGCATGATACGCGTTTCGCGTGGGCTGTCCGTGTTGCTTATTTCGGATAGGGCAGCGAAGGCCTGAGCGTGGGATAAGTCAATGCGGCAACCCACGTTTTTTATGGCTTTCGATTACGATTACACGGGCAATCTCGCCCTGCTCGACCGCCCAAAGGTCGCCTTCTTCGCCTCGCGCGTCGTCTCGCCCGCCGTCGAGGAACAAGCTCTCCGCTGGGCCGAGGCGTGTAGCGCAACCGATCGCATCGTGATCAGCGGTTTCCAGTCGCTGCTCGAAAAATCCGTCTTTGAACTCCTGCTGAAAGCCCGCCACCTGGTAATCTGGGCCCTGGGACGTGCCCTCTACCGCCGCTATCCGCCGGCCGTCGAAGAGGCCCTGGCCGAGCAGCGCATCCTGATCTTTGCCGTGCGCAACGCCCGCCGGACCGGTTGGCAGACGGCTCAAACCCGCAACTACACCATCGCTTCGATGGCCGAAGAGAGCGTCTACGCCCTCCGCACGGACGGCCGCCCCAGTTCGCTCGACGTCCTCTGCGGGCTGGAGTTGGGGCGCAAACCGGTACATTGTTTCCCGCAATAAATTGCACGTTGGATTCGTTTTTTCGTGTGGAAATGTCGCTGGCGCGCTTCGCCGGAACGGTTTTCTACCCTTGCTTTTGTCTTTATTCAGGCTCGTTTTCGAGCCGCGTTGGGATGAATTACGAGCGGAGTTAGTGAAGACATTCTGATGGGCAGGAATTTGTAATCGGCACAAGGGGTGTCCGGTAAAAAGCGACGACTTCGGAGGCGTTTTCCCTCCCCTTGCGGGCAAGCGGTTTTGCGTTACCGAAAATATTTCGCGTAACGGAAAACACAGCTTGCTGAGTCCAGAACATACAATGTTCCGGGACTCAAAAACGGGTCGAATATCACGTCCCGTTCCCGCTTGTTCTCCGGCCAGCGCAAAGAGGCGAATCACCTGTTCCCGAAGCCGACGTCGGGAACAAAATTGAGCTGAAACAGATTGAATAAATCTTGAACTCTATCCATCATGAAATAGTGATGTCAAGAAATCAATACGGATTGAAGTCTTGACCTCCAAAAGTCATGAATACCTGACGTCCCGAAATCATGAGCTCTTGGACTCATGAACGCCAGAGGTCTCGAACTCATGACCTCCGGATTTCCTGATATCCGGACCTCAAGAAGTCTTGATCTCCTGGAGCCATGTCCTCTTGACCTTTATTGTTCTTTGTCTGAAAGATCAGACGCTTCTGTTTCGGTGGCTTTGCATACCCGCCACCGACGCCAACCACTGCCACAGCGACGCCAACTACTGCCATAGAGTGCTGACAGCGGAGGAAACGCCTCCGCTGCCCCTATATTCGCTCCCGAAACCTTAAAAATTAATCATTATGCAAGAACAGAAGAATGAACTTCGGGGCGACAGCCGAACGGTGTCCCTCGACTCTGGGACTTTATCGAGAAAAGTCTTCAACTATGAGCGCCTCTTCCTGCAGCCGGTCAAGACCACGGCTCTCCACGGCAAGGCCATTTATGTCCGTCCGGAGTTTCACCAACGGATCCAGCGAATCGTGCGGCTCGTCGACGACGACAAAATCTCGATGTACAGTTATCTGGACCGGGTATTGGAACATCACTTCGCAAGCTTTGACGACGAAATCACGGCCTGGTGCCGTAACCGGTTCCAGGCTCTTTCCCGAGATCTTAAAACGACTCTGCCGTGGGAATAGTCAATGTAGAATCCCGAACCTTCGAGCGGATACTTGCGCGGTTCGAGGAGTTCGCCCGACGGATGGACGCGCTCTGCCATGCGCACCGTATCGGCGAGCCGGAGCCGTGGCTGGACAACCAGCAGGTCTGCCAGCTGCTGAACATCTCCAAACGGACATTGCAGACGCTTCGCGGCAACGGGTCGCTCTCCTACACGCAGATCAACCACAAGATCTACTACCGGGCAGAAGATGTACGGTCATTCCTTGCGGTGCTGGAGGCGCGGCGCAAGCACGAGCAGAAGCGCAGAAACGGAGTATAAACGGCGGGGTTGGGATTGCGACACTCGTAGTGGTGTCGGGTCGGATCTCGCATCAAACAGGCGGAAAATGGGCAATGAATTGATTACGGAGCATGACGAGCGGATCCGCTCGTACTTCCAGGCGCTGGAGCGTCTCTCCAAGGCGCTGGAGACGCTATTCTCGAAACGCAAATCCTCGTTGGATGGCGAGAGTTTCTATACAGACGAGGAACTTTCGCAGCGGCTGAAGATCAGCCGGCGGAGTTTGCAGGATTACCGCAATCAGGGACGGATTCCCTACATCAAGCTGGGCGGCAAGATCCTCTACCGCTCTTCGGATGTCGAGCGGATGTTGGAGGAGGGGTATCGAAACGAGTTTCGGTAGACGTGGAGGGCAGAACCCTCACGATGCCGCCGTTCATAGAATTTCTCCTTTTCATCGGTAGCATCTTCCAAAAGCGGGCCGGAGCGAATACGACAACCTTTTTCCCGGGGAGCATCTCCATCTGCGGAGACCTCTCCCGGGGAAACCCCTCGGGGCATGAGGTTGGCATTTCGCTCCGGCCCATTACTTTGCTGCCGGATGAAAAGGAGTGCCATGTGCCACTTATCGGGTATAATAGGGGTGATTAAATGTAGATTTATACCCGTAAGGGTGCAAAATGAAAAATATTTTATATATTTGTACCCAAAGGGGTATAAATCATGAAACAGACATCTCTATCCAACTCGGTCAAGTCGATGCGCCGACAATATCATCTGACGCAGGTGGAACTTGCCGAGAAGTCCGGTGTGGGACTGCGTTTTATCCGAGAACTGGAGCAGGGCAAGCCGACACTTCGTCTAGACAAGGTCAATCAGATTCTGAATCTGTTTGGCTATGAGGTGGGAGCCGTGCCGATGACTAAAACCGATGAACGATGAAACAGGCTGTTGTATTTTTTCAGGATCGACGAGCCGGTATCCTGACTGAAGACGAGAACGGTTACACGTTCGCATACGATACCGGTTATTTGGCTGCACCCGATGCGCAGGCTGTGAGCCTGACCCTCCCGTTGAGCGACCGTCCCTATCGGGATAAAGTGCTGTTTCCGTTTTTTGACGGATTGATTCCCGAGGGCTGGTTGCTGAATATTGCCGAAAGGAACTGGAAAATCGATGCCCGCGATCGTATGGCCCTGCTTTTGGCCTGCTGTAAGGATTGTATCGGGGCTGTTGGAGTTCAACTCGTAATCACCAGGGAGGAGTAATCGATGGCTGTATGTTTGTATTGTTACGGGGAGTTGACCGCGGGTGAAAAGGTTTTTCACAAGCGTTGTTCCAGAAAAATGTTCGGGACGCCATATCCTCCCGAACTGCCCTATACGCGCGAAAATCTGACAGATCTTGCCCGACAGGTAATTCGCAGCCAGACAACCCTTACGGGGGTGCAGGCAAAACTGTCGCTCGATATTCTCAAGGGTGGACGAAATGAGGTCGACCGTTTTACGATTGTCGGGCTGTGGGGACGGTATATTCTGAAACCTCCAACCGAACGGTTCGCCCATTTGCCCGAAATAGAGGATTTGACGATGCATCTGGCCGAACTGGCCAGAATAAGGGTCGTGCCTCACAGCCTGATCCGCTTTGCTGATGGCGAACTGTGCTATATCACGCGCCGTATAGACCGCACCCCCCAAGGCGTGGAATTACCCATGGAGGATATGTGCCAATTGACCGGGCGCCTGACCGAGCACAAATACAAAGGTTCGTACGAACAGATCGACAAGACCATCCGGAGATTCTCCGCAGCCCCCATGCTGGATCAGGTCAACTTTTGGGAACAGGTCGTGTTTTCGTGGATCACGGGGAATGCCGACATGCATCTGAAGAACTTCTCGCTTTATAGCGAGACGCCGGGCAAACATCTGCTTACTCCGGCCTACGACATGCTCTCCACAGCGCTGGTCATGCCGGAGGATAACGAGGAGCTGGCGTTGGCGCTCAACGGCAAGAAGCGGAAAATCCGGAAAGAGGATTTTATTGCCTCCATGCAGGCTGCGGGTCTGGGCGACAGGGTTATAGAAAATATCTTTCACAAGTTTTGGAGGTCACAGGACGTCTGGTTCGCGTGCGTGGATCGATCGTTCCTTCCGCAAGAGATGAAAGAGAGATACAAGGGGATCATCCGAGACAGGATCAGCCAGCTGGCATAGCCATGACATCAAACAGCCCGGGGGTAAGAATCCCCGGGCTGTTTTGCGAATTTGGCAGGACGCATTCCGCTATCCCAGTTTGGAGATGGCTCTCCCCACCTGCATCATATCCCGGAGGATGGAGCTGTCGAGAACCCGGGCGTAGTGCTGCGTCATCTTGATGTTGGAGTGGCCCAGCATCTTGGCCACATTCTCCAGACTGACGCCGTTGGCCAGGCAGACCGAGGTTGCATACGAGTGCCTGGCGCAATGTGTGGTCAGATTCTTGCGGATCATGCAGATGTCGGCGATCTCCTTCAGATAGCTGTTCATCTTCTGGTTGCATGGGACGGGCAGCAATACGCCCTTCTTCCGGCAGGTGGGGTGGTCGGCATACTTGCGCAGAATCTCCTGCGGAATATCCAACAGCGGGATGTTGCACATGTTTTTTGTCTTTTGACGGGGTTTGCGGATCCAGAGATTTCCGTTGTTGTCCCGGACGATGTGCTCCGGGGCCAACTGTTGCACGTCGATGAAGGCCAGCCCCGTGAAGGCAGCGAAGATGAAGACATCGCGGACCAGCGTCAGCCGCTCCAGCGGAAACTCCTTGCGGTAGATGGTCTGCAACTCGTCCATCGTCAGAAACTCCCGGACGACCTCCTTCTCGTGGAAGCGGATTCCGAGGAAGGGGTCCTTCGCCATCCAGTCATTGGCCCGGGCCAGATTGGTAATCTTTTTCAGACACTTCATATAGCGGATGACGGTATTCTGCTGGCATCCCTTCTCCGTCTTCAGATAGAAGGCAAAGGCCCTGACCAGCTCACCATTGACCTCCGCGAGGGGCAGATCCTCCTTCCCGTAACGCTGGCGGATCAACTCGGCCAGATAACGCCGGCAACTCTCGTAGCGGCGGACCGTAATCATCGCATAGTCCGTGCCGACCAGCGCCCGGCACTGGTCGTTGTGCTCCTGCATGGTCCCCAACAGCGTGCGGACCTCTTCCGGCTTCTCCTGCCCGAAGAAGAGCTCCTGCAGCAGGTGGGCCGTGACGGGACGGTTCTGCTGCTCCAGTTCGCAAAAGATTTGATACAGCTTGATGCGGGCCTCCTCGATATAGGTGTTCAGGTCGCAGGCGCGGCGGCTCTTGCCGCGGGCCGTCTCCTTGGCCTGACTCCACAGGACAGGGTCGATGCTCTTGCGGATGTTGTTTTCGACGCGCGTCCCGTTGACGGTAATGCGCATGCAGACGGAGGCTTCTCCGTTTTTCAGCAGCCTGGTCTTCTTGAGGAAGAACAGCACGCGAAACGAATCTCTTTTCATGGTTCCTACTTGCTCTTTAACTGGTTCGACAAATGTAGGAAATTAGACCCGATTTAGCGTCATGCAAAATATTGCAGTTCAGCGAGAAAGGCGCAAATTCGGTGGAGATGGACAGGATGGTTTTCATCTCCACCGATTGCTCCACCAGAAGGTGCCGAAAACCGCTGTCTTTGCGCTGCCGGGAAAAAGAGAAAACCCTGATTTCGTTTGGAAATCAGGGTTTTGCAACTTTTTGCTTCTCTTCAAAGTGGTACCACCAGGAATCGAACCGGGGACACAAGGATTTTCAGTCCTTTGCTCTACCAACTGAGCTATGGCACCATCGCAATAATCCGACGGGAAATCCCTTCCGTATTATCGTGGTGCAAAGGTAAGCAAAAAATTTGAATCTGCAAGCCCGGAGCGAAAAAATATGCGTTTTTTCCTCCGAGACAGGCAACATGAACCCCAAACAGGCTGCGGCAAAGTGTTAGGAAGCGGTAGAAAACGCATGCATCGGCACTTGAACCCGAAAAACATATAAATAAGGTATACGCCTTTTTTCGCCCCACGCCCGCCGCGGCAAGAGGCCCTCCACTGCAAAACGGTTCGCAGAAAGGCACCGTTTCGCCCGGGAAAGCAGATGCTGCAACCCGCAAAATAGACCTTTTGGACCGTAAGGGTACTCAAAACGGTATTCGGACGGTAAAAACACCCCTCGGAAAGCGCGAAGAAACCCTCAAAAAAGGCAAAAAATCCGGTTACAGATTGTAATTGATATTACAATACTGTAAATAAATTGTAACCGCGAAAGAGAAATTCAAAGAAAATGTATTACATCAGCAATTTTTTTAATAATTTTGTTTGTAAAAGAGATGCCTTTCACATATCTTTGCTCATGAACTTTTTATTTTAAAATCAATTAAAATTAACGCTTATGGTAAGAAAAATTGTACTATCGTTAATTGCTGTGCTGGGGGCGGGGATGCTTCTTTCCGTCGCTCAGAACCGGCAGGTCTCTGGTACAGTTTCCGACGCGGAAGGCAACCCGGTTGTCGGCGCGACGGTCCTGGTTGACGGCACACATGTCGGCACGACCACAGGCATGGACGGCAGCTACACGCTTTCGGCCCCGGCAGACGGCACCCTGAAGGTGACGTTCGTGGGCTATGCGGACATGCTGGTTCCCATTGCCGGCAAGACCACGATTAACGTAACGCTGCAAGAAGATACGCAGGCGATCGACGACGTGATCGTCGTGGCATTCGGTACGGCCAAGAAAGAGGCCTTCACCGGATCGGCAAAGGTCATCAAGTCGGACGACCTGATCAAGACGCAGTCGTCGAACGTACAGGATGCCCTGGTCGGCAAGATCGCCGGTGTACAGTTCAACTCGGCTTCGGGTCGCCCGGGTGCCGGTCAGTCGATCTACGTCCGCGGTTACGGCTCGCTGAATGCCAACAAGTCGCCGCTGTGGGTCGTTGACGGCGTGCCCTACGAAGGCGATATCAACAACCTGAACACGGCCGATATCGAGTCGATCAGCGTCCTGAAGGATGCCGCCTCGAACGCCCTGTACGGTGCCCGCGGTGCCAACGGTGTCATCATGGTGACGACCAAGCGCGCCAAGGCCGGTGATGCCACCGTGACCTTCGACGGCAAGTGGGGTGTCAACACCCGCGCCCTGCAGAACTACGACATCGTGGACAACGCAGGCGAGTACTACGAGTACCACTACAAGGCCCTCTACAACTACTACACGCTCGTAAACGGCTACAACGCCGTGCAGGCCAACCTGGCAGCCAACCAGCTGCTGACGTCGAACGCCGCCGGCGGTCTGGGCTACAACGTCATGTCCTATCCCGAAGGCCAGAACCTGATCGGCACCAACGGCAAGCTCAACCCGCTGGCCAAGGAGGGTCGCGTGGTGACCTACAACGGACAGGAGTACATGCTCAAGCCCGACAACTGGCTCGACGAGATCTACAAGTCGGCCACGTTCCGTCAGGAGTACAACGTCAACGTATCGGGCGCTACGGACCGCGCGAACTTCTACGCATCGCTCGGTTACCTCGACAACACGGGTATCATCGACGGCTCGAGCAACGAGCGCTACACGGCGCGACTGCGCGCGGACTACAAGGCCAAGAAGTGGCTCAAGGTCGGAGGTAACTTCTCCTACACGCACTTCGTATGGAACAACGGTAACGATACGAGCAACGAGGGTGCCAGCGACGGCGGCAACGCATTCGCCACGGCCATGCGGACGGCCCCGATCTATCCGGTCTACATCCGCGACGGCAACGGCAACATCATGATCGACCAGTACGGCATGAAGCTCTACGATACGGGCGACGGCCGCAACGGTGGTGCCGTGCGTTCGACCGGCGGTCAGAGCAACGACCTGCAGGACATCCAGCTGAACAAGTACATCAGCGAGGGCAACGCCTTCACGGCAAACGGTTTTGCCGACATCGACCTCTACAAGGGCCTCAAGCTGACGGTCAACGGCAGCGTTGCCATCGACGAGACCCGCGGTACGCAGGTGATGAACCCCTTCTACGGACAGTTCGCCGAGTCGGGAGGTCTGGTCTACAAGTCGCACCAGCGTGACATCACCTACAACCTCCAGCAACTGCTCAACTACAACACGACGATCGGCGAGAAGCACACCATCGGCCTGCTGCTCGGTCACGAAATGTACAACCGCAAGGTCTACGGACTCTATGCACAGCGCAGCGTGATGTACTCGCCCGACAATCTCGAGTTGAGCGGCGCCGTGGTCGACATGGCCAGCTCGGGCTCGTCGGTTGCGGAGTACAACAACGAAGGTTACTTCTTCCGCGGCCAGTACGACTACGACGAGAAGGTATACGTTTCGGCTTCGTATCGCCGCGACGCCTCGTCGCGCTTCCACCCCGATCACCGCTGGGGTAACTTCTGGTCGGCCGGCGTGGCATGGCTCATCAACAAGGAGAGCTGGTTCAACGCCCCCTGGGTCGACATGCTGAAGGTGAAGGCCTCCTACGGTTCGCAGGGTAACGACGGTATCTCCGAATACCTCTACACGGACTACTACACGATCGCCAGCGCCGGCGGCACGAGCGTAACGCAGAACCTCGCGCGCAAGGGTAACCCCGACATCACGTGGGAGACCAACGCCAACCTGAACGTCGGCGTCGAGTTCGGCCTGTGGAACAACCGCCTGTCGGGAGGCATCGACTTCTTCAACCGCAAGACCACCGACATGCTCTTCCAGATGGCTACGCCGTATGAGTCGGGCTACACCTCGATCTGGACCAACATCGGCGACATGGTCAACCGCGGTGTCGAAATCGAACTGCGCGCCGACCTGATCCGCACGAAGGACATCGTCTGGGACTTCTCGGTCAACATGACCCACTACAAGAACAAGCTCGTCAAGCTGCCCGAACAGTACAAGAACAACACCACGTCGGACGGCAAGCACGTCGGCCGTATCAGCGGCAGCTACTTCCTGACCGAGGGCGAATCCGTCTTCTCGTTCTACCTGCCGACCTACGCAGGCGTGGACAAAACGACGGGTGAATCGCTCTGGTACACCTACACGACGAATGCCGAGACCGGCGAAAAGACCCGTGAGAAGACCAACAACTACTCGGACGCTTCGCTGAACGGCCGCGAGCTGCAGGGTGACGCGCTGCCCGACCTCTACGGCGGTTTCAACACCTCGCTGCACGCCTACGGCTTCGACCTCTCGCTGGGCTTCACCTACCAGATCGGCGGTCAGGCCTACGATACGGGCTACGCAACCTACATGGGTTCGCCGTCGGGCAGCTCGAGCGGCTTCAACTACCACCGCGACCTGCTCAACTCGTGGAGCGAGACGAACAAGAACTCGAACATTCCGCGTTTTGCCTACAACGACAACTACTCGGCAGCCTCTTCGGACCGCTTCCTGACCGACGCCTCGTATCTGAACATCCAGAACATCACGCTCGGCTACACGCTGCCGAAGAGCATCACGCGCAAGTTCCTCGTCGAGAGCCTCCGCGTATACGTGGCCTGCGACAACGTATGGTATTGGTCGAAGCGCCAGGGTCTCGACCCGCGCCAGAGCATCAACGGTGCCACCAACCCCTACTACTATGCTCCGATCCGCACCTTCTCGGGCGGTGTAACCGTTACCTTCTAATGTCTTTCATAACAAGTTGCATACCATGAAAAAGAACAAGATAGTAAAATTCGCGGCTGCGCTCCTCTGCGCTCCGGTGCTGCTGTCGAGCTGCATCGAGGAGACCTTCCCCGAGGGCGGTAACGTGACGAGCGGGCAGATCTCCGAGTCGCCGTTCGCCATGGAGGACATCGCCGCCTCGATTCCGACGATTCTCATCACGAACTACCTCGATATGGGCGATCACTTCGACTTCGGCTATCCCGGCATCTTCGGTGCTACGGACCGCATGGTGGGCGAAGTATTCCCCGTATCGCAGAATCTCCCCGGCGGAAACCAGTACTTCGACCGCTGGCAGGCCTGGCTCTACCCGGACATGGGAGGTCTCAGCGCCACGGGATGGACTGACTTCTTCTATCTGAACTACTACCAGTTCATCTACTCGGCCAACGAGGTGATCTCGATCGCCAGCCAGAGCGAAAGCGGCGGCGTTGCGCTCGGCATCGCCAAGGCATTCCGTGCCATGTGCTACCTCGACATGGCCCGCATGTACGACCCGCTGCCGGCCAAGGCTCCGGACCGTCCCTCCTACGAGAGCGAACTGGAGGCCGTCAAGGGGCTGACGGTGCCCATCGTGCGCGAGGGCGCCACGCTCGAGCAGCTGGAGAACAACCCGCGCGCCACGCGTGAGGAGATGTTCAACTTCATCCTCTCGGATCTGACCGACGCCGAGTCACTGCTGGCTGACTACCAGCCCGCCTCGAAGACCATGCCGTCGCAGGCCGTCGTATATGGACTGCTGGCCCGCACCTACCTGTGGCTCGGAGGCTTCGAGGAGACCTACGAAGGCTTCGTGACGGGAACGGAGGCCTACAAGAAGGCCGCCGAGTATGCCCGCAAGGCCATCAACGCATCGGGCTGCACGATCCTGACCGAGAGCCAGTGGCTCGATCCGAAGACCGGCTTCAACACGGTAAACAACGCATGGATGTGGGCCATGATCCAGACCACCGACACGGTGCTGAACAACCTGCTCTCGTGGGCTGCCCACATGAGCCTCGAGGCTGTCTACGGCTACGGCTACGGCGCACAGCCGGGTATCTCGATCTTCAGCTACGAGCGTATCTCCGATACCGACTTCCGCAAGAAGAGCTATGTAACGGCCGACCGTTCGTATGCGGCTGCACAGCCCTACATGAGCCTGACCGAGGAGGAGTTCAAGACGGTGGCTCCCTACGCATCGTTCAAGTTCCACACGGCCGGCGGCGAGAAGAGCAACTTCACGATTGCCAACGTGGTCGACATTCCGATGATGCGTGTCGAGGAGATGTACCTGATCGAGGCTGAGGCTACGGCTCACTACGACGAGGCCACGGCTCGCACGCTGCTCACCTCGTTCATGGCACACCGCGACCCGAACTACCGGATCCCGGCCGCCACGACGGACCTTGTCGAGGAGATCATCTTCCAGAAGCGTATCGAGTTCTGGGGCGAGGGCATCATCTACTACGACATGAAGCGTCTGAACATGAGCATGCACAATGCGGATACGGGCACGAACGCCCCGTCGGGCGCCATCATCTCGACCGACGGCCGTGCTCCCTGGTGGAACTGCGTGATTCCGCTCGGCGCCGTACAGCAGAACATTGCTCTTACGAACATGAACAATCCCGACCCGACCGGCACGGTAAGATCTGTCAGATAACAAAAAAAATTGCACAACATGAAATACATCACGAAATTCTTACTGATGGGTATCGTTGCGGTGGCAGGCCTCCTTTCGGCCTGCACCAGCAGCGACGACTTCGAGCCGGGGCCGAAGGATTCCGGTGCACAGGTCTACTTCCCCAACACGATCCCCTCGGAGTTCAACGTGGGTGACGACGAGTCGTCCGTGACCATCCCGGTACGGCGTGTCGTAACCGACGAAGCATTGACCGTGAATATCCTCGCCAGCATTGAACAGGGGCAGGAAGGTATTCTCAATATTCCCTCTTCGGTTTCGTTCGAGGCCGGCAGCGACCTGGCCAATCTGGTCATCACCTTCGACCGCAGCGCACTCGTCGACGGCACGGAGTACAAGGCTTCGCTCCTTCTCAACGACGAACAGAACCTGACCCAGTACGGCAACAACATGATCGATATTACGATCATTCCGTGGCCGTGGGAGGAGCTCGGAACCGGCAAATACCGCGATGGATGGCTGGGCGGTTTCTTCGGCGAGAAGGATGTGGAAATCGATGTGACGATCCACAAGCACAAGTCGCAGGAGGGCGTCTACATGCTCGAGGAGATGTTCGGCTGGACCTTCATGACCGAGTTCTTCGGCGCTACGCAGAGCGACCTCTCCGGACAGTTCTCCTACACGCCCGCAAACATCGTCATCAACTGCGCTAACCCGCAGGCCGTAACGATCGCCGAGCAGTTCTCTGGAATCACCGAAAACGGCTATGGCTACGGCAACTTCTACATCATGAACGATCCCGAGCAGGTCGGAACGCTTGAAAACGGCGTCATCTCCTTCCCGAAGAAAGGTATCATCGTAGGTTGCGACGGAACGTCGGAGGATGCAGGTTACTACTACTCGAACAACTCGGGCCTCTTCCGCATCATGCTCCCCGGAGCTCAGATCACGGATTACACGCTGACGGCCGCATACGGCGGCATGCTGGTAAATTCCGACAACACGAGCGCCAGCGCCGTAATCGACTTCACCTATGGTGCCGACGTGACGGGTATCAACTACGTTATCGCCGAGGGTGATGTGGAGGCTTCGGCCGCAACCCTTGCAGCACAGATCGCCAACGGCACCGCCGAGAACATTCTCTCGGTCGAGGAGTTCACAGCCGGCGCCGGCTCGGTTTCCGTCAAGGCCGACCTGGCCAACCCCGGACTCTACACGGTAGTCGCCCTGCCGCTGGACAATGCGAACAAGCCCCTTGAAAAGAACGTTGCAGCCGTATCGTTCTACTTCCCGGGCATGGGTGGCAGCGAGATTCCCGACTGCGACATCCAGGCGATGATGGGTCTCGTTTCGGAGTATTCGCCCGAAGACCTTGCAGAGTACCCCGACGCTACGTCTCTCTACTTTGAGATCAAGGGTTCGGAACTCAAGAGCCTCAAGATCGTGCTTGCAGCCACCAGCGACGTCAACGCGCTGCTGGAGCAGGGCACAACCTACGACCAGATGGTGGAGAGCGGCGGCGAGGACTACAGCACCTTGGTACCCAAGATCAACCAGGATGGCGGCATTAGCAACATCTGGACCGGTCTCTCGGAGAAGACCTCCTACACGATGATCGTAAAGGCCTCGAACACCTATGGCAAGAGCGCCGTGGTGACGGCAGAATGCGCAACGGCTGCTCCCGACTACTCGGGCTACACGGGCGACCTGGTGATCGGTGACTACCTGATGACCTTTGACGCAGCCACCCAGGACGGCGGAACGGTCACCCTGAAGAACAACATGACGCTTTCGCCCCGCAGCACCAACGGTACGGACTTCTTCGTGAAGAACTTCGGCCTCGAGATCGGCGTATCGTGGTACGCACAGTACAGCGAGAGCACCAACGAGGTGACCATGAGCGGTGAGTGGAAATACAACGAGGGCAAGAACTTCCTCGGCGGGTTCGTAGGAACCGGTGGAGGTGAGGCTTACCTCTTCTTCAGCGTCGCCGACATGAACAACCAGGATGCCAACGGCAAGGATCCTATCGTCATCAATGTCGACCCGTCGACCAAGCAGATGGCCAGCCTGAAGACCTACCTTGAAGTTTACGTCGGTACGGTCGAGGGTTCAAGCGTCACGGACTACTACCTGGCCGCCATCTACGAACCGGGCGCAAAGATCGAACTGGTTACGTCGGCAATGCCGAGCTCGGCCGTCCTGCCGTCGGCCATGATCGACCGAATGCTTGTATCGCCCGTACAGGTACGCTTCCCGCTCGCTGCAAAGGGCATCATGCAGGCCAAGGTAAACCCCGTACTGGTGAATGCCGCAGCTAACTACGGAAGCATCGTCCGCACGCTTGATGTCAAGACTGCAAAGTGCGAGCCGCTGCCCGCAAAACCGTACAACGGCAAGGCAAAGATCAGCAAGAAGGCCGTCAACAGCCCGCTGATGTAATACGCCTCGCCTGTAAGACCTGAACCACGAAACCCGGCACGGCGCCATGAACCGTGCCGGGTTCTGTGGTCAAAAGGAACAAGCACCCGAAACAGGGCTGTAACAACCTGATTATAAATTTTATGACAAAGTTCAAAACAATCCGGAGCCTATCGCTCATGCTGGCAGTGCTTCTCCTTGCATCGTGTACGAAAGACACGACCGGAGAGTCTGCTCCCGTCAAGATGGAAGACAAGGTTGCTTCCAAGCTTGTATTCACGTCGACGAACGCTGCCAAAGGCCAGCTGCTGGTCTACTTCAACAGCGATGCCGTCGCGAATGTCGAAAACTCCGTCCTGCGCGTGACGCGTGCGGGCGGCGTGGCCACCCGTTCGGGCATCTCCGATTTCGACGCCGTACTCGACAACATCGGCGTCAAGTCGCTCAGACGTCTCTTCCCGGTGGACGAGCGGAACGAAGAACGCACCCGTGCGGCAGGTCTGCACCGCTGGTATCTCGTGGAATTCGATGAGGAGGCCGATCTCGACAAGACAGCCCTGGAGATGGCCCGGATCGCCGAAGTAAGCAAGGTAGAGTTTGACCAGAAGCTCGCCAGCATCCACGACCCGAAAGTCATTCCGCTCGACGAGAGCCTCGCGGCTTCCGCCACCCGCGCCGACATGACGACCTCCGGCGTGTCGTTCAACGATCCCGAGCTGAGCAAGCAGTGGCACTACATCAACACGGGCGACAAACAGATCTATTCGAAGATCAAGGCCGGTGCGGATGTCAACTGCAAGGACGCCTGGCGCCTCTGCACGGGTGATCCGCGCGTGGTCGTGGCCATTGTCGATGACTGCGTACAGTGGGACCATCCCGACCTGGCCGCCAACATGTGGGTCAACGAGGCCGAGCTGCACGGTCGGGACGGCGTCGATGACGACGGAAACGGCTACAAGGACGACATCTACGGTTACAACTTTGTCACCAACACGAAGCTGGCGATCAGCACGCAGGGCCAGGCCGGTGAACACGGCACGCACGTGGCCGGTACGGTGGCTGCCGTAAACAACAACGGCATCGGAGTCTGCGGCATCGCCGGAGGTTCGGGCAACAACGACGGCGTCAAGCTCATGTCGTGCCAGATCTTCTACAACGACAACGGCGGAAACGCCAGCACGACGGCCAACGCCATCAAGTATGCAGCCGACAACGGCGCGGTGATTCTCCAGTGCAGCTGGGGCTACACTGCCGGTACGCTCACCTCGGATTCGCAGTACTCGACCCACGACAGCGCCGAGAAACAGGCCATCGACTACTTCATCGCCACGAAAAACTGCGATGCCCTGGACGGCGGCATTGCCATCTTCGCCGCAGGCAACGACATGACCGGCATGTCGGGCTACCCGGCCGCCTACCGCGACTACATCTCGGTAACGGCCATGTCGTGCGACTTCACCCCGGCCTACTACACCAACTACGGCCCGGGCTGCAACATCGCGGCTCCCGGCGGTGACTACTACCAGTCGGGAATCGAGACGGGCTCCGAGGCATCGATGATCCTCTCGACGATCCTCAACGGCCGCTACGGCTACTCGCAGGGTACCTCGATGGCCTGCCCGCACGTATCGGGTGTTGCCGCGCTGGGTCTCTCGTATGCCCTGCAGCTCGGCAAGACCTTCACGACGGACCAGTTCAAGGCGCTGCTGCTGACCTCGGTCAACAACATCGACCAGTACTGCACCGGAACGAAGCCCTACTACGACAACTACGGCAGCCGCCACACGCTCAACCTCGCAGCCCACAACAAGAAGATGGGTACGGGCTACATCGACGCCTTCCAGGTGCTGATGAACGTGCGCGGCACGACCTGCATCCCCGTTCCCGTCGGCTCGCAGTATACGCTCGACCTGGCGGCGCTCGTCGGCGGCGGCAACGCGAACATGACGATTACGTCGGTCGAGATTTCGGCCGAAGGCAAGGCCAGCCTCGGCATGTCCTCGGACCCGAGAGTCTTCGCGAACCAGGTCCTGCTGACCTGCACGAAGCCCGGATCGGCCATTGCCAAGGTCACGATGGTGGCCGGCACGAACAGCGGCAGCGGCATCAACGGCATGACCATTACGAAGGAGTATGCGATCATCGCCCGCGAAATTGAGTCTGCAAACGGAGGTTGGTTATAAAAACAAGGATTCAGCATGAAAAACATCAAGATTTTCTGTATGCTGCTTGCGTCGCTCGTAGCCCTGAGCGGTTGCAGCAAGTCGGACAATAACGGAGGCAAGAACCCGGGCAAGGAGACGCTCGTCGGAGAGTGGCACATGGTATCGTGGACCGGCGCCACGGCCACGGCCGACATCTACATCTCGTTCACCGAGGAGGGAACCTTCGACCTGTACCAGCGCTTCATCACCCCGGGATACGTGCACTACAGCGGCACCTACACGTACAGCAACGACAAACTCTCGGGTGTCTACAGCGACAACCAGCCGTGGGCCAGCGAATACGACGCCTTCTTCTCGACGGACGGACGCATGACGCTGACCAGCCTCTCGAGTACGGGGGACGTCTCCGTATACGAGAAGACCAGCATTCCGCAGGAGATTCTCTCGGGAGAGATGACCGCCTCGACGCAGAGCCGCGCCGGCGAGGAAGAGTCGCCCCGCTTCCTGTAGGGAGCGCGCAATCCGCACAGCACCGCATGCCGCACCCGCGGCATGCGGTTTTTCATTACGCGGAAGAGCGGGAAGGTCAAAAGCCCCGCAACAACCCGAAGGAGAATCGCACATGCAAAGGGAAAGAAAATGAGCGCATCCGGAAATTTTTTCGTACCTTTGCCGGCGAAAAGAACAACAACCGCTCATCATCAATAGCTATGGCAATTACAGCGTTTCTTCCCGGCATCCGCTACGTCGGCGTCAACGACCGCACGACCCACCTTTTCGAGGGCCTCTGGTCGCTTCCCCAGGGTGTTTCCTACAACGCCTATCTGGTCATCGGCGAAAAGATCGCACTGATCGACACGGTCGAGGAGGCCTTCGGCAGCCGGCTGTTCCAGCACATCCGCGAGGAGATCGGCGACCGCCGGATCGACTACCTCGTCGTCAACCACATGGAACCCGACCACTCGTCGTCGATCGCGGCCCTGCGGCAACTCTATCCCGACATAACGATCGTCGGCAACGCCAAGACCCTGCAAATGATTGCCGGTTACTACGGCATCTGCGACGGCACGCTCGAGGTCAAGGAGGGCGACACGCTCGATCTGGGCGGCAAGACGCTCACCTTCCAGCTGGTGCCGATGGTACACTGGCCCGAGACGATGGTCACGTGGTGCGCCGAGGAGCAGACGCTCTTTTCGGGTGACGCCTTCGGTACGTTCGGCGCACTCGACGGCGGCATCACCGATTCGCAGGTCGACGTCGACCGCTACTGGAACGAGATGCGTCGCTACTACGCCTGCATCGTCGGCAAGTACGGCGCCCCGGTGCAGAAGGCCCTGCAAAAGGTCCGTACGCTGCCCGTTGCGACGATCTGCCCGACGCACGGACCCGTCTGGCAGCGCCACATCGCCGAGGTGATCGACCTCTACGACCGCATGAGCCGCTACGAGGGAGAAAAGGGGGTCGTCGTGGCCTACGCCTCGATGTACGGCAATACGGAACAGACGGCCGAACGCATCGCCCGCAGCCTTGTCGAGGAGGGGGTGGAGAAGCTCGTTGTCTACAACCTCTCGGTAGCGGATCCGTCGGTTGTCCTGCGCGACGTCTTCCGCTACGACACGCTCGTTGTCGGTAGCCCGACCTACAACGGCGAGCTCTTCCCGCCCGTCGAGCAGCTGCTGCGCCGCATCGAGACCCGCTGCATCCCGCATCGCAACTTTGCCTGCTTCGGATCGTTCACCTGGGCCGGTGCCGCCGTGCGCCGCATGAAGGAGTTCAGCGAACGGATGAAGTGGGAGATGATCGGCACGCCCGTCGAGATGAAGCAGGGCTATTCGCAGGCGGTATGCGAACCGTGCCGCGCCCTTGCACACGACATCGTCGCCCGGATGCGCGAAACGAAATAGCGGGCACCAGCCCGAGACGACAACCCGAAGGCCGCACGGTCTTCGGGTTGTCTCTTTTCACCCCCACCGGAGCCTGCCTTTCCCTTGGCCAACACGCATCCGGACGCCAACACCCGGCAAGCACAGACGAAGGGAAAAAGCAGCACCTGCCGCTCCAGTCGACGCGCCCGCGGCCCCCTCACCAACCCGGCTCTCCGTGCAGGGACTCCACATGCGACACTCCCCTGCCGCGCAAAGAGCACTTCACCGCCCGCGTGCAACAAGATCGGGCGCAGCGCATGAGAAGCCTCCTTGCAGCACTCCCCTGCCCCACAAAGAGCACTTCCGCGCCCGCACCCCCAAAAACGAGGCCCCGGCGTGAAAGCCTCCGGAACCGTCCGCAAAACACTCCAGCCCGACACACGCAGCCCGGTAGCACCGCATGCGAGTACCCGGCTCCGGTTTGCACAAGTGCAGTTCCGAAAATGAACTACACCCGGCGGCATCGGACGAGACGGAAGCGGAATATGCGACGTATTTTTGCACCGGAAAAAAGAAAAGATGAACAACGAAAATTCCAAAACCTTTCTTCTCGTCCTGCTGGGGCTGCTCACGGCATTCGGTCCCTTCGTCACGGACATGTATCTGCCGACGCTCCCCTCGATGACGGGCTATTTCGGCACCACGTCGTCGATGGTGCAGCTGGGCCTCACGTCGAGCATGATCGGCCTGGCCCTCGGGCAGCTCTTCTTCGGCCCGCTGAGCGACCGCTACGGACGCCGTCCGCCGCTGATCGCGGCCATGGCGCTCTTCATCGTCTCGACCATCCTCTGCATCTTCGCCTCGGACATCCGGCAGTTCATCCTGCTGCGCCTGCTGCAGGGCATCGCCGGGGCCGGCGGCATCGTCATCTCGCGTTCGGTCGCCGCCGACCGTTTCACGGGCGCGGAGCTCGCCCGCATGCTGGCCGTCATCGGCGCCATCAACGGCGTGGCACCCGTCACGGCCCCGATCGTCGGCGGCGCCCTGACCGACGTCATCGGCTGGCGCGGCATCTTCTGCATCCTGCTCGCGTTGGGCTGCGTGCTGCTCATCAGCTGCCTCCGCTTCCGCGAATCGCTGCCCGCGACGCGCCGCAGCAGCGCCGGATGGGGGCAGCTGCTTCATGGATTCGGCGCCGTACTGCACAACCGCCCCTTCGTCGGCTACATCCTCCAGCTGGGTTTCGCACAGGGCATCCTCTTCGGCAACATCGCCTCGTCGCCCTTCATCGTGCAGGAGCACTACGGCTTCTCGGCCTTCGGATTCAGCCTCTGCTTCGCGGCCAATTCGCTGGCGATCATGAGCGCCGCGGCGCTTGCCGTGCGTTTCCGCCGACAGGAGCGCGCCACGCTTCTCGGATGCCGCGGCATGCTGCTCTTCTCGCTCGCCACGGCCGCAGCCCTCGCCTGCCACTGCGGATTCTGGCTCTACGAGGTGCTGGTCTTCGCCCTGCTCTTCTCGATGGGCATCACCTTCCCGGCCACAACCACGCTGGCCATGGACTGCACGCGCGAGCACGCCGGCACGGCCTCGGCGCTGCTGGGCGCCGTCTGCTTCGCCTTCGGCGGCCTCGTATCGCCGCTCGTCGGCATGGGCGACACGCTGCTCTCGACCGGCACGGTCTTCGTCGTCTGCGCCGTCGGATCGTGGCTTGCGTTCCGCAGCGCCCTGCACCACCGCAACCGGCTCGCCGTCGCCTGAAAAAGGCCCCTCGGGGCTGCCGCGCAACCCTGCCATGTCCGGCTCCGACCTACAGGCGCCCCGCCGAGCCCCCCGCCAATGCAGCAGCGGCTCCGTGCCCGTCCCGACACCACAAGACAAAAAAAGTCCCGAACCTTCGAGGTTCGGGATTTTTTCATGCACGGCAGGTCCGCCTCATACGCGGCACCCCTGCCGCCGGACGACGGAGTGTCAGATGCGCACCTTGACGATGATCTTGCGCACGGTGCCCTCGCCTACCATCGGCGCATGGCCGTCCTCGGGGAAGAGGATCGTGAACTGACCCGGACGCAGCGTGTAGTAGGTCTGCGGTTCGTCGTCGAAGAGCTGGATGTCCTTCTCCTTGTTGAACTCGCCCTGCGGCTGCCGCAGGTCCTTGCGCTCGCTCCAGCCGAAGCTCTCCTCCTTGCCCGAGACGAGCACCTGGATGTCGATGTATTCGTTGTGGACCTCGAGTTTGGCGTCAGCGCGCTTCTTGAGCTCGCGCTCCATCACGTTGACGTAGATGTCGCGTCCGTCGAGTTCATGGATTCCCGGCTCCATCTTGGTCCAGTCGGTCGAGGCGATCAGCTCGAAGGCCTTCTTCATGCGCGGGTGCACCGAGGTGTAGAGCGCGCTGTTTTTCAGCGAATCAAAAATCATGACTGTGTGTATTTAGTTGTTTGAGGTTCTCTTCATCAGGCGCACGACGACGGGATGGTGGTCCGAGAACTCGACTGGCAGCACCTCGTAGGAGAGGGTCTCGAAGTCGTCGGAGCTCAACACGTAGTCGATGCGCAGCGTGTTGTAGAAGCCGCGGAACGTGTGCGAATAGCCCGATCCGCACTCCGAGAAGGCGTCGTTCAGGCCGCGCGCCATCGTGCGGTAGACATACGACACGGGCGTATCGTTGAAGTCGCCGCAGACGATCCGCCGGCGCGGCGAGGCGGCAATCAGGTGCGCGATGCTGTCCACCTGTTCGGCCCGCAGCACGCTGTTTTCGCGGAAGCGGTCGACGATGCTGCGGATCTTCACCTCGCGGGCCGTATCCGAAAGGAAGCGGCGGCTGGTGATGTAGTCGTTGTCCGAGGCATTGATGGCCGTCGAGCGCAGGTGGTTGCTGATGACGCGCACCGTGTCGTCGCCGACGAGCAGATCGGCCCAGACCGACGTCGAGGCGGTCAGTCCGACGCCCGAGCGCAGGATGCGGTACTTGCTCAATATCAGCATCGGGGCGCCGTAGAGCGAATCGGGGGCCTGCGTGCGGCCGAAGCGGGCGCTTTCGTAGGTTTCGTCGAGCAGCGCGAACTCCTCGGCGGCATCAGCCAGCCGGGCGTTGAACTCCTGCAGGCAGACGATGTCGGGGTCCTCCTCGCGGATGAGCTGCAGCACGTCGCCGACGCTGCTCTGGCCGTCCTCGCCGTAGAAGCAGCGGACGTTGTAGGTCATGACCTTGAAGGCGGCGCGGTCGTAGGACTCCTCGCCGTAGGTACGGCGCAGTTCGGGCCGCCAGAAGAGCGAGACCTGGAAGAGCCCCGCCGCAACGACGGCCAGCATGAAGCCCGCACGCTTGAGCCGCCAGCGGATGATCCAGTAGAGGGCCAGCACGACGGCCGCGACGTAGACGCCCGGAGCGATGAGCCCCAACACGGGGAAGAACCACACGCGCGCGGGGTTGACATAGGGCACGAAGTAGGTGACGATCATCGTCACGCCGACGACGAGCGACAGCAGGGTCATCAGCGTATCGAGCAGCCACCGCACGACGCTGCGGCGCGGCTTCTTCGCCGCGCGCCCGTAACCCGGATTATAGAGCTCGTCGGCCATGCTTTAGAAGCGGATGATGCCGCGTTGTTTCCAGTAGTGCAGCAGCAGGAAGCCCCACAGCATGCCGCCGACATGGGCGAAGTGGGCGACGTTGCCCACGCCGCGCCAGCCCAGCAGCAGCTCGATGACGCCGTAGATGATGACGAACCACTTGGCCTTCATCGGGATGGGCGGGAAGAGGAGCATGATGACGGCATTGGGATGCAGCACGCCGAAGGCCAGCAGCAGCCCCATCACGGCGCCCGAAGCCCCGACGAGCAGCAGCGGCAGCTCGCCCAGCGCCAGAGCCGTGAGGTACTGAATCAGCGCAGCCCCCACGCCGCAGATCATGTAGTAGATCAGAAAGCGCCTCGAGCCGAGCTCGTACTCCAGCGTGCGGCCGAACATCCACAGCGCGAACATGTTGAAGAAGATATGTTCCAGATTGGCATGCAGGAACATGTAGGTAACGAACTGGTAGGTATGGAAAAAGGGCGTACCGAGCGAGAGCGCGCAGTAGCCCGTGATCCAGTCGCCCACGGGCAGCAGCGAGGTGGCCATGTAGACCAGCACGTTGATGATGATGAGGTTCTTCACCACGGGGGGCGTCTGAAAATAGCTGTTCATAACGGAATTTTTTGCAAAAATAGGTTTTTGTGCCGAATTATCCCAACCTGCCGCGGAGTTCTTCGGTCGTGATTTCGGTAAGAATGGCCTTTCCCGAGGGCGAAAAGCTGATGTTGCCGCCCGCGGCAAGCCGTGCCAGCAGCGCCGCGGCCTCCTCGCGCGAGAGCATCCGCTGCGGACCGCGCACGGCCGAGCGGGCCATGGCGGCAGCAATGCGCTCGCGCCGCACGTCGCCGAGCGACACGGGCGTCGCAAAGGCCTGCAACAGCTCGTAGAGCGTCGTGTCGACCGAATCGGCCGGCAGGTCGGCCGGCGTGCCCTTCACCTCGACCACCCCGTCGCCGCAGAGGTCGATGTCGAAGCCCAGCGCTGCGAACTCCACGGCATGCTCCTCCACGAGGGCGTACTCCTCGCCCGAGAGTTCGAGCCGCTCGGGAAAAAGCAGCTGCTCGCTGACGGCCTCGCCGTGTCCCAGCACCCGCAGATACTCCTCGTAGAGCACCCGCTCGCGGGCCCGCCGCACATCCACGACGACGAAGCGCCCGCCGAGCAGCGCGGCGACATACCCGCCGCCGAGCGGCAGCGGCTCCGAGAACTCCGCATGCGGCTCCACGTCGAGGCGCTGCTGCTCGGCATCGGCCTCCGACGGGATGAAGTCGAGCGTGCTCTCGCCGAACTCCGCGTCCGCCGACCCGCCGTCCGCACCGTCCGCACCGTCCCCGCCGAAGGCAAAGGCTCCCGCTCCGGACTCCTCTGCGGCGGGATCGGGATCGCTCCCGGAGGCGATCTCCTCGAACTCCTCGTCGGCAGCGGCCGGGGTCACCGACGCCGGAAGGTCGAACCCGCCGTCGGGCCGGATGTCGCACGGGAAGGGGCGCGGGGAAGCGCCCGCTCCGCCCCGCCGCGGCACGGCAGTGGCCGCATCCGACACGTGCTGCGCATCGTCGCTGTAGGGCACGTCGAAACCCGTGAAGTCGACATTCGGATCGGGTGCCGTCGGATCGATATACTCCTCGCGGAAGGGGTTGTAGTCGCGGTTCGACATGGCCAGCGGCTCGCTGTAGACCGCGCCGCGCTGCATGACGGGGATCTCCACCGTGTTGTCGCGGTCGAAATCCATCATCGGCACGGCACCCGTCTTGGCCAGCGTCTCGCGCATCGCGGCGTGGACGATCTGCCATACGGCCTCCTCGTCGGCGAACTTCACCTCGGTCTTCTGCGGGTGGACGTTGACGTCGATGCGCGAGGGGTCGATCGTCAGGTAGAGGAAATAGGCCGGCTGCGCCCCCTCGGGAATCAGCTTTTCGTAGGCCTTCATCACGGCGCTCACAAGGTACGGGCTCTTGAAGTAGCGTCCGTTGACGAAGAGGTACTGGTCGGCGTTGCGCCGCTTGGCAGCTGCCGGACGCCCGATGTATCCCGCCAGGCGGGCGATCGAGGTGTCGGCATCGACCTCCAGCAGATTCTGCTTGATATGGCGTCCCACGACGTCGACGATCCGTCCGGCGAGCGAGGTCGCCGCCAGCGTGTAGACCGGGGCGTCGTTGGCGTAGAGTTCAAAGGCGATCTGCGGATTGCAGAGGGCCACGCGCTGGAATTCGCTGCGGATCTGCGACGCCGAGGTCGTGCTCTTCTCCAGAAAGCGGCGGCGCGCCGGCACGTTGTAGAAGAGGTTGCGCACGAAGAACTGCGAACCCACGGGGCACATCACGGGCGACTGCGAGACGAACCGCCCGCCGTTGATCTCCGTGAGAGTGCCCATCTCGTCATCGGCCTGCCGCGTGCGCAGCTCGACCTGCGCCACCGCCGCGATCGAGGCGAGCGCCTCGCCGCGGAATCCGAACGTATGCAGGTCGTAGATGTCCTCCACGGAGCGGATCTTGCTCGTGGCATGGCGGTCGAAGGCCATGCGGGCGTCGATGGGCGACATGCCGCAGCCGTCGTCGACGATCTGGATGAGCTCCTTGCCGCCGTCGCGGAAGTTGACCTTCACGCACCGCGCACCGGCGTCGATGGCGTTCTCCATCATCTCCTTGACGACCGAGGCGGGGCGGTTGACCACCTCGCCCGCCGCAATCTGGTTGGCGACAACCTCGGGTAAAAGTCTGATCCGGTCGGCCATCTACTCCTGCTCGACGTAATCGTTCGGTACGACGGTGATCGGCGCCGTGGGGTCGAAATCGCCGTACATGAGTTCCATGTCGCTCTTTCCGCCCTGCTTCGAGGCGCTCACGAAGAGCCCCACCAGCCGCGGGTAGAGCAGGTAGACGAAGACGATGATCAGCGCCGCGATGACGGCCATCTTCAGCAGCCGCATGTGGCCGTTGCCCGCCTCGCCGGCACGCCTCGCCTCGCGCGCTTCGCGCTGCGTGCGGATGTACTTGCCGGGGCGGTACTCCGAGTTGTCGTCCGACCGTTCGCCGCGCAACTCGGCACGGCGCTGCTCGCGGGCCTCCTTTTCAGGGTCGTAGTAGCGCGGGATGTAGTTGAACTTGTTGGCGTGTTTCTTGTACGGGCTGAATCCTAACATGGCTGTCACATCTGCTTATTAACGGAAAAATTCGTCACCTTCACAGCGTAAAGGTACGAATTTTTCACCGTGTTTCCATCACTTTTCCGTCTCACTAACGGAAGAAGCTCTTCATTCGCTCGAAGATATTCTGGTTCTTCACCGACTCGGCCCGCTGGAAATCGGGCTGTGCGGCCAGCTGCTCGACGAGGCGTTTCTCCTCGGCGGTGAGCTTCGACGGGATGGTGATGTCCACGACCACCAGCTCGTCGCCGCGGCCGTAGCCGTTGACCTCCGGCAGACCCTTGCCGCCGAGCCGCAGCACCTTGCCGGCGTGCGTTCCCGGTGCGATCTTGATCTTGGCGCGTCCGTCGACCGTCGGCACCTCGACCGTACCGCCCAGCAGCGCCGTCGTCACCGTAATGTTCAGGTTGTGGATCAGGTCGTTGCCGTCACGCACGAGCTCGGCATCGGGCTCCTCCTCGATCATCACCTGCAGGTCGCCGTTCACGCCGCCCTGACGCGCGGCATTGCCCTTGCCCGAGACGGTGAGGACCATGCCCTCGCCCACGCCGGCCGGAATCTTGATCTCCACGATCTCCGATCCGCGCACCGTGCCTTCGCCGTGGCACTGGTCGCACGGCGCCGTGATGACCTTGCCCGTACCGCCGCACGTCGGGCAGACGCCCTGCGTCTGCATGCGGCCGAAGAAGGTGTTTTCCACCCGCGTGATGTAACCCGTGCCCTTGCAGGCCGAACAGGTCGAGTAGGAGTTGGCGTCCTTCGCACCCGTGCCGCCGCACTTGTCGCACGCCACGGTCTTGTTGATCCGCAGTTTCTTGGTTACGCCGTTGGCGATCTCCGAAAGAGTCAGCCGCACCTTGATGCGGATGTCCGACCCGCGGTTCGTGCGCCGCCCGCCCGACGAAGAGGTCGAGCGGAATCCGCCGCCGAAGTGGCCGCCGAAGATGTCGCCGAACTGCGAGAAAATGTCCTCCATCGAGAAACCGCCGCTGCTGAAGCCGCCGAAACCGCCGGCTCCGCCGCCTGCCGCGCCGCTCATGCCGGCGTGTCCGAACTGGTCGTAGCGCGCCCGCTTCTCGGGGTTCGACAGCACGTCGTAAGCCTCGGCCGCCTCCTTGAACTTCTCCTCGGCCTCCTTGTCGCCCGGGTTCTTGTCCGGGTGGTACTTGATGGCCGCCTTGCGGTAGGCCTTCTTTATCTCGTCGGCGTTGGCATTGCGCTCTACGCCGAGCACCTCGTAATAATCCCTTTTCTCTGCCATGACCTTACTCTCCTACAACGACTTTTGCGAAGCGCAACATCCGCTCGCCGAGCTTGTAACCCGTCTGCACGACGTCGATGACCTTGCCCTTCTTCTCCTCGCCCGCGGCAAACCGCGCCACGGCCTCGCACAGATCGGCATCGAACTCCTTGCCCAGACAGTCGATCTCGGTCACGCCCTTGCGGCGCAGCGCCTCGGTAAACTTCTGCGAAATGAGCCGCACGCCCGAGCGCAGGGCCTCGATGTCATCGCTCTTCTCCATGGCGGCAACGGCCCGCTGCACGTCGTCGCGCACGGGCAGCATCTCCAGCAGCACGTCGCGGCCGCCCGTCTCGACGAGCTCCATCTTCTCGCGGATCGTCCGCTTGCGGAAGTTGTCGAACTCGGCCTGCAGACGCAGGTACTTGTCCTGCCACTCGGCAACGAGCGCCGCGAAATCGGGGCCCTCCTGCGCTGCGGGCTCTGCCGCATCTGCCAAAGTGTCAGCCGCCGTCTCCGGCTTCTCTGCCACATTGTCACCTTCGGGCTGTTTTCCGGTCGGGGAAGCCTCGGCGGACGGATTCTTCTCATCCTCCGTAACCTGCTCGTTATAAACCTTTTCCTTTTTCATATCTCGTGTTTTTTCAGATTTCCGTAACCTCATCGTTCAAATTGTATACCAACCCTACCCGATGATGAAAATGGCCGGGCGTTTGTTCAGTTCGGGCAGCGGCGCACGGCGCCACTCCGCCACCGTGCGGGTTGTGACCTGCCCGCCGGGGGCCGTGAGGTCCACGGCGAGCGTCAGGCGCGTGTCGGGGGCGAGCACCTGCAACAGCTGCTCCAGGAGCTTCGCATTGCGGTAGGGCGCCTCGATGAAGAGCTGCGACTGCCCCTCGCTGCGGGCCCGGCGCTCGAAGCGGCGGATCGCCTGCGCCCGCTCGACGGGCTTGACGGGCAGGTAGCCGTTGAAGGCGAACGACTGCCCGTTGAGACCCGAGGCCATGAGTGCCAGCAGGATCGACGAGGGGCCCACAAGCGGCACGACGCGGATGCCGCGGCGGTGGCACGCCTCGACGACCAGCGCCCCGGGATCGGCGACGCCCGGCACGCCCGCCTCGGAGATCACCCCGGCCGAACGGCCCGCGGCAATCGGGTCGACGAGCGCCTCGACGTCGGGTCCGGCGACCGTATGTTCGTTCAGCTCGCGGAACTCCAGCTCGGCGATGGGGCGCGCGATGCCGGCCTTCGAGAGGAAGCGCCGCGCCGTGCGCGTATTCTCGACGATGAAGTAGTCGAGCGAGTCCATCACGGCGCGGTTGGCCGCGGGCAGCACGTCCCACGGTGCCGTTTCGTCCGAGATCGGACAGGGAATCAGGTAGAGCGTTCCGTTCATGTTCGGTCCGTTGTTTCGCGGCGGCGCACGGGACGCTCTTCGGCCGTCCGCGGCGCACCGCCGTCCGTATTACTCTTTCAGGTAGATGCGCTTGACGCGCCCCGACACGGAGGTCATCACCTCGTAGGGGATCGTCCCCAGCACCTCGGCCATCGCCGCCGCGTCGTTGCCGGCGGCCGGCGAGAAGATCACCGCCTCGTCGCCCTCCTGCACGTCGGGAATGTCCGTGATGTCGATCATGCAGCTGTCCATGCAGATGCGCCCCACGATCGGAGCCGGGCGCCCCTTGACGAGCAGCGACCAGCGGCCGCAGCCGAGGTGGCGGTCCAGTCCGTCGGCATAGCCCACGGGGACGGTGGCCGTCACGCTGTCGCGCGTAAGCCGCCCGGCCCGTCCGTAACCGACGGTCTCGCCCGCCGCCAGGTGCTTGATCTGCACGATGCGCGTCTTGAGCGTCGAGACGGGCGTGAGCCTCTCCTTGCGGTGCCAGCCGAAGCCGTAGAGCCCCAGGCCGAGGCGGCACATGTCGTACTGCGCCTCGGGGAAGCGTTCGATGGCCGCCGAGTTGGCCGTATGGCGGAGGACCGGATAGTCAAGTGAGGCGGCCAGCGTCGAACTCATGCGGTCGTAGCGGGCAATCTGCGCCCGCGTGTAGGCATCCTCCTCGGGCATGTCGGCGCAGTTCAGGTGCGAGAAGATCGACGCCACGCGCACCTGTCCGCAGCCGCGCAGCCGCTCGCACAGGCGTGGCAGCTCCTCCTCGACGAAACCCAGGCGGTGCATCCCCGTGTCGAGCTTCACATGGATCGGGAAGCGGCTCTCGCCCGCATGGTCCACCGCGGCGGCAAAGTCCTCGAGCGAGCGGAAGCTGTATATCTCGGGCTCCAGCCGGTTGGCGATCATCAGGTCGAAGCTGTCCGCATCGGCATTGAGCACGACGATCGGCATCGTAATGCCCCGCTCGCGCAGCAGCACCCCTTCGTCGGCGAAGGCCACGGCCAGGTAGTCGACGCCCTGGTGCTGGAGCATCTGCGCCACCTCGAAATCCCCGGCGCCGTAGGATGCGGCCTTGACCATCGCCACGAGCTTCACACCCGGGCGCAACTTCGCACGGAAGTAGTTGAGATTGTGAATCATCGCATCGAGATCGACCTCGAGCACCGTCGTGTGGCTCTTGCGCGAAAGGGCGTGGGCGAGCTTCTCGAAGCGGAAGTCGCGGGCCCCCTTGAGCAGCACGGCGCGCCCGGCCACGGCCTGCCGGCTCAGGCGGGCGATGCACTCGTCGGTCGAGGCGTAGAACTCCTTCGCGCAGTCGAACAGCGCGGCGTGGCGCCGCAGGCGCGAGCCGATGCCGACCAGGCAGTCGACGCCCGCACGGGCGACCATGCCCGCGACGCGGCTGTAGAGCTCCTCGTCCGAAAGGCCGCTCTGCGCGATGTCCGAGAGGATGAGCGTGCAGCGGCGGCCGAGCGCCACGTTGTGCAGGTAGTCGAGCGCCAGCGCCAGCGAATTGAGGTCGAGGTTGTAGGCGTCGTTGATGAGCACCGAGTCGTTGATGCCGTCCTTGACCTCGAGGCGCATGGCGACGGCCGGCGCCGCGGCGAAGGCCGGGGCAGGATAGTGCATCGCCGCGCAGAAGGCCTCGACGATCTGGGCGTTGCGCCGCGAGGCGGCGTTGCCGATGACCGATTCGGCCGGCTCGGGGAACGTCGCGGCGTCGATGGGCCGGCGGTCGGCGAAGCGTGCCGCAACCAGGCGGCCCAGCGGCTCGTAGTAGCTGTGGTAGATGATCGTGGAGGCGCGGTGCGCGAGGATCATCTTCTCGTCGCACTTCTGTTCGAGGTTGACGAAATTCTCCTGATGGGCGTCGCCGATCGAGGTGAAGATCACCACGTCGGGGCGGATGATGCGCTCCAGACGCTCCATCTCGCCGGGTTTCGAGATGCCCGCCTCGAAGATCGCCAGCTGCTCGTCGCCCTCGATCATCAGCACCGAGAGCGGCACGCCCAGCTGCGAGTTGTAGCTCTTGGGCGAGCGGTAGTATTTCATTCCCCGGGGCAGCTCCTCGGCGATCCACTCCTTGATGACGGTCTTGCCGTTCGAGCCGGTGATGCCCACGACCGTGCCGCGGAACTGCGCCCGATGGTAGGCCGCCAGGCTCTGCAGCGCGCGAATGGCGTTGTCGACGCGCACGACGCCGCAGCCGGGCATCGGCTCGACCTCCCGTTCGACCAGAAAGGCCCTGACGCCGCGGCCGTACATCTCGGCGATGAAGGCGTGCGAATCGTGGTTCGCGCCGCGCATGGCCACGAACAGCGGCTCCGTGCCCAGTTCACACGTGAGCGAGCGGCTGTCGGTCACGACCGAGCGCACGCCGACGTCGCAGCCCGAAAAATGACCGCCGCAGATGGCGGCGATACGTGAAAGTCTGTAATTCATGGTATCCGTTTTTCGGATCGGCAGCCGATCCGTTGCACCTCATCCCGCAAAGGTACAAGAAAAGCGGCATTCTTCTCCGCTTCGGTCCCTTTTTCGTTCCCAAAAAACGGCAAAAAAAGGTGCGGCGGCCGCAGCCGTCGCACCCGTCTGTTCCGCGGCCGTGCCCGGCGCACGCAGCCGTGCTACGAGAGCGTCACGATCGTGATGCCCGCGCCGCCGCGGTCGGCGTGCTCGTCGACGGCCGAGACCACCTCGGGCACCGTGCGCAGATAGCGGCGGATCTCCTCCTTGAGGGCGCCGGTACCCTTGCCGTGGAGGATCGCCACCGTGCCAACCCCCACCATCAGGGCGTCGTCGATGAGGTCCTGCACCGCCTCGAGCGCCTCGGCGACACGCATACCCCGCACGTCGATGTGGTCCTTGAAGTTGAGCTTGCGCGACGAGATGTCGGCCGAAACGACCGTGCGGGCCGTCACCGGGCGCGTCGCCTCGCGGTATTCGCTGTTCGAGACGACCGCAAGCTGCGACTTGTCGACCGTCGTCAGAATCTGTCCGAAGGCCACCTGCGCCCGCTTGCCCTTGAGCGACTGCACGACGCCGACCATCTCCTGCCCCGCCATGCGGACCTTCGAGCCGACCTCGACCTCGCGCCGCACCGGAGCGGGCGCCTCCGCCGGCGCCTTGCCTTCCGCCGCCCCCTCGCGCTCGCGGCGCTCGGCGCGCCGCTGCCGCCGCCGCTCGATGCGCTCGATCTCGCGCGCCACGGCCGCATCGCGCTCCGCCGTATCGGTCTGCTCGACCGTCTCGCGGAAATCGTCCAGTTCGCGCCGCGCCAGCCGCGTGAGCTCCTTCTCGGCCTGCGCCTCGCGGATCGTGCGGATCGTGTTCTCGATCTGCCGATTGGCGTCGGCAATGAGCTGCTGCGCCTCCTGCTTGGCCCGGCGGAGAATCTCCTGCCGCTCGGCGCGGATCTTCGACAGCTGCTCGGAGTAGGTCTGCTCCAACTCCTCGACCTTGCGGTCCGTCAGGCGGATGCGGTCGCGCTTCTGCTCCCAGTAGTGCTTGTCGCGGGCGATCTCGCGCAGCTGCTTCTCCAGATTGATGTGGTCCGACCCGGCCTTCTCGCTCGCCGCGCGGATGATCTCCTCCGGCAAGCCGATCTTGCGGGCGATCTCGATGGCGAACGAGCTCCCCGGCTTGCCCATCTCCAGGCGGAAGAGTGGCCGGATCTGCTGCACGTCGAACATCATCGCGCCGTTGGCGATTCCCTCAGTCGACGAGGCGTAGTACTTGATGTTGGCATAGTGCGTCGTGATGACGCCGTAGCACCCCTTTTCGAGCAGCCGCTCGAGGATCGCCTCGGCAATCGCCCCGCCGATGTTGGGCTCCGTGCCCGATCCGAACTCGTCGATGAGCACCAGCGTGCGGTCCGACGCCCCGGCGAGCATGTGCTTCATGTTGAGCAGGTGCGACGAATAGGTCGACAGGTCGTTGTCGATCGACTGCTCGTCGCCGATGTCGATGTAGATCGAGCGGAAGACCGGCAGTTCGGAGATCTCCGACACCGGGACGGGGAAGCCGCACTGGAACATGTACTGCACGATGCCCGTGGTCTTCAGGCAGACGGACTTGCCGCCGGCATTGGGTCCCGAGATGACGAGGATGTGCTTGCGGCGGTCGAGCTGCAGGTCGAGGGGCACGATCTCGCGCCCCTGCGCCCGCAGAGTCTGCTGCAGGAGCGGATGGCGGGCGTTCTTGAGCACGAGGCGGTCGTCCGTCGAGAGGATCGGGCGCACGCAGCCGTTCTCGGAGGCCCAGCGTCCCTTGGCGCGCAGCATGTCGATCTGCGCCAGGCAGTCGCCCGAGGCGGCGATCAGCTCCGCGTCGGGACGGATCGACTCGGTGAACTCCGTGAGGATGCGGACGATCTCGCGCCGCTCGGCATACTCCAGTTCGCGCAGTTCGTTGTTGATCTCGACGACCTCGACCGGCTCGACATAGAAGGTGCGGCCCGTGGCCGACTCGTCGTGGATGAAGCCGTTGAGCTTGCGTTTGTTCGAGGCCGAGACGGGGATCACGGCACGACCGTCGCGGATCGAGATCTGCGCGTCGGCCTCGACGATGCCGGCCCCCTTGGCGGCCGAGAGGACCGCCTGCAGGCGCTTGGCGGCCTGACCCTCGCGTTCGCGGATGGCGCGCCGCACCTCGGCCAGCGCCGGGGAGGCCGTGTCGCGGACGTTGCCGAAGCGGTCGACGATCGCCTCGATGCGGCGCACGATCTCGGGGAAGGACTCGACACCGTGCGTCAGGTCGTGCAGCGCCGGATAGTGCTCCCCGCGCCGGCCGATAAACTCGACGACCGCCCCGATGAGCGCCAGCGCCCGCTGCAGAAGGACCACCTCGGCCACGTCGAGGAACGTGCCGGCGACGCGCAGCTTGGCGACGACCTCGTCCGTATCGGGATACTCGCCGCCCGGGAAGTCGCGCTCCATGTCGAGCAGCAGGCGCATCTCGTCGGCCAGCGCCAGGCGCCGTTCGATCTCCTGCGGCGAGGTGGAAAAGGTTTCGGCCGCGAGCAGCTCGCGCGCGGCACGCATGGTACAACGGGCCGCGACCTGCTCACGCAAGCGGTCGAAGCCGATCTTCTGTTCAAAAGAAGCGGGATAAATCATTTCTCTCTTTGGGATAGCATCTCAATTACGTCGGACCGGAGCGGGTCCGCCCGGCAGGCCGTTACACGCAGCGGCAGGAGCGCAATCACACGCGCCCTCCAGCGCCCGTCGGGCCGCAGCCGCATTTTTCCGGCCGTCCGATCCTCCGGCTGCGGCCTCGCTCCGGCCGCAGCCCGTTCGTTCGGTCCGAATCTCGCTTGCCCGACCCGTTCATCCGGTCATGACCTCGCTTCGACCGCAGCCCGGCCATCCGGCCAAAACCTCACTTTACCTGCAACCGGATCATCCGACGACGGCCTCGCTTCGGTTGCAGCCCGGCCACCGGCACTCGCCCCGGACAGGGATCACTCGGCCCCGGACTCGCCGGACTTTTCGGCCTCTTTGGCCTTTTTCTCCTCAAGACGTGCCGCCTTGCGCTCGGCCCGGGCCTTCATCTTCTCCGGATCGCGCCCGAAGAGCGAGAAGTGCACATAGCGGCCCGGATACTCCTTCAGGTCGGCCAGCAGGGCCGCCAGGTTGCTGCTGGCTACCGTGAGCGAGTCGTAGAGGGCCGGATCGTCCATCAGACGCCCCAGCGTCCCGTCGCCCCGCTCGATGCGCGCCATCAGTGCATTCAGCCCCTCGACCGACTCGGTCAGACGGCGGGCGAACTCCTCTTCGGTAAGCTGCGTCGTCAGGCGGTTCACGCTGCTGACGATGCTGTCGATGCGCGGGGCATTCTGCCCGAGCATCTCCGAGAAGGCGGTCAGGTTGTCGACCGCCGCCCGCAGGTTTCCCTTCTCCGAGGAGAAGAGCTCGGCCATGTCGCCCGTGATGCCGTCCAGGTGGGTCAGGGTACCCGAGATGCTGGACTCGTTGTTCTCGAGCAGCCGGTTCAGGTTTTCGAGCGTGCGCGACAGGTCTCCGGTCACCTGGGCGATCTTCTGCTTGAAGAAATCGAGCTCCGAGCCGGCCATGTCCATCAGATCACGGTTGCGGCTCGAGCGGAGCGTGTCGCCGTCGGCCAGATAGGAGTCGGCCGCCCCGTAGATGATCTCGATGGCCTTGCTGCCCATCAGTCCGTCGCTGAAGATCTTGGCTTCGGAGTCGGTCGGGATGCGGTAGGTGCGCTTGACGGTCAGCTGCAGGACCACCTTGTCGCTGCGCGCGGGGTCGAACTCCACACCGGTCACCGTACCGATCTTCACCCCCTTCATTATGACGGGCGAGGCCGTCTGCACGCCGTTGATCTGATCGTAGGCGGCGTAGTATTCGGTATTGCGGCTGAAGATGTCCAGCCCCTGGAGGAAGCGGATGCCGATCCACGCCGCACAAATCATCGCCACGGCGAAGATGCCGATTTTGACTTCTCTTTTCATATCGGATTTTCTATTTTACAATTTCCGTACCCCGGCACCGCACGACGAAGGCATCGGGGAAGACCTTGCGGACCTGCCGCAGATGACGCTGCGCCGCCGCCTCGGTGTCGTATTCACCCACACAATATTTGTAGGGCAGCGCGCCGGAGGCCTTCAGCTGCCGCACCTTGCCGCGGTAGCTTTTGAACTCGGACGAGCGCAGCGACACGGGTTTGGCCGAGGCCAGCACCTGCACCGTGTAACGCACGGGCTCCTGCTTGTCGGCCTGCGCCGCCCGGTCGTCGCCGGATGCGGAGGGCTGCGCCGACGGGGTCTCCGCCGTCCCGCCGGACGGCGCCGCAGCCGCCACGGCCGCCTCGCCGTCGCCGCGCCGCGTCGTGAGCACGAAGTCCGAATAGTTGCGCACGGCGTCGTAGAGGTTGCGGGCGATCTCGTCCAGCCCCCGCTCGGACTTCATGTAGGCCATCTCCTGCGCATTGGACATGAAGCCGATCTCGGTGAGCACGCCCGGCATGTCCGTGGCGTAGAGCACGCGCAGCAGCTGCGGCTTGATCCGCCGCACGACGCGGCCCGCCTCGCGGAAACTGCGCTCGATGCAGCGGGCAATGGCCATGCTGTACTCGCCGTAGGTGATCTGCAGGTTCTGGATGCGGGCCCGCACGATCGCCGCATTGGGCTCGGTCGCCAGGTCGATCAGGTCCTCGCGATTGCTCTCGTAGAGCGCCTCGGTGTTGTAGCGCTGCTCCTTGGGCGTCTCGCCCATGACGAGCACCTCGACCCCCTTCGCCGCAGTGGCCGCCGCGGCATTGGCATGGATCGAGATGAAGAGGTCGCCCCCGGCCTCGTTGGCGATGTCGGCGCGCTTCTGCAGGTCCTCGGCCAGCGTCGCCCCGAGCATCTTGTCCGTCGTGCGCGTGTAGACCACCTTCACGCCCGGCATCCCCTCTTCGATGAGCTTGCCCAGCCGCAGCCCGACCTTCAGCACGAGGTCTTTTTCGTAGATGCTGCCGTAGTGCGCACCGGGCAGCCGGCCGCCGTGGCCCGGGTCGATCACCACCACGCTCACCCCGTGCGCAATATTTCCCGCCACCACCGCGTTAGAGAGCAGGGCGACAGAAACAAACAGCGACACGAAGAGCTGGCGCAGACGCATATTTCTTGGTGAGGACAAGGGTTTTCTGTAATTTTTTACCTATCTTTGTCGGGCCCGAAAAGCCGCGGGAAGCCCCTCCGGGGCATATCCGGGCGGTTTTGCCGACTTGTCGGCAAAGGTACGAAAAATTATTGGATTTTGAACGGATCAAGGGGAAAATATATCTTGTCGGCAACGGTGCTTCTGCTGTTCGCCCAGGCCGTGCTGGGCACGGCGGCGGGACGCGGAGTGCCGGGCATCCGGCCGGACGACACCCTGACGCTCCGGGCTTCCATCCCGGTCGCAGCCCCCCCGCTCCGCTCCGACGCCGCAACCCCCTCCGCCACCGAAGAGACTGCGCGTCCCGACTCCGAAGAGGTTGCGCGTCCCGACTCCGAAGAGGCCGCACGCCCCGACAACCCCCGCCTGCGCCGCGCACAGGAACGGGCCGCCCGTCGGCAGGCCCGCCGCAATGCCGCAGCAGCCGACGCTCCGGCCGTCCCGCGCGACACGCTCGCCGCCGACACCCTTGCCGCCGACACGATGCAACGCGACACGGCCCGCAAACCGCGCAAGGCCACGGGGTTCCTCGACGGCGCAATCGAGGGCAAGAGCACCGACTCGCTCGTCTACGACGTGCGCAACAAGCTGGTCTACGTCTACAACGAGGGTGACGTCACCTACCAGAACAGCAACCTCAAGGCCGATTTCATGCGCATCGACATGACCGACAAGACGGTCTTCGCCTACGGCAAGCCCGACTCGCTCGACGGCAAGGCGATCGTCACCAAGCCGGAGTTCTCGGACGGCTCGGCCTCCTACCAGATGGATACGATCACCTACAACTTCGCCACCGAGAAGGCCAAGATCAAGGGCGTGGCGACGCAGCAGGGCGACGGCTGGCTCGTGGGCGGCAGCGTGAAGAAGATGCCCGACAACACGATCAACATCCAGGACGGCATGTACACGACATGCGACGAGACCGACCACCCGCACTTCTACCTGGCGATGACCAAGGCCAAGGTGCAGCCCGGCAAGAAGGTCATCACGGGCCCGGCCTACCTGGTCATGGAGGACGTGCCGATCTACTTCCTCGGCATCCCCTACGGCTTCTTCCCGATCAACATGGGCCCGAAGTCTGGTCTGCTGATGCCCTCCTACGGCGAGGACGGCACGCGCGGCTTCTTCCTGCGCGACCTGGGCTACTACATCACGCTGGGCGACTACGCCGACCTGGCCGTCCGCGGCGGCTTCTACACGCTCGGCTCGTGGGAGGCCTCGGCCGCCTCGCGCTACATCAAGCGCTACAAGTACAGCGGCAGCTTCAACATTCAGTACTCAAACATCAAGACCGGCGAGAAGGGCGAACCCGACTACCTCAAGCAGAGCAACTTCCGCGTGCAGTGGACCCACTCGCAGGATGCCAAGGCCAACCCCGGCTCGACCTTCTCCGCGTCGGTGAACTTCGCCACGAGCGGCTACAACCGCTACTCGGCCAACACGCTCAACGACATTCTCTCGACGCAGACCAACTCGTCGATCTCCTACTCGAAGAGCTGGACCGGCACCCCCTTCTCGCTGTCGGCCAACATGGCCATCTCGCAGAACTCCTCGAACCAGTCGATCTCGCTGACCCTCCCGACGGTGGTCTTCAACGTCTCGCGCATCTACCCCTTCAAGCGCAAGGAGAAGACGGGCAAGGACCGCTGGTACGAGAAGATCTCGATGCAGTACACGGGCAAGATGACCAACTCGGTGACCACGACCGAGAGCGAAATCTTCACCAAAAAGACGCTCGAGAACATGAAGAACGGCATCGAACACTCGATTCCGGTCTCGGCGTCGTTCAACGTCTTCAACTACATCAACCTCTCGCCGTCGTTCAACTACAACGAGAAGTGGTTCTTCAAGAAGGTCGAGTACGAATGGAACCCGATGACCAACAAGGTCGACACGATGGCCAACGAGTACGGCTTCTACCGGCTCTACAACTACAGCATGAGCGTCTCGGCCTCGACGACCGTCTACGGCATGTACGACTTCACGAAGAAGAAGCGCGACCGCAAGATCCAGGCCATCCGCCACGTGCTGACCCCCTCGATCGGCTTCTCCTACACGCCCGACTTCGGCGACTTCAAGTACGGCTACTACAAGTCGCTGCAGCGCGACTCGCTCGGCACTACACAGACCTACTCGCCCTATGCGCAGAACGCCTACAGCGTGCCGTCGTCGGGCCGCAACATGTCGATGAACTTCTCGCTCTCGCAGAACCTCGAGATGAAGGTGCTCTCGAAGCGCGACACTTCGGGCGTAAAGAAGATCAAGCTCATCGACGAGCTGCGCATCAGCGGATCATACAACTTCCTGGCCGACTCGATGCGGCTCTCGACGATCCCGATCTCGTTCCGCACGACGCTCTTCGGCAACTTCGGCATCAACCTCTCGGCGACGCTCGACCCCTACCGGCTGACACCCGACGGCAAGCGCATCAACAAGCTCTTCTTCCCGGGCCGCATCGTCTCGACGGGCTGGTCGTTCGGCTATACGTTCAAGTCGCGCGACGACCGTTCGCAGACGGCCATCAACGACATCACGTCGATCCCTCCGGAGTACATGAACCCCTTCTACGACCCCTACGGCACGATGGACCCCGTGCTGCGACGACAATACATGGCCCAAACCTACTACGACTTCTCGCTGCCGTGGAACTTCGGCTTCAACTATACGGTCAACTACTCGATCACGACGGGCAACTACCCGCCCAAGGGCTACAAGAAGAACGTCACGCAGACGGTCGGTTTCAACGGCTCGCTCAACCTCACGCCCAAGATGGGCATCACGTTCCAGGGCGGTTACGACATCAAGGCCAACCGCCTGACCACCTCGTCGGTCTCGATCACGCGCGACCTGCACTGCTGGCAGATGTCCTTCTCGTGGATTCCGTTCGGCACCTACCGCTCGTGGAGCTTCAACATCGGCGTCAAGGCCGCGTCGCTCTCCGACCTGAAGTACGACAAGTCGCAGTCCATGTACGAAAACATGTACTGACACGCCGCGAGCCTCTTCGCGCCCGTCCATCCCGCACACTCCCGTTTCCGAGCGCACACCCGTTTCCGCCTGCCCGCTTCCGCCTGCCCGTCTCGGCACGTCCGTTTCGCACGTCACCGTTTTCACTCGCCCCCGTTTCCGGGCGCCTGCCTCTTTCCGCTCGCTACCCATACCTATTTGTATATACGGACAACGATCGCCCGTCGCCCGGCTGCCTTAACAACCCGAACAACCCTGACGGCCTGCTTCCCCGGACACCAGCGTCTCCGCCTTGTCCGCAACCGTGCCGGCGCAGGCCCGACTTCCGACACTTCACGCAACGTACAGCCGACGCGCGCATGCCCGCTGCCTCCGCAACGTACATCCGCCCCACGCCGGCCCGGAAACAGCCCCCTCCCGCAACGTACAACCACCCTGCCCGGCCCCCGGAGACAGCCGTCGCAGGCAACGTATTGACAGCCTCTTCTGCACGTTTGTACCGCTCCGCAACCCGTGCGGAACATCCCGTCGGACGAACAACGCATAACACGAGCCCGGAAACACACCCCCATTTTGTAAATGTCATACAAATTTATACGTTTTTTAATAGCGATATTGTACAAAATTTATTAGTTTTGTATATTCAAGATTTCAGCACGCACTGAAAAAACGGAACATACACCATCAAAAAAGTAAAATTATGAAAAAACCTATCCTCAACACGCGGGGGGGGGAATTTGACTATTCCGCCCCGACGCTTGAAATTCTCTCCGTCACGGTGGAGCAGGGTTTCGCAGCAACCAGTCCTTCGTGGGAAGACTACGGCGACTACGGGTTCGCCGGAGACGATCTCATGGATGACGATTATTACGATTACGGAGACTTTTAAATCCTTACGGCCATGAAAAATCTTTACAAATACCTGTTGGCCGTCGCTACCGTAGCCATGGCCTTTACGTCCTGCTCGAAGGACGAAATTTCCGATCCCTCGATCGAGGCACAAAAGGTTACCTTTACGGTCACCTCGGGCAGCGATCTTGAGACGGCACCCGCCTCCCGAACGGAATTCGACGAGGAAACCGGGCAGATGAACTGGAGTGCTGATGGAGAAGCTCTGGAAGTCATCCAGATTCTCGGTTCCGAAATCAGCCACGCCACGACAGAAGCCTATACAATCGAGAACCGCATGGCGAGGTTCCAGGTCTCCTTCAACGCCCTGACCGGCAGCGAGCCTTACGACCTGACCTATTCGGCCATCTACCCGGCAGCTAACTATTCAGACAACACGAACGACCACACCAAGTTCCGCATCAAGCTGCCCGCAGCGCAGACCCCGACCGAAACAGGGTTTGATCCGAATGCCGACCTGCTGCTGGCCAAGCCCGAAACACGGACTGTACAACCCGTCGAAGGCGAGGAGTTGAATTTCCGCTTCAAGCGCGTCGCCGCCATTGCCAAAATGACCCTCAAGGGCATTCCGGCCGGTGAAAAACTCGCCAAGGTTGAATTGACAGCTTCGCAACCTATGGCCGGCTACAGCCGTACCAATCTGAAGACGGATGAGATTTACGATATCGGCTATTACAAGGAGCAGATGATGACCCTGACGCTCAACGACCGCGAGACAACGGGCGAGGATGTCATCTGGTTCACCTCTTTGCCGTGTGTATTCGGCGAGGGCGACAGCTTCACCGTCAAAGCCTATACCGACAAGGCAACCTATGAGAAGACTGTCTCTTTCTCGGCACCCGAGGCTTTCAAGTTTGTTTCCGGAGGCCTTACTCGCTTCGGTATTACGGGCATGACCCGCACGGAGAATGTAGTAGATGAGTATGTCCTGCTGACTAACGTGGCCGACCTCTCCGTAGGCGATCAGATCATTATCACCAACGGCACGGACGGTGCAGTCATGGCTCTCGGTCCACAGTCGGGCAACTTCCGTGGTGAAGTCGCAATTGAAGTTGCGTCAAATACAATCACTACAATACCTACTGGCGTACAAATTATTACAATAGAAACCGGCATAGAAGCAAATACCTTCGCACTCAATGTCGGTGATGGATATCTCTATGCTGCAGGTGGTACAGAAGATAACTATTTAAAAACTCAGCCTTCAATAGACGGCAACGCTTCTTGGTCTATTCTGATAGAAAGCGGTGCCGCAATTATTAAGGCTCAAGTTCAAGGCGAGAAACCTCGTAATTGGTTGCGCTACAATAAAACCAGCCCTCGTTTCTCTTGTTACTTAAGCGGGCAGGAAGATGTATACATTTTCCACAAGGCCGGCACGCCCAAGACCGCTCTTGAAACGCCGACCGGAGTAGAGGCCGTTGCCGAAGGAAATGAGGTTCTTGTTGGTTGGAAGCCTGTTGCTGGTGCTACCTCCTACACCGTATCGTTCGAGCCTGCAACCATCGAACCGAGAACAGTCCTTCACGACGATGCTATGGCAGAGTACAGCGAATTGTTCGAGGGCCTCGACTACGCTACGGAGTACACGGTTTCGGTGGTAGCCAACCCGGCAGACACCGAGAACTACAAGGCTTCGGCTCCCGCCACGGCTACGTTCACCACGGGCGAGAATCCGAACCATCAGGTATATACCATGGTTGGCGACGACGCTAATCTTGGTGAAGGTCAATACATCTTCGCGGCTCTCAATGGCACTGAATATTTGGCAGCAACCAGTCTCGAGGAATCAAAGACTTACGGATATTTGCCATTTGCTGCGGTAATGGTCAACGAAAATCAGATTGCATCGAACACAACCAACGATGCATATGCATTTACGTTGGAGGCAAGCGATACCCCGGGACAATACTACCTGAAGGATACTTACGGACGATACATGTACAACAGCGGGTCGTACAATAGTTTCAATGTTGCTTCGTCCAAGGACACCGACAACACGTATCTGTGGACTATTTCCATGGAAAGCGATGGTACCGTCAGCCTGAAGAATGTCGCCTCTGGCAAATGGATGCAGCGCGATGCTTCGTATGGAACCTTTGGAATATATGACACAGAAAAGGGAGCACGTCCTTACGCATTCAAGTTGAATGATGGTTCGCTTGTACCGCCGACACCCAAGCCGACTTTGGCAGTTTCGTCAGAGAATGTCGCATTCGCCGCAGCAGGTGAAAGCAAGGAGGTAACCTACACGACCCAGAACCTCGGATCGAATCAGGTATTTGCAGCTGTGTCGGGAGAAAACGCATCGCAGTTCTCGGCAACCGATGATAACGGGACTGTTACCGTAACGGCTCTTGAGAATACGGAGACGACGGCCAAGACGGCTACGCTGACGCTCTACATCGCAGCCAGCGAAGGCGGCGAGCACCTTGCCGAGGCAATCGTTGAACTGACGCAGGCCGGAGTGTCCAGCGGGGAAGGACCTGCTATTGGAACTGTGCTATGGGCTGAAACCTGGACAGGAGGAACAGCAGGTGAAACACCTTCAAAGTATGGTCAAGAAGGAACAACCGTTTACAATAATGCACCTATTACATATAATCAAACGAGCACGAATACAAAATTATATGCAGAAAAATTAGCCGGAGGAACAGCTCCAGAATTACTCCTTTCAAGAAACAATCAAACATGGACTATTTCTGGTATTCCCTTTGAAGGTGTAACAAGCGCTGTTTTAACCATGAAGGCGAATAATGAAAGTCGGACGGAGATAACATATTATCTCGATGGAACTGGAGATGGTGTTACAGCACCAAAAGGAGTTACAGCCACAATTAACAATACATCCAACGCAAAAACAGTAACGATTGAAATTAAAAACACATCAAGCAGTAATGTGAGACTTGATGATATTGAATTAAAAGTAACTAATTGAACTCCGGGCGGGGGTGGTGAGGTAACACCTCCCACCCCGGACCCTACCCCGGGATTCGATGCAGCGCCCTATGTGACCGTGCAGTCTGAAACGTCCGCAATGGTCTCCTGCACCGGAACCGACTGGGAGTACGCCTCGGGAGGAATTGCGTTCCGATACGCATCCTCGGACGGCAGCGACACGGGCAGTGTCGCTGCTTCCGTCACCGGGACATACGCCCGGGCAACGCTGACGGGGCTGCGGCCCGCAACCGACTACACGGTGTGGGCCGTCGCCACCACGGCAACCGGTGCGACATACACTTCGGCAGAGGAGTGGTTTACGACGCCGCAGCCCGCGACGAGCCACAGCGGCTGGCTGGAGCTTCCGGCCAAAAGCACCTCGTCCACGGCGCAGGAGTACACCCTTTGGGCCGGAGAGCGCAACTATACGATGTACTACGACCGCAACCTCTACACGGCACTGTGGGTCGCCTACCCGCTGGCCGCGGGACACATGGGATCAGAACCGCGGCCGCGCAGCTGGTCCAAGAACCCCGACATATCGCCCAGCCAGCAGATCAACGTGTGGGACGGCAGCTACGGCGTAAATGTTGGTTCGACATACTACGCCCGCGGGCACCAGATTCCGAATGCGGACCGCAACGGCAACAGCGCGATGCAGAAGCAGGTCTTCTACGCCACGAACTCGACACCGCAGATTCAGGACAAGTTCAACGGCGGGATTTGGGAGCAGTTCGAGACAGCCGTGCGCGGCGAGGTTCCGACGCGCGACTCGCTCTACATCGCCACGGGAGCCGTCTTCCGCACGACGGGCGGCTCGGAGAGCATCACCTACATCCGGCCTGCCGAGGACTCGAAGCAGTGCCCCGTGCCGAACTACTACTTCAAGGTGGTGCTGAAGGTGAAGCGGTCGGGCAGCACGATCACGTCGGCAATGGCGGTCGGCGCCTGGTTCGAGCACCGGCAGTACTCGGACAGCTGGACGAACTACGTGGTTTCGGTCGACGATATCGAACGGCTGACGGGCTTCGACTTCTTTGCGAACCTGCCCGACGACGTGGAGGCCGCAGCGGAACAGAACGGCAGTTGGAGTACCTTCTCCTCCTTCTGACGCAACAACGGCCGGCGGAGTACCGCCGACTGCGAACTGACAGAGACGGACAACGGGCCGAAGGGCCCACACGGCGGCGACATTCCGAAAGGGGAGTGTCGCCGCTTCTTTTATATATATAAACCCCGACCCGCATCACCGTATCCACCCGGCGGGATCATCGCGCAAAGCCCGGCAGGCTAAAAAGCACGGGCGCCCATGCCACGCACGGGCATCCGATCGGGCAGGCATTGCGGTACACCCTGCAGGAGCACGGCATCGGTCGCAAGCACCGCCCGGAGCATGCTCCGCACCCCGGGAGGAGCATAATCTGCACCCGGAATCGGGTTCAACGGGCAAAATACCGTCCAGAAGGCCCTTCTGCGGCACGCAGAACGATTTTCGCGGAGCGGACGATAAATTCTCCGGACAGCCCATCTGCGCCCCGCATGGCCGCAAAAAAGGCGGGCAGCGGAAAACCGCCGCCCGCCCATAGGAAATGAGGCCGGGGCCGAAAGCCCGCCGCCCCGGCCGGAAGCCTCACACGGGGTCTCCGACGGGAATCGGAAAGAATCAATGCTTTACGTTGCCAAGCGCCTCGGGGTTGTGCTTGTACTTGAAGACCATTGCGAAGACCACACCTACGACAAGGGCATAACCGGCAAAGACAAGCCACGTGGCGGACCAGCCTCCGGCCACACCTTCGCGGGCAACCAGGAAGCCGCCCTGCCAGTCGCAATAGTGCGAGACGATCTTGCCGGCGATCCAGGTGCCGACCGAGGCGCCGATGCCGTTGGTCATCAGCATGAAGAGCCCCTGCGCGCTGGCCTGCATGGGCTTTGCGGCCTCCTGCTCGACAAAGAGTGCACCGGAGACGTTGAAGAAGTCAAACGCCACGCCGTAGACGATGCAGGAGAGGAAGAGCAGGACGATGCCCACGATGCTCTCCGTGGAGCCGATTCCGAAGAAGCCGAAGCGCAGCACCCAGGCGAACATGGCCATCAGCATGACGATCTTGATGCCGAAGCGCTTGAGGCAGAACGGAATCAGCAGGATGCACAGCGCCTCGGAGACCTGCGAGACGGAGACCAGCAGGGTCGGGTTCTCGGCAAACCAGCTTTCGGACGTCGCGGCAAAGCTGTTGATATAAGGGGTGGCATATCCGTTCGTGATCTGCAGCGACACGCCCAACAGCATCGAGAAGAGGAAGAAGAGGGCCATCTTGCGCTGCTTGAACAGCACGAAGGCATCCAGACCGAGGCGCTGGGCGAGGGATTTGTGTCCGGCGGCGGCCGAACGGTCGATGGGGCACGACGGAAGGCTGAAGGCATAGAGACCGAGCACCAGGCCGAGGACTCCGCAGACGATCAGCTGCATGTAGGTGAACTGCGAGGCCATGGGGACGAGTTCGAGCAGCTGCACTCCGTCGCGGAGTTCGGTCTGAACGCCCGAACCGCCGAAACCGACGAAGTTGACGAGCCACATGGCGGCGATAAAGCCGACGGTACCGAAGACACGGATCGGCGGGAAGTCCCGGACGGTGTCGAATCCGCGGTTCTTCAGGATCGAGAAGGCCACGGTATTCGAGAGGGCGATCGTCGGCATGTAGAAGGCCACGCTCAGGCAGTAGGCCGCAAAGATCGGGCCGATGGAGGTCGCCTCACCGGCGAGGGTCAGCTCCGTGGCCTGGAAACCGAACCAGGCGGCCACCAGCATGAAGACGGCAGCCGTGAGGTGCGAGATGCCGAGCAGGCGCTGCGGCTCGATGAACTTGTCGGCAATGGCCCCGATGATCGCGGGCATGAAGATCGAGACAACCCCCTGCGCGACATAAAACCAGGAGATATACTCTCCCAGCCCCACGCGGCCGAGGAAATTGCCGATACAGACAAGATAGGATCCCCAAATGGCGAATTGGAGAAAGTTCATGATGATGAGACGAGATTTGATTCCCATAAATCCTTGTTTTAGTGTACGTTTCAGGTTCTGTAAGGTTCTCTTTCGGAACGATTAGAACAAATGTACGAAATTTTTTTTTGATTTTTCTTTGTAATTGCAAAATAAAGTTCTACATTTGCATCACCAAAACGTCATTGAGCTATGGTGTAATGGTAACACAACAGATTCTGGTCCTGTTATTCTTGGTTCGAATCCAGGTAGCTCAACACCGAAAACCCGCAGCCTTCCGACTGCGGGTTTTTCGTTTCCTGCCACTCATGCCGCCTCTTCCACACCCCTGCGCCGGGGCACCGGACCGGCGGAGCTCCCCGCGAGAAAGAGCCGCCGGATCCCCTGCGCAAAAGAGCCACCCGGACCGGCACGTGTCCCCCGGACCGGCACACACAAATCGAAAGACAGGCTACCCTCTCCCTTTACCCGATCCGACCGGACATCGGGCCGTCCCGTTCGGCGGACCGCTCCCCGGCGCCTCTTCCGATCGACAAATCCATGTCGGCTGAAACAGGACGGCGTACAGGCAAAAAAGAACAAAAAAACAGAGGTTTAGTCTATTTTGGTTCACAAAATAAACAGATACGGTTAAAAATCCGCTCTTTTTGACAAAAAATCCGGGTCGGCGCATCAAAGAAAGAGTACCTTTGCAGCCGAATTTTATATAGGTTAAAAAAGTTACCATCATGCAAACCGCTACCAAACAGATGAACCTCCGCATGGGGGGGGAGACCTTCTGCAGCGGATGCCGTATGAAGCACCCGACATGCAGATTGTACACATTCAGATCGAAAAGGGTTTCGCTCAGAGCACCACGGCCGGAACCGTTGAAGTTGACGAATCGTGGGGAGATACCGACTGGCCCGAATAATAAAATGTCAAAAACTGCATGGACATGAGACACACAATACTTTTTCTTGCCGCACTGACCGCTTTCTCGTGCGCCAAGGAGCCGGACGTAACGCCCGAAGGTCCCGAACAGAAGGGTACGCCCATCACCGTAACGGCCCACAACGCGGGCTACGACACCTCCAGCCCGTCGAGCCGTGCCGAGTTTGCCGGCGACAACTTCGGAGCCCTTACATGGACGGAAACGGAGCAGCTCGGCGTCTACTACAAGCAGGCTGCCGGCAAAAACTGGGGCATCTTTAATTATGGCAGCACCACCGAGAACGGTGGCGCCATCTTCGTCACTCCAAAAGACTTTGTCTGGAACGAGAGCGCCCTGACCCACGACTTCCGCGCCTACTATCCCTACAACGAGACGTCCCACACCATCCACGAGAGCAACAACTCGGAGGCGGTGACCTTCACGCTGCCGGTCAACCAGGACGAGTTCTCCTATGCCGAAAGCCAGCTCTGCATCGCCGAGACGAACGACCTTACCCGGGGCAGCGAGGTTCACTTCCAGTTCGAGCCGGTGCTTGCCTACCTGCAGCTGAAGCTCTACACGACGGATCAGGTGGCCGAGGGCGAGAAGATCTACCTCTCGCAGCTGAAGATGTACACCGAGGATCAGGACGGTCCCATCGCAGGCAACTACACCGTCAACATGGGTACGGGAGCGATCATCGACGGCTCGTCGCACACGATCAACTTCCAGCTGGGCAGCAGCACTTCGAGCGGCCTCGACATCACCGGCTACACCTCGAAGGAGAACGCCTATAAGTTCTATGCCGTCATGCTGCCGGTCGATCTGAGCGACCGTCCGCTGCGTTTCCGTGGTCTGGTCACGCATGAGAAGGACAACGGCGACGGGACCAAGAGCTACACCTCCTATTCGATGTTCGCACGCGCCAAGGCCGGTACGGCCTTCAAGTCCGGCAAGGGCTATGCCATGACCATCGAGGTCAAGTCCGATGATTCGATGGAATTCCCGGCCGACGCCGACTTCGCCGTCCGTCTGGGTGACCGCTGGGTCAATTTCGACACGATCTATACCAAAAACGCCGACGGGACCATCACGATCAACATGAGCGAAGAGCAGCTCACGAGCATGGGCAGCGACCTCTACTTCGCGGCCAACGCAACCAAGGACGTCTCGTTCGACAAGGACGGCGGACAGCTGGCCGTCATTGACGCACTTGTCGAAAGCATGTACGCCGCACAGGACGGCACGGACCCCATCGACGTCGATCTCTCGAACATCAGCTTCGACGGCGAGTTCGGTCTGGGAGGAATTTTCGAGGGCAACACCGCGCTGGGCAGCATCATCCTGCCCTCGGGCATGACGAAGATCAACAACCCGGGATTCACCGGCTGCACGAAGCTGACTTCGGTCACCCTGCCCGAAACGCTCGAGATCATCGGCGGCAAGGCCTTCAAGGGCTGCTCGTCACTCAAGAGCATCATCATCCCGAACAGCGTCACCTCCATCTCGGACAGCGCCTTTGACAGCTGCACGGCCCTGACCTATGTGAAGCTCCCGGACGGCATCAAGACACTCGACGCTTCGACCTTCCGCGACTGCACGGCCCTGCCCACCGTCACGGTACCCGCATCCGTTGCGACCATCGACAAGACGTGCTTCCAGAATTGCACGGCGCTGGCCGAAATCACGCTGCTCAACCCCGACGCGGTCGTTGAAATCAGCGGCGACACCCTGGAGAATGTCGGCACGTCCGTAGCCGAAGGCACGACGAAGAAGCTGCGCGTACCGGCCGCTCTCGCAGAGCAGTATCAAAGCGACTCGAACTGGAGCGAACTGCTCAATGCCGGCTTCGTACTGGAGACCTTCTGATCCGGGAGATCCGAATCCGCATACGAAAAAACCGTCTGCCCTCCGCAGACGTTTTTTTCATGCACACGGCGAGCGCACCATCACCTTCTAAAACGGCAATCCAGAAGACACCGGCTGCCCTCACCAGAACCCGGCCGCATAAAACAAGGTTCCGCCAAAACCGACAGCAAGGTGGAGGGGGCTCGGCGCTCAAGAGGCGGAGGATGGCAGGAGGCGGTTCCCACGCCCAAGCGACAGTCCAAAACAACTGGTTCACTGCACCGCCGTACCGCCGCACGAAAAAGAGGCTGCTCCCGACGGGGCAGCCTCTTTGACGGTGCAATCCGGAACCGTCCGATCCGTTACTTGCCGAGACCCATCTTCTCGATCAGGGCGCGCGTCTCGGGCTTGTGGCCGCGGAAGGCGACGTAGAGCTTCATCGGGTGCTCCGTACCGCCCTTCGAGAGGATGTTCTCACGGAACGAGTCGGCCACCTCGCGGTTGAAGATGCCCTTCTCCTTGAAGAGCGAGAAGGCATCGGCCTCGAGCACCTCGGCCCACTTGTAGCCGTAGTAACCCGCGGCATAGCCGCCCGAGAAGATGTGGCCGAAGGCCGGCGCCATGGCCGTGCCCGGCACGACGGGCAGCACCTGCGTCGGGGTCATCGAGGCTACCTCGAACTGCTCGACATCCCCCTCGAAGGGTTCGGTCAGCGTATGCCAGGCCATGTCGGTCATGCCGAACGAGAGCTGGCGCACGTTGGCATAGGCCGCCAGGTAGTTCTTCGCGGCAACGATCCGCTCGACGAGCTCGGCGGGAATCGGCTCGCCCGTCTCGTAATGGACGGCCCACAGGTCGAGGAACTCCTTTTCGGTGGCCCAGTTCTCCATGATCTGCGACGGCAGCTCCACGAAGTCGCGGTAGACGTTCGTTCCGTTCAGCGACTCATACTTGCCCTCGGCGAGCATGCCGTGCAGCGAGTGTCCGAACTCGTGGAGGAAGGTCTCCACCTCGTCGAAGGTCAGCAGCGAGGGGGTCTGCTCCGTGGGCTTCGTGAAGTTCATCACCAGCGACACGAGCGGGCGCGTCTCCACGCCGTCGACGGTCTTCGTGCCGCGGAACTCGGTCATCCACGCTCCGCCGCGCTTCGACTCGCGCGGGAAGAAGTCGAGGTAGAGCACCGCCATGAAGCGCCCCTTCTCGTCGGTCACCTCGTAGGCCGTCACGTCGGGATGGTAGACCTCGATCGCCGGATTGGGCGTGAAGTTCAGCCCGTAGAGCTTGTTCGCGAGCAGGAAGACCCCCTTGCGGACATTCTCCAGCTGGAAATAGGGCTTGACCGCCTCGTCGTTCAGGGCGTACTTCTCGTCCTTGTACTTCTCCGAATAGTAGGACCAGTCCCACGGCATGAGCTCGCCGCGGAAGCCCTTGGAGGCGGCGTACTCGCTCACGGTGCGGTAGTCGGCATCGGCATACTCCTTCGTCGCATCGAGCAGCTCGTCGAGGAAGGCCGTCACCGTCGGGGTGTTCTCGGCCATGCGCTCCTCGAGCACGTAGTCGGCATAGCACTTGTAGCCGAGCAGGTTGGCGATCTTCAGCCGCGTGTTGGCAATCTGCTTGACGATCTCCGTATTGTCGAACTCACCGCCCAGCGCCCGCGCGTTGTAGGCCTTCCAGAGGCGCTCCTTCAGGGCTCGGTTCGACGAGTAGCGCAGGAAGGGGGCGTAGCTCGGCGCCTGGAGCGTCACCGTCCACCCCTTCTCGCCGCGGGCCCTGGCATCGGCGGCCATGCCCTCGCGCACGAAGGCCGGCAGCTCGGCCACGACCTTCGGATCGGTGATGTTGATCGTAAAGGCGTTCGTCGCCGAGAGGGCGTTCTGCCCGAATTGCAGCGTCAGCGCCGAGAGTTCGGTGGTGTACTTGCGGTAGAGCTCCTTGTCGGCATCCGACAGCGCCGCGCCGTTGCGGGCAAAACTCTTGTAGGTATTCTCGAGCAGCTTCCGGTCCACGGCATCCAGACCGCGGCCCGGATGTTCGTAAACCTGCTTCACGCGGGCGAAGAGCTCGGGGTTGAGCATGATGTCGTTCGACAGCTCGGTGAGCTTGGGCTGCACGCGCAGGGCGATCTGCTGCATCTCGTCCGACGTGTCGGCCTCGAGCAGGTTGAAGAAGAGGCCCGCAATGCGGTTCAGCAGCGCCCCGTGGCGCTCGAGCGCCACGATCGTGTTGCCGAACGTGGGTTTCGCGGGGTTGGTGACGATGGCCTCGATCTCGGCGCGCGAGCAGGCGATCGCCGCATCGAAGGCGGGTTCGTAGTCCGAGAGTTCGATCTCGGAGAAGGGAGGCGTCTCGTGGGGTGTGTTCCACGCCGCCAGCAGCGGATTCGTCATGTCCAGTTCGGGAAGCTGGGCCTTCGGAATCGAATTGTCGGCACAGCCGGCCGCAAGGGCGGAAAATGTCATGATTACAATTGCTTTTTTCATATCCGTTCGTTTGTGGGTTTCTTCTCGATGGGAGGACCGGCGGCAATCAGCGCGCCGCCTGCATGTCGTCGCCGGGGCGGGACTCCGTCTCGTCGGCCGGTTCGGGGTCGGGCTCGTTCCACAGGCCGCGCCCCTTGAGCATGGCCCGCTTGTCGGGGTCCTTGCCGCGGAAGGCGCGGTAGAGGGTCATGCCGTCCTCCGAACCGCCGCGTGCGAGGAGCTTGTGGCGGAAGTCGTCGGCGATGCGCCGGTTGAACAGGTCGCCGCTCTCGCGGAAGGCCTCGAAGGCATCCTTGTCGAGCACCTCGGCCCACGTATAGAAGTAGTAGCCGGCCGAGTAGCCGCCGTCGAAGATGTGGCTGAAATAGGGATAGCGGTAGCGGGGTTCGATCTGCGGGATGAGTCCGCGCTTTTCGGTGAGCGCCTCCCGCTCGAAGGCCATCGGATCGAAGGGCGCGTACTCGGTCATCGAGTGGATGTCCATGTCCGAGAGCGCCGCGGCGATGAGCTCCGTGGTCATGAAGCCCTGGTTGAAGAGCTCGCTGCGGCGCAGCTTGTCGATCAGATACTGCGGAATCACCTCGTCCGAGCGGTAGTGCACGGCATACTGGCGCAGCATCTCCGGCTCGAAGGCCCAGTTCTCCATGATCTGCGAGGGCAGCTCGACGAAGTCACCCTCGACCTCCGTAAGGCCGCGGTACTTCACGTCGTGGAAGAGGAAGTGCAGCGCGTGGCCGAACTCGTGGAAAAGCGTCTCCGTTTCGTCGAGCGTCAGCAGTGCGGGGTCATTGCGCGTCGGGCGCGTGAAGTTGCAGACGATCGACACGACGGGCGCCACGCGCTTGCCGTCGCGGTAGGTCTGCTCGACATAGTTGCCGCACCAGGCACCCTGGCTCTTGCCGTCGCGCGGGAAGAAGTCGAAGTATATCACCCCGAGGTGCGACTCGTCGACGTCGAGCACCTCGTAGGCCACGGCCTCGGGATGGTAGAGCGGCACGGCGACCGGACGGAACGTAATGCCGTAGAGGCGGTTGGCAAGGAAGAAGATACCGTTCTGGACGTTCTGCAGCGAGAAGTAGGGGCGCAGCATCTCCTCGTCGAGGGCATACTGCTGCTTGCGGAGCTTCTCGGCATAGTACCACCAGTCCCACGAGGCGAACTCGCCGTCGGGGTAATCCTTGCGGAAGAGCACCTCCATCTCGGCAAGCTCCTTTTTGGCGCTCTCGAGCGCCGGCGTCCAGATCTCCTCCAGCAGGTTGTAGACGGCGCCGGTCGTCCCGGCCATCTCGTCGGCCACGACGTAAGCCGCATAGGAGGGATAGCCCAGCAGGTGGGCTTTCTCCGTGCGCAGGCGGATGAAGTCGTTGATGAGCTGCTTGTTGTCGTACTCGTCATCGTGGTTGCAGCGGTTCAGATAGGCCGTGTAGAGCTCCTCGCGCAGGCCGCGCTCGGAGGAGTAGGTCAAAAACGGCAGCATGCTCGGCTTGTGGAGCGTGAAGACGTACTTGCCGCTCTTGCCCATCGACTCGGCCTTCTCGCGGGCCAGGTCGCGAACCCCCGCGGGCAGCCCGTCCAACTGGTCGCCGTCGAGCACCAGCGCGTAGTTGTTGTTCTCGGCCAGGAGGTTGTTGCCGAACTTCACGGCCGTGAGCGCCAGCTCCTCGTTAATCTGCTTCAGGCGGGCCTTTCCGTCGGCGTCGAGCAGCGCTCCGGCGCGCACGAAACCGTCGTAGGTCTTCTCCGTCAGCCGCAGCTGCTCGGCATCCAGCCCGAGCGTTGCCCGGTTGTCATAGACCGCCTTCACCTTGTCGAAGAGCTGCTCGTTGAGCCGGATCTTGTCGGCGTGGGCCGTCAGCAGGGGCATCACCTCCTCCTGCAGGGCCTGCATCTGCGGCGTGTTCTCCGCCGCGCAGAGCATGCCGAAGATCAGCGAGGTCTGCGCAAGCATCTGCCCCGAGTTGTCGTAGGCGAGGATGACGTTCTCGAAGGTCGGTTCGTCGTTGTTCGACGTGATGGCGTCGATCTCGGCGTCGTGCAGCGACATGCCCCGCTCGAAGGCCGGCATGAAGTGCTCGGGGCGGATCTTGTCGAAGGGCGGAACGCCGTAGGGCGTCTCCCACTCCGAGAAAAAGGGGTTCTCCCCCGTCTGTTTCGCGGAATCGCAGGATGCGAGTGTCATAAACGTCAAAAGTGTGAATAATCCGGTTATGCGTTTCATGGATCGTGTTATTTTGTTTACCTTTGCGGCAAAGTTAATAAAATTACGGTCAGAGCCGCACTTCCGCGCGTTTTTTTCTGGGCGGATGCGGACCCAACAAGGACAGCCATGCAACTCTTCTACGCCCCTGACATCCGCCCGCCGCAGTACACCCTCTCGGAGGAGGAGTCGAAACACTGCGTGCGCGTGCTGCGCCTTGCGTGCGGCGACACGGTGCACCTGACCGACGGACGGGGCACGCTCTACCGCTGCGAGATCACCGACGACAACCCGCGGCGGTGCGTCGTGCGCGTGGTCTCAGCCGAGGAGGAGTTCGAGCGGCTCCCCTACCGTCTGACGATGGCCGTGGCCCCGACCAAGAACGCCGACCGCTTCGAGTGGTTCCTCGAAAAGGCCACCGAAGTGGGCGTCACGCAGATCATCCCTCTCGAGACGGCCCGCAGCGAACGGCGGGTCTTCAAGCCCGAACGCGGCGAGAAGGTCATCACCGCGGCGATGAAGCAGTCGCTCAAGGCCTACCGGCCGCAGCTCGACGTCCTCACGTCGTTCCGCGACGCCGTGGCGGCGCCCTTTGCCGGGCGGCGGATGATCGCCCACTGCGACGCGGCCCGCACGCCGGAAGGCAAGGCCTACCTCGCCTCGACGCTCCGCGCGGGCGAGGCGGCACAGATCTTCATCGGTCCCGAAGGGGACTTTTCACCCGAAGAGATCGCCTTTGCGCTCTACAACGGATTCGAGGAGATCACCCTCGGGCCGCAGCGCCTGCGCACCGAGACCGCAGCCCTCGTGGCGGTGGTGATGGCCGCCACGGTGAACGGACAGGCGGCGGCCGGAGAGCCCCACGAATCATAACCCGGAAAAACACGAAACAGATTTCGCCTATAGACCCGAATTTTACCTTCACGACATGTTCTTCCTCTACACCTTGTTCGCCCTGGCCGCAGTGGCGACGCTGATCTTCGCCGTGCCCCTGCGGGCCAAGGCGTGGGCGGCGACAGCCGTTGTGGGGCTCGGCGCCCTTGCGGCCTCGGCCGCAGCCGTCGGCGTGCTGGCCGGCAAGGCCGGGCTATCGCTCTGGTCGACACCCGGCACCCTCTTCGGCGGCGACAGCGGCTCGATGGACCGCCTCTCGGCCCTCTTCGTGCTGCTCGTCTCGATCGGCTCCATCGCCTCGGTGCTCTACGCCCGCGGCTACCTCGAACACACGCTGCGCGAAAAGTCCCCGGCCCACGTCTCGCTGCACTACACGGCGCTGACGGTCATGTCGCTGGCCATGCTGGGCGTCGTCACCTCCGACGGCGGCTACTCGTTCCTCTTCTTCTGGGAGCTGATGACCGTGGCGTCGTTCCTGCTGATCCTCTACGACGCCGAGCGGCGCGAGGTGCGGCGCGCGGCCCTCGCATACCTCATCATGATGCACGTGGGCTTCGTGCTGCTCGTCGTCGGCTTCGTCACACTGGACAGCACGTGCGGCGCCGCGACGTTCGGCGCCCTGGCCGAATATTTCCGCACGCAGCCGGCCCTGCCGCTGCTGCTCGTCTTCCTGGCGGGCTTCGGCATGAAGGCCGGCATGTTCCCGCTGCACGTCTGGCTCCCGGAGGCGCACCCGGCGGCCCCGTCGCACGTCTCGGCCCTCATGTCGGGCGTGATGATCAAGACGGGCGTCTACGGCATCCTGCGCGTCGTCGCGGCGCTGGGCGACCTGCCCGTGCTGCGCACGGCGGGCTACCTCCTGCTGGCCCTGGGCATCATTACGGGCGTGTGGGGCGTGATCCTCGCCGCGCTGCAGAACGACATCAAGCGGCTGCTGGCCTACTCCTCGATCGAGAACGTCGGCATCATCCTGCTCGGCGTGGGCATCGCGGCGCTGGGCAAGGCCTCGGGCAACCACTTCGTGGCGCTCTGCGGTCTGGCCGGGGCCCTGCTCCACACCTTCAACCACTCGCTCTTCAAGTCACTGCTCTTCTTCGGCGCGGGCAACGTCCTCTCGCAGACCCGCACCACGTCGCTCGATGCGCTGGGCGGCGTAGCGCACCACATGCCCCTGACGGCGATCCTCTTCCTGACAGCCACGGCCGCCATCTGCGCCCTGCCGCCCCTGAACGGCTTCGTCTCGGAGATGCTGCTCTACCTCGGGCTCTTCGACGGCATCGCCTCGGGCAGCGACGTGCTCTGCGCCGCGGCCGCCGTCGCCGCTCTGGCACTCATCGGCGGGGTGGCCGTCATGGCCTTCACCAAGCTCTACGGCACGGTCTTTCTCGGTGCGCCCCGCACGCACGAGGTGGCCGAAGCCTCCGAGGTCGACAACGGCCGCATCGCCGCCATGGCCCTGCCGCTCACGGGCATCCTCCTCGTGGGGCTCTTCCCGCAGCAGGCCGCGGCCGTCGTGACGCGCTCGGCGGAGTTCTTCCTGCACGTGCCGGCCGACGCCTCCGACTACCTGCTCGCAGCGCCCCTCGCGGGCATCACCCGCACCGTCTGGCTGCTTGTCGCCGTGGTCGGCGGGCTGCTCTGGCTGCGCCGCCGCGCCCTGCGCGGACGCCGCGTCGTGCCCGGTGCGACGTGGGGCTGCGGATTCACCGCCCCGAACGTAAGGATGCAGTACACGGGCGAATCCTTCACCGAAGGGTTGCAGTCCATCGCCTCGACCCTCACGCAGGAGAGCGGCACGGGATCGTCCGTCGGCAAGGAGGAGACCTTCCCCTCGGCCCACGGCTTCGCCTCACGCCACAACGACCGCATCGGACGTCTCTTCGGCGCCTGGTGGGTCGAGCTGCTGCGGCTCATCAACCAGCGCGTCATGCGCCTGCGCACGGGCAAGATCAACCACTACGTCCTCTTCGCGCTGGCCTTCCTTGCGCTCGTATTCCTGCTTTCGATCCTTAATCTGATCTGACGATGGCACTGCTCAACACCCTGCTGCTGCTTCTGGTGGCCGTGGCCATCCCGGGGCTCATCAACCGCACGCGCGCCCGGCTGGCCGGACGCCGCGGCATCCGCTTCACACAGCACCTGCGCGACATAAGGCTCCAACTGCGCAAGGGGGCCGTCTACTCGACGACCACCACAGCGCTCTTCCGCGCCGCACCGTCGGTCTATCTCGGCGCCACGCTCGTCGCCGCGCTGCTGATCCCCGTCGGCGACCTGCCCCCCGTGCTCTCGTTCGACGGCGATGTGGCGGCCTTCGCCTACCTGCTGGCGCTGGGCCGCATGGCGCTGATCCTCGCCGCAATGGATACGGGCAGTCCGTTCGAGGGCATGGGCGCCAGCCGCGAAGCCCTCTACGGCGCCCTCGCCGAGCCGGCGCTCCTGCTCACGGCCGGCACGCTGGCCCTCGTCTCGGGCTACACCTCCTTTGCCGCGATCTTCGCGGCCGACGCCGCTGCCGACGCGCAGGTGGCCATCATCCTGCTGCTGGCGGCCTACATTCTGCTGAAGCTGCTCTTCACCGAGAGCGGCCGCATCCCGGTCGACGATCCCCGCACGCACCTCGAGCTGACGATGATCCACGAGGTGATGTGCCTCGACTACTGCGGCGTGGACCTGGCGACGATCCGGATCGCCGGCTGGATCAAGAGCGCCGCGTTCGCCCTGCTGGCGGCCGATGCCGCCACGGCCCCCTTCTGCGCGCACTGGTGGGCCGCGGTCCCCGCGGCGATCCTGCTCGCGGGGTTGTCCGTCGGCATCGTCGAGTCGACGCAGGCCCGCAACAAGCTCGTGCGCAACACCACGTTCATACTCACCATCGCCGCACTGGCCGCCCTCGTGCTCTTCACGGGCTACCTGCTGCGCCTCAACATCGGACTCGCATGATACTCCCGCTGGTCATCCTCTACACCGTGACGCTCGTCTACCTGGCGATCACCGAACGCTTCCGCAACTTCGCCTCGATCATGGGCGTGCAGGGCTGGCTGCTCTTCGCCATCGCGCTGCTACGCCTGCATGCCAACGCCCCCGCCGAGGTGATCTTCGTGGGGCTCGAGACGCTCCTCTTCAAGGGCATCCTGGTGCCGTGGCTCCTCTTCGCCGTAATCCGCCGCACGAAGACCAACCGCGTGCGCACCTCCGGATCGTCGCAGGCCGGGTCGCTGCTGCTCTCGCTCGCCGCACTGGCCGTCAGCGCCTCGATCACCTACTACGTCGCCGACACGACGATCGACCTCGTCTTCTTCGGCGTGGCGCTCTACGCCCTGTTGAGCGGGCTGATCCTGATCGTCATGCGCCGCCGCATCTTCTCGCACATGGTCGGCTTCCTGGTCATCGAGAACGGCGTCTTCCTCTTCTCGACGGCCATCGGCGTCGAGATGCCGCTGCTGATCAACTTCGCCATCCTGCTCGACATCCTCATCTCGGTGCTCATGCTCGGGATCTTCTTCACGAAGATCGACGGCAAGATCCACGCCGACGACGCCGACGCCCTGACCAACGTAAAAGACTGACGCCATGCTCTGTTACCTCGCATTCAGCATCCTTGCCGCAGCGGCGGCCTTCGCCTCGCGCAGCGACCGGCAGCTCTTCGCCGCCGGCATGCTCTTCTACGCCGTGCAGACCGCCTTCGCCGTGTGGATCGTCGCCGCGGGCTACAGCACGACCTCGGCCGGGCTCTTCACATTCGACGCCACGGGCACGCTCTTCTACGTGCTGCTCACCGTCGTCTCGTGCTTCGCCTTCATCCACTCCGAGCGCTACCTCAAGGGCGAGAACCCCGCACAGGTGCGCATCTACTCGGCGCTGCTCCTGCTGCTGACGACCGCCATTGCGGGCGTCTACTTCGCCAACAACCTCGCCGTGACGTGGATCTTCCTCGAGGCCACGACCCTCTGCTCGGCGGGCATCATCTACCACCGCCGCACGGCCGCCTCGCTCGAAGCGGCCTGGAAATACGTCTTCGTCTGCTCGACGGGCATCGCCATGGCCTACCTGGGTATCCTGCTGCTGGCCGCCGCCACCGAGTGCGAGACGCTCACCTACGACGCCGTGGCCGCGGCCGCAGCCCACGGCAAGCCGCTCTACCTGAAGACGGCCTTTCTGCTGATCCTCTGCGGCTACAGCTGCAAGGTCGAGCTCTTCCCGCTCTACACCGTGGGCGTCGACGCCAACTTCGCGGCTCCGGCCCCCGCCTCGGCGCTCATCTCCACGGGGCTGGTCAACGCCGGCTTCGTCGCCCTGCTGCGCATCTACCACACGCTCGCCCACACGGAGGTCTTCCCGTGGGTGCGCTCCGTGCTGCTGATCGTCGGCGTGCTGTCGCTCGTCATCGGCGCCCTCTTCCTGCGCCGCACGAACAACTACAAGCGCTTCCTCTCCTACTCCACGGTCGAGAACATGGGCATTGCCGCCATCGGCCTGGGCATCGGCGGCGCGGGCGTCTGGGCCGCGGTGTTCCACGTCGTCTGCCACACCTTCATCAAGAGCAGCCTCTTCCTGCAGATGGCCGTCGTGCGGCAGATCTACAACGGCTACCGCATCAACCGCATCGGCGACTACATCCGCATCAACCCCGTCGGGGCCGTGGGACTGCTCGCGGGCATGGTCGTGCTCGTGGCCTTCCCGCCCTCGCCGCTCTTCCTCTCGGAGCTGACGATCCTCGGCGAGGTCGTCACGGCGGGGAAATGGTGGCTCGTGGCGGGCATCACGCTGCTGCTCTGCATCGTCATCTACTCGTTCTGCTCGCGCATGATCCGCCTCTGCTACCAGCCCAACCAGGACGAACTCCACCCATCGAAGGCGGACCGGGCCCTCTCGTGGTCGGCCCTCACGCTGCTCGTCGCCGCCATGGTGCTCGGGTTGTGGCAGCCCGACCTGCTGCGGCAGCTTCTCGATCAAATCGCATCGCTATGAATTACCGGATAACCGACAACCTCGCGGGGGCCGTCCGCCTCGACGAGATACCCGAAGTCTCCTATGCGGAGTTCTACGACGACGTGACGGCGCGTCTGGCGGACGAACGCTGCCACGTGGCCCACTACTTCGCCCTGCCCGAGGGCGGGCGGCTGCGCTTCTACTGCCTGCTGCTCGACGACGCCGAGGGGCGCGTGCTCATTACCTCGCACGCCATGGAGTATTACGACGACACGGTGCTGCCGTCGCTCACGGCGCGCCATGCGCAGCTGCACCCCTTCGAGCGCGACATCATGGAGCGCTACGGCGTGCGCTTCGACGGCCTGCCATGGCCCAAGCCGCTGCGCTTCCCCTTCGACCGGCGCGACCGAGGCAGCTCGATCGACAACTACCCCTTCTACACGATGGAGGGCGGATCGCTGCACGAGGTGAACGTCGGGCCGATCCATGCGGGCATCATCGAACCGGGCGCCTTCCGCTTCATCTGCAACGGCGAGCGGGTCCTGCACCTCGAAATCGCGCTGGGATACCAGCACCGGGGCGTCGAGCACGCCTTCGAGACGACGCACAACCGCCTGCGGCAGGTGTGCCTGGCCGAGGCGGTGGCCGGAGACAGCGCCGTGGCGCACGCCACGGCCTTCGTCGAGGCCGTCGAGAAGCTCTCGGGGCGCGAGCGTACGGCCGAGATGGAGCGCGAACGGGCCGTGGCGCTCGAACTCGAACGCATGGCCATGGGTATCGCCGACACGGGCGCCCTCTCGACGGACGTGGGCTACCAGCTGGGGCAGGTGGCCTGCGAGGCGCTGCGCACAATGACGATCAACACGACGCAGGCATGGTGCGGCAACCGCTTCGCCAAGGGGCTCATCCGCCCGCACGGCACCGACCATCCGCTCACGGCCGAAAAGGCCGCGATGATCCGCCGCAACGTCGCCCAGATCGCGCGCCGCTACGACGAGGTGCGCCGCGACCTGAAATCCTCGCCCACGCTGCTGGCCCGCTTCGAGCAGTGCGGCGTCGTGCCGCGCGACGAGATGCGGCGCATCGGCGGTGTGGGGCAGGCGGCCCGCGCCAGCGGCTTCCCGCGCGACATCCGCGCCTCGCACCCGTGGGGCGTCTACGCCAAGCAGCTGCGCCACGAGCCGATTCTCAAGCGCCACGGCGACGTCATGGCACGGTTGATGATCCGCTGCCGCGAGGTGCTCCAGTCGGCCTCCTACGTCGACCGCCTGCTCGCAAGCTACGAGCAGAAGTACGCCGCCGTCGGGAACCCCTGCCCGGCCCCCGACTACGAAGCGCCGCTGCAGGCCTCGTCACTCGCCTTCGGGCTGGTCGAGGGGTGGCGCGGCGAGACGTGCCACGTCGTGGTGACCGATGCGGCGGGCGAGATCGCCGCCTGCCGCATCAAGGACCCGAGTCTGCACAACTGGCTGGCGCTGGCGCTGGCCGTGCGCGGCGAGGGCATCTCGGACTTCCCGATCTGCAACAAGAGCTTCAACCTCTCCTACTGCGGACACGACCTCTGACACACGGACAGGACAACAAGAGACAAGCATCATGATACTTCCGAAAATACGGGTGCTGCGCAGCCACGGGACGCAGTACATTCCCGATCTGGACGCCGTGGAGCTGACCTCCGAGTTCCGGGGGCGGCCCGAACTGACCGACACCGAGGACCACGCGGCCCTCGAGCGCGCCGCGGCCCTCTGCCCCACCGGGGCCCTCACGGCCGCCCCCTTCGCGCTCGACCTGGGGCGCTGCCTCTTCTGCGGCGAGTGTGCACGGCGCGCCCCGCGCAACATCCGCTTCACGAACGACTACCGCCTCGGCTCCCCGACGCGCCGGGGGCTCGTCCTGCACCCGGGCATGGAGCGCGTGCCCTTCGACGAGGGGGCCGTGCGCAGCGACGTCCGCCGCTTCTTCCGCCAGTCGCTCCAGCTGCGCGAGGTCTGCGCCGGGGGCGACGGCTCGGTGGAGATGGAGCTCAATGCCACGGGCAACGTCAACTTCGACCTCGGGCGCTTCGGCATCGGTTTCACCGCCTCGCCGCGCCATGCCGACGGCGTGGCCGTCTCGGGCCCCGTCACGGCGGCCATGGCCGAGGCACTGGCGATCTGCTGGGAGGCCGTCGCCGAGCCCAAGCTGCTGATCGCCTGCGGCACGGAGGCCTGCTCGGGCGGGCTCTTCGCCGAGAGCCGCGCCATCGACCGCCGCTTCTTCCAGGAACACCACGTCGACCTCTGGCTGCCGGGCGCCCCGATGCACCCGATGGTCTTCATCGACGGCATCCGCACCCTGCTCGGACACAAAAAACGCGACTGACCATGCAACGCCTGCGCACCATCTTCTTTTCGTTCTTCAAGATCGGGCTCTTCACCTTCGGCGGAGGCTACGCCATGATCTCGCTCATCGAGCGCGAGGTCATCACACACCGCCGCTGGATCGAGCAGAAGGAGTTTCTCGATCTGCTCACGCTCGCGCAGTCGGTCCCGGGACCGATTGCCGTCAACACGTCGGTCTTCGTCGGCTACAAGCTGCGCGGACTGCGCGGCGCCGCAGCGGCGGTGCTGGGCACCGTACTGCCGTCGTTCACGATCATCCTCCTCATCGCGCTCTTCTTCGCCGGCATCCGCCACAACCCCCTTGTCGACGCCGCGTTCAAGGGGATGCGCCCGGCCGTCGTCGCCCTCATCATCGGCCCCGTGCTGTCGCTCTCGCGCGGCATGCACCCGGCCATGCTGCTCGTCATCGCCGCCACGGCCCTGCTCATCTGGGGGCTGGGCTGGTCGCCGATCTACCTGCTTGCCGCAGCCGCCGCGCTGGGCATCGTCTGGGAACTCTACATCGCAAAAAAGGCTGAAAAATGATACTCTGGCAACTCTTCGTCAGCTACCTGAAGATCGGATTCTTCGGATTCGGCGGCGGCTACGCCATGCTCTCGCTCATCCAGCACGAGGTGGTCGTGCGACACGCCTGGATGACGGCCGGCGAATTCGCCGACATCGTCGCCATCTCGCAGATCACCCCCGGCCCCATCGCCATCAACTCGGCGACCTACGTGGGCTACACCGTCGGCATGCAGACCGGACATGTCGGACTGGGCATCCTCGGCTCCGCGATCGCCACCTTCGCCGTCTGCCTGCCGTCACTCACGCTTATGGTCCTCGTAGCGCGCTTCTTCATGCGGCTGCACAACAACCGCCTCGTCGAGGGGGCCATGCGGGGCATGCGGCCCACGGTCATCGGCATGATCGCCGCGGCGGCCCTGCTGCTGATCTTCCCCCACGGCAGCGACCCCGACGAGCAGAACTTCATCGACCCCTGGAGCTGGGCGCTCTTCGGCGGGGTCTTCGTCGGGCAGTGGCTGAAGGTCAACCCCATCCTGCTGATCGTCCTCTCGGCCGTGGCGGGCATCCTCATCTACCACGTCTTCTGACCGGCAACCGACCGGAAAGCATACGGAAACGGCCCGGCGAAGATCGCCGGGCCGAATCATTCTTATTTTCTCCCGTCAGAGCGTCACCGCCACCACGCCGAGCGCAGACAACAGCAGCACCGCGAATACCACCAGGAACACGACGCCCAGCACGGCCACGACGGTGCCGATGCAGCCCCAGCGCTGCTCGCCGCCCGGCAGCGGATCGGTCAGCAGCGCGACGATCAACCCCACGAGCGGCGTGAAGATCACGCTCACGAGAAAGGCCCAGCCGAAACCGATGCGGCGACGGCTGCCGATGATGCCGACGAGCACCGACAGGAAGCAGCCGCCCAACAGTCCGAAAAGAATCACAAGAGGAGTCATACCGAAGGTGAAAGGTGAAAAGTGAAAAGTGAAAAGTAAAGGGGGCGGTTAGCGCGTAAAGCGGTAGTAGGTTCCCAGCGGCAGCTCCTTGCCGCCGCGGTCCGTGAAGCACAGCTCGCCCCTCTGCTCCGTGCGCGGGGCGCCGAAGGCCTGCCGCACGGCCGTGCGGGCGAGCGTCGACGAGAGCCCCATCGAATAGAGGTTCAGCACCAGAAACGCCCGCCGGGGTTCGAGCAGCTGCGCACAGCAGGCCAGCATCTCGCCGATGCCCTCCTCGAGGACCCACTTCTCGCCGTTGGCGCCGCGTCCGTAGGCGGGCGGATCAAGAATGATGCCGTCGTAGCGGTTGCCGCGGCGCACCTCGCGCTGCACGAACTTCAGGGCATCCTCGACGATCCAGCGCACCCCCTCCAGCCCGCTCTGCTCCATGTTTTCGCGGGCCCACGTCACCACCTGCTTCACCGAATCGACATGCGTCACCCCGGCCCCGGCGGCCCGCGCCGCAAGCGTCGCGCCGCCCGTATAGGCAAAGAGGTTCAGCACGCGCGGTGCCTCCGTCCGCCCGTCGCCGCCCAGCGCGAGGCAGTTGTCGTAGATGAAGTCCCAGTTGGCCGCCTGCTCGGGGAAGATGCCCACGTGCTTGAACGAGGTGAGCCCGAGGCGCATGCGCAGCCGCATCCCGCGATAGCGGTATTCGACCGTCCAGCGCGACGGCATGCCCTCGCGCTGGCGCCACTCGCCGCGCTCGTCGCTGCGCGCATCGCGCAGGAACGACGCATCCGAAAGGCGCCGCCACTCCTCCTCCGCCAGCGACGGCCGCCAAATGGCCTGCGGCTCGGGGCGCCGCGTCACGTAGCGTCCGAAACGCTCCAGCTTCTCGAAATTTCCCGTGTCGATGAGTTCATAGTCCCGAAAATCGGGGGTCAGTTGCTCCTGCATAAGGCGTTTGTGTGCTCTATTTCGTACTCTTTCTGCAATCCACCAGGCTCATTTCGCACCGCGCACAGTCGAAGACCAGCCGGTAGCGCTGCGCACCCCGCTCGAGGTAGAGCTCGCCACGCAGCCGCGGCCGCTCGCGCAGGCACTCGCCGATCTCGCGGCGGATGCAGTAGGCCGACCGCATGACGGTGTGCCCCGCGGTCGTGGGGGCGAGGTCCAGCCCGCGCTCGATCTCCGTGACCCCGTGGTCGCGGTAGAAGGCCTCGGCCAGGCGGTTCGTAACGTTCTCCTCGGCCGTCAGGCGCGTGGAGGGGTAGCGTGCCGCAAGGTTTTCGGGCAGGACGCGGTGCGGAATCGGCCGTGCGGCACGCGCCGCGGCCAGCCGCTCGAGCCCCTCGCGGCGCAGCTCGGCCGCCAGCGATGCCGGGACGAACCATTCGCCGCCGCACACCTCGACCTCTCCGACCGCAAAGATCGTGTCGCCGCTGCGGGCCGCCTGCGTGCGCAGGGCCGCGGCATTGGCCTCGGGGTTCTTCGCCCGCTCGGGACTCCACGCGCGGTGCGCCTCGGCCGCGACACCCTCGCAGTCGACATAGCGGAAGGTCACCCCCGCGTCGGTCACCTCGACGCGCGCCGTGGCGGGTATCACGCGCCGCGTGCGGCTCGCCTCGAGCAGCCGGTTGAAGCGGTGGTCGTAGTTGCGGTAGACCTCCGCCCCGGGGGTGATCCCCTCCATGCGGTTGGGCGTGATGCGCGCCCCGTCGACGGCGTTGACGTTCGTGCCGACAAGGGCACCGCCCGTGCGGAAGCAGAGTCCGTCGCCCGGCGAGAGCGCCGCCGTGCCCTTGAGCGTGAAGCTCCGCCCCTCGACACGCCCCACGCGCCCGACATACTCGCCCACGGCCTTCGGCGTGTCGAACGACGCGACACCGGCCCGCCGTCCGGCAAAGAAGTACTCCGACTCGCCGCGCGTGAAGCTCTTGGAGGGGTCCGGCTCGAAGTCCGGGACGCTCACCCCGACCGAGGCGCGTACGAGCTGCGGCCGTGCGGCGAGGGCCTCGTCCACGACGCGGCGGTAGTAGGCCACGACGTTGCGGATGTAGCCCGTATCCTTGAGACGGCCCTCGATCTTGAAGCTCGTCACGCCGGCATCGAGCAGCTCGCCGATGTGTGCCGAGAGGTTCAGGTCGCGCACCGAGAGCAGGTGCCGGCCGCTCATGTAGGTGTGTCCGGCGCCGTCCGTGAGGTCCCACGGCAGGCGGCAGGGCTGGCTGCACGCCCCGCGGTTGCCGCTGCGCGCCGAGAGCGACCGCGAGAGGAAGCAGCGGCCGCTGTAGCCGACACAGATGGCCCCGTGGACGAAACATTCGATCTCGGCGGTCGTCGCGGCGCAGATCGCCCGGATCTCCTCGAGCGAGAGGGCCCGCTCGAGGATCACGCGCGCGAAGCCCGCCTCGGCCAGGAAGCGCGCCCCCTCGGCCGTGCGGTTGCACATCTGCGTCGAGGCGTGCAGTTCGACGGGCAGGTTCATGCGCCGCAGGGCCATGTCCTGCACGATGAGGGCGTCGACCCCGGCGTCGATGAGCGCGCGGGCCTGCCGCTCTGCCTCCTCCAGTTCGTCGTCCCACAGCAGCGTGTTGAGCGTGGCATGGACCCGCACGCCGTAGCGGTGGGCATACTCCGCGACGCGGGCGATCTCCTCGGTGCTGTTGCCGGCGGCCTGCCGCGCCCCGAACTTCGCGCCGCCGATATAGACGGCATCGGCGCCGTAGTCCACGGCGGCGACGGCCGAGCGGTAATCCCTGGCCGGGGCCAGCAGTTCGATACGCTTCATCTCCATAACTTTTCCGCAAAAATAGGCAAAAAGCACCACAATCGCCGCCCGGCGGAGGGGAAAAATGCACCGACTGGCGGCTGCGGCCGCCGTTCGCTGCCGCAGCCGCCCGTTCCGTCACCCGCTCCGCCGCCCGCTCCGCCGCGCAAAAAGCGCAAAAAACAACGCCCGCATGCAACAGTTTGCCGCGAAATTGTTAATTTTGCACTCCGTAACGTGCAACATCAAACAAACCAGATACCATGCTTACGTTAAAGCAAATCCGCGACGACCGGGATGCCGCCGTCCGCAAACTCGCCAAGAAGGGCGTGGATGCCGCCCCCGTCATCGACAAGATCATCACGCTCGACGACCGCCGCAAGGCCATTCAGGTCGAGCTGGACAACACGCTCGCCCTGCAGAACAAGGCCGCCAAGGAGATCGGCATGCTCATGGGTCAGGGCCGCCGCGAGGAGGCCGACGAACGCAAACACTTCGTCACGGACCTCAAGGAGAAGTCGGCGCACCTGCAGGCCGAATCGAAGGACGTGCAGGAGGAGCTGCAGTCGGCACTCGTCTCGCTGCCCAACTTCCCGGCCGACATCGTGCCCGAGGGCAAGACCGCGGCCGACAACCTCGTCGTGAAGCTCGTCGAGAACTACACGAAGCTGCCCGAAAACCCGCTGCCGCACTGGGAGCTGGCCCGCAAGTACGACATCATCGACTTCGACCTGGGCGTCAAGCTCACGGGCGCCGGATTCCCCGTCTACAAGGGCAAGGGTGCCCGCCTGCAGCGCGCGCTGATCAACTACTTCCTCGACTGCAACACGAAGGCCGGATACCTCGAGGTCGAGCCGCCCGTGATGGTCAACGAGGCCTCGGGCTTCGGCACGGGACAGCTCCCCGACAAGGAGGGGCAGATGTACCACGCCACGGTCGACAACTTCTACCTCATCCCGACGGCCGAGGTTCCCGTGACGAACATCTACCGCGACGTGATCCTCGAGAAGGAGGACTTCCCGGTCAAGATGACGGCCTACACCCCCTGCTTCCGCCGCGAGGCGGGCTCCTACGGCAAGGACGTGCGCGGCCTGAACCGCCTGCACCAGTTCGACAAGGTCGAGATCGTGCAGCTGTCGCTGCCCGAGGTGTCGTACGAGGCGCTCGACGGCATGGTGGCACACGTCGAGTCGATCGTCCGCTCGCTCGGCCTGCCCTACCGCATCCTGCGGCTCTGCGGCGGCGACATGTCCTTCACTTCGGCGCTGACCTACGACTTTGAGGTCTACTCCGAGGCGCAGCAGCGCTGGCTGGAGGTATCGTCCGTCTCGAACTTCGAGTCGTTCCAGGCCAACCGCCTCAAGCTGCGCTACCGCGACGAGAACAAGAAGACGCAGCTGGCACACACGCTCAACGGCTCGTCGCTGGCCCTGCCGCGCATCGTGGCCGCCCTGCTCGAGAACAACCAGACCCCCGAAGGAATCCGCATTCCCGAGGTGCTGATTCCCTACACGGGCTTTGATATTATCAAATAAGTTTTTATATTTGCCGTACACAAACACACACTAACAATAAATTTACAAGACAATGGCTTACAAAATTACCGACGCATGCGTTGCATGCGGTACCTGCATCGGCGAGTGCCCCGTAGAGGCTATTTCGGCAGGCGATATCTACGTGATCGACCCTGACAAGTGCATCGACTGCGGCACCTGCGCAGGCGTTTGCCCGAGCGAGGCAATCGTTTCGGAGTAACCTTTTTTCGGCATACACCGAAACAGGCACATTCTCACCGAATGTGCCTTTTTCTTACCCCTCCACAGCCATGATCCGCACCGCACTCCTGCTCTCCGCACTACTGCTCCTTTCGTGCGCCTCCCCGCACGCGCAACTCGGACGGCGGATCGACCGCATCCTCGCCGCGACCGACGCCCGCATCGGCGTTGCGGTGATCGCTCCGGACGGAGAATGCCTCGTCCGCTGCGACACGATGCTGCCGATGCTGAGCGTCTTCAAGTTCCCGGCGGCGGTGGCGCTGCTCGACAAAACCGCCCGCGAACGGACGTCCCTCACCACCCCGGTCCGCATCGGACCCGAATGGCTCGACCGCAACACCTACAGCCCGCTGCGCGACTCGCTGCCTGCGACGGGCGGCACGCTGACGCTCACCGATCTGCTGCGCTACAGCATCTCGCAAAGCGACAACATCGCCTGCGACATCCTGCTGGAGCTCGCGGGCGGCCCCGCGGGGGTCGATGCCTACCTCCGCTCGCGGGGTATCGACGGCATCCGCATCGTCGCCTCGGAGCGCACGATGCACCTCGCGACGGAGAACCAGCGGCTCAACACGGCACGTCCGGCCGCCGTCTGCGCGCTTTTCGACCGGCTGCTGCGCGGCGAGCTGCTCCCGCCTGAGGAGACCGCCCTGCTGCGCCGCCTGCTCGAGGAGTGCGAAACCGGCCGGGAGAAGCTGCGGGCGGGACTGCCCGCGGGCACGACACTCGGACACAAAACCGGATCGTCGGACCGCACGGCGGAGGGCATCCGCCTGGCTGACAACGACGCGGGATACGTCCTGCTGCCCGACGGCCGCAGCTACTGCATCGCCGTCTTCGTCACCGATTCGCGCGAGGACGATGCCGCAAATGCCGCCGTGGCGGCCGAAGTGTCACGCGCCGCCTACGAATGTTTCATCGGAAAGTGATATGAAAAACGAAACCATGGACGATCTCGAACTGATGACCGCGGGCGCCTGGCTGCGGGCCACGACGCCGCAGATCGGCGAAGCGCTGCTGCGCACGCGCGAAGAGATATTCCGCCTCAACGCCCTGCCGCCCTCGGCTGCGGCGGAGCGTGACGCGATCCTGCGCCGCCTGCTCGGACGCCTCGGCACGCACTACAGCATCCTCTCGCCCTTCTACTGCGACTTCGGCACGCAGATTTCGATCGGCGACCACTTCTACGCGAATTTCAACCTCACGATCCTCGACGAGGCACCCGTCACGATCGGCGACCACGTCTACATCGGGCCCGACACGGGCATCTACACCGTAAGCCACGCCCTGCGCGCCGAACAGCGCAACGAGGGTATCATGCGCTCGCTGCCCGTTGTGATCGGCAACAACGTCTGGATCGGCGGCCACGTGACCATCCTCCAGGAGGTGACGATCGGCGACGGCGCCGTGATCGCTGCCGGGAGCGTCGTCACGCACGACATCCCCGCCGGGATGATCGCCGCAGGCTCGCCCTGCCGCGTGCTGCGCCCCGTCGGCGAGGAGGACCGCGTCGTGCCCGTGCGCTGACGCGCCGCGGGATTTTTCGCCGCAACACCCAACTGTTACAAAGCGGCAAACTTCGGTTTGCCGCTTTGTCGATTTTGTGCTCTGATGATGGAATACGGGGCCTTTTATTCGAGGCTCTTCAGGCACTCGGAGACATTTTTTTCGATGCGCCGCAGAATCGTCTCCGTGTCGGATGCCTCCGCGGCCTTGACAAACCGCTCGCCGGTGATTTTCTCGTACAGCTCGACATAGCGGTCCGTGATACCTGCGACAATCTCGGGCGTCATCTCGGGAACCTGCTGCCCGGCCTGTCCCTGGAAGCCGTTGGCCATGAGCCATTCGCGGACAAACTCCTTCGAAAGCTGCCGCTGCCGTTCGCCCCGTGCGAGGCGCTCCTCGTAGCCCTCGGCGTAGAAGTAGCGCGACGAATCGGGGGTGTGAATCTCGTCCATGAGGTAGATGACCCCGTCCCTCTTGCCGAACTCGTATTTCGTGT
>ENA-OYWC01000040-OYWC01000040.1-human-gut-metagenome-genome-assembly--contig:-NODE-40-length-60370-cov-11.685634_pt1 | contig 60370 bp, 44 predicted proteins | sample MGYA00244165_ERZ653387 | MGnify/ENA primary metagenome ERZ653387 (study PRJEB26926, sample SAMN06164974) | human gut metagenome | biome: ENVO:00009003; feature: ENVO:2100002; material: ENVO:00002003...
GGCAGCGTCAGATGTGTATAAGAGACAGGGCTCTCTGCGGGTTGACTGTTTTGGGGGGGGGCCCGCGATCTAACGGATAATCGGGCGAGTTCTCTGCGGGCTGACCTTCTGTCGTGAGAACGGTCTGTCGGGGAGAGGCCCTGTCGGGCAGCTGTGCGGCCGGGTGGGCGCGCTCGCTGTGGCTGTGCTGGCTGGCATTCTTTCCTTGAAAGTACGGAAAAGGCGGGGCACATTGCGTGTCCCGCCTTTTGACTGTATCGGAATTTTTTTCGGTCAGTCCAGAAAGCCCTGATCGACAAGCATCTCTCTGACCCGTGTCCAGTCTACGACCGGCCGGCTGCATCCGTCGACGAAGCGCAGCGGAATGCCCAGGCTGCTGTCGTCGATGTAGAGATCGGCATAGACCTTCGGCGAAGCGGTCCATTTGCGTTGCGAGGGGTTCTCGTTGATCGCATAGAGCGGAATGCCGCGGCTGCGGAACCAGTCGACCGCCTGCTCCAGCAGTGCGCCGTGGCGCATCGTGTGGAGGATGAGCCGGTACCCGTTCGCGACAAGCTCCTTGAGGACCGGTACGGCTCCGGCGTCCTCCCCGATGTGGGGGTATTCGTGCGTGACGACCGTTCCGTCGAAGTCGAGCGCGATGGTTGCGTTTCGGATGGCCATGGTTTACCGTCTGATCTTGCGGGCCATTTTGCGCAGGAAGAGCATGATCCGCTTGCGGTAGCTGTCGTCCTTCTTGTCGTCGTAGCCGTATCCATACCCGTAGCCGTAGCCGTAGCCATAACCATATCCATAGCCGTGGCGGTGTGTGCGGGTGCCGTTCAGCACGATGCTCATGTTGTGGAGCTTCTTCTCCCGGTAGAGCCGCTCGATGTCGGGCAGCTGGCGACGGTCGAGCACACCCTCGCGCACGATGTAGAGGCAGAGGTCCGACAAGCGGTCCGTGATGACGGCATCGGCGACAGACATGGCCGGCGTGCTGTCGAGGAAGATGTAGTCGTAGCGTGTGCGCAGCTCGGCAATGAGCTGGTCCAGCTTCTCCGAGAGGAGCATCTCGGTGGGGTTGGGCGGCTGAATGCCGGCCAGAATCACGTCGAGGTTCTTGTGGATGCCCGGGTTGTAGATCAGTTCGTTGATATCGGTGATCGTGCCGGCGAGGTAACCCGTGATGCCGCGCCTGTTGTTGCTCTGCCCGAGTTGCGAGGAGAGGGCGTGGCGGCGCAGGTCGAGGTCGACCAGCACGACGCGCTTGCCGGCCATGGCCAGGGTCATGGCGAGGTTCATCGCCACGAACGTCTTGCCGGCGTGCGGGTCGGAAGAGGTGAAGTGGACGCTCTGGACCGTCTTGCCCGAGGATACGTTCATGAAGGTCATGTTCGAGCGCAGGATACGGAAGGCCTCCGAGAGCGGGTCGCGGCCCGTTTCGCGGACGACGACACCGTTCTTGGTCTCTCCCTCGAAGGTCGGGATGTCGCCCAGGAAGGGGACGCTGAGGTTGTCCTCGATATCCTTGCGGCCGCGGATGGTGGTGTCGAGCATGCCGATGAGGAAGAGCAGTCCGAACGGAATGGCCAGACCGGCGATCAGGGCGACGGCCAGGATAATCATCGAACGGGGGGCTACCGGATTGGAACTGCCGTATGCCAGGTCAATAGTCCGGGAGTTCGACTCGGCGATGGCGTAGTTGAGCTGCGTCTCCTCCTGCTTGTTGAGCAGGTAGAGGAAGAGCTCCTCCTTGATCTTCTGCTGGCGCGTGATGCCGAGGATGACCTTCTCCTGCGACGGCATGGTCGAGATGCGGCGGTTTGCCTGCTCCTCCTCTTCGCGCAGGGCCTTGCGCTGGATTTCGAGTGCCGAGATGTGCGAATCGAGCGATGCGAGGATCGAGTGGCGCAGCGACGAGAGCACGTTGTCCAGCTCCTGGATCACGGGGCTGTTGTCGGTACTGTTCTCCGCCAGTTTGTCACGACGCAGCACGACGGTGTTGTACTTGTCGATCTGCGAGGAGACGGCCGCGTTGTCGAGCGTCGCCAGGACAGGGATCAGCATGCCGGCATTGGCCGTATCGGTAAGATAGGTGCGGATAAATTCGGCCACGTTGATCTGGTTGTCCAAGGACAGCCCTTCACTCTTGTAGCGGGAGCTCTCCGTGACGGTGCGGGCCGCCTCCGAAGAGATGTCGATCATCTGGTTGTCCTTCTTGATATCCTCGATGCTGCGATCCACGTCGCCCAGCTCTTTGCCGATCACGTCCAGTCGGGCCTGGATGAATTCGGCCGTGCGGATCGAAATCTGCCGTTTGTCTCCGATCGCATCGTCTTCATATGCGGCAATAAGTGTGTTGATCACGTCCTCGGCCCGCTTCGGAATGCTGTTGTTCATTGAAATGGTGACGATCGAAGCATCCTTGCTGGCCACGTCGCACTTCACGGCCGCACGGTAGCCGCTGGTTGCGGCGGCAAGCGAACTTTTCCCTACATGGATCGGCTCGTCGAGGTACTTTTCTTCGTCCATGTAGAGCGTCTTGTTTACCACGATACGTCCTACGGGAGTAGCGATCGTATCGCCGTATTGGGCGGTCAGCACACGTTTGCTCTCCTGTTTGGAGATGAATTCGTCATCGAAGCGGGTCAGTCGGATTTTGTCGCCTTCGAGCGGGGTGATCTCCATCGAGCAGGAGAGCTTGTCGTTGTTGTCGACAAACTGCACGTCGATAGGGCTCTGCGTGTAGAGCGCCCGCGTGCGCAGCCGCTCGCGGACGGTGTAGTTCGTGGTCAGGTTGAGGCGCTTGACGACCTCCTCCATCAGCCGGCGCGACTGGAGGATGTAGACCTCGTTGTCGACGTTGCGGCGCGACTGGAATCCGGCCAGGTCGCTGAAGGCCTGCAGCTCGACGTCTCCGCCCTTGCGGCTGTCCTTCACGAGGATCGTGGCCGTGCGGCTGTAGACCTTCGGTGTGCTGGCCAGGTAGTAGTAGGCGATGCAGAGGCAGAATACGACCGAAAGCGCGAACCAGTACCAGTTGTCGATCACCATGCGGATGATGTCGTGCAGGGAGATATTGGCCGCCGAGGTGTCGGACTCCTGTGCCTGTACCGGCTGCTGGGGTGTATGATTTTCCATCATGACTGTTTGTTATCTTGTGAGGGTTACGATGAGCGTGGCGACGGAGATGGCCGTACTTACGAGCGAGAGGTAGAAGCTCCGGTTCTGGTTGAACTCACCCGTCTGCGCCTTGTATTTGTTGGGTTTCACGTAGATCACGTCGTTCTGCTGGATGTAGAAGGCCGGGGAGTTGAAGATCTCCTTCGACGTGAGGTCGAGGTATTCGATCGACCGAACCCCGTTCACCTCGCGCTGCACGGCCACCTCGGTACGGATACCGAAGACGGTCATGTCGCCCGCCATGGCCAGGGCGTCGAAGATCGATATCTTGTCGCGCGTGACATTATATTGTCCCGGACGGGCCACTTCGCCGATGACCGAGATCTTCATGTCGTCGAACTGCACGTTGACCGTGGGATCGTTGATGTATCCGCCCTCCCGGATCTTGCCGGCAATGGCTTCGGCCAGCTCGTGGCGCGTGAGACCGTTGCACTGCACCTTCCCGATGATGGGCATTTCGAGAAAGCCCGCCTCGTCCACAGTGCGGACCTGCAGCGACTGGGAGGTCGATGCGGAAGCCACCTGCCCACCCGTGAGCGAGTTGTACGAGGTGGCGGAGTTGAACGGTACGGCGAGTTCGGGATCCTTGCTGTTGACCACGACGGTCAGCCGGTCGAAGGGCTTGATGCGGATCTGGCCCTGCTCGGCGATCTGTTCGGGTGTGTAGGGGCGCGCATCCTGGAGGTACCAGACACGTTTCTGAGCCGCGCACGAGGTGAGCAGCAGGACGATGAGCGCAACCGCTGATAGTCGAAGTTGATTCATGTGAGAAAAAGGCGTTTGTAATATCGTGGGCAAAGTTAGTAAAAAATCCCCGAAAAAAAACCTCTCCGGTCCTTATTTGTAGGGAGGCTTCACGAATGTGTAGTTGCGAGGGGTTTCGGAGGCACTTTTTTTGTGAAAAAATCGTATCTTTGACCTCCCGGAAATAGAAAATCGAAAAATATGGAGAAGCAACTGCATCCCGAATGGAGCTACGGGGCCGTGCTGTACGAGATGAATGTGCGCCAACTGACGGCGGAGGGGACGCTGCGGGCCGCCGCGGCGCGTCTGGCGTTCCTGCGCGATCTGGGGCTCGATGCCGTGTGGCTCATGCCGGTCTACCCGATCGGACGCACCAACCGCAAGGGCTCGCTGGGCTCCTATTACTCGATCAGCGACTATTGTGCCGTGAATCCCGAGATGGGCGACATGGCCGACTTCGATGCCTTCGTTGCGGAGGCGCACCGCCTGGGCATGAAGGTGCTGCTCGACTGGGTGGCCAACCATACGGCGCGCGACGCCCGCTGGATTGCGGAGCGGCCCGCCGACTGGTACGAACGCGACGATACCGGAGCCCCGGCCGTGCCGTGGGACTGGACCGATACGGCGAAGCTCAACTACGCCAACCGCGACGTGTGGCGGGCCCAGGCCGACGCCATGGAATTCTGGGTGACGCGGCATGCCGTGGACGGCTTCCGTTGCGACATGGCGATGCTCGTGCCGGCGGAGTTCTGGTACGAGACGATCGCCCGCCTGCGGGCCGTGAAGCCCGACCTCTTCATGCTGGCCGAGGCCGAGGAGCGCTACCTGTTCGACCACCATGCCTTCGATGCCTGCTATGCCTGGCAGATGCACCACCTGCTCAACGACGTGGCGCAGCAGCGGGTCCGCCTGACGGCCCTGCGCGACTACCTTTACTCCGATCGAGAGAGTTATCCGCAGTCGGCCATGCGGCTGGCCTTCACGTCGAACCACGATGAGAATTCGTGGAACGGCACGGAGTTCACGCGCTTGGGGGCTGCCCGCGAGATCATGGCCGCCTTCACCTTCGTCGTGCCGCGCGGCCTGCCGCTGATCTATACCGGACAGGAGATCGGCTACGACCATGCGTTCGCCTTTTTCGACCGCGATCCCATCCCGCACTACGAGGCCAATACCTTTACGGAGTTCTACCGGCGGCTGACAGCCCTGCGCCACAACCATCCGGCCCTTGCCGCGGGCGAGCGGGGCGGCGGGATGATCGAAATCCGCAACAACGCCGAGGATTGCCTGCTGACGATGGTGCGCGAAGTGCCGGGCAGCCGCGTCATCGCGGTGATGAACCTCTCGCCCTACACCATCCAGGCCGACTATTGCACCGGTATCTATGCCGGGGAGTATGCCGATGCCATGACGGGCGAAACGTACCGCCTTGCGGAGCACGTCGAGGAGGAGATGGCGCCGTGGAGCTACCGGATTCTGACCCGCCGGTGGTAAGCGTCCCGCCGTTTCCCGGCCGGGCGGAAAAAATCCGCCCGCGTGCTGCCGGATGGAGGAAACGACGCAATTTTTTCTATCTTTGCCCGAGGTTATGAGAAAACTTGCAATCATCGCACTTCTGCTCGCCTGCACGTCGGGCGTCCTGGCCGCCACGTACCGCGTGGAGGAGGTCCCCAACGTCCAACAGGCGGACCGGCGACGCTATGTCTCCAATCCCGACGGAATACTCTCCGACAGGACGGTCATGCGGCTCGACTCGCTGTGCGGGGCTTTGCGTGAGCGGGGCATTGCGCAGGTCGCCGTCGTGGCCGTGGACGACATCGCCGGAGGCGACACCTTCTCGTTTGCCATCGACCTCTTCCGCCGCTGGGGCGTGGGGCGCGCCGGTACGGACAACGGACTGGGCGTACTGCTCGTGCGCGACCTGCATGAAATCCGCTTCGTCACGGGCGGCGGATTGGAGGGTGTGCTGACCGACGCCCTCTGCAAGCGCATCCAGATGAAATACATGCTGCCGTACTTCCGCGAGGAGAACTACGACGCCGGCATGACGGCCGGACTGCAGGCCGTCGCGCAGCTGCTCGAGGGCAGCGACGTCGACCTCGGGCTTCCCGAGGGGGCGGATGACGAACTGCCCGGATGGTTCATCCTGCTGATCGTCGCGGGTGTCGTCGGCATCCCGGTGCTGGTCTCCGTATGGAGCTACTATGCACGTCGGCGCTGCCCGCGCTGTCGCCGCTTGACGCTCGAGCTACGCTCGCAGCAGGTCGTGAGCCTCACCTTCAACAGCCGGGTTGTCGAGTACACCTATATATGTAAGCATTGCGGCGAGGTGGTGCGGCGACGTGTCCGCAGCCTGCGCGACGACCATTTCGGCGGCGGCGGTGGCGGCGGCCCGATCATCGGCGGCTTCGGTGGCGGTGGCTTTGGCGGCGGTTCATTCGGAGGCGGCGGCTTCGGCGGCGGCTCGTTCGGGGGCGGCGGTGCCGGCTCGAAGTGGTAAGCGGCGCGGTGCGCCCCGTGCGGATGGAATACGACAAGCAAACTAACTGGTAAACAATCAAACGGACAAGTTATGAAAAAATGGATTTGGATCGGCGTTGTGGCCGTCGTGGCGATCTTTTTCTACGTCACCTACAACGGGTTTGTCAACAAGGAGGAGGGCGTGAATGCCGCCTGGTCGAATGTCGAGACGCAGTACCAGCGTCGTTCGGACCTGATTCCCAATCTGGTCAATACGGTCAAGGGCTATGCGGCGCACGAGTCGCAGACGCTCGGTGAGGTGACCGAGGCGCGGGCCAAGGCCACGTCGATCAACCTCTCGGCCGGGGAGCTGACCCCCGAGCGGCTGGCACAGTTCCAGCAGGCGCAGGCTGATGTGCGCTCGGCACTGGGCCGCCTGATCGCCGTGGCGGAGAGCTATCCCGACCTGAAGGCCAACCAGAACTTCATCGAGCTGCAGTCGCAGCTCGAGGGGACGGAGAACCGCATCGCCGTGGCCCGCAAAGACTTCAACGACGCGGCCCGCAAGTACAACGTCGCCGTGCGGCGCTTCCCGTCGAATCTCGTGGCCGCCCTCTTCGGCTTCGACCAGAAACCCTATTTCGAGGCGGCCGAGGGGACGGAGACGGCCCCGCAGGTCGAGTTTTAGCGCGCGGTGGCCTCCGAAAGAGTGCGCGGCTACGTGCTGGGTGCCGTTGCCGCCGCCAGCTACGGGCTCAATCCGCTCTTCGCCCTGCCGATGTATGCGGCGGGCATGGGGGCGGATTCCGTGCTGTTCTACCGTTACGTGCTGGCCGTTGCGCTGCTCGGGGCGCTGATGCTCGTGCGGCGGCGCTCGTTCGCCCTGCACCGGCGCGACGTCGTGCCGCTTGTGGTGATGGGGCTGCTCATGTCGGCCTCGTCGCTGCTGCTCTTCGAGAGCTACCACTTCATGGATGCGGGCGTCGCCTCGACGATCCTGTTCGTCTATCCGGTGATGGTCGCCGTCATCATGGCCGTGGGTTTCCACGAACGGCTGACGGCCGCCAGCGTCCTCTCCATCGCGCTGGCCTGCGCGGGTATCTCGCTCCTCTACAAGGGCGGTGACGGCGCGACGCTCAATCTGACGGGCGTGGTGCTGGTCTTCTTCTCGGCCCTCTCGTATGCCGTCTACATCGTGGGGGTCAACCGCTCGACGCTGCGCACGATGTCCACCGAGAAGCTCACCTTCTACTGCCTGCTCTTCGGTTCGCTGATCTATGTCGTGCGGCTGCGCGGCTGCACGGAGCTGCAACCCGTTCCCGAACCCCTGCTGTGGATCAACGCCCTGTCGCTGGCGCTCTTCCCGACGGTCATCTCCCTGGTGGCGATGGCCGGGGCGATCCGCCGCATCGGCTCGACCCCCACGGCGATCCTCGGGGCGCTGGAGCCCGTCACGGCGCTGATCTTCGGCGTCACGGTCTTCGGTGAGCAGCTCACGCCGCGCATCATGCTGGGCGTGGTGCTGATTCTCGTCGCCGTGACGCTCATCATCGCGGGGCAGTCGCTCCATTTCCCGACGCCGGTCACGCACCTTGCACGCTGGATGGCCCATCCGCGCCTGCCGTACTGGGCCGTGCATTGGGCGCGCCGCCTGCCGCTGCCGCTCCGCCACCGCCGGAGCTGAAAAATCCGTCGGTCGCCATACATCACGGGCCGCAGGAGATAACCCCTGCGGCCCGTTTGATTTTCAGCAGCTTGCTTTCCGGATTACAGCCGGCTGCGGTCTTCGGCCGATCCGGCTTCGACGCTCTTCTTGCGGAAGGCCTTGCCCGACTTGAAGTTCCACGTGAGCCCGATGCGGTATTGGCGGTTGTTCCAGAATTGCAGCACGTCGACGCGGCGCACGAACCCTTCGCCGCGGGCGCCGATGTGCTGCGGCTCCTCGGTGAGGTTGCGGACGTTGAACGAGAGGGTGAAGCGCTCGCCGAAGCGTTTTTTGATCCCCGCGTGCAGCATCTGCTGCGGCTCGACCCAGCAGTTGCCCAGTTCGACACGGCTCTGGTAGCGGTAGGAGAGGTCGATGTAGAAGTTGGCCGGGAGCGTGAAGGTCGTCGAGGCGTAGAGGCTGTAGAGGTTCTGGCGGCTGACCGGGTCGTCCGCCCCGACACGCTGCGCCTGCCGCATGGCTATGGCGTTGACGTTCAGCTGCCACCACCGGGTGAGCTGGAAGGGAAGGTTGGCCGTGAGGTAGTAGCTCGTCATGGCGTCGTAGTTGACCCACGCGACGCAGAGCAGGTCGGGATCGTCGGCGTCGGGCAGGATCGTCTGCTGGATCTCGTCCGTCTCGACGGTCAGTCCGGCCGTGAGCGTGTATTTGTGCTTCAGCACGAAGGTCAGGCTCGCGTCGTGCGTGTAGGAGGGCTTGAGCGCGGGGTTGCCCGTCTGGTAGGTGTAGTCCGAAATCTGGCTCCGCTGCGGAGAGAGGCTCCAGAAGCTGGGGCGCGAGATGGTGCGGGCGTACTGCGCGATGAGCGAGTAGGCGCCGTCCTTCGAGAGCGAGTAGGAGATGTTGGCGTTGGGGAAGAGCGAGAAGTAGTCCTGCCCGACCTGCTTGCCCGTCGTGTGGGTGTACTCGCCGCGCAGCCCCGCCACGAGGCTCCAGCGTCCGAGATTGGCCGCGACGATGCCGTAGGCCGCGGCGATGTTCTCCGTGTAGTCGATCGAGAAGCTCTGGCGGTCGTTGCGCACCCAGTCCGCGCCGTGCAGGTATTCGTAGCGTGCGTCGTTCTCCATGTCGTTGCGGGTGAACTTCGCTCCGGCCTTCAGCGTCCAGCGCGGCGAGAACTTCTTGTCGAGGGCCAGCGTCGCCGAGGCAATCGTGTAGCGGCTCGTCGTGCGGTCGCGGTAGGTCGAGTCGCGCGTCGCGGCGGGCGAGGTGATGCGGCTGAAGTTGTCGTTGCCCGAAGCGTTGCGCCGCGAGGTGTAGTCGGCCAGCAGCTTGAGCGTCGATCCCAGCGTGTCGACCTTCCAGACGTAGTTGAACGTCGCCGAGAGGTTATCGCCGTAATCGCCTGCGCCGAAGCGTGTTTGCGTGCGGGTCAGCCGGTCGCCCTGCGTGAAGTCGCTCTGCGTGTCGGTCGGATCGTCGCTGTCGCTGTGCCAGTACTCGAATTCGGCTCCGATGCTGTGGCGCGGCGCGATCTCGTAGAGGGCGCCGAGCGTGCCGCCGCCGTTGTTGACGCGGCTCTTCAGGTCGGAGTGCGAGGTGAGGGCGGCGTCGCCCGACGTGTAGCGCGTCGTCTCGTCGCTTACCGAACGGTTGTCCGCGAAGGAGCCCCAGCCCGAGGCGTAGAGGTCGAAGCGGCCCGAGTGGATGTTGATGTTGCCGCCCGGCGTGAGGTTGCGCCCCATGGCGCTCGCGCTTCCGTTGAGCGAGAGGGAGCCGTTGAGGCCGTTTTCGCGCCGTTTCTTGAGCGTGATGCGGATCACGCCGCCCGCCGTGTCGGCGTCGTAGTCGGCGCCCGTCGTCGGGATCACCTCGATCTTCTGAATCTCCTCGGCCCGCAGCGAGCGGATGTAGGTGAGCAGCTGCTCGGGTTCGAGCTTCAGCTCGCGGTCGTTGACGTAGACCTTCGTGCCCGTCCTGCCGTTGACCGAAATCTTGTCGCTGTCGACCCAGACGCCCGGGGCGCGCTCCAGCAGCTCGACGCCGTCGCGTCCCGCGGCCGCCGGGGCGTTGGCCACGTCGACGACGAAGCGGTCGGCCTCGCGCCGCACGAGCTGCGCCTTGACGACCACCCCTTCGATCTCGGTCGACGAGTAGTGCATGACGAAGTCCCCGAGGTCGTTCTCCTGCTCGACGTGCACCATTTGCTTCAGCGGGTCGTAACCCAGGTACTGGATCGAGAGGGTGTAGTCGCCCGTCGGCACCTCGAGCCGGAAGCGGCCCTCGCCGTCGGTGGCCATGCCCGCCACCTGCTCCGTGCCCTTGAGCAGCACGACCGTCGCGTACTCCACGGCTGCGCCCTGCTCGTCGACCACGCGCCCCGTGGCCGGACACATGCGGGCTGCCAGCGCGCTGGTCGCCGTCATGCCCAAAACCGTAATCAGAAGGATCAGTTGTTTCATGTTATCTCGTTTTTTTTGTCGTTGTCTGCGTTGCACTTTAGTTGACACCGCAAAGATATGTAAAAATATTTCTACTTTGCAATACATAGTACTTGATTTTCACAAAAATTTTTCTGCACATATTATTATGGGAAGTCTTGGATGCTTGTGCGGAATGTGACTGCGGGGCGGAGCGAAAGCAGACGGGACGGCCTGATGTATGGCGGCGGGGGAGGTAAGGGAGCGGACGGAGGGTGGAACTGGTCGGAGGGCGGGCAGTGGATATGGTGCGTGGCGGGAGCGGGTCGCGGCGGCGATCCGGTGTGCGGACCGCCCGTGGACGCGCGGGCTGTTTTTCGGGAAAACCCGCCGACGAAAAATGTTGAAAACTCGCCCGCCGCGACGTGGAAAATCCGCGGATTTTTTCTAATTTTGCAGATTGAACCGGACCGGATAATCGGCCCCCAACAGCTCCCGAACGATATGATAAGCGGCATCTACTACCTGTTTCTCGTGCTTCTGTGCACGCTGTTCATGGTCCTGTCGGCCGTGGCGCTCGTCCTCTGCTACCCCTTCGACAAGGGGCGGCGCGTGGTGCATGAACTCTCGCGCATCCTCGTGCGCATCTTCTTCTTCATCCCCCTGCGCTGGCGGCAGCGGGTCATCGGACGCGAGCTGATCGACCGCAAGAAACGCTATGTCATCGTCGTGAACCACAACACGGTGATCGACATCCCGACGCTCTACTACATCCCGCTCAACTTCCGCTGGGTCTCGAAGCGCGAGGTCTTCAAGGTGCCCTTCTTCGGGCAGTACCTCGTGCTGCACGGCGACATCTGCATCGACCGCGGACGCGCCGCCGAGGCGATGGAGCAGCTGCTGCGCGAGGGCAAGCTGTGGATTTCGCGCGGGGCATCGGTGGCGATCTTCCCCGAGGGCACGCGCTCGAAGGATGGTGAGATTCACCGTTTCAAGGCCGGGGCCTTCACGCTGGCGCGCGAGGCGGGGGTCGAGATCCTGCCCGTGGTGCTCGACGGCACGCGGACGCTCATCCGCCGCAACCTGCTCTTCAACTGGGGCAACCGCATCACCATCCGCGTGCTGCCGCCGGTGAGCCGCGAGGAGATCGCCTCGACAGAGGTGCACGAGCTGATGGAGCGCGTGCACGACCGCATGGCCGCCGCGCTGGCCGAAATCCGGCAGGAGGGACGGCCCGCATAGCCTTCCCCGGCCGATCCCTTCCGGCTCCCGCGGGAACTGCTGCCGGCTTGCCGACAGCGAAACAGATACTGAAAACATGGCAGACTTACTCAATACGAAACCGACGGACAACTATGGCGACGACGCCATCCGCACGCTCACGCCGCGTGAGCACGTGCGGCTGCGCCCCGGCATGTACATCGGCAAGCTCGGCGACGGCACGCAGCCCGACGACGGCATCTATGTCCTGATCAAGGAGGTGACCGACAACTCGATCGACGAATACATGAACGGCTTTGGCCACCAGATCGACATCACGGTCGCGGACGGCGAGGTGACCGTGCGCGACTACGGACGCGGCATACCGCTCAACTCGCTCTCCGCGGCGGTGAGCGTGATGAACACGGGCGGCAAGTACGACGATGACGAGGACAACGCGGCCTTCAAGAAGACGGTGGGTCTGAACGGCGTGGGCGTCAAGGCCGTGAACTACCTCTCGAGCAGCTTCTCGGCCCGCTCGGTGCGTGACGGCGAGGCCCACACGGTCTATTTCGAGCAGGGCCTCGAGCAGAGCGACCGCTGGGAGACGGGCCTCACGGAGAAGAACGGCACGGAGATCCGCTTCCGCGTCGACGAGGAGGTCTTCGGCCCCTACACCTACAACCTGGAGTATGTCGAGCAGCTGGTGCGCAACTACACCTACCTGAACCGGGGTCTGACGATCCGGCTCAACGGCCAGTCCTACACCTCGAAGAACGGACTGCTCGACCTGCTGAACGAGAACATGACCGAGGAGCCGCTCTATCCGCCCATCCACCTCTCGGGCGAGGACATCGAGGTGGCCCTCACTCACGGCACGGGCTACGGCGAGAGCTGCTACTCGTTCGTCAACGGACAGTACACGACGCAGGGCGGCACGCACCAGGCGGCCTTCCGCGAGGCCGTCGCCAAGACCATCCGCGAGTTCTACCACAAGGACTACGACCCGGCCGACATCCGCACGTCGCTCATCGGCGCCATCTCGATCCGCGTGTCGAGCCCGATCTTCGAGTCGCAGACCAAGACGAAGCTCGGCTCGAAGGAGATGTCGAAGTCGGGCCCCACGATCCGCAACTTCGTCGTGGAGTTTCTGGGCAAGCACCTCGACGACTACCTGCACAAGCATCCCGAGACGGCGCAGGTGCTCCAGAAGAAGATCGTCGAGAACGAGAAGGAGCGCAAGGCCATCTCGGGCATCCAGAAGAAGGCCCGAGAGACGGCCAAGAAGGTCTCGCTCAACAACCGCAAGCTGCGCGACTGCAAGATCCACCGCACGGACCGCAGCGAGCTGGCCGAGCAGTCGATGATCTTCATCACGGAGGGCAACTCGGCGTCGGGTTCGATCACCAAGAGCCGCGACGTGCGCACGCAGGCGGTCTTCTCGCTGCGCGGCAAGCCGCTCAACTGCTTCGGGCTGACCAAGAAGGTCGTCTACGAGAACGAGGAGTTCAACCTGCTGCAGGCGGCGCTCAACATCGAGGAGGAGATGGACAACCTGCGCTACGAGAAGGTCATCATCGCTACCGATGCCGATGTCGACGGCATGCACATCCGCCTGCTGCTGATGACCTTCTTCCTGCAGTTCTTCCCCGACGTGATCCGCCAGGGCCACCTGTTCGTGTTGCAGACGCCGCTGTTCCGCGTGCGCAACCGGAAGGAGACGCGCTACTGCTACTCGGAGGAAGAGCGGCAGCGGGCCATCGCGGCACTCGGGGCCAGTGCCGAGATCACGCGCTTCAAGGGTCTGGGCGAGATTTCGCCCGAGGAGTTCCGCGAGTTCATCGGCGGGAACATGCGTCTGGACAAGGTCCGCATCACGAAGGACGACCCGATCCACGACCTGCTGGAGTTCTACATGGGCAAGAACACCTACGAGCGACAGGGTTTCATCATCGACAACCTGCGCATCGAGGAGGACCTCGTGGAGCAGGACCTGCGCATCGGTTGACGGAAAGGAACAAGAGAAAGCACACGATATGTCGGAAGAGAAAGAGAAGGATTACACGCTCGACGAGGATGCCTCGACGCCCGATGTGGCGGACGATGCGGCGGAAGACGCGCCGGTGGACCCTCCGCAGGGGGAGACCCCCGGAAAAGTGGGGCGCGGGGGCAGGTTCGACCGCCTGACGCACGACGAGGGCGACGTGCGCAAGCTCACGGGCATGTACAAGAACTGGTTTCTGGATTACGCCTCCTACGTGATCCTGGAGCGCGCCGTGCCTCACGTCGAGGACGGCCTGAAGCCCGTGCAGCGGCGCATCCTCCACGCCATGAAGGTCGTCGACGACGGCCGCTACAACAAGGTGGCCAACATCGTGGGTCAGACCATGCAGTACCACCCGCACGGCGACGCCTCGATCAAGGATGCACTCGTGCAGCTCGGACAGAAGGAGCTGCTGATCGACTGCCAGGGCAACTGGGGCAACATCCTCACGGGCGACGAGGCCGCCGCGGGCCGATACATCGAGGCGCGGCTGTCGAAGTTCGCCCTCGACGTGGTCTTCAACCGCAAGACCACCGAGTGGATGCTCTCCTACGACGGCCGCAAGGAGGAGCCGGTGACGCTGCCCATCAAGTTCCCGCTGCTGCTGGCGCAGGGCTCGGACGGCATCGCCGTGGGCCTGGCGTCGAAGATCCTGCCGCACAACTTCAATGAGCTGATATCCGCGGCGATCGCCCATCTCGAGGGACGCGATTTCCAGCTCTATCCCGACTTTCCGACGGGCGGCCTGGCCGACGTGAGCCGCTACAACGACGGACTGCGCGGCGGCACGGTGAAGGTGCGCGCGCGGATCTCGAAGATCGACAAACGCACGCTCGCCATCACCGAAATCCCCTACACGACGACCACCGAGTCGATCAAGGAGTCGATCATCAAGGCCAACGAGAAGGGCAAGATCAAGATCCGCAAGGTCGACGACAACACGGCCGACAAGGTCGAGATCATCATCCAGGTCTCGCCCGACGAATCGTCGGACAAGACCATCGACGCCCTCTACGCCTTCACGGACTGCGAGGTCTCGATCGCTCCGAACGCCTGCGTCATCTGGGAGGAGAAGCCCCACTTCCTCGGCGTGAGCGAGATTCTGCGCCGCTCGGCCGACCATACGAAATACCTGCTCGGGCGTGAGCTCGAAATCCGGCTCGAGGAGCTCAATGCCGCGTGGCACGCCGCGTCGCTCGAGCGCATCTTTATCGAGAACAAACTCTACCAGCTCATCGAGGGGTGCCGCACGCGCGAGGAGGCCTATGCCGCCGTCGACCGGGGACTGGAGCCCTTCAAGAAGCTGCTGCGCCGCGAGGTGACGCTGGAGGACGTGCAGAAGCTCACCGAGCTGAAGTTCATCCGCATCTCGCGCTTCGACTCGGAGAAGGCCGACAACGAAATCCGGCAGATCGAGGCCGACATCAGGCAGACGCAGTACGACCTGGCGCACCTGACCGAGTATGCCGTGGCCTACTACGAGCGCATCCGCGACAAGTACGGCAAAGGGCGCGAGCGCCGCACGGAGCTGCGCGAGTTCGACTCGATCGAGGCGACGAAGGTCGCCGTGACGAACGCCAAACTCTACGTCGACCGGGCCGAAGGCTTCTTCGGCATCGGCAAGTCGATGAAGGATGCCGAGCTGGTTTGCGACTGCTCGGACATCGACGACGTGATCGTCTTCACGAAGGACGGCCGCTACGTCATCACGAAGGTCTCGGACAAGGCCTTCTTCGACAAGGGCATCTACTACATCGGGGTCTTCAAGCGCAACGACGAGCGCACGATCTACAATGTCCTCTACCGCGACGGCAAGAACGGCCCGATCATGATGAAGCGCTGCGCGATCAAGGGCGTCACGCGCGACAAGGAGTACAACATCACCAAGGGCACGCCGCGCAGCGAGATTCTCTACATGTCGGTCAACCCGAACGGCGAGGCCGAGGTGCTGAAGGTCTACTTCAAGCCGCGCCCGCGGCTCAAGAAGGTGATCGTGGACCTCGACTTCTCGCAACTGGCCATCAAGGGGCGCCAGAGCCAGGGCAACCTCTTCTCGCGCTACGGCATTCACAAGATCGTGCTCAAGGAGCGCGGCACGTCGACGCTCGGCGGGCAGAACATCTGGTTCGACGAGGATGTGCGGCGGCTCAATGCCGACGGGCGCGGCACGCTGCTGGGCGAGTTCAAGGGCGACGACAAACTCGTGGTCTGGACCTCGAAGAACCAGTACTACATCACGGGCTACGACCTCGGGCAGCACTTCCCCGACGACACCGTGCGGGTGAATCGCTACGAACCCGACCGCGTCTACAGCGTCTGCTACTTCGACCGCGAGCAGGGCTACTACTACATGAAACGCTTTTCGACCGAGCTGACCGACCGGATGCAGTACTTCCTCGACGAGGGGGGACAGGCCGACCTGGTCTGCGTGACCGACGTGTCGGGCGCGAAGCTCGAAATAACCTACAAGGGGGCGCATGCGCAGCGCCCGGCCGATCTGATCGACGTCGACGACTTCGTCGGTGTGAAGAGCCACCGGGCCAAGGGCAAGCGCCTGACGACCTACGAGGTGGCGACGCTGCGCTTCATCGAACCCGAGCTGCCGCCCGAACCCGATCCCGACGAGGAGGGCTCGCCCGCGGACGGGGAGGGTGCGGATTCCGCCGCGCACGATACGGCGCAGACGGCCCGCGATACGGCGGAGACGGCCCGCGATACGGCGCAGATGGCCCGCGACACGGCGGCGGAGCACTCCGGCGCGGCGACTGCTGCCGGGAAGGCCGCGGCGACGCGGGAGCGGAAATCCGATGCGGAGCCGCAGCGCGAGGTCGATGCGGCGGGCCTGCCCCCGACGGGAAGTCCGGCGGGCGGCGTGCCCTTCGAGATCGAACGGGCGCGGGGCGACGCCGACGAGGTGGTCTCGCCCGAACAGCTGAACCTTTTCTGATCGCCTGCGTGCAGGTCTTGCAACGATGGATACGACGGTGAAACCCCTCTTTCTGGTGGGATACATGGGCTGCGGCAAGAGCTCGCTCGGACGGCGCCTGGCGCGGCGTCTGGGTGTGGCGCTCGTCGACACGGACACGCTTGTCGAGCAGCAGGAGGGGGCCTCCGTGGCTGATGTCTTCCGCTACGAGGGCGAGGAGCGCTTCCGCGAACTGGAGCGCGAGGCGCTCGAGCGGATCGTCGCCCGCGGCGAGCGGGTCGTGGCCTCGACCGGCGGCGGGCTGCCTGTCTGGCGCGACAACATGGCCCGCATGAACGAGACCGGAGCGACGGTCTACCTGCGCCGTGCGGCCGAGCAGATCGCCGCGCGCCTGACCCCCTACGGACGGCAGAAGCGCCCCCGCCTGCGGGGCCTTTCGGACGAGGAGCTCGTGCCGTTCATGCGGCGCGACATGGCCGCGCGCGAACCCTACTATGCGCAGGCGCAGCTGACGGTCGACTGTACGGTGATGGCGGACGACGAGGTGGTCGTCCGGATTCTGAAATGGCTCGAACATGGCGAATAACGCACCCATCGGCATCTACGACTCGGGGCTGGGCGGGCTGACTGTCTGGCGCGAGGTGCGGCGTCTGCTGCCGCACGAGGCGCTCGTCTACCTGGGCGACGGCAAGAACTGCCCCTACGGCTCGCGCCCGAAGGAGGAGATCCGGGCGCTGGCCGACGAGGCGGTCGGCACGCTGGTCGCCGAAGGGTGCAAGCTGGTTGTCGTGGCCTGCAATACGGCTACGGCCGCCGCGATCGACTTCCTGCGGGCGAAGTATGCGCCGCTGCCGATCGTGGGCATGGAGCCCGCCGTCAAGCCCGCCTGCCTGGCGACCCGCAGCGGGGTGGTGGGGGTGCTGGCCACGGAGCGGAGTCTCGACGGCGACCTCTTCCGCCGCACGGCCGCCCGTTACGGCCGCGGCATCGAGGTGCTGACGGTCCCGGGCCGCGGCTTCGTCGAGCTGGTCGAGCAGGACCGCGAGCAGACGCCCGAGGCCGAGGCGTGCGTGCGTGCCGCCGTCGGGGGGATGCTCGACCGGGGTGTCGACCAGATCGTCCTCGGATGCACGCACTATCCCTTCCTGCTGCCTGTGCTGAAACGGGTGCTGGCCGGACGCGACGTGACGGTCGTGGACCCGTCGCCGGCCGTGGCGCGCCGCGTGGCGCAGCTGCTCGACGAGTATGGCCTGCGGACCGCCGACAAGGGGCCGGGCCGCTGCCGCTTTCTGACCTTCGCCGACGAGGCGTACCGCTTGCGCCTGGAAAAGAAGGCGATGGAGTCGCTCGTCTGACCTCTTCCGTCCGAATTGCACGCCCCGAGACGGAAAAATCGAAAAAAATTGCGTACCTTCGCTCGGTAAATTTCCCGTAACGAACATGGCATCCCCCAATACATCCTCTCAGAACGGACGTCAGAAGATCCGGCGCTCGAACGGCGACAGCATTCGCTGGGCGATCGGCCTGCTGCTGCTCTGCGTGGGAGTCTACGCCGCGTCGGCGGTCTTTTTCTCGTTCTTCAGCTGGGCGGCCGACCAGAGCAGCCTGCTGATGAGCGCCGAGGAGCGTGCGACGCTGAAGATCGAGCCCGAGAACCTCTGCGGCTGGAGCGGCGCGCGGCTCGCCCGCCTGCTTGTCGACCAGTCGTTCGGTCTGTTCGGCATCCTCATCCCCGTGCTCGTCATCCTGGCCGGGGTGCGGATCATCCGCCGCCGGCCGATGCGCTTCAACCATTCGTTCCTGCCGCTGCTGATGGTGACGATCCTCGGGTCGCTGACCCTCGGGTTCTGCTTCGCCGACCGCTGGAGCCTCTGCTGCTCGACGGGGTGGGGCGGGACGTTCGGCATCGAGACCGCCGCCCTGCTGCGCATGTACATCGGCACGTTCGGCACGCTGATCCTGCTGCTGGGGTGCTGGATTCTGACCGGTGTCTTCATCAACCGCAACTTCATCAATACGGTCAACTCGGCGGGCAACGCCGTCGTCGACCGCAGCGAAAAGATCGTCGAGATCGTCCGCCACAAAGTGGCCCCGGTTCATGCTCCGGATGAACCGGCCGCCGAACCCGCCGAACCCACGGCCCGTCCGGCTGCCGACCGCTCCGCCGCGGCCTCTTCCGCGGCAGCCCCTGCGGCGGCCTCCGCAGCAGCCGGGCGCGGCGAACCGGCACATGCGACCTCTCCGGCCGAAGGGCGCAGGGAACCCTTGCGGACGGAGCCTGTACCCGAAGCCGCAGCCACGGCAGCACGGCGCGAGGAGGAGCCCGGGCGCACAGCCGCCCGCCGCGCCGATGCGGAGCCGTTCGTCGAGCTGACACCCGACGGGCAGCCCGTTCCGCGGAATGCCGATCCGACGCCGCGGCCTGCCGACGGGGAGCCCGCCCCGCAGGCCGCACCGGACGACGATCCGGGACCCTTTACCGAGGTGGACCTACGGCCCGCCGAGGGACGCATCGTCATGGGCCGCGGCGGACTGGTCGAACTGGAGCGTCCCGCCGCCCGCGTCGCTGCCGCTCCGACCGCCGCAGCGACGGACGCTGCGCACGACAGCCGTACTGTCGCAGCGAGCGACGCCGCGCGGGGACTCGCACACGGCGCCGATCCGGACGATCCCTTCACGGAGTTCGTCGTCGGGGAGGAGGCCGGGACGCCGGCTTCGGCGGAGGCGGCAGCCCCGTCGCCGGAGGAGCCCGAGCCCGGGGCGCCGTCGCAGGAGGTCCTGTCGCCGGACGAGCCGGAGCCGGCCGCTGTTGAGGTGCCGGGCGGGGAGCGGACGACCCCCTCCGAAGGGGTGGTTGTCACGGTGGAGGCCAACGAGGCCCGCCTGGTTGACGAACGCAAAATCCCGACCGAGAGCTACGATCCGCTCAAGGACCTGGAACACTACCGCAAGCCGCCCGTCACGCTGCTGGAGGACTATATTTCGGATTCGGAGGTGACAGACGAGGAGATTTTCGACAACAAGACCCGCATCGAGGAGACGCTCAAGAACTTCGGCATCCCGATCGTGCGCATCAAGGCCACCGTGGGCCCGACGGTCACGCTCTACGAGATCGTGCAGGCGCAGGGGGTCAAGATCTCGAAGATCCAGGGCCTGCAGAACGACATCGCCCAGAGCCTCAAGGCCGAGTCGGGCATCCGCATCATCGCGCCGATTCCCGGGCGCGGCACGATCGGCATCGAGGTGCCGAACCGCAACAAGCAGGTCGTGTCGATGTACTCGGCCGTGCGGTCGCTGCGCTTCCAGGAGTCGAAGGCCGAGCTGCCCGTGGTCATGGGCCGCACGATCCAGAACGAGAACTACGTCTTCGACCTGGCGAAGATGCCCCACCTGCTGGTGGCCGGTGCCACGGGGCAGGGCAAGTCGGTGGGTCTGAACGCCATCATCACGTCGCTGCTCTACCGCAAGCACCCGGCGCAGCTCAAGTTTGTGATGATCGATCCCAAGATGGTCGAGTTCTCGCTCTACGCCAAGATCGAGCGCCACTTCCTGGCCAAGATGGAGTCCGAGGACGAGGCGATCATCACCGACCCGAAGAAGGCGGTCTATACGCTCAACTCGCTCTGCATCGAGATGGACAACCGACTGGAGATGTGCAAGAATGCCGGGGCGAAGAACATCAAGGAGTACAACGACAAGTTCGTCTCCCGGCGGCTCAACCCGCTCAAGGGGCACCGCTACCTGCCCTACATCGTGGTGGTGATCGACGAGTTTGCCGACCTGATCATGATGGCCAAGGAGGTCGAACTGCCCGTGATCCGGCTGGCGCAGAAGGCGCGCGCCGTGGGCATCCACCTCATCATCGCCACGCAGCGCCCGTCGGTCGACGTCATCACGGGCAAGATCAAGGCCAACTTCCCGTCGCGCATCGCCTTCCGCGTCGTGCAGCGCATCGACTCGCAGACGATCATCGACCAGCCCGGCGCCAACCAGCTCATCGGCCGCGGCGACATGCTCATCTCGAAGGACGGCGAGCTGACGCGCGTGCAGTGCGCCCTCGTGGAGACGGCCGAGGTCGAGCGCATCGTGGACTACATCTCCAAACAGCAGGGATACACGTCGGCCTACCTGCTGCCCGACTACACGCCCGAGGGCGGCGAGAGCGGCGGGGCGGGCGGCGAGGAGTCGTCGGCTCCGGTGAAGTACGATTCGCTCTTCGCCGAGATCGCCCGCGACGCCGTCTCGAGCGGCAGCATCTCGACGTCGATGATTCAGCGCAACTACGAAGTGGGCTTCAACCGTGCGGGCCGCATCATGATGCAGCTCGAGCGCGCCGGCATCGTCGGCCGCCAGCAGGGGGCCAAGCCGCGCGACATTCTCTTCCACGACCTGCCCTCGCTCGAGGCGAAGCTGCAGGACCTGGGTGTCTTCTGACCTTGTACCGCCTATGAAAACGCTCTCCGTTTTTCTGTTGTTCGCGCTGTCGGGCTCCGTCGTCCCGGCGGTGTCGTCGCCGCGCGCCGGTGCCGCGCCGCAGACGCAGGAAGCTCCCGCCGCCCGGCCGTCGGAGCGTGCCTCGGAGCTGCTCCGGGAGCTCGCCGGAGAGTTCCGCGCGATGAAATCCTACACCGTGGCCTTCACGATCGCCGCCGGCGAGTCCGACGTGGCGGGTAGCTATACGGTGCAGAGCGGCGGCTATACGCTTATGATCGGTGACGCGGAGGTCTTCTTCGACGGCAAGGTCCGCTACGAGGTGGACCATGCGCGCCGCGAGGTGACGATCAACGCCGTCGATACGACGAGCCGCAACATCCTCGACAATCCGATCGGGGCGTTCGACTTTCTGGACGGCACCTATCGCCCGACGCTGCTCTCCGACGACGGCAGCGAGGCCCTCGTGCGGCTGACCCCGACCGACGGCGAGTCGGCCACGGGGGTCGTGACGGTCCGTCTCGGACTGCATCCCGTGCGGCCGCAGTCGCTCGCCTACGACTACGACGGCGAGCAGGTCACGGTCTCGGTACGCTCGATCGAGCCCTTTGCGGGGAAGCTGCGCCGCTTCGATCCGAAGGCCTGCGCGGGCTACGAAATGATCGATTTCCGCTGACGCCCGCGGTGCTGCGGACCGGCGTCTTGCCGTGGAGCCGTTGCTTTTTTCCGTATCATCCGGACAGGCTGCTGTCCGTAAACAGAGTATTCCGATCCATGCGAAAACTGCTTCTCTTTCTGTCGCTGCTCTTCGGCGGTGCCGCCGCTGCGCAGCCGCTCGTCTGCACCGAACCCGGTACGGTGCTCGAATACGCCCAATATGACGAATCGGGCCGTCTGACGGGGTATACGCGCTCGACGGTCCTCTCCTGCGGGCCTGACAGCCTCGGCCGCACGCAGGTCATGACGCGCAGCGAGGCGCTCGACACGCTGCGCAATCCCGTGATGATGGAGGTCAACGGCCTCCGTCAGGCTGTTGTGACGACCGAGCGGACCGAGGTCCGCACGTCGGAGATGGTCACGCAGCTGGGTGCCATGTTCGAGGAGCTGCTCACGGCGACGCTCTCTTCGGAGGAGCAGAGCAAGTTGGATTTTTCCGTCGAGGGGGACGAATACACCGTGCCGTTCGCACTGGAGACGAAGCGGAGTCTCCCCGATCTGAAGTTCGCCCTGCGCTTCGCCGCCGAGGGCCGTTCGCTGAAGGTGCGCATCGGCGTCTCCGACCGGCAGGTGCTCGGACGACGGCGCATCGAGACGCCCGCCGGGGTGTTCGAGGCCGTGGGGCTCTCCGAGAAGGTGAGCTTCGGATTTTTCGTCATCCGGGTCTCGATGCGTCAGCAGACGTGGTACGTCCCCGGACTGGGCGTCGTGCGCGAGGAGGAGCAGACCCGAAGCGGCAAGACCGAAGGGTGGTCGGAGCTCGTCTTCGTCACCCGGCCCTGATCATCGGCCGCAACACCTCCCAGCCGTAACCCCCGGCCGCAACTTCCGGCCGCAACTTCCGGTCGCAACTTCCGGTCGCAACTCCCGGTTGTAACTCCCGGCCGCAACCCCCGGCCGCAATCCCCGGCCGTAACCCCCGGCCGCAACTTCCGGCCGCAACTTTCGGTTGTAACACCCGGTTGTAATTCCCGGCGCATACCCCGGCCCCGATGTCGGGACTGTCTCGCCCCGGTTCCGATTCATGTCCGCGCCCTGTCGGCCTTTTTCCCCGAAGCCCCCGACTTTTTACTTTTCACCTTTCACCTTTCACCTTTCACCTGCTTTTCTCCCGCCCCTCTGTCGGGAGAAAATTTTTTTGCCGTCAGATCGCCTGAAAAGGGGCAAAAATAGCCGATCGGTCGGCAAATCTTGTATGCGACGGGTACTTTTCACCGCCCAAAGTTGCCAGGATCGGAAATAAATCGTATTTTTGTTCGTTAAAAGACGTGTAATTTCGGATTCAAGAATGTTAACGGAAGAAGAAAAGAATGCCGGTTTGGTGGGGCGGATCATCCCCATCAATATCGAAGAGCAGATGAAGTCGGCGTACATCGACTACTCGATGTCGGTGATCGTCTCGCGCGCCCTTCCCGACGTGCGCGACGGCCTGAAACCCGTACACCGCCGTATTCTCTACGATATGAGCGCGGAGCTCAACCTCTACTCCGACAAACCCACCCGTAAGTCGGCACGTATCGTCGGCGACGTGCTCGGTAAGTTCCACCCCCACGGCGACTTGTCGGTCTACGACGCCATGGTGCGCCTGGCGCAGGACTGGTCGATGCGCTACCCGCTCGTCGACGGACAGGGCAACTTCGGTTCGATGGACGGCGACTCGCCGGCCGCGATGCGTTATACCGAGGCCCGCATGAAGAAGATCACCGACGAGGTGATGGCCGACATCGAGAAGGAGACCGTCGACTGGACGCTCAACTTCGACGATACGATCCCCGAACCGACGGTCCTCCCGACGCGCATCCCGCTGCTGATCGTCAACGGCGCGAGCGGCATTGCCGTCGGCATGGCCACGAACATGGCGCCGCACAACCTCTCGGAGGTGGTCGACGCCTGCTGCGCCTATGTCGACAACCCCGACATCACGGGCGAGGAGCTGCTCCGCTACGTCAAGGGTCCCGACTTCCCGACGGGCGGCATCATCTACGGATACGAAGGCGTCCGGGAGGCGATGCTCACGGGCCGCGGCCGCGTGATGATGCGCGCCAAGACCGAGATCGAACATACCCCCTCGGGCCGCGAGTGCATCGTCGTCACGGAGATTCCCTACATGGTCAACAAGGCCGAGATGATCAAGAAGATCGCCGACATGATCAACGAGAAGAAGATCGAGGGCATCTCCTACATCAACGACGAGTCGGACCGCAACGGACTGCGCATCATCATCATCCTCAAGCACGACGCCGTGGCGAGCGTGGTGCTCAACACGCTCTTCAAGAATACGCCGCTTCAGACGTCGTTCGCCGTGAACAACATCGCGCTGGTGAACGGACGCCCGCAGCTGCTGACGATGCGCGACCTGATCCGCCACTTCATCGACCACCGCCACGACGTCGTCGTGCGCCGCACGCGCTTCGACAAGCGCAAGGCCGAGGAGCGGCTGCACATCGTGCTGGGTCTGCTCATCGCGCAGGACAACATCGACGAGATCGTGCACATCATCCGCTCGTCGCAGACGCCCGACCTGGCCAAGCAGGCGATGATCGAGCGCTTCGACCTGACCGACATCCAGGCGTCGGCCATCATCGAGATGCGCCTGCGCGCCCTGACCGGTCTGGAGCGCGGCAAGCTCATTGCCGAGCGCGACGAGCTGACGAAGCTGATTGCCCACCTCACGGAGGTGCTCGAGAATGTCTCGATGCAGATGCAGATCGTCAAGGACGAGCTGCTCGAGATCAAGGAGAAGTACGGCGACGAGCGCCGCTCGCAGATCGTCTACGCCTCCGAGGAGTTCAACCCCGAGGACTTCTACGCCGACGACGACATGGTCATCACCATCTCGCACATGGGCTACATCAAGCGCACGCCGCTGGCCGAGTACCGCACGCAGCACCGCGGCGGCGTCGGCGCCAAGGGCAGCGCCACGCGCGACGAGGACTTCATCGAGCACATCTACGTCGCCTCGATGCACAATACGATGCTCTTCTTCACGGAGAAGGGCCGCTGCTACTGGCTCAAGGTCTACGACATCCCCGAGGGGGCACGTTCGTCGAAGGGCCGTGCGATCCAGAACGTCATCCAGATCGAGCCGGACGACAAGGTCCGCGCCTACATCAACGTCAAGCGGCTCAACGACGAGGAGTACGTCAACAACAACTACATCATCATGTGCACGAAGGATGGTACGATCAAGAAGACCCGTCTGGAGGCCTACTCGCGTCCGCGTCAGAACGGCGTGAACGCCATCGTCATCCGCGAGGGCGACCAGCTCATCGAGGCCAAGCTCACGAGCGGCCAGGCCGAGGTGATGATCGCGGCGCGCGAGGGCAAGGCGATCCGCTTCAACGAGAATACGGTGCGTCCGATCGGCCGTGTGGGTGCCGGCGTGCGGGGCATCTCGCTCGACGAGGGCGACGAGGTCGTGGGCATGATTTGTGTGGAGCCCGACTCGAAGCAGGATGTGCTCGTGTTGAGCGAGAACGGCTACGGCAAGCGCACCGATCTGGACGAGTACCGCATCACGAACCGCGGCGGCAAGGGTGTCAAGACGATCAACATCACCGAGAAGACCGGCAAGCTGATCGCCATCCAGGCCGTCACGGACGAGAACGACCTGATGATTATCAACCGCTCGGGCCTGACGATCCGCACGTCGGTATCGCAGATCCGTCTGGCGGGCCGCGCCACGCAGGGCGTGCGGATCATCAACCTGCGCGAGGGCGACGCCATCGCTTCGGTGATGGCCGTACCGGCGGCAGGCGAGGAGGAGACCTCCGCGGCGGAGGAGACGCCGACGGCGGAATCCGCTTCGGGAAACGAAACCGAACGGGGCACGACTCCGGCTCCGGAGCAGCCCGCGCAAGAATAAAAGACAACAAACAGATTCAAAACCTAAAATTCTCTGTATCATGAAAAAGATGTTTTTGACGGCTTTCGCGGCGCTGCTCGTGGCAGTTCCCGCCGTGCAGGCCCAGAAGGTGAACAAGGAGGCGCTGCTCTCCAAGATCGAAAAGAGCGATGCCGACATTGCCGACGCGAAGAAGGGTGCCAAGGCCTCGACGTGGATCAACCGCGGCAAGGCGTTCTACGATGCGGCCGCCGAGCCGACGAAGAATCTCTTCATCAGCATGGACGGCGCGATGCTGAAACTGGCCATCGGTGACCCGGAGTCGACCGAGCCCGCCACGATCGGCGAGGTGAACTACGAAGCCTGGGTATATCCCTATTTCACGGCCTATCTCAAGGACGGCAAGGTGGCTACGTGGAAGCAGACCCAGTGGGTCGTGAAGGATGCCCCCGTGAAGGCCATCGAGGCCTACAACAAGGCCTATGAGCTGGACCCCAAGACCGCAACGAAGGTGAAGAACGGTCTGCAGCAGGTGAGCGATCTCTGCTCGCAGATCGGCAACGCCGGACTGGACTCGGGTGACTATACGGGCGCTTCCGATGCCTATGCCACGGCCTATGCCGCCCAGGAGAGCCCCGCATACGGCGGCGGCGATCCCGCGCTGCTCTACTATGCCGGCTACCTGCGCACGGTCGACGGCTCGACGAACCCCGCGTCGTTCGCACTGGGTGCCAAGTATCTCAACGAGGCGCTGGAGAAGAACTACGCCGACGAGGAGGGCAACATCTACTACTACCTCTTCCACTGCTACTACGGCCAGAAGGATGCCGATGCCGCCAATGTGATGAAGGCCAAGGATGTCCTGCTCAAGGGTCTGGAGAAGTTCCCGAAGAACTCGCGTATCCTGGAGGGCCTCATGCAGCTCTACACGACGGAAGAGGGCGTGGGTGATCCCGCCGACCTGGTGTCGATGATCGACAATGCACTTGCCGAGCAGCCCGAGAACGTGGACCTCTGGTTCGGCCGCGGCCGCATCTTCTACGCGCTGAAGAATGCCGACGAGAGCATCGCTTCGTTCCAGAAGGTTGTCGAGCTGCAGCCCGACCTCTACGAGGGCAACTACTTCCTCGGGGTCTTCTATACGATCAAGGCCGAGGAGCTGCTCTCCGAGCTCAACTCGAAGCAGTACAGCAGCCAGGCAGCCTACGAGGAGGACCTCAAGGCCGTGAACGCCATCTACAAGGAGGCCATTCCCTGGTTCGAGAAGGCGCACGAGCTGAATCCGACCGATCCCAACTCGCTGGAGTTCCTCAAGTCGATCTGCTTCCGTCTGCGTGACTACGATCCGGAGATGAACAGCAAGTACGAGACCTACAACGAGCTCTTCAAGCAGGCCCAGGCTCAGGCCCAGTAGTGGCCGGCCGGTCCCGCTGCGGACAAAAAGGCCCCCGAAGCACATACGCTTCGGGGGCTTTTCCTTTGTGAGGGGGGGGAGGTCGGCGGCAGGACCGGAAATCAGGCCGATCGGACCGGGAATTGGGCCGACCGGACTGGGAATCAGTCTGAATCGGGAATCGGGTCGGATCCGGAATCAAACCGTCGGAAATCGGGCCGGAGCGAGAATCGAGTCGGGGCAGCGAATCGGGCGGCCGGGACCCAGCCTGCCGGAATCAGGCCGGGACTGTCGGTCGGTGCCCCGGCTGCCTGTTGTTCCGGCTGCCTGCTGTTGCGTCTGTCTGCTGTTCCGTCTGCCTGCGCCCCCTGCTGCCCGGGGTGCCGTCAGCGGGCGATGCGGCCCGAAACGGCACCTCCGGCCAGTGCGGCAACCTCCTCGGCCGTGAACTGATTGTAATCCCCGGGGACGGTGTTCTTCAGCGCACAGGCCGCGGCACCGAAGTCGAGCGCCTGCTGCGGCTTGTCGGGATGTGCGGCCAGCCCGTAGATCAGTCCGGCGACGAAGGCGTCGCCCACACCGACACAGTCGACCACCGCGTCGATGTCGTAGACGCGCGTGCGCAGCAGCTTCCCGTCGGTGAAGAGCGTGCCCGAGATGGTGTGGTGGTTGGCCGTCAGGACGTTGCGCAGGGCGAAGACGCAGGTGCGGCAGCGGGGGAAACGGCGCATGACCTCGCGCGCAGCCGCCTCGTAGCCGGCCGTATCGGGGGTGTAGGAGGCGTCGCACGCCGTGAAGGCGGGCAGGCGGATGCCCAGCACCTTTTCGTATTCGTCGTCCGTTCCGAAGAGGATGTCGCACGCCTCCATCAGCGGCGGCAGCACCTCCTCGGCCCGTTTGCCGTAGCGCCAGAGGTTCTTGCGGTAGTTGATGTCGCACGAGACGGTGAGTCCCATGCGGCGGGCCGCCGCCACGGCCTCGGCACAGACGGCCGCCGTCTCGGCCGAAACGGCCGCAGCGATGCCCGACCAGTGGAACCAGTCGGCATCGGCGAAGAGCTCCGCCCAGTCGATCTGTCCCGGCCGGAGCGTGTCGAACGACGAGGCGGCCCGGTCGTAGACGACGTGCGAGGTGCGCATCGCCACGGCCTCCTCCATGTAGTAGAGCCCGAGCCGGTCGCCGCCGCGCAGGATGTGGTCCGTCCCGACGCCGTAGCTGCGCAGGTCGTCCAGGCAGGCGTCGGCGATGCGGTTGTCCGGAAGACAGGTGACCAGCTCGCTCCGCAGTCCGTAGTTGGCGAGCGATACGGCCACGTTGGCCTCGCTGCCGCCGAAATTGACGCGCAGCAGGTCGGTCTGGTTGAAACGCAGCTTGTCGGGCGGCGTGAGCCGCAGCATGATCTCGCCGAAGGTAACGATTTTCTCTCTTTTCATCTCTTTGTTGCTATGCTTCCGTTATAAGGAAAAGCCCGGCGCGAACCGGGCTTTCACAGTCGTGGTTTGCGGCGTGCCGCGTGTCAGCGGACCGTGACCCGAAGGGGCGACGTGGCGGCGGCCACCTCTTCGTTGACCTCGTTGAGCCACTCCTCCATGTCGTCGACGCCGCCCTGGCTCCAGCCCGAACCGGCGTAGTAGATGAGCGGCTCACCCGGCTTCACGCTCTTGACGGCCAGTGCGTGCGAGAGCGTGTCGGGCAGGATCTGCGCCCCGGGCAGGATCACCGCAGCGTAGATGTCGCCGTCACGCACGGGGTCCTGCGAGTCGGATGCCGGTTCGCAGAAGGCCACCCAGCCCTCGCCCGTGAGCGTCTGCTTCACGTCGTGGCGCACGAAGCCCGCGGCAATGGGCAGCTCGGTGAACGAACCCGAATAGGTGTTCTCCATGCGGTTGAAGCGGCGGTTGGCATCCAGCGAGATGATCTTCGTCGTCGTGACCTCGTGGCCGTCGACCTCATAGGGGGCGTAGGTCAGTATCACCGTCGTGCGGATCGGGCCGTTGTCGAGCGTGCGAGCCGTGGCGTAGTTGTGGGGCATGAGCTGCAGCTCGCCGTTGACGAACGGAACGGCCGAACCGCCACCCAACGTGCGGCCCACCTTGTAGCAGTCCATGCCGTCGCCGTAGTTGTGGTGGTAGTCACCCTTGGCATACCACTCGTCGATGACCAGCTTGTCGGTGCACTTTACCCAGACGTCGATGCCGGGCGTCACGAGCTGCTCGGGCGAGGTCTCCAGCGCCGGGCCGTAGAGCCGGTAGGCCACCTTGTTGTTCTCCCAGGCGTAGTCGTCGTAGCGCTCGGGCACCTGGCGGCCGTAAGCCTCCGCAGGGTAGGCCTCGCGCGTGCCCGTCACGATGCGGAAGCGCTCGGTCTGCATCGCGTCGGCGTCGACCTGGAAGATGAGCGACTGCGGCTCCTCGGCCCCGAAGTAGATGACCTGCGAGGGAACCTGCTGCCCCTCGTCGTCGAGTACGACGACATTCTCGGGCGTTGCGCCCTTGAGTGCGGCGATCTGCGACCATTCGATCTCGACGGTTTCGTCGTCGCGTTCGGTCTGCGTCGGGTTGGTGACCTCGACCTTCAGACCCTGTGTGCAGGAGGCCATCAGCGCTGCTGCAATCCATAGCATGGTGTTTTTCATAGATACGGTGTTTGAAGATTTTTTCTTGTTTGTTAGGCAAAATTACGATTTTTTCGTATATTGGTCAACCAAATTGGCAAATAATCTATCTAATTCGGTAATTTTTTCTATTCCGTGTGGTAGAAAGTTGCTACTTTTACATTGTCGAAAAAGGGGCCTTGCGAAGGCCTTTCCGACCCGTTACGAGACAATACAGATAATTCTGCTGAAAATATGAAAGAGTTCAACGACGACAATTTCCTGTTGCAGACCGAAACGGCGCAACGGCTCTATCACGAGCATGCGGCCAAGATGCCGATCATCGACTACCACTGCCACCTCATTCCGGAGTACGTGGCTTCCAACCACCGCTTCGACAACCTGTCGAAGATCTGGCTCGAGGGCGACCACTACAAATGGCGCGCCATGCGCACGAACGGAGTCGACGAGCGCTACTGCACGGGCAAGGATACGACCGACTGGGAGAAGTTCGAGAAGTGGGCCGAGACGGTGCCCTACACGATGCGCAACCCGCTTTACCACTGGACGCACCTCGAGCTGAAGACCGCCTTCGGCGTGACGAAGCTGCTCAACCCCTCGACCGCCCGCGAGATCTACGACTACTGTACGGCGCTGCTGCAGAAGCCCGAGTACTACGCCCGCGGCCTGATGCAGCACTACAACGTCGAGGTGGTCTGCACGACGGACGACCCGGTCGATTCGCTCGAGCACCACATCAAGGTGCGCGAGGACGGCTTTGCGGTGAAGATGCTCCCGACGTGGCGCCCCGACAAGGCGATGGCCGTGGAGAACCCCGCGGAGTTCCGTGCCTACATCGAGAAGCTGTCGAATGTTTCGGGCGTCTCGATCTCGAAGTTCGCCGACGTGATCGACGCGCTGCGCGTGCGCCACAAGTTCTTCGAGTCGGTGGGCTGCCGCCTCTCGGACCACGGCATCGAGGAGTTCTATGCCGAGGACTACACGCAGGCCGAGATCGATGCCATCTTTAATAAGGTGTACGGCGGTCAGATGCTGACGCGCGACGAGGTGCTCAAGTACAAGACCGCGATGCTCTACGAGTTCGCCGTCATGGACCACGAGACGGGCTGGACGCAGCAGTTCCACTACGGCGCCATCCGCAACAACAATTCGCGCATGTTCGCGCAGCTGGGTCCTGACACGGGCTTCGACTCGATCGGCGACTTCACCGTCGGCAAGCAGATGTCGAAGTTCTTCGACATGCTCGACCGCGAGGACAAGCTCACGCGCACGATCATCTACAACCTCAATCCGCGCGACAACGAACTCGTCGCCACGATGCTGGGCAACTTCCAGGACGGCCGCTACGGCGCCGGGAAGATCCAGTTCGGCTCGGGCTGGTGGTTCCTCGACCAGAAGGACGGCATGGAGAAGCAGATGAACGCCCTCTCGACGCTGGGCCTGCTGAGCCGCTTCGTGGGCATGCTCACCGATTCGCGCTCGTTCCTCTCGTACCCGCGCCACGAGTATTTCCGCCGCACGCTGTGCAACCTCGTGGGCAACGACATCGAGCAGGGACTGCTGCCCGCCTCGGAGCTCGACTTCATCGGCCGCGAGATCATCGAAGGGGTCTCGTACCGCAATGCAAAGAATTATTTCAATTTCTAAAACAAACCCATTCTGAACCATGAAAATCGTAACCCTGGGTGAAATCATGCTGCGTCTTTCGACGCCGGGCAACACCCGTTTCGTACAATCCGATTCGTTCGACGTCGTATATGGCGGCGGTGAGGCCAACGTGGCCGTTTCGTGCGCCAACTACGGCCATGAGGCCTACTTCGTGACGAAGCTCCCGAAGCACGAGATCGGCCAGTCGGCCGTCAACGCCCTGCGCAAGTACGGCGTGAAGACCGACTACATCGCCCGCGGCGGCGACCGTGTCGGCATCTACTACCTGGAGACGGGCGCCTCGATGCGTCCCTCGAAGGTGATCTACGACCGGGCCCACTCGGCCATTGCCGAGGCCGATCCGCAGGATTTCGACTTCGACGCCATCATGGAGGGTGCGCAGTGGTTCCACTGGTCGGGCATCACGCCGGCCATCTCGGACAAGGCGGCCGAACTGACGCGCCTGGCCTGCGAGGCCGCAAAGCGTCACGGCGTGACGGTATCGGTGGACCTGAACTTCCGCAAGAAGCTCTGGACCAAGGAGAAGGCCCAGTCGATCATGAAGCCCCTGATGAAGTATGTCGACGTCTGCATCGGCAACGAGGAGGATGCCGAGCTGTGCCTGGGCTTCAAGCCTGATGCCGACGTTGAGGGCGGCGAGACGAATGCCGAGGGCTACAAGGGCATCTTCCGCCAGATGGCCCAGACGTTCGGCTTCAAGTATGTGATCTCGACGCTGCGCGAGTCCTTCTCGGCCACGCACAACGGCTGGAAGGCCATGATCTACGACGGCAAGGAGTTCTACGAGTCGAAGCGTTACGACATCAACCCGATCATCGACCGCGTGGGCGGCGGTGACTCCTTCTCGGGCGGCATCATCCACGGCCTGCTGACCAAGCCGACGCAGGGCGAGGCCCTCGAGTTCGCGGTGGCCGCTTCGGCGCTGAAGCACACGATCAACGGCGACTTCAACCTCGTCTCGGTCGAGGAGGTCGAGTCGCTGGCCGGCGGCAACGCCAGCGGCCGCGTGCAGCGATAGCATGCGGAGCATCCCGGCGGCGGGCGGTGTTTGCGGATGCTGCCCCGCCGTCCGTCGGATGACGCGGACAAAAGAGAAATTCGGATAAAAACACCAAATAGATTATGGCTCGTTTCAATAAAATGCAAGTGATGGAGGCCATTGCCCGGACCGGCATGGTTCCCGTATTCTATCATTCGGACGCCGAGGTGGCCAAGCAGGTGGTCAAGGCCTGCTACGAGGGCGGTGTGCGCGCCTTCGAGTTCACCAACCGCGGCGACTTCGCCTCGGAGGTCTTCATCGAGGTGATCAAGTTCGCCGCCAAGGAGTGCCCGGAGCTGGTGCTGGGCGTCGGTACGATCGTCGATGCGCCGACGGCCGCCATGTACATCCAGTACGGTGCCAACTTCGTCGTGGGTCCCTATCTGAACCCCGAGGTGGCGAAGGTCTGCAACCGTCACCTGGTTCCCTATACGCCCGGCTGCGGTTCGGTGACCGAGATCGGCATCGCCCAGGAGCTGGGCTGCGACCTGACGAAGGTCTTCCCGGCAGGCAACGTCGGCGGTCCGTCGTTCGTCAAGAATGTCAAGGCGCCGCTGCCGTGGTCGAACATCATGGCCACGGGTGCCGTGGAGCCGACCGAGGAGAACCTCACGGCGTGGTTCAAGGCCGGCGTCTTCTGCGTGGGCATGGGCTCGCAGCTCTTCCCCAAGGAGGTAATCGCCGCCAGGGACTGGAAGGCCGTCACCGAGAAGTGCCGCTTCGCGCTGGAGGTCATCGCCCGCACGAAAAAATAGCATGCTACACCGAACCCCAATAACCTAAAACCTTGCGTATGATTAACAATACATCATCAACCTCGACCCGCCTGATGACCAACTGGCGGTGGTGGATGTGCGTGCTGCTGTTCGTCGCCACCACGGTCAACTACCTGGATCGTCAGGTGCTGTCGCTGACCTGGAAAGACTTCATTGCTCCCGAATTTCACTGGACCGATGCCGACTACGGCACGATCACGGCCGTCTTCTCGCTCGTCTATGCCGTCTGCATGCTCTTCGCCGGCCGTTTCATCGACTGGATGGGCACCAAGAAGGGCTACCTGTGGGCCATCGGCGTATGGTCGGCCGGCGCCTGCCTGCACGCCGTCTGCGGCTGGGCCACGATGCACATCGAAGGCTTCGAGTCGGTCAAGGCCATGACTTCGGTCGAGGCGGGTTCCGCCGTGGCGCTGGCCATCGCTTCGACGAGTGTCTGGCTCTTCCTGGCGGCGCGCTGCATCCTCGCCCTCGGTGAGGCGGGCAACTTCCCCGCCGCCATCAAGGTGACGGCCGAGTACTTCCCGAAGAAGGACCGCGCCTTCGCCACGTCGATCTTCAACGCCGGTGCGTCGGTCGGCGCGCTGGTTGCCCCGGCTTCGATTCCGCTGCTCGCGCAGTATTTCAAGGATCAGGGTGTCGGCGGCGGCTGGGAGATGGCCTTCCTGATCATCGGTGCCCTGGGCTTCCTCTGGATGGGCTTCTGGCTCTTCATGTATGAGAAGCCCGAGAAGTCGAAGCACGTCAACGAGGCCGAGCTGGCCTACATCCATCAGGACGATGCCGAGGATGCCGTTGCAGCCTCCAAGAGTGCTGATGAGAAGCCCGAGAAGATCATCCCCTTCTGGCAGTGCTTCACCTACCGGCAGACCTGGTCGTTCATCGTCGGCAAGTTCTTTACCGACGGCGTGTGGTGGTTCTACCTCTTCTGGGCTCCGGCCTACTTCTCGGACCAGTACGGCTACTCGTCCAGCTCGGGCATGGGCATTGCGCTGATCTTCACGCTCTACGCCATCGTCACCGTGCTGTCGATCTTCGGCGGCTACCTGCCGCGTCTGTTCGTCGATCGCAAGGGCATGAACCCCTATGCCGGACGTATGCTGGCGATGCTGATCTTTGCCTTCCTGCCGCTGCCCGCCCTCTTCGCGCAGAGCGCCGGTACGGTGTCGGTATGGTGGCCCGCGATCATCATCGGTCTGGCCGGTGCCGGGCACCAGGCCTGGTCGGCCAACCTCTTCTCGACCATCGGCGACATGTTCCCCAAGTCGGCCATCGCGACGATCACGGGTATCGGCGGCATGGCCGGCGGCGTGGGCTCGTTCCTGATCAACAAGGGGGCCGGTGCGCTCTTCACCCACTCGGAGCAGATGGGCGAGGCGTTCCACTTCATGGGCTTCGACGGCAAGGAGGCCGGTTACATGATTATCTTCTGCATCTGCGCCGTGGCCTATCTGGTGGCGTGGCTGATTATGAAGACGCTCGTTCCGAAATACAAACCGATCGTATTGGAATAGTCTAAATTTCTGACATACAATGATTAAAGAGTTGAATAAGTCGACCGTCGAAAAGGTCGACCGCCCTGTTCGCATCCTTCAGTTCGGCGAGGGCAACTTCCTGCGGGCCTTCGTGGACTGGCAGATCGACATCGCCAACGAGAAGGGCGTGATGAATGCGGGTGTGGCCATCTGCCAGCCCATCATCGATCCCGAGCACAAGGTGCTGGGGATGATCGACCTGCTGCACAAGCAGGACAACATGTACCACGTCTACCTCGAGGGCATCGAGAACAAGCAGCCCAAGAAGGACGTGCGGCTGGTCAAGAGCGTCATGGATTCGTTCAATCCCTATGTCGACTACGAGAAGTACGAGCACTACTTCCTCTCGCCCGAGCTGAAGATCACCATCTCGAACACGACCGAGGCGGGTATCCGCTACGAGGAGGGCGACGACCTGGAGGCCCGTCCGCCGAAGTCCTATCCGGCGAAGATGACGGCACTGCTCTACAAGCGTTTCAAGCACTTCAACGGCGATCCGACGAAGGGTCTGTGCATCATCTGCTGCGAGCTGATCGAGAACAACGGCTCGACGCTGCACGAGTATGTGATCCGCCACGCGATGTACAACCACCTCGGCGCCGACTTCATCGACTGGGTGGAGCGCAACTGCCACTTCTGCGACACGCTCGTCGACCGCATCGTGCCGGGCTTCCCGCGCGACACGATCGCCGAGATCAAGCAGGAGCTGGGCTATGACGACAACCTCGTCGTGAAGGCCGAGCTCTACCACCTGTGGGCGATCGGCGGCGAGGGCTACAAGGAGGTGATGAAGGAGCTGCCGCTGGACAAGGCGGGTCTGCACGTGATCTTCATGCCGTCGATCAAGCAGTTCCGCGACAAGAAGGTCCGCATCCTGAACGGCTCGCACACGGGCATGGTGCCCATTGCCCTGCAGATGGGCTGCGAGACGGTGATGGACGCCTTCAACACGCCCGACATCGAGAAGTTCATCAACGACATGGTCGCCCAGGAGGTGATCCCGATGATCGAGGAGGATCAGGAGGAGCTCAAGCAGTTTGCCGCCGGCATTCTGGAGCGCTTCTACAACCCCTTCATCAAACACATGCTGCGGTCGATCTCGCTCAACTCGCTCTCGAAGTGGGAGGCACGCAACTACCCGACGGTCAAGGACAACTGGTTCAAGGCGCAGAAGGTGGCCGCGCACGAGTGCTTCACCTTCGCGGCGCTGCTGTCGCTCTACGGTCCGAAGAGCGGTTTCGAGCCCGACGACACGAAGGAGTTCGTGGAGTACATCCGCACGAACTGGAATTCGGCCGACCTGGAGGGCACCGTGCGCAAGATCGTCTGCGAGAGCGGCATCTTCACGGTGAACTTCTCGGAGGTTCCGGGCTTTGTTCCGACCGTTGCGCGCTACCTGGCCGACATCGAGTCGCTGGGCATGGCCGCCGCGCTCAAGAAGTTTCTCAACGCATAGCGGGTGTGCCGTTGCGGCGCCCCGGTGCACGTAGCAATCATGTTTCCGAACGGGCGGAGCCTCTCTGCGGACGCTCCGCCCGTTTTTTCAGATCAAGACGACCATGAAACGTTTTTTGAAAATCAATGCCGCGGACAACGTGGCCATCGCGCTGGCCGATGACCTGCATGCCGGCGAGACGCTCGACGTCGACGGCGTGTGCGTGACGCTGCGCGAGGACATCGCCCGCGGACACAAGTTCGCGCTGCGCGACCTCTCCGAAGGGGAGAACGTCATCAAGTACGGCTATCCGATCGGCCACACGACGGCCGCCGTGCCGCAGGGTGCGTGGATCCACTCGCACAACCTGAAGACCAACCTGCACGACGACCTCGAGTACACCTATGCGCCGAAGGTCTACGACATCGACTGCCCGAAGAGCGACGCAAAGGTGATGGGTTACCTGCGGCGCAACGGCACGATGGGTATCCGCAACGAGCTGTGGATCGTGCCGTCGGTGGGGTGTGTCAACGGACAGGCGCAGGCCATTGCCGAGCGCGTGCGGCGCGAGTGCGACTGCTCGCACCTGGACGACGTGCGCGTCTATACGCACAACTACGGCTGCTCGCAGCTGGGCGACGACCACGTCAACACGCGGCGGGCCGTTGCGGCGCTGGTCAAGCACCCCAATGCCGGTGCCGTGCTGGTGCTGGGTCTGGGCTGCGAGAACAACCAGGTCTCGGCCCTCAAGGAGGAGATCGGCACATGGGACGACGAGCGCGTGAAGTTCCTCATCGCCCAGGAGGTCGAGGACGAGATCGAGACCGGTTTTGAAATCTGCCGCGAGCTGGTCGAGCGCACGAAGGCCGACCGGCGCGAGCCGCTGCCGCTCTCGTACCTCAAGGTGGGGCTGAAGTGCGGCGGTTCGGACGGCTTCTCGGGCATCACGGCCAACCCGCTCGTGGGGCTCTTCTCCGACTGGCTCATCGCGCAGGGCGGCACGACCGTCCTGACGGAGGTTCCGGAGATGTTCGGTGCCGAGACGATCCTCATGAACCGGGCGACGGACCGCGTGGTCTTCGACCGGACGGTGCACCTGATCAACGACTTCAAGGGCTACTTCCGCCGCTACGACCAGCCGATCTACGAGAACCCCTCGCCGGGCAACAAGAAGGGCGGCATCACGACGCTCGAGGAGAAGTCGCTCGGATGCGTGCAGAAGGGCGGGGCGCAGCCCGTCGTCGACGTGCTCCGCTATGCACAGCCGATCGCCAAGCAGGGTCTGAACCTGCTGCAGGCCCCGGGCAACGATCTGGTGGCCGCCTCGGCGCTGGCCCTGTCGGGCTGCCAGCTGGTGCTCTTCACCACGGGACGCGGCACCCCCTTCGGGTCGTTTGTCCCGACGATGAAGATCGCGACCAATTCGCAGCTCGCGCGCTTCAAGTCCAACTGGATCGACTTCAACGCCGGCACGCTCGTCGAGGACGAGGCGCCGCAGGCCGTGCTTGCCCGCCTGATCGACAAGGTGCTGGCCACGGCCAACGGCGAACACCTCCACCACGAGAAGACCGGCTTCAAGGAGATCGCCATCTTCAAGACGGGCGTGACGCTGTAGTCCGGCCCCGATTTTTGCGGCGGGCGGGCCAGGAGGCATTCCGGTTCCGCACCGCCGTTTTTCGTTGAATACGGTTTTTACCGATTATACCGACAGTCATGAAACGGTTTCTGTTGATTCTTGCCGCGCTCTGCGGCGCGTGGTTCTCCGCCCGGGCCGCGGAGGAGGTCTATATGGTCGACTGCCGCGGCGGCGGGCAGTTCCGCAGCGTGCAGGCGTGCTTCGATGCCCTGCCGTCGAAACCCGCGGCGTGGCGCACGGTCGTCATCCGCCCGGGTACCTACCGCGAGAAGGTGACGCTCGACGTCTACAAGGACAAGGTGCGCATCGTGGCGGCCGAGGCCGGGACGGTGCGCATCGTCTGGAACGACTACTCGGGCAAGGTGGTCGACGGGCGCGAGCTGACGACCTACGACAGCTACACGATGTCGCTCCAGGCCGACGACGTCTTCATGCAGGGCATCACCGTCGAGAACGACGCCGGGCGGGTCGGCCAGGCTGTGGCGCTCGAGACGCGCGGCGACCGCATCCACCTCTGTGACTGCGCGCTTGTGGGCGATCAGGACACCTTCTTCACGAAGGGTTACGTCTCGCGCATCTACGTCGAGCGCTGCCACATCGAGGGGACGACCGACTTCATCTTCGGCCCCTCGATCGTGCTCTTCGACGACTGCACGATCCACTGCAAGGCCGACAGCTTCATCACGGCGGCCTCGACCACCGAGCGCAACCTCTACGGCTATGTCTTCCGCCGCTGCCGCGTCACGGCGGCCGACGGGGTGACGAAACTCTACCTCGGGCGGCCGTGGAAATCGACGGCCCGCACGGTCTGGATCGCCTGCGAGCTGCCGGCGGCGATCCGCCCCGAGGGGTGGCGCGACTGGCACGACACGGCGCGCCGCGGCACGGCCTTCTATGCCGAGTACCGTTGCACGGGCCCCGGAGCCGACCGCTCGGGCCGCGTGGCGTGGTCGTGCGCCCTGACCGACGAGGAGGCCGCCGCCTACGTTCCCGAGCGCATCTTCGCCAAGAAGACCGGCTCGGAGCAGTTCCGCGACGACTGGCACGTTACGCCTGCCTCGAAAAACGCACCCGCCTCGAACCAATAATGCTTTCCGCCATGAAAACCCTGCTGCTGACCTGCGCCGCGCTGCTCGGCGCGGCGACACTGGCGGCCCGGGAGCCGCAGGCCCCCTGGACTGCCGACCTCGGCGACGGCACCTACCGCAATCCGGTGCTGTGGGCCGACTACTCCGATCCCGACGTCATCCGCACGGGCGACGACTACTGGATGACCGCCTCGTCGTTCGCCTGCGTGCCGGGACTGCAAATCCTCTATTCGACGGACCTCGTCAACTGGGAGATCGTCGCCGCGGCGCTGCCGCGCCTCTACGACGGGGCGTTCGACGCCCCGAGCCACGGCAACGGCGTCTGGGCTCCGGCCATCCGCTGCCACGAGGGGGTCTACTACATCTACTGGGGCGATCCCGACCGGGGCATCTACATGATCCGCAGCCGTGACCCGCGGGGCGAATGGTCCGCGCCGCATCTGGTGAAGGCCGCGCGGGGGATGATCGACCCCTGCCCGCTGTGGGACGACGACGGCCGCGCCTACCTCGTGCATGGCTGGGCCGGGTCGCGGGCGGGCTTCAAGAGCGTGTTGAGCGTCTCGGAGATGTCGGCCGACGGCGAGCGGCTGCTCGGCGAAGAGGTGCTCGTCTTCGACGGCCACGACGCCAACCCGACGGTCGAGGGGCCGAAGTTCTACAAGCGCGGCGGCTGGTACTACATCTTCGCCCCGGCGGGCGGCGTCAAGCCCGGGTGGCAGCTCGTGCTGCGCGCCCGCTCGCCCTTCGGACCCTACGAGTGGCGCCGGGTGCTGCATCAGGGCGACACGCCGACGCCCGGACCCCATCAGGGCGGCTGGGTCGAGGATGTTGCGGGCCGTTCGTGGTTCCTGCACTTCGTGGACGAGTATGCCTACGGGCGTGTCGTGCACCTCCAGCCCATGGAGTGGTCGGACGACGGCTGGTGCCTGATCGGCGAGGACAGCAACGGCGACGGCGTGGGCGAGCCCGTCGCACGGTGGCAAAAACCCGCTTCGCGCACCCCGTCGGCGCTCCGCATGCCCGCCGCAAGCGACCGGTTCGACGGCCGCACGCTGGGGTTGCAGTGGCAGTGGGCGGCCAATCCCGCGACGGGGTGGTACTTCCACCATCCGGCGGCAGGGTGCCTGCGTCTGATGTGCGTGCGGCGTCCCGACGGGTGGCGCAACCTCTGGGATACGCCCAACCTCCTGCTGCAAAAGGTCTCCGGGCCCGACTGCACCTTCACGGCAAGGGTCCGCTTTCGCGGCGCCTACGACGGTGACCGGGCCGGGCTGGTCGTGATGGGGGAGGATTACGCCCTGCTGGGGCTGGAGCGGTGCGACGGGAAGACGCTGTTGACGCTCGCGCGCTGTGCGGAGGCCGATGCCGGTGCTGCGGAGCAGTCCGAAGTCTCGGTCGCGGCGCCCGACGGGGAGGTGTGGCTGCGGTGCCGCATCGAACGGCAGCGCAACGACGACGGCACGCCCCGCATGTGCTGCCGCTTCTCGTTCAGCCGCGACGGCCGCCGGTTCGAGCCCCTCGGCGAACCCTTCGTCGCGCAGGCGGGCCGCTGGATCGGCGCGAAGGTGGGCCTTGTGGCCGAAGCGACGCAGCAGCGCAACGACGGCGGCTGGCTCGACGTCGACGAGTTTCTGGTAACGAAATAGACGGTGTCGGAGCGGGCCTGCGCCGGAGCGGATGCCCCGGCCGGGCCGAAAGCCCGGCGTCGACCGGGATGGTGAAGGCGGCACCCGGGCCCGGCGGGATCAGTTGTCCGCCTTGGCGCGGATCGTTCCGAGGCGGTCGGTCATGATGTATTGCAGCACCCCGCGCAGGAACATGTAGAGCGTGAAGGCTAGCCACAGGGCGTTGTTGCCGATCAGCGGGCGCCCGAGCCAGAAGATGGCGAAGTAGGCCGCCGTGGCCCCGAACATCGAGTTGCGCATGACGCGCGTCTCGGTGGCGCCCACCATGATGCCGTCCATGATGAAGGGCATGGCCGATGCCACGGGGATGAGGATGACCCACACGACGTAGTGCCCGGCCAGCTCGGTGAGCGCCGCGGCATTGGGCGCCGCGGGGTCCATGAAGAGCCCCACGAGCTCGCGCCACCAGACGAGGTATACCCCTACGAACAACAGGGCGATGGCCGTGCCCCAGGCGAGGCAGCGGTGCAGGCAGGCACGCAGCGACGCGCCGTCGCGTGCGCCGATGAAGCGTCCCGTGAGGGCCTCGGCGGCGTAGGCGAAGCCGTCGTTCATGTAGGAGAAGAGCGTGAAGAGCTCCAGCAGCAGCGTGTTGACGGCCAGCAGCGCCGGGTCGTCCATGCGGGCCGACGCCCCCGTGAAGAAGGTGTAGACGGCCACGATGCAGAACGTGCGGAGGATGATGTCGCGGTTGATCCGGAAAAAGGTCTTGAGTGGTGTCATGTCGAGCACCTCGGACCAGTCGACTGCCGTGAGCAGGCGGCGGTAGCGCACGAGGAGCAGTACGGCCGCGAGCACGACGCCCGTCCACTGGGCGATGATTGAGGCGTAGGCGATACCGACGATGCCCAGGTCGAGCCCGAAGGCGAACCAGAGGCTGCACAGCATGTGGGCGATGTTGACCGTGACGGCCGTGCACATGGGGATCACGGCGTTCTGCATGCCCGTGAACCAGCCGTTGAAGCCGAAGAGCAGGATGCCCGCCGGCACGGCCCAGATGCGCGTGTAGAAGTATTCGCGGGTCATCTCCGAGCCGTTGAGGGCCCACAGCGCCGCCTCGCCCACGGGGTATTGCAGGGCGACCATCACCACACCCATCACCACGGCCACGGCCAGCGCGCGCAGCAGCATGTTCGTGCATTCGCGGTAGTTGCCCGCGCCGAAGGCCTGCGCCGTGAGGCCGCTCGTGCCCATGCGCACGAACGAGCAGTTCCAGTAGATGAAGTTGAAGATCGAGACCCCGATGGCCAGCGCGCCGATTGTCGCGGCGGTGTCGACGCCCCAGTGTCCGGCAATGGCCGTCGAGACGATGCCCATCAGGGGCACGGTGATGTTCGAGACGATGTTCGGCAGCGCCAGGCGCAGTATTTCACGGTTCATGCTCATACGTGACTGCAAAGATAGCATTTTGGGGCGGATTTGTAGCGACGCGCGGTATTTGCCAATTAATTCCTGCCGACGGTGTTTGCAATCCCGAAAAATGGATTACTTTTGCCGCGTCAATTGCAATCATATACAGACAGTAAGATGAAAGAGATCAAAAACGACTCGACCTCCGTGCTTTCGCGCTTCGGCCGCGACAGGCGCACCCGTACCGTGACGGCGACGGCGGAGCGTGTCGAGCGTCGCCCGCGTTTGCAGCGTGAGGCTGCCGATTCGGAGCATCCGAACCATACGGAGCATGCCGAACACCGTGCTTCGTACAATCCCCACTTTACGGCGGACAACCGTCCCCGCTTCGAGAAGCCGCACCGCGAGCACGACGAGCGCCGGCGCGAGGAGGGCGACCGTCCGCACCGCCCCTACGGCGAGCGCACCGCCCACCGTGGCGGCGATCACCGCGGGCAGGGCGCCTACGGCGACAAAACCCGCTACGAGGGGGCCCGCACGCGGCAGGACGAGGAGCGTCCACGCCGCAGCTACGGCGACAAGCCCGCCTACCGCGCAGAGCGGGACGGCGAGGAGCGCGCAGCGAAGCGTTACGGCACCGACAGCCGCCGCAGCGGGGAAGGCCGTCCCTACGGCGAGAAGCGCTACGGCGAAAGGAAATACGGCGAGAAGAGGAGCGGCGAGAAGAAGTACGGCGGGAAGCCCGCCTTCCGCAAGCATGCGGAGGCTCCGGCCAATTATCCGAAATACAATCCCGAGCGTCAGACGGGCGAAATCCGCCTGAACCGCTTTATCGCGCAGTCGGGCATCTGCTCGCGCCGCGAGGCGGACGATTACATCACGGCGGGGCTGGTCTCGGTCAACGGGGTGATTGTCACCGAGCTCGGCACGAAGGTGAAGCCCACCGACGAGGTGAAGTTCAACGACAGCCGCGTGCAGGGCGAGAAGAAGGTCTACCTCGTGCTGAACAAGCCGAAGGGCTACGTCACGTCGCTCGACGACCCGCGCGCCGGCAAGACGGTCATGGAGCTGGTCAAGGGGGCCTGCACGGAGCGCATCTACCCGGTGGGGCGCCTCGACAAGAACAGCGTGGGCCTGCTGCTCTTCACCAACGACGGCGACCTGACGCGCCAGCTGACGCATCCCTCCTATAAAAAGAAGAAAATCTACCAGGTGACCCTCGACAAGCCGCTGACGCGCGCCGACATGGACCGCATCGCCGAGGGCATCATGCTCGAGGACGGCGAGATCTATGTCGACGAGATCTCCTACGTCAAGGAGAACAAGCAGGAGGTGGGCATCGAGATTCACTCGGGCCGCAACCGCATCGTGCGCCGCATCTTCGAGTTCCTGGGCTACAACGTCACGAAGCTCGACCGCGTCTACTATGCGGGCCTGACGAAGAAGAACCTCAAGCGCGGAGCCTGGCGTTTCCTTACGCGCGAGGAGGTCGAGCGCCTCAAGTCCGGGCAGTACGAATAACCGGCGGCCGGGGTCGGAGGAGCTTCCCCTTGTCTTGGGGCTTGCCCCTTGTCTCGGAGGCCTTCCGATTGCTCCGGGGCGTATGAAAAAGCGATTCTTCCCACATCGGGAAGAATCGCTTTTTTTGTCGGAAGGTGTCAGCCGGATAGTGCCGGAGAAAGAACCCGTCCACGGAGTTGCCTGTCGGGAAAGTGCCGCGGTGTTGCGGCGTCCGTCCTTTTGTCGCCGCCCGGTTCCCGGGGCGCTTTACCTGGTGTTTGTCGCCTGGTCCCAGGCGGTCTGCTCATAGTACTCCTGCAACCGCTGCGCGGGCTTGCTGGTCGAGACGCCCGAATAGCTGGTGATGGGGTTCAGCCGCCCGTTGTAGGCCGAGTAGAACGACGGGGTGTTGAGGCGGCTCTCCGCGGGGAAGGCCTCGTCGAAGCGCATGCGGAACTCGTCGAGCAGTGCTGCATCGACGCAAGAGAGCGAGACGTAGTGCCCCAGGTCGTAGAAGAGGTGCGTTGCAAGCCCCTCGTAGCTCTGGAGCGTGTTGAGGTCGAAGGTCTGCCGTGCAGCGGCATAGAGCCGCCGCGTCACGTCGTCCAGTCCCGGCCGGCCGTCGCGACCGTCGAGTGCGGCGGTGACGCAGAGCGAGATGCAGCCCGACTGCTCGTTGTAGGGGACGCTCTGCCAGTCGTTCTGGTAGAAGTCCCAGAAGGCGCGGCACACCTGCGTGAGCCGGTCGCCGATGCGCTCCCCGGTGAAGAGGTACGGCACGGTCCGGTCGTAGGGGAATCCGGCGGCCATGATCTCGCACGGCGAGGCGACGATGTAGTCGAAACCTGCGCGCAGGTCGTAGAGCGTCTCGATGTTGGCCATGAAGCAGGCGTCGAAGATCAGGTAGTCGAAGCGGTAGGGGAGTGCTTCGATCACCGCCGCGAAGTCGGCGATGTCGATCTCGTATCCCGTGTCGCCGAACGAACGGGTCGGCTTGGCATCGGGCAGCGGTTGCCAGAGGTTGTCGCTGACGGCTGCGCCTCCGGGCTGTGTGCCGAGCTGCATGCCCGAGGCGTAGAGCGATCCGGCGATCTTCGGCACCCACGCCTTGCCGTGGCAGCCGACGATGAGGCCGTACTCCTCGGCCGGGGCGTATTCGGTTACGTCGGCAAACATCTCCGCGAGCGACTGCGGCGCCGAAGCCGTGAACGAGGCATACTCCTTGAGGGTCTCGACGACGCTGCCGCCCGAGGCGAAGTCGTAGCGCACCTCCTGCAGGGAGGCCGTCTGCTGCCCCTCGGGCTGGTAGCAGACGAGGATGCGGCCGTCGCCCGGCACCTGTGCCGAGACGGCCCGGCGGATGCCGTCGATGTTGTTGTTGTAGAACGAGAGCAGTGACCGCCCGGGCATGTAGAGCAGCATCGTGCGCGGGGCCGTGGCGGGGCTCTGGCATACCTCGAGCGTGCGCGCGGCCGCGGAGCCCTTGCCGGCGGTCGGGCGGAAGGCTACGCTGCCCAGCGTGCGGCGCTGGTGTTCGGCGTTGTCCTGCGTGGCGGTCAGCGTGACGACGGTCTCGCCCCGGCTGCCCGAGACGGGCGTGATGTCGAAGCCGCTGCCCGTGACGGTCAGTTCCCACGCCCCGTTGGCCGTGACGGTGACGGCGGCCTCGCTGCCGCTTCCGCCACGCAGCACGACCTCCGTGGCCGAGAGCTCGAGCCGCGGTGTCGGGGTCTTCTCCTTGCGGCAGGCGGCTGTCAGCAGCACCGCGCAGAGCAGCAGCGTATGTCGGAAAGTTCGGAGCATGGCCGGTCGGTATTTCATCATTATTTATAGGTGCGGGGCTTGAGGTTGTTGAACTGCCACGTGCGGTCGCGCTTGTAGGTGTAGCCTTCGGGCTTGTTCCAGTAGATGCGGCTGAAGTCGAAGTAGAACCCCTTGCGCTTCTTGCCGTCGACGACGTAGGGCACGGTCAGCGGCACGAACTCCACCGTGCGGCTCACGACGCGCGCCTTGTCGTAGGAGAGCCCTTCGGCCGTGAGCAGGTCGAGCGCATGGTCGAACATCAGGATGTGGCGCGGGCTCTTCTGCGTGAGGCCGTCGCCCGACTGGTTGATCGCCCGCAGCACGCCGTTCATGCGGTTGAAGTAGGCGCGCTCCTGCTGCTTGTCGCCCAGCGCCCCGTAGGCATAGGCCATCAGGTTGAGCACCTTCGGGCTGAAGGGGTCGCGCTTGAGGGCGGCCTGTCCCGTGGTGACGATCTCTTCGAGCGTCTCCACGGCGGGGTGGTCCGGGTCGAGCCCCGAGGCGAGCAGCAGCAGCCGGTCCAGGTCGGGATTCGTCTGCAGGGGCTTGTACTCCTCCTGATAGGCATAGCCGTAGTAGAGGTAGTGGTAATCCTCGTCGGTGAGGGTCTCGTCCCCGGCGTTGTAGCGCATCATGAGCGACGTGTAGTAGTAGGGCGACGAGGCGTCCATCGTGCGGTCGATGATGTCGTCCTCGTCGGGAGCCGCGGCGGCCGCGGGCCGGGGCAGCAGAAGCAGCGCGGCCGTCAGCAGCGTCAGCGCTGCGGCGCTGCGCCATGCGGTGCCGCGGTGCGTCGGATGAAGGAATCGTATCATGGTCTCTTTTTCCGCACAAACGGTTTTGTCAGTGCAAATCGTATTCGGCGATGAGCTTTTCAAAGCGTGCGCGCAGGGCTGCCGTGCCCGGGACGAGCGGCAGACGCATCGTGTCGCCGATAAGCCCCATGACCGAGAGGGCGCACTTCACCCCCACGGGATTACCCTCGGCGAAGAGTGCCTCGACGGCCTCCCTGAGCGAGGCGTAGACCTCCTCGGCCCGGTCGAACGCGCCCTGCTTCGCCAGGTTCACGCACTGCATGAAGCGCCGCGGGAAGGCGTTGGCTGCCACGGAGATCACGCCGTCGCCGCCGCGCCGCATCAGCGGAATGGTCATGGCATCGTCGCCCGAGAGGACGAGGAATCCTTCGGGACGGTTGTCCAGGATGCGCTGCATCTGCTCGATGTTGCCCGACGCCTCCTTGATGCCGATGATGTTCGGCACCTCGCGCGCCAGGCGCAGCGTCGTCTCGGCCGTCATGTTGACGCCCGAGCGGCCCGGGATGTTGTAGAGGATCACCGGCAGGGGCGAGTGCTCCGAGACGGTGCGGAAATGCTGGTAGAGCCCCTCCTGCGAGGGTTTGTTGTAGTAGGGCGTGACGCTCAGGATGGCATCGGCGCCCCGCAGGTCGAATTCGCGCAGCTGGTCGAGCACTTCGGAGGTGGAGTTGCCGCCGCAGCCTATCACCAGAGGCACGCGCCCGGCGATCTGGTTGGTGATGAACATGGCGATGACGGCCCGCTCGGGCATGTAGAGCGTCGGGGTCTCGGCCGTGGTGCCCAGCGCGACGATGTAGTCCACGCCGCCCTCGATGACGTAGTCGATCATGCGGGCCAGTGCCTTGTAGTCGACCCGTCCGTCCGCAGTGAAGGGGGTAATCATGGCGGCGCCTGCGCCCGCGAGTTTGGATTTTTGCATGGTTGTGTCGTGTTTGTCTGCTTCGGTTTTTACAAAAATAGGAAAAATCCGGTAGAGAGCCGCACCTCCCGACGGCAAAAAGCGTCCGGGCCGCGCTCCGTCTGCCGGCAAGCGGTCAGAAGAGCGTCCCCTGACCGGCAGCTCCGCCGCCCGGCGCCCCGCCTTTGCCGGCGGCTGCGACAGGCGCCGCCTCCGGATTGTTGTCCGGTGCCGCCTCCGGATTGTTGTCCGGTGCCGCCTCCGGATTGTTGCCCGGCGCCGTCTCCGGCGTGTCGCCCGATGTTGTTTCCGGTTTGTTGTTGTCCGATGCCGCATCCGGCGAGTCGTTGTCCGGGGCGGCGGGGGATTCGCCGATGAGCGCCATGAACTCCTCCTCGGAGATGATCCGAATGCCCAGCTTTTCGGCCTTCTTCAGCTTGGCGGGTCCCATGTTCTCGCCCGCCAGCAGGTAGTCGGCATTGCCCGAGACGGCGGCCAGGTTGTGCCCTCCGTGGAGCTCGATCAGCTCCTTCAGCTCGTCGCGGCTGTGGCCGGTGAACTTTCCGGAGATGACGATCGACTTGCCGGCGAGCGAGTCCGAGGCCTGCTGCCGCGCGGTGGCCTCGAACTGTACGCCGGCGGCGCGCAGCCGTTCGATGAGGCGCAGGTTGCGCCCGTCGGCGAAGTAGTCGAGGATCGCGTCGGCGATCTTCCCGCCCACCTCGTCGGCCTCGGTCAGCTCCTCGCGCGTGGCCCGCATCAGGGCGTCGAGCGAACGGAAGAGCTCGGCGAGGTATTTGGCCGTCGTCTCGCCCACGAAGCGGATGCCCAGGGCGAAGAGCACGCGGTGGAAGGGCACGCCGGTCGAGCGGCGGATCGACGCGATGATGTTCTCGGCCGACTTCTCGCCCAGGCGCGGCAGCGGCGCCAGCTGCTCGGCCCTGAGGTCGTAGAGATCGGCGGCGTCGTGCAGCAGACCGTTGTCGTAGAGCAGTTCGACGGTCTCCTCGCCCAGCGACTCGATGTCCATCGCCTTGCGGCGGATGAAGTGCAGGATGCGCCCGAGAATCTGCGGGCGGCAGCCGTTCTGGTTCGGGCAGTAGTGCTTGGCCTCGCCCTCGTAGCGCACCAGCGGGGTGCCGCACTCGGGGCAGTGGGTGATGTAGCGGAACGGCACGCTGTCGGCGGGGCGCTCCGAGAGCTCCACGCCCGTGATCTTGGGGATGATCTCGCCGCCCTTCTCGACGTAGACCATGTCGCCCGGCCGGATGTCGAGCTTCTCCATCTGTTCGGCGTTGTGGAGCGTGGCGCGCCGCACGGTGGTGCCGGCCAGCAGCACCGGCGCAAGGTTCGCCACGGGGGTGATCGCTCCGGTGCGCCCGACCTGGAAGGAGATGCTCTCGAGGCGCGTGAGCGCCTGCTCGGCCTTGAACTTGTAGGCTACGGCCCAGCGCGGCGCCTTGGCCGTGAAGCCGATGCGGCGGCGCACGGCGAAGTCGTTGACCTTGATGACCACGCCGTCGGTCGGGAAGGGCAGTTCGCGGCGCGCCGTGTCCCAGTAGGCGATGAAGTCGTCGATCTCGGCGCGCGTGCGGCAGATGCGCATCCGGTCCGAGACCTTGAATCCCCACGTGCGGGCCTTTTCGAGACTCTCCCAGTGGGTCTTGAAGGGCAGCTCGTCGCCCGCCAGCTGGTAGAGCGTGCAGTCCAGTCCGCGGCGCGCCACGACCGCCGAGGCCTGCTGCTTGAGCGTGCCCGCCGCGGCGTTGCGCGGGTTGGCCAGCAGCGGCTCGCCCGCCGCTTCGCGCTCGGCGTTCAGGCGGTCGAACGAGGCGTAGGGCATGAGTATCTCGCCGCGGATTTCAAACAGATCGGGCCAGTCGTGGCCGCGCAGCACGAGCGGCACGCTGCGGATCGTGCGGACGTTGGCCGTCACGTCGTCGCCCGACGTGCCGTCGCCGCGCGTCACGGCGCGCAGCAGCCGGCCGTGCTCGTAGGTGAGCGAGATGGCCGTGCCGTCGAACTTCAGCTCGCAGACGAACTCCGTCGGACCGACCTCGCGTTCGATGCGGTCGATGAACTCGTGCAGCTCGTCGAGCGAATAGGTGTTTCCGAGCGAGAGCATCGGAAAGCGGTGGTGCACGGTGCGGAATTCCGACGTCAGATCGCTGCCCACGCGCTGCGTGGGCGAATTGGGATCGGCGCATTCGGGGTGGGCGCGTTCGAGGTCCTGAAGCTCGCGCATCATCGTGTCGAACTCGAAATCGGTGATCTCGGGCGCATTCTCCACGTAGTACTTGAAATTGTGGTATTCGAGCTGGCGGCGCAGCTCCTCGATTCGTTGCTGGAACATGGTCATACAGGGTCACTTGCCGCCGCGGACCGGTCGCCGGAGCGTGTGTCGGGGCTTGCCGGCGGGCCGTGCGGGGGTCGCTTGTGCTGCGTAAAGTTACATATTTTGTGCGGAACGGAATCCGAAAACAAAAAATTTGCAAAAAAAAATTGCAGATGTGGTGCGGTACGCAAATTTTGTTTATACTTGCAGAAAATTTTGAAGCACTACTATGGCTAAACAGAATACGACGAAGAAACATATCGTAACGAGCCTTCACAACCTCACGCCGGAACTGCAGGAAAAGGTCCGGGCACTCTATCCGTTGGGATTCACCGATGCAATGATGCGCATCGACAAGCCCAACGGCGATTTTTTCTATGCCGTGCCCTTCGACACGGACGAGGTGGCCTACCTGGTGAAGATCGACGTGAAGATCGACGACAACGCCCAGGACGACGACGAGAAGGACTACTACGACGACGAGATCAAGGGTGCCGACGAGCTGCAGGGCGCCGATGACGACGGCGCGGGCGACGCAATGGAACCCACCGACGACGACGTCGACATCTGATCCGGCGCATGGCTTTCCGTCCGCATCCGTCCCCGGTATCGGCTCCGGCCCTGCTGCCGCTGCTTGCGGCCCTCTGCACCTGCACGGCCTGCGGACTGATCGACGACGCCCGCGAAGAACAGAGCCGATACGAATACATCGTCTTCTCCGACAAGCCATTTGAAACCTACTGCCTCGAGACGTGGGACCTGAACGGCGACGGCCGCATCTCGCGCTACGAGGCGCAGCGCGTGCGCAGCATCGACTGTTCGGGCCGCGGCATCGCTTCGCTGTTCGAGATCGGGGAGTTCGAGAACCTCGAAAGCCTCGACTGCTCGCGCAACGAAATCGTGACGCTCGACGTCTCGTCGCTGGCCCGGCTCACGGAGCTCGACTGCTCGCAGAACCGCCTCACGCGGCTCGATCTGGGACAGCTGCGCGGGCTCGTGCGGCTCGACTGCGCCGAAAACGAGCTGGCGTCGCTCGATCCCGGCGCCTGCACGTCGCTGTCCGCGCTCGACGGCCGAGACAACCGCTATCCGACGCTCGACGTGAGCGGCTGTTCGCAGACGCTCGCGGCCGATCTGACCGACAACCCGCAACTCGAACTCGTCTACGCCCGGGAGGGGCAGAACATCCGGGCCGAAGGGGCGACCGAGGTAATCTACCGCTGATATTTTCCGCTTCCGTGCGGATTTTTTCCTTGTGCGAATTGTGCGAAATGATCTCCCGTGCGGGTTCCTTCCGCCCGGGATTTTTTTCGTGCGAAACATTCTCTCGGGCGGGGCTTCCCTTTGTGCGGGGTTCCTTCCGTGCGGGATTTTTTCTTGTTTGTGCGGGGCTTTCCCTTGTGCGGGGTTCCTTCCGGGCGGGGTTCTTTTCTGTGTGGGGCTTCTTCCGTGCGGGGTTCTCTTCCGCCACCCGGACTGGTGCGATCGCCGGGCGGGTTTCCGCATGCTCCGGGCTTCGCCCTCTTTCCCGTCCCCTCTTTCCCGTCCCCTCTTTTCCGTCCCCTCTTTCCTGTCCCCGGAGCCTGTCGCTGATGCCTGTCGCCGATGTCCGTCCCCGATGCCCGTCCCCGGTGTCCGTCCCCGGTGCCTGTTGCAGGAGCCTGTCGCCGGACGTGCCCCGCGTAGAGCCTTTCCCTGTCGGTCTGCCTGCCGGTGGACGCTGCCGGGCGCTTTTTTCCGCGTGCCGCGTGCGTGCGGTCGTCCGCGCCGGACCGTCGTTCCCCGCTCCGTTTTCGACTCTTTGTTGAAAAGTCCCGGCCCGGTTTTGGGTATTCCACCAAATTTTTCGTACCTTTGGATGCAAAAAATGTCTTTTGCAGCATTAAAAACATATCGGACAGAATGAAAAAGGTAGACGTGATCCTCGGCCTGCAGTGGGGTGACGAGGGCAAGGGAAAGGTCGTGGACGTGCTGACGCCCCGCTACGAGGTCGTGGCACGCTTTCAGGGTGGACCCAATGCCGGTCACACGCTGGAGTTCAACGGCGAGAAATACGTGCTTCGCTCGATTCCCTCGGGAATCTTCCAGGGCGGCAAGACCAACATCATCGGCAACGGCGTCGTGCTCGACGCCATCCTCTTCCGTGCCGAGGCCGAGGAGCTGGCCCGCAGCGGCCATGACCTCACGCGGCAGCTCTGCATCTCGAAGAAGGCCCACCTGATCCTCCCGACGCACCGCATCCTCGATGCGGCCTACGAGGCGGCAAAGGGCAGCGCCAAGATCGGCACCACGGGCAAGGGCATCGGCCCGACCTATACGGACAAGGTGAGCCGCAACGGCATGCGCGTGGGCGACCTGCTCGATTCCGATTTCCGCAATATCTACGCTGCGGCGAAGGCGCGCCACGAGAAGATCCTGCGCAGCCTCGGCTACGAATACGACATCACCGAGCTGGAGAAGCAGTGGTTCGAGGCCGTGGAGTACCTCAAGCGCTTCCGCATCGTCGACAGCGAATATTTCATCAACGAGGCGCTCCGCGACGACAAGAGCATTCTGGCCGAAGGGGCGCAGGGCACGCTGCTCGACGTCGACTTCGGATCGTATCCCTTCGTCACGTCGTCGAACACCGTCTGCGCGGGTGTCTGCGTGGGTCTGGGCGTCGCGCCGAACCGCATCGGCGAGGTCTACGGCATCTTCAAGGCCTACTGCACGCGCGTGGGCAGCGGGCCGTTCCCCACGGAGCTCTTCGACGAGACGGGCGACCGCCTCTGCTCGCTGGGCCACGAGTTCGGCGCCGTTACGGGACGCCGCCGCCGCTGCGGCTGGCTCGACCTGGTGGCGTTGAAGTATTCGATCATGATCAACGGCGTCACGCAGCTCATCATGATGAAGTCCGACGTGATGAACGACTTCGACTCGATCCGCGTGGCCACGGCCTACGAGATCGGCGGCGAGCGCACCACGCACTTCCCCTATGCGATCACCGACGACCTGCGTCCGGTCTACACCGACTTCGAGGGGTGGCGCTGCGATCTGCGCCACTGCCGCACCTACGACGAGTTCCCCGCCGCGTTCAAGCGCTACGTGGAGTTTATCGAGCGGGAGACGGGCGTGCCGGTGAAGATCATCTCCGTCGGACCCGACCGCGGCGAGACGATCGTGCGGTAGGGGCATCCCGCGCCGCAAAAACGTAGCATGTAATCTGTAACCTTATAAGTAATGAAAGAAAACCTTAAAATTGTCGTATTGGCCAAGCAGGTGCCCGACACCCGCAACGTGGGCAAGGACGCGATGACGCCGGAAGGAACCGTCAACCGCGCGGCGCTGCCGGCCATCTTCAATCCCGAAGACCTCAATGCCCTTGAGATGGCGCTGACGCTCAAGGACAGCGTCAAGGGCGCGACGGTGCACATCCTGACGATGGGTCCGCAGCGCGCCGCCGACATCATCCGCGACGCGATGTTCCGCGGCGCCGACGGCGGCTACCTGCTCTCGGGCCGTGAGTTTGCCGGTTCGGATACGCTGGCCACCTCCTATGCGCTCTCGTGCGCGCTGAAAAAGATCGCGCCCGACGTGATCTTCGCCGGCCGTCAGGCCATCGACGGCGACACGGCGCAGGTGGGCCCGCAGGTGGCCGAGAAACTCGGACTGCCGCAGGTGACCTATGCCGAAGAGATCGTCGAGATCCGCCCCGAGTCGCTTGTCATCCGCCGACGCCTGGCCAACGGCGTCGAGACGGTCGAGTGCCCCGTTCCGGCCGTCATCACGGTCAACGCCTCGGCTCCGGAGTGCCGTCCGCGCAACGCGAAGCGCGTGATGACCTACAAGTGTGCGCTGGCCAAGTCGGAGATCGCCGCAGCGCCCGATTCGGAGGCTGCACGCCGCGTGGCCGCGAAGCCCTATCTGCAGATCGTCGAGTGGGCTGCCGCGGAGGTCGATCCCGATCCCGCACAGCTGGGCCTGCAGGGCTCGCCCACGAAGGTCAAGAAGATCGAGAACGTCGTCTTCGCCGCCAAGGAGGCCAAGCGCCTGACGGCCGACGACGCGCAGATCGATTCCCTGATGAAAGAACTCATTGCGAGCCACACGCTCGGTTAAAAGCCTTTGAATCCCGTTATGAACAACATTTTCGTATATATCGAACTCGAGGGCGGCAAGATCGCCGACGTAAGCCTCGAGCTGTTGACCAAAGGCCGCGAGCTGGCTGCGAAGCTGGGCGTGAAGCTCGAAGCCGTGGCGCTGGGTCACCACCTTGCCGGCATTGAGAAGGAGCTGGCCAAATACGGCGCCGATACGGTGTGGGTCGCCGACGACGAACTCTTCACGCCGTTCCGCACGCTGCCCCATACGGCCGTGATGTGCGGCCTGATCGAGCAGGAGAAGCCGCAGATCGCCCTGTTCGGCGCCACGCCCGTGGGCCGCGACTTCGCACCGCGCGTCTCCTCGGCGCTGCACAGCGGCCTGACGGCCGACTGCACGCAGCTCGAGATCGGCGACCACAAGGACGCCAAGACCGGCAAGGAGTACACGAACCTGCTCTACCAGATCCGTCCCGCCTTCGGCGGCAACATCATCGCCACGATCGTCAATCCGGACCACCGTCCGCAGATGGCCACCGTGCGCGAGGGTGTCATGCGCAAGGAGTGCGCAGCGCAGCCCGCAGCGGGCGAGGTGAAGACGATCGACTGGCGGAAGTTCGTCAAGGATACGGACCTCGCGGTGAAGATCGTCGACCGCCAGATCGCCGAGAGCAAGATCGACATCAAGGGCGCGAGCATCATCGTGGCCGGCGGCTACGGCATGGGCTCGAAGGAGAACTTCCAGCTGGTGCATGAGCTGGCCGACGTGCTGGGCGCCGAGGTGGGTGCGAGCCGTGCGGCCGTCGACGCGGGCTTCACGGAGCATGCGCGCCAGGTCGGACAGACCGGCGTCACGGTGCGTCCGAAGCTCTACATCGCCTGCGGCATTTCGGGTCAGATTCAGCACACGGCCGGCATGGAGGAGTCCGCGATGATCATTTCGATCAACACCGATCCCGACGCACCGATCAACAAGATCGCCGACTACGCCATCACGGGCGACGTGAACGAGGTAATTCCCAAGATGATCAAGTACTACAAGCAAAACTCGAAATAATGGCTAATTTCTTTTCAGATAACAAGGATTTGCAGTTCCAGCTGGAGCATCCGATGATGCGCCGGATCGTGGAGCTGAAGGAGCGCGGCTTCGCCGAGAAGGATCTCTACGACTATGCGCCGCAGAATTTCGAGGATGCGATGGACTCCTACCGCCGCGTGCTCGGTATCGCGGGCGAAGTCTGCGGTGACGTCATTGCCCCGAATGCCGAGGAGGTGGATCACGAGGGTCCGCGCGTGGTGAATGACCACGTCGAGTATGCCTCGGGGACGGTCCGCAACCTCAAGGCGATCGTCGATGCCGGGTTGAGCGGTCTGACGCTCCCGCGCAAGTACGACGGCCTGAACTTCCCGCTCGTCTGCTTCGTCATGGCCAACGAGATGGTGGCCCGGGCCGATGCGGGCTTCGAGAACATCTGGGGCCTGCAGGACTGCGCCGAGACGCTCAACGAGTTCGTCTCGGAGGAGCTCAAGCAGCTGTTCCTGCCCCGCGTGTCGGCGGGTGAGACCTGCGCCATGGACCTTACGGAGCCCGATGCCGGTTCGGACCTCGGCGCCGTGATGCTGAAGGCCACCTGGTCGGAGGAGCGGCAGACGTGGCTGCTCAACGGCGTCAAGCGCTTCATTACCAACGGCGACGGCGACATCTCGCTCGTGCTGGCCCGCACGGAGGAGGGAACGACCGATGCGCGCGGATTGTCGATGCTCGTGCACGACAAGCGCGACGGCGGCGTCAAGGTGCGCCGCATCGAGAACAAGCTCGGCATCAAGGGCTCGCCGACGTGCGAGCTGGTCTTCACGAACGCCCCGGCCCGGCTGGTCGGCGACCGCAAGATGGGTCTTATCAAGTACGTGATGTCGCTGATGAACGCCGCCCGTCTGGGCATCGGCGCCCAGTCGGTGGGTCTGTGCGAAGCTGCCTACCGCGAGGCGCTCAAGTATGCACACGAACGCCGGCAGTTCGGCAAGCCGATCGTGCAGTTCGCCGCCGTGTCGGAGATGCTCTCGAACATGAAGGCCAAGCTGCAGGGCGCCCGCGCGCTGCTCTACGAGACCACGCGCTTCGTCGAGATGTACAAGCAGTACGGCCACATCGCCCAGGAGCGTTCGCTCGCGGGCGAGGAGCGGCAGGAGATGAAGTTCTACAACCGCCTGGCCGACGGCTTCACGCCGCTGGTGAAGCTCTTCGCCTCGGAGTATGCCAACCAGCTGGCCTACGACGCCATCCAGATCCACGGCGGTTCGGGCTTCATGAAGGATTACCCCTGCGAGCGGCTCTACCGCGACGCCCGCATCATGAACATCTACGAGGGTACCTCGCAGCTGCAGGTCGTGGCGGCGATCAACGCCGTGACGAAGGGCACGTTCATGGAGCAGATCGAGCGCTATGCCGCCGGCGAGTACGTCGAGGGCATGCAGCCCGTCGTGGCGAAGCTGTGGGAGCTGACCGCGAAGTTCGCGGAGATGATCGCGCATGTCGAGGCCGGTGAAAAGGAGGTCGGCGGATTCAAGGATTTCCACGCCCGCCGTCTGGTCGAGACCGCCGGTCACATCATCATCACCTACCTGCTGGCGCGTCAGGCCGGCGAGAACGAGGAGTACGTGGCTTCGGCCCGCATCTTCGCCAAGCTGGCCGAGGGCAAGATCGCCGAGGCCCACGACTACGTGATGAACTCGACGCTCGAGGATGTCGAACTCTTCCGCAAGGTGATCCGCACGGAGGAGTGCTGATCCCCGCCGGGATTTCTGAAAAAGGGCCTGCTTCCAGAGGGAAGCAGGCCCTTTTTTTGTCGCGGGAGCCGGAGCCGGCCGGCGCTCCGGAGGGGAAGTCGCCGGCCGGGCCCGCCGGTCAGGCCTTCGCGGCCTGCGCTTCGCGTACCGCGGCGCGGGGAGCGTCGAAGAGGTTGAGGCCGAGCTGTGCGGCGATGTCGGCCAGCGCCCGCTGGGCCTTCACCGAGTTGCCCGCCGAATCGAGCGGCGGAGCGAAGGCCGCCACGCCCATGACGCCCGGCACGACGCCCATGATACCGCCGCCGACCCCCGTCTTGGCCGGGAGCCCCGTCGTGAAGAGCCAGTCGCCCGTATGCTCGTAGAAGCCGACGGTGGCCATCATGGCGGTGATCTTCGGCGTCAGCTCCGCGCGGAAGACCTCCTTGCCCGTCACCGGGTTGCGTCCTCCGGCGGCGATCGTCGCCGCAAGGGTTGCCAGCTCTTTGGCCGTGATGCCGATCGAGCACTGCCGCGTGTAGAGGTCGAGCGACAGGTCGGGGTCGTCGTAGATGCGGTTGTAGTTCTTAAGCAGCCAGGCGATCGAGCGGTTGTTGAAGTTGGTCTCCGACTCCGAACGGTAGAGTTCGTCGATCACCCCGACCTGCGCACCGCAGAGCGCCTCGACGAAGCGGAGGATCGACTGCCACTTGCCGTCGCGGTCGCCCACGGGCTTGATCAGCGAGCAGGCCGAGATGGCCCCGGCGTTGACCAGCGGCGTCGAGGGGTGGTCGTTTTCGAGCAGGATGGCGATGATCGAGTTGAAGGGCAGCCCCGTGGCGTCGGCGCCGATGCGGTCGAGCACCTCCTGCGCTCCGTACTGCTGCATGGCCAGCAGCGCCGTCGGGACCTTCGAGACCGATTCGATGCCGAAGCGGTACTCCGTGTCGCCCACGGCGACGACGGTGCCGTCGGTCAGGCAGGCCGCAATGCCGAAGAGCGTCGAGGGGACGTTGGCCAGGTAGGGGATGTAGTCGGCGTTCTTGCCGCCGGTCGTGTTCTTGATTCGGTCGTAGGCCCCGCGCAGGGCCTGTGCGACGTGCTGTCTGTCGATTTTCGGTGTCATGGCTGTCGGTTTATTTGGTCGGTTGTTTCTCTTTTCCCGGATTCCCGGTGGAAGCGGGCTTCGGTTGTGCCTTCCTCGGAGCGGCGGCCGGAGCGGCGGCCGGGGCAGCCGATGGGGCAGCCGATGGGGCCGGTGACGCCGGGGCGGCCAGAGCGGTTCGTGCGGACGAAGCCGTCGAAGTTGTCGGGGCTGTCGGGGCAGCCGGGGTCTCCCAGTGGAAGGGGGCGAACTCGGCGGCGGCCTGCGGGTCACGCCACGAGGGCTTGCGCATGGCATAGATGATGAACGGGATGCCGACCACGATCACACAGCCGATGATGAGCACCGAGAACCAGACGGTGCTGCTGCCCGTGGCGATCTGTCCGGGCGGCACGAAACTCAATACGAAGGCCAGCAGCGAGCCGCCGAAGCCCATCGCGCCGAGCAGCCACATCACGCCGTTGCCGCTGCCCTTGCCCAGGCGGAAGGGCCGCGGTGCGGACTTCATCCTGTAGCGCAGGACGATCGCCGCAGCGAACATGAGCATGTACATGATCAGGTAGAGCAGCACGGTGAGCTGCGAGAGGATCTGGTAGAAGGACTGCACCGAAGGCATGACGACGAAGAGCAGCGCCAGCAGCGTCACGATGCCGCCCTGGATGAGCAGGATGTTGCGCTGCACGCCGATGCGGTTGGTCTTCTGGAAGAAGGGCGGCAGGTAGCCCGCCTTGCCCACGGCGAAGATACCCTTCGAGGGGCCGGCCACCCAGGTGAGCACGCCGGCCAGCACGCCGAACATCAGCGCCACGGCGATGACGGGCCCGGCCCACGAGACGTGCAGGTAGCGGAAGTAGTTGTCGAAGCCGATGAGCAGCGACTGCGTGAGGCTGATGTCCTTGGCCGGGATGATGAGCCCGAGCGAGAAGGTGCCCAGCACGAAGATGCAGACCGTCACGAGCGATCCGATGATGATCGCCCGGGGGTAGTTGCGCGAGGGGTTCTTTACGTCCATGACGTGGATGCCCATCATCTCCATGCCGGCGTAGAAGAGGAAGATGCTGCTTGCCAGCACGAGGTTGTCGAGCTTGCTCAGGTCGGGGAAGAAGCCCTGCGAGAGGTCCATGTTGTTGTGGCCTCCCGAGGCGATGTAGACGATGCCGAGCAGGATGAGCAGTCCGGCGGGGATGATCGTGCCGATCATGCCGCCCCACTTGCTGATCTTGCCGACCCAGCCGAGCCCCTTGAGCGCGATGAAGGTGGCGACCCAGTAGATGGCCAGCACCATGACGAGCGTGAAGACCTTGTTCGAGGCCAGCGTCATGTCGTGCGGTTCGTTCGTGCCGATGAAGGCGATCGACACGGCGCCGAAGGTCAGCACCGTGGGGTACCAGATCGTCGACTCGATCCATTGCAGCCAGATGGCCAGGAAGCCCGTGCGGGCACCGAAGGCCTCGCCGACCCAGCGGAAGACGCCGCCCTGCTTGTCGGAGAACATCGCCGCGAGTTCGGCGGCGACCATGGCCGTCGGAATCAGGAAGACGATGGCGGCAAACAGGTAGTAGAAGGCCGACGAGAGCCCGTAGACCGCCTCGGCGGGCAGGCCGCGCAGGCTCACGACCGCCGTCACGTTCATGATGGCGAGTGTCATGACACTCAGCTTGAAACCCGTGCTTGCGGTGGTTTTCTTTACATCCATAGTGTTTGATTTTTTGTTTTGACGTCCTACCCGGTGCAACTACCGTGCAAATCCGTCGTCCGGATGCTTTTCGCAATGCCGCCATGCGGGATTCTCCCCGAAAAAACGTATCTTTGCCTTCGGACACAAAAACTGTTGAGATGTACCGGACACTGGTTCTGATTCTTGCGGCCGTCGGCCTTGCGGCGTGCGGCGGCCGTGCACCGCGCCGTCCCGCAGTGGCGACGGCCGAAACGCCGGCCGTCTTCCTCCCGGCGATCGCTCCCGCAGCCCTTGCCCCCGAGGAGCGGGTCGAATGGCTCCGCTGGCACTATTGGGACAACTTCGACTTCGCCGACACGACGTTCCTCGCCCGGGCCGACACGCTGCAGCTCTTCGAGGCCTACGCCCGGTACGTGCAGCTGCTCTTCTCGGCCCCGACCGACGGTGCGCCGATGGATTCGCTCATGCGGCGCGCCGCCGTGTCGCGCCCCATGCTCGATTACTTCGCCATGCTGGCCGATCGGGTGCTGGGCGATCCCAATTCGCCGCTGCGCAACGACGAGTTTTACATCCCCGTGCTGCGGGCGCAGCTGTCCAGCCCGTGGTACGACGAATACGAGCGGCTTGCGCCCGAGTACCGCCTCTCGCTCGCGTCGCAGAACCGCATCGGAGAGCCGGCCAACGACTTCCGCTACACGCTTGCGTCGGGTGCCACGGGCACGCTCTACGGCCTTCGGGCGGAGTACGTGCTGCTGTTCATCAACAACCCCGGCTGCCCGATGTGCCGTGAGATCCGCGAGGCGATCTCGGCCTCGCCGATGCTCACGGAGCTGATCGAGCACGGGCGGCTGCGCGTGCTGGCGCTCTATCCCGACGAGAATCTCGACGAGTGGCGCGCCTACCGGGAGCAGATTCCCGCTTCGTGGATCAACGCCTACGACGATGGCTGCGTGCTGCGCGAGAAGGGGCTCTACGACCTGTCGGCCATCCCGTCGCTCTATCTGCTCGATGCGCAGAAGCGCGTGCTGGTGAAGGACGCGACGGACGTGGCGCTCGTCGAGGAGGTGATCGACCGCCGGAGTTGAGTCATAAGCGCAGCCTATCGTTGCATAAAAAAAGACAATCGTTTTTTTATCCGAACTTCGCGGCGATTTGCTATATTTGCAGTGTAGAAAATGAACATCAACCACACAACACATTAAACATTACAAGATTATGGCAAAGAAATGGCGTTGTACCGTATGCGGGTACATTCACGAAGGTCCCGAGGCTCCCGAGCAATGCCCGCTCTGCAAGGCAGGCAAAGACAAGTTCGTGGAAGTTGTCGAAGAGGAGGGCAACCTCGATTTCGTCACCGTTCACAAGATCGGTGACGGCAAGGGCGCCAGCAAGGAGCTCTGGGAGGGTCTGCAGAACCACTTCATGGGCGAGTGCACCGAGGTGGGCATGTACCTGGCCATGAGCCGTCAGGCCGACCGTGAGGGCTATCCCGAGATCGCCGAGGCCTACAAGCGTTACGCCTGGGAGGAGGCCGAGCACGCCTCGAAGTTCGCCGAGCTGA
>ENA-OYWC01000057-OYWC01000057.1-human-gut-metagenome-genome-assembly--contig:-NODE-57-length-52674-cov-11.714210_pt1 | contig 52674 bp, 46 predicted proteins | sample MGYA00244165_ERZ653387 | MGnify/ENA primary metagenome ERZ653387 (study PRJEB26926, sample SAMN06164974) | human gut metagenome | biome: ENVO:00009003; feature: ENVO:2100002; material: ENVO:00002003...
TATCGTCGGCAGCGTCAGATGTGTATAAGAGACAGGGCCGGAATCAGCAGTTGACGACGGTCACCTCGATGCCGCGTTCGCGCAGCTTGTCGAGATAGGGAGCCTGAATGCCGCAGTCGGTGATGATGCGGTCGACCGCCTCCAGATCGCAGATCTTGCTGAAGCCGCGGCGTCCGAATTTCGAGCTGTCGGCCAGCACGACGACCTTCTGCGCGGCGTCGATCATCGCACGATTGAGCGACGCCTCGAGCATGTTGGTCGTCGTCAGTCCGAAGTCCGGGTCGATGCCGTCCACCCCGATGAAGAGCTTGCTGCAGTTGAAGCTGCGGAGCATCTGCTCGGCAAAGGGCCCCACGACCGACACCGAGCTGCTGCGCGTGATGCCGCCGAGCTGGATGACGTCCGTCTGCTCGTTCTGCGAGAGGATCTGCGTCACGGGCACCGAGGCCGTGATGACCGTCAGCCGCCCGGCGGGACGGATCTCGCGCGCAAGGAAGGTCATCGTCGTGCCCGACGCGATGATGATCGAGTCGTTCTGCTCGATGAGCGCCGCGGCCGCCTTGCCGATGGCCTGCTTCTCCTCCACGTTGCGCTTCTCCTTCTCGCTGACGTGGCGGTCGCTGATGTAGGGGCTCAGCAGGATGGCGCTGCCGTGCGTGCGGTAGAGTTTCTTCTGCTGCTCGAGGTAGGAGAGGTCCTTGCGGATGGTGACCTCCGAAACGCGGAACTGCTCGGCCAGCTGCGTGACCGAGATGGAGCCGTTCTGCTGCAACAGCGCCAGGATGCGGGCATGACGCTCGGGCAGGCTCAGGACAGACTCTTCGCTGACTTTGTTCATCGCATGGGGTGGTTTGACAATGCAAGTTACAAAAAAATTCCGACATATCCGCTTTCGGTTGGCCTGCCGTGCTTTCTTTCCGAAAGAGATGCCGCCTCCAGCGGCCCGAAAAGCACGAAAAGGGGTTCTATTATGAAAAACCGGACCGGGTGTTCCTTATGGAATGAAACAGTCCCGTACCCTGACATGTTCGCACATGCCGGGCCGCGCAAGGGGCGGGCTATCCGCGGATCGTGAAGCGCTTGAGCTCCCGCGTGAGCTCCTTTTCATGCCCGCCGGTCAGGCGGTCGAGCAGGGCGTGGAAGCGGGGCGAATGGTCGTGGTGGACCGTATGGCAGAGTTCGTGGAGGATGACAAAGTCGCGCAGATGCTCGGGCAGGGTCATCAGATAGAGACTCAACGAGATCGTATTGCGGCCCGAGCAGCTCCCCCACTTCGTGCGGGCGGCACGGATCGTAAGGCCCGCATAGTGCAGCCCCGTCTGCCGGGCCAGGTGCTCGATGCGCGGCGGCAGGTCGGCGTGCGCGGCACGGCGCAGCGCCTCGGTCCGGGCCCGCTCCTCCTCGGGCGAGAGCTGCGGAGGCAGGGCGGCCCGTTTGGCGGCCAGCCGCTCGCGCGCCTGCTCGACCCAGTCGACCCGGCTGTCGAGGAACTCCAGCGCCCGACGCCGCGAAACCGCACGGGGGCGCGTCAGCCGCACGTCGCCCGACGCCCGCACGGAGATCGAGACGCGCCGCGCGCGGGCCGAGACGACCAGCTCGACAACGCCCAGACGGGGATGTTCGTACCGCTCGGGCGGCGTATCACGGTGAAAACGGATCAGCGCAGCCATAGCGAATGAACCTGCAGCGACAGCAGCACGTCGAGCGAATCTTCGCGGACGATCTCCATCGACTCGAAAAGAATGCGGCAGTTGTCGTCGCGGTAATCGAGCAAGCGCAACGCCTGTTCGGACGTTGGGTCAATCCCCTGCGACGGGACATAGCCGCTCACGGCCAACTGCCGTTCCAGCAGCTTCCGCCCGGTGATCTCCAGCACGGGGTGCTCCCGTCCCAACCGGAAACGCAGCGTATCCCGCACGAAGGAGTAGCTCTCGGGGTCCCAGTCCGCCAGGTTGACATAGCTCCGGGTATAGCGGCCGTCCACGGCGATGCAGGCGTTCCGGGGCAGGCAGACCCCCATCGAGCGGGTGGAGACGACCCCCTCTTCATCCCGCTCCCGTCCCCACTGCACGTAGTCGCGCATCGCCGGAGGAAGGACCGCGAGCAGATCATCCGACGAGGCCACCCCGAAACGGGCAAATGCCGCGCTGTCGCGCTCGACGTACTGCAACGCCTCGTACAGTTCGCGGTAGGCCCGCCGGTGCACGGTATCGGCCGGCGCAGCCGAATCGAGCGAGAGGCGTCCCGCCGCATCGAGGCGTCCGAGCTCCGCGGCGATCCGCACGGCCCGTCGGCTCTGCGAGCGCAGGGCCAGCGGCCCGGGCTCCAGCGCCGGGACGTATGCCGCGGCGGCGAAGAGGAGCAGCGCGGCCAGCACGACCCACAGGTAGCGTCCCGTCCGGCGCGAGAGGAAGAGCAGGATGCAGAGGGTCATCACCCCGCCGCAGAAGAGCAGGTAGATGCGCGCCTCGGTCAGTCCGTATTCGCCGACGCGGCGGGCGACGCCGACCCAGAACAGCGCGACGAGTGGCAGCGACAGGAGGCTGAAACGGTCGTAGAACCAGCCACCGCGCCGTTTTTCGAGCTGCATCCAGAGGGCCTTGACCAGCAGGGCGGTCATCGTGAAGCCGAAGACCAGGTAGGCCACGCCCCCTTCGGGCAGGCTCCACGCAAGGAGAATCTTCAGCAGGTAGAGGTAGAGGATGGCGGCGTAGACGACCACGGCGGGCGTGACGACCCAGTTCACCAGCGCCTCGAGCACGTGCGACTGTCCGAAACGGGCCTCCTCCCAGCGGTCGAGCAGCATCAGAAAGAGCGCCGGAGCCGCAAACAGGAACGTCACAAAAAGGAGGTCGGTCGTCAGGTGCACGACCCACCGGGCTCCGTCGAATCCGAAGATGTAGGCCGCCGACCAGAGGATCGCCTCGAAGAGTCCGTAGGCGACCCCGGCGAAGAGCAGGGCCAGCACCGCCGCACGCAGGTAGACGAGGGCGTCGGTCACGAAGCGGGTGTTGTCCGCGGCCCGGCGGCAGGCCAGCAGGGCCAGCGGCGAGAGAACCGCCATCGTAATGACGCCCTGCGCCGAGGCCAGCCAGTCGCCGACCCCCGGCCAGAGGACGAGCGGCACGAGCGGCGCCCACGCCACCCAGTAGAGGCGGTGCCAGCGGCTCCGGTCCGTCAGGCGGTTGACGACAAGCAGCACGAAGGCGCCCCACCCCATCACCACGAGCCGCGCACCGTCGGGGTCGCGGCCGGTTTCGACGCAGACGATCAGCGTGACGGTCAGCGCCAGCAGCAGAAGCAGCTCGAGCGGATGGCGGCATACGACGGTCACCACTCCTTCGCGGAGTTCAGCGACCCGTTCACGGATGTTCCATTTCATGACGGCGGCAGTTTTTGGTTATTCGGTTGCGGGGCGGCAGATCGGAGGGCGCCGCACAGCGCCTCAAGCAGCACACGGGCTTCCGCCCCGGCCTGCGGATCACTCGCCGATGCGCTGGCGCACCACCTCGAAGAGCATCACCGCGGCGGCGGCCGAGACATTCAGCGACTCGATGTGTCCGATGAGCGGAATGGCCAGCTGCTCGTCGCACAGCTTGAGCACCTCCTTCGAGATGCCCGTATCCTCGGCCCCCATCACAAGGGCCGTCGGGCGGCGGAAGTCGGCGTCGTAGAGCAGCTTGCGGCTCTTCTCGGTGGCGGCGACGATCTGGAAGCCCTCCGTTTGCAGCTGCCGGAGCGTATTGCGGATCGAGCCCACGCGGCAGACCGGGATCGTCGTCAGCGCCCCGGCCGACGAGCGGATCGCCTCGGCGTTGACCGGGGCGGAGTTCTTCAGCGGCGTGATGAGCCCGTGCGCCCCGGCGCACTCCGCCGAGCGGGCGATGGCCCCGAAGTTGCGCACGTCGGTCACCCCGTCGAAGACCACCACGAGCGGCGTCTCGTCCTCGGGGACCCGCTCCAGGATGTCGGCCAGCTCGACGTAGGCGATGGCGGCCGTCTGTGCCACGACCCCCTGATGGTTGCCGCGCGTCAGGCGGTTGAGCTTCTCGACGGGCACCTCCTGGTAGTGCACGCGATGGCGCACGCAGAGGTCCCGGAGCTCCGACATGAGCTGTCCGTCGGCTCCCTTGCGGATGTAGAGTTTCTCGATCTGCTTGCCGGCCTCGATGGCTTCGGCCACGGGACGGATCCCGAAAATCAGGTTATCCATTGTATTGCTCCTCGGTTATTTCCAGTTCATAGGAGGCCTTCTCCCACTCGTGCATCAGGTGGTCGTACTGTGCCTTCAGGTCGTTGTAAGCCTTGTAGTCGGCTTCGTTGTAGGTCGTCGCGGCCGCGGCGAAGCGCGCGTCGTATTCGGCGATCTGCCGCTCCACACCGGCCAGCTGCGCCTCGACCGCATCGACCGCCTTGCGCAGGCGGCGCAGCAGCTTCTCCTGCTCCTTCTTCTGCTCGTAGGAGAGCTTGCCCGCCGTCGCGGCCTTCGGCTCGGCGCCCTTGTCGGCGCCCTTGGCCGGCGTGTCGCGCCGCTCGATCTCCTGCAGCGACTCCAGCTTGCGCTTCTCGAGGAAGTAGTAGATGCCGCCGAGATACTCCTTCACGGCGCCGTCGCGGAATTCGTAGACCTTGTCGACCATGCCGTCGAGGAACTCGCGGTCGTGCGAGACGACGACGACCGTGCCGTCGTACTTCAGGATGGCGTTCTTGAGGATGTCCTTCGAGCGCATGTCCATGTGGTTCGTCGGCTCGTCGAGCACCAGCAGGTTGCGCGGCTCGAGCATCATGCGGGCCATGGCCAGCCGCGCCCGCTCGCCGCCCGAGAGCACCTTGACCTTCTTGTCGATGTCCTCGCCGCGGAAGAGGAACGCCCCGAGGATGTCACGCAGCCGCGTGCGGATGTCGCCCACCGCCACGCGGTCCAGCGTGTCGTAGACCGTGAACTCACCGTCCATCAGATCGTCCTGATTCTGGGCGTAGTAGCCGATGTTGACGTTGGCCCCTATGCGGATCGAACCCTCGGTCGGCGTGAGCTGCCCGACCAACATGCGCGCCAGCGTCGTCTTGCCCTCGCCGTTGCGGCCCACCAGCGCGATGCGGTCACCCTTCGTGATGGTGAAGTTCGCCCCGCTGAAGACGTGCTTCGACCCGAACGACATGCCCGCATCCCGGATCTCGGCGACGACCTGCCCCGAGCGGGGGGCAGGCGGGAACTTGATGTTGAGCGTTGCGAGGTCCTCCTCCTCGACCTCGAGCCGCTCGAGGCGCTCGAGCTGCTTGATGCGCGACTGCACCTGGTTCGACTTCGTGGGCTTGTAGCGGAACTTCTCGATGAACTCCTCGGTCTTCTCGATCATGCGCTGCTGGTTCTCGTAGGCCGCCAGCTGCTGCTGCCGCCGCTCAGCCCGCAGCACGACATATTTCGAGTAGGGCACCTTGTAGTCCGTAATCTTGCCGAGCGAGAGCTCCACGGTGCGCGTGGTGACGTTGTCCAGGAAGGCGCGGTCGTGCGAGATGAGCAGCACGGCGCCGTTGTAGTTCTTCAGATACTCCTCGAGCCACTGGATCGACTCGATGTCGAGGTGGTTCGTCGGCTCGTCGAGCAGGAAAATCGAGGGGCGCCGCAGCAGCAGTTTCGCCAGCTCGATGCGCATGCGCCAGCCGCCCGAAAACTCGCTCGTCGCCCGCGTGAAATCCTCGCGCTTGAAGCCCAGGCCGAGCAGCGTCTTCTCGATGTCGGCATCGCGCGTCTCGCCGCCGAGGATGTGGTAGCGGTCCTGCGCGTCGTTCAGTCGGTGCAGCAGCTGCTCGTAATCGGCGCTCTCGTAGTCGGTGCGCTCGGTGATCTCGCGCGTGAGCCGCCCGATCTCGGCCTCGAGGCGCAGCACCTCGTCGAAGGCCTTGGCCGTCTCCTCGACGAGCGTCGTCGTGTCGGCCACGCGCATCATCTGCGGCAGGTAGCCGATCGTGCACTCGCCGTTGATCGTCACGGCTCCCGACGTGGGCTGCATTTCGCCCGCGATCAGGCGCAGCAGCGTGGTCTTGCCCGCGCCGTTGCGGCCGACCAGACCGATACGGTCCTTCGGATTGATCAGAAAGGAGATGTTGTCGAAGAGGGTCCAGCCCCCGTAGCTTACGGTAAGGTTATCGAGTGAAATCATGGTTTCTCAAAAATCGGAGGCAAAGGTAGTGATTTAATCCGACATATCGGCTCTCCGGCGGCAGAAACCGCACCGGCACCACCCGCTCGTCTCTCTCCGACAACGCGGCACCCCGCAACCGGCCGGCGCACCTCACCCGACGGTCCGACGACCGCTTTCCGCAGCCGGGTCCGGGATCGCGCGGCACCCGCCCTACCGGGCTTCGAGCATGCGGACAATCTCCGCCTCGGGGTCCGGAGCGCCGAAGACGGCATTGCCGGCCACCAGCACGTCGGCACCCGCCGCAAAGACCTCGGCGGCATTGCGCGACGAGATGCCGCCGTCGACCTCGATGATCGTCCCGAGCCCCGCCTCGCGGGCCATTGCGCGCAACTGCGCGATCTTCTCGAGCGACGAGGGGATGAACGACTGCCCGCCGAATCCCGGTTCGACGCTCATGACCAGCACCAGGTCGACCTCGGGCAGCAGCTCGCGCAGCACCTCGACGGGCGTGGCGGGCTTGATCGAGACTCCGACCTTGGCTCCGGCGGCGCGGATCAGCTCCACGGTGGCGTGCGGCTCGGCCGATGCCTCGTAGTGGAAGGTCACCAGATCAGCTCCCGCCTCGGCAAAGCGGGCGACATACTTCTCCGGCTCGACGATCATCAGGTGCACGTCGAGAAACTTCTTCGACGCCCGGCGGATGGCCTTCAGCACGGGAAATCCGAACGAGATGTTCGGGACGAAGACGCCGTCCATGACGTCGATATGGATCCAGCGGGCCGCACTGCGGTCGATCATCTGCGTGTCACGCTCCAGATGGCCGAAGTCGGCCGAGAGTATCGAAGGGGCTATGGTTCTCTCCATGGGGATTCCAAAAATTGTTTCAGGCTTCACAAAGATAGGATTTTTTCGCCGATCGGCACCCGGCGCACCCGATTTTTCACGCACCGCGCCGTCCCGGCCGCACGTCGGGGCGCAGGCGGGCGATGCGCCGGCGCACGGCCGCGGCGTCGAAGAGCACCATGAGGCCGCACAGTGCCGCACCGCACAGCAGCGTGGGCCACATCGCGGCGGGGAGGTAACCCTCCTGCAACGGCCCGAGCAGCGGAAGATAGGCGCTCCGCACGGCCCACACCGCCGCAAGGGCAACCGCCGTCACCGCGCAGTTCAGCCCCAGCGCCAGCCGCACGTAGGGACGCGCCACCTGCCGCGGCGCATAGCCGATCAGCAGCAGGTCGCGCACCCGGTCGCTGCTCCGCTGCAGGACAAGAAAGAGGCTCAACATCAGCACATACACGGCCATCACGCTGAACAGCAGCCCGATGCCCGCCACGCCGCCGGCCGCCAGCCGCAGCATGTGCGCCGCCTTGCCGCCGTCACGCACGTCGCCCTCGATCTCGTAGCCGCGGGCGGCGAGGTACTCCGTCACGGCCGCATCGACCGGGCCCGCCGTCTCGACGATCACGCGCGCCGGGTTCCGTCTGGCCTCGCCGCGCCCGAAGCGCTCGTTCGACCAGCGGATGAAGCTCTCGGGCACGAGGATCGTGTTGAGCCGGTTCGACAGCCCGACGATCCGCCCGCGGAAGTTCTCGCGGCGGCCGTCGCCCTCGATCTCCAGGTCAATGCCCACGCGGCGGAAGAGCCCCTCGGAGAGCTGCGGCAGCCCCTGCGAGCGGGCGAATCCGTAGTTGTAGAGGTTGACGTAGTTGCGCGGGATGATGATGGGCACCTCGCGCGAGCCGGCCTCGTAATGCCACTCCCCGGGCCGGATGTCGAGGAAGCGGTCCGGCACCGACTCGAAGAAGAGATAGGTCGAGAAGCGCATGCCCCCGGCGCCGACGCTCCCGGCAATGCGGTAGTCGGCCGGGGTGAAGGCCCCGACGGCCCGCACGAAAGGCTGCGCCTCGAGGTCGGCGATCTCCGCGGGCGCAAAGTCGGTCGAGCCGAGCCCCAGCGTCTGGAGCGCCCCGACCCGCTTCGAGAGGACCAGGAAATCGCCCTGCATAATGGCATCGGGCGCCGTCAGCAGGGGCCGGATGTCGCGGTAGGCCTGCCACGAGGTCAGCAGGATGGTCATTCCCACGACCCCGGCCAGGGCGAACCCCACAAGCTGGGCCGGGCTCAAATGGCAGCGCAGCAGTTTCCAGAGCAGCTTCATAGGCGGTAGATTTTATGGTACGGCAGCGGCAGGCGGTTGCCCACCGACGTAACGAGCACCCCGGCCCCCTGCCGCCGGGCCTCCTCGACGACCAGGCGGGCGAGCGTCTCGCCGTTGGCCGCATCGAGGTGGCTCACCGGCTCGTCGAGCAGCAGGAAGTCGAACGGCTGGCAGAGGCACCGCACGAAGGCGACCCGCTGCTGCTGTCCGAGCGAGAGGCGGGCGACCGGCTCGTCGCGCTTCGGGGCCAGACCGGCCGCGTCGAGCAGGCGGTCGATCTCCTCCGGGCGGCGGAAGCCCGTCAGGTTGTTCTTCAGCGTCAGATTCTCCTTAACGGTCAGCTCGCCGAAGAGCCGCAGGTCCTGAAACAGGCAGCTCAACGAGCGGCGGCGCAGCTCCTCCCACGCCGCGGGCAGGAGCGTGCGGCTCTCCGCCCCGTCGAAAAGGATGCGGCCGGCATAGTCGCCGCGCAGCCCGTACAGGAAGGCGCAGAGCGACGACTTGCCCGCCCCGGACTCCGCCTCGAAGAGGCAGTATTCGCCCCGGCGGAGCGTCACCTCGCAACCCCAGACCTCCGACGTGCGGGCGTCGGGACGGTCGGCAAAAACGGCGGGCACGACCCGCTGCAATACGATTTGTTCCATGTCGATGCGTATGAATGGCCCGGACCGGAAAAGCGGCCGCCTCCGAAGAGGCGACCGTTTCTCATGTCCACGGCAAAAATTCGGGTGCTACTCGGTCAGATACGGAGCCAGAAGCTCTCCGAGGCAGTCGCAGATGCTCTTGAAGGCATTCTGCTCGCGGTCGGCCATGCGGACAACCAGCTCGCCCCGCTCATTGTTGCCGTATGCTTCGAGTTCGTCAAAGCAATTCAGCACCAGTGCGCTCTCCCGGTCATAGGAAGAGCCGAGCATGGGCGTCAGCATCCCATTCAGGGCCGCGAAATCGAGGTAGCAGCTTCCCGAGTGCTTGCGGAACAGTCCGCTCTTCGATTCGAGCGACTCGCCCGCGGCACCGTCGAGGGCCGCCATCACGGCCGGGTCAGACGTCACGTAGAAGAATCCGTCCTGCACGCCGAACCGTACCGTTGTGCCGTACAGGGTCAGCACGCAGGCATTCTCGCCCCGCGGCTCCACGGGCACGCCGGCAAGATTCGCTTGGATCACCTCCAGGAGCGAAGGATCGTTCACCTGGGCCAGCACCGACATCAGCGGATAACGGCCGTCGGCCGACATGCCGGAGAAGTCCACCAGCACGTCACCCTCGATGGAGGCCAGCGCCTGCTGCACCTGCGGATTGCCCGCCAGCATGGCGCCGCCCGGCAACGACGAGGCGACCTTCAGCAGCTCCCGGCCTTCGAGTCCGAAGCCCAGCACCGCGATCGTGTTCTTCGGGACGTAGCGCAGCAGCTCACCCTTCTGCGGCTTCACGTAGGAGTAGAACTCCTCGAGCTGCCGTTTGCTCCCGGCATCGGCATACGAAAGCGTGCTCTGGCAGACAACCTCGCCCTTTTCAAAATTCAGGGCGCTGATGACCGTCATGTTTCCGAAGGCCTCCGCCACAGGCAGCGCATTGAGTATCGGATTTCCCTTCAGCATCCCGGCGTAATTCATGATGACGTCGATGTCGTTGCCGCACGAGAAGGCATCGGCCACGCCCTCCTTGCCCATCAGGCTTTCGCGGGCCTTCTGCGCAAAGAGCGCATCGACCTTGCCGAGAACCGCCTCGACGGATTCGGGTGCGAAGAGGAGCAGTGCGGCCCGCTCGTCAAAGGCACACACGCCGTTGTAGGGATCGTTCTCGAAGAGCACGCAGGTCAGCTTGCCCCGGGTCTGCTTCTCCAGCCCGGCATTCTGGCAGAGGAGGTCGATCATCCCGGCGAACTTTGCCTGATCGGCCACGGGCAGCAGCACGCCCGCCTGCTGCGGCAGCTGCCCTCCGAGGTCCAGAGAGCCCGGCATCGACGAGAAGAGGAAGATGCTTTTCCGCTCGTCGACACCCGATTCGGCGGGATTTTCGAGCAGCTGGAGCAGGTATTGACGCTCTGTATCCGAGAGGTTCGGCGCCGCTTCGAGTTCCGCGCGCAGCCGCTGGCAGAGCGGGCTTTGGTCGCACGAGCCGACGCCGCTCTTCTCGACCAGCGCCGCGGGGTTGACCGACAGGGTGAAGGTGGAATCGGCCGGCAGCAGGTTCCGATAATCGGACTTGCCGTGGCACGAGACCAGCAGCAGCGCAACCGCCGCACAGCAGAGCGCCTTCCAGGAGCATAGGAGATGTTTCATATCCGGAATCGTTTTTAAGGGTTTCAATTATCAACAAAGGTAGCAAAATTCGTGAGAAAGCACACCGCGGGCCCTTCCGAAATTGCGTGACAGCCGAAAAAAGCTCTCCCGAGGCCCCCTGTCGACCGATTCCGGACGGATTTTCGGCGGCCGTTTCGGAGATAAATCGTACATTTGTCAAAAAAAAGAGATAGACCCCATGACCGTCACTCCGTTTATCATCCTCTTGGCCGCCGTACCGGCCGTTGCCCTGGTGCTGGTTCTGCTGCTCTGGCAGCGCGAAGTCCGCCGTCTGCGCCGCGAGGGGGCAGAGGCCGCCGAACGCGAGCGCGACACGGCAGGCCGTCTGATGCAGGCCGAGACACGTGCGGCGGCAGCCGAACAGGCCGCCGGCGCCGAGCGCGAGCTCCGCACCCGCAGCGAGGAGCAGCTCCGCACGCTTACGGCCGAGCACGGCCGCACCGAGGCCGAGCTGGCGGCCCTGCGGGCCTCCTCCGCGGCCGAGATCGCCGCCCTGCGGCAGCGTAGCGCCGAGGAGCGCGAGGCCGAGCGCGCGGCCCGCGAGAAGCAGGAGGAGACCTTCCGCCTGCAGTTCCGCAACCTCGCCACGGAGATTCTGGGCGAGCAGTCGCAACGCTTCCACCAGAGCAGCCAGGAGCAGATCGATCTGCTGCTCAAGCCCTTCCGGGACAACATCACCGACTTCCGCAAGCGCGTCGAGGAGATCTACACCACGCAGACCTCGCAGCGCGGCGAGCTGAAGGCCGAGTTGAAGCAGCTCATGGAGCTCAACCGCACGATTTCGACCGAGGCGCAGAACCTCACCAGTGCGCTGAAGGGCAACTCGAAGGTACAGGGCGACTGGGGCGAGATGCTGCTGGAGACGATCCTCGACAGTTCGGCCCTCACACGGGGCATCCACTACGAGACGCAGTACAACATCAAGGACGAGGAGGGGCGCAACCTGCGGCCCGACGTCGTGCTGCACCTGCCCGAAAAGAAGGACATCGTCATCGACTCGAAGGTCTCGCTCACAGCCTTCGTCGCCTACACGTCGGCCGAGACCGAGGCCGAGCGGCAACGCCACCTCGCGGCACACGTGGCCTCGGTGCGCCAGCACGTCACCGAACTCGGCCGCAAGGAGTACCAGCGGCGGCTGAACTCCCCGGACTTCGTCATCATGTTCATTCCCAACGAACCGGCCTTCCTCGCCGCCCTGCAGAACGACACGGCGATCTGGTCGGACGCCTACGACAAGAAGGTCATCATCTCGTCGCCGACGAACCTCTTTGCGCTGCTGAAGATGGTCGCCGACCTGTGGAAATACAACGATCAGGACAAGAACACGAAGGAGATCGCCGCCTGCGGGCTGAAGCTCTACGAGCAGCTCGTGGCCTTCACCTCATCGCTCGAGAATGTCGGCGCGGCGCTCGACAAGGCGCGCGGCGCCTACGAGGATGCCCACAAGCGCCTCTGCACGGGCAACGACAACATCATCCGCGTGGGCGAGCGGCTGCGGCGCACGGCGCGGCTCCAGACCAAGCGGCAGCACGACGCCCGCACGCTCGAGGCCGCAGGCAACGACGACGAGCCGAGCGACAACGACGGCAGCGCCGCAATTCCGGAGGGTACCGCAAATCCGGCAAATCCGGCGAGCACGGCAAATCCGGCGGACGCCGCGGAAAAGTAACCTCGGGCGGACCTTCTCGGGCCGCCGCCGACCATAACGAACCACCCGGTTGTCACCGCCAACCGTAACGGACCACCCGGCCACCACCACCGAACACGACGGACCACCCGGTCATCGCCACCGGACATGACGGACCACCCGGTCATCGCCACCGGACATGACGGACCACCCGGTCATCACCACCGGACATGACGAGCCTCCTGTTCGCCGCCACCGGACGTGACGAGCCGCCCGTTCGCCGCCGCCAACCGCGACAGGGTCAAGCGTTCGCCGTCCCGCCGCAACTCCACAGCAGTCCTGCCGCCGCTCCGCGGCAATCGCTTCGCAAACACAAACAAAAGCCCCCGGAACAACTCCGGGGGCTTTACATTGGCGGGACAGTTTCAACAGTTCTTTTCCTGCAGGCGCCGCAGCCGGCAGGTGATTCCGGGTGTCGCATTCCGGGCAAAGAGGTCCAGCAGGTCGCTCCACGACCCGTCGACCCAGGCAACCCGGTCCCGGCAGCGCTCCAGCACCTCGAAAGCCCGGACCTTCACCGCCACGGGCGACGACAGATCGGCCAGCCACTCGGCCGCCGCCTCGGCAATCCGCTCCGCCGCGTCATCCGAGGGCCGGAACCGCCGCAGCAGGTCGGCCATGATCTTGCCGAAACAGCGGCGGGCGCTCATTCCCGACGCTGCGGCGAAGTCCCGCTCACAAAACCGCTCCGCATGGGGCATGAAGCGCTCGGGCCAGCGGAAATAGAGCCGCTCGAGCACATAGGCGCTCCGGAAGGCAACCTTCTCGCGCAACGGGCGCGGCAGGACTGCGGCGGGATCGGTCGCCACGGCATAGAGTGTCGCGACGGCATCGGCGGCCACCACCCGGCGGGCCATCTCCCCGGCGAAGTCCTCGCCGACACGCTCGGAGAGCATCCGCACCACTTCGTCGCGGGTCATCTTCGCGTCGGAACCGGAGGTGCGCGTCAGAAGAGCCGTTTTTTGGAGGTCGTCACCACAAAATCCTTCAGGTAGAAGGGCTCGAAATAGGCGATGTCCTCCGTCCGACCGGCCTCGAGCGCCGCCTGCGCCAGGCGGACCAGACCGCGCGCCGAGGGGGTCACTTCAACGAGCGTCGCGCCCGTCAGCACGTCGGCACACTTGCGGGCCCCGTTGCCGAAGATAACGAACGGCCGGTCACCGGCACGGTACTCCGCAAAACTTTCGGGTCCGATCACCTCGGCCGAGACCCCGCTCAATGCCTGTCCCCGCACATCGAAGAGCTGCGCGTAGACCTCCATGCGGCGGGCGTCGACCATCGGGCAGAGCACGGCATCCTCCCAGTGCTCAACCGAGATGATGCCCGCCTCGTAGTCCTCGCGCGCCACTTCGGTCAGGGCGTCGAGCGACCCGACGGCCAGCAGCGGCTTCTGCAACCCGTAGCAGAGCCCCTTGGCAAAGGAGACGCCGATGCGCAGTCCGGTGTAGGAGCCGGGCCCCTTGCCCACGGCCACGGCATCCAGGTCGTCGGGCGCAATGCCCGTCTCGCGGAACAGTTCGTCGGCAAAGACCCCCACCATGCGGGCATGGTCGCGCCCCTCGTCGCTCTCACGCAGGGAGAGCAGCTCGCCGTCCTTGGCAATACCGACCGAACAGATGTCCGTGCCGGTCTCGATACACAATATCAAACTCATATCTCAATATTTTTTGTCTGCAAAACCTTCTCCGGGCACAGCCGCCCACCTTCGGCGGCGCAGGCCCGGGTTCTATATCACGCCGAAGTGCTCCAGCGCCCGCTGCAGGCCGTCGTCGTCGATGTCCGCCGTGACGTAGTCGGCCGCCTCGCGGGCCGCGGCGCTGCCGTTGCCCATCGCCACGCCGATCCCGGCGGCCCGCAGCATCACGACGTCGTTGCCGCCGTCGCCGAAGGCCATGGTCTCGTCACGCGACAGGCCGAAATAGTCGGTCACGGCGGCGATGCCCGACGCCTTGTCCACGCCGCGCACGTTGACATCCGTAAAGAGCGGGCTCCAGCGGTTGGTCGATAGCCCGGGCAGCTGCTCCATCACGCGCCGTTCGAGCGCCTCGTCCAGATAGAAGCACATCTGGCAGCACACGGTCCGTGCAAAGAGCTCCCGCAGGTCGGTCAGCTCGGGCACGGGGTGCGCCACCTGCCCGGCCAGCTCCGTGACGGCCGGCGACATGCGGTTGACGTAGACCCCGCCGTCGAGTTCGAGCCCGACCGGGAAGCCCAGTTCGTCGGAGAGCGCCATGGCCCGTTCGAACGCCTCCTGCGGAATGGGACGGCGGGCGATGACCTCACCGGTGCGCAGCACACAGTCGGCACCGTTCAGTCCGACGACTCCGTCGTAGGGAATCGCGGCGACGGGTTCGAGGTCCCCGACCGCCCGCCCCGTGGCGATGAAGAGCATGACGCCCCACGCATGGGCGCGGCGCAGGGCCTCGAGGGCCGAATCGGGCACGCGGTGCGTGCGGAAGCTCACGAGCGTTCCGTCGACATCCAGAAACACGATCTTCGTTTTCATCTTCGCTGTGTTGTTTTTGCGGCCGCTACCGCCGGTAGTTCTTCATCGCCTTGTCCATCTCGCGGCGCGCATCGTTCTCCTTCAGATACTCGCGCTTGTCGTAGCTCTTGCGGCCGCGGGCCAGGCCGATCACGATCTTCGCCAGGCCGCGCTCGTTCAGGAAGAGCCGCAGCCCCACGATCGTCAGCCCGCGGTCCTGCGACGCCCGCTGCAGCTTCTCCAGCTCGCGGTGCGTGAGCAGCAGCTTGCGGTCGCGGCGCGGCGCGTGGTTGTTGCACGTGCCCCAGTCGTACTCGGCGATGTTGACGCCCCGGATCCACAGTTCGCCCTTGTCGAAATAACAGAACGAATCGCTCATCGAGGCCTTGCCGGCGCGGATCGACTTGATCTCGGTCCCGACCAGCACGACGCCCGCAACCCACTCTTCGAGAATCTCGTAGTCGAAGGTCGCGCGCTTGTTGCGGATATTTATCTTCTTTTGTTCTCCCATATATTCAAAATCGGCATACATCTTGCGATACACGATACCGGGGCGGGTATCGGTCCAAGGTAACTATTATCTTTGATATGTTTTACACATCTTTCTGTTTATTTTCTGTTTGCACACCGTATGCGCAGTGATGCGCGTACAACCCGGCATCCGCCCCTCTTTTTTCTTCCCGCCGTCAGAGGATCAGCCGCCGGAGCTTGTGGGCGATCTGCACCTTGACGCGGTTGTAGCCGTCCAGGCGCCGCAGCACCTCCTCCTGTTCGGCATCCGTGAGCGTATCGTCCGCCAGCCGGGCGTTGAGCTCCTTGATGAGCGAGTCGATGACCTTCGACTTGTAGAGCGTCACCGCCTTCGGCACCCCCACGGCCAGCATCTCCGCCTCGCTCTCGACGTGGATCTCCTTGCGGCGCCACAGCTCGCTGGCGACATAGTTGTCGTCGGCCGTCAGGATATCGACCGCCATGTTGCACACCTCCGGGTCGACATGGTTCAGGAAATGCCGCACGGGGACCTCCACGCCCGGACCCGTCTGCTCCCACTGCGCGCGGTACGTGGCCATGATCTTGGCGTAGACCGGGTTGCGGAAGGTGATGTTGTCGTCGCTCAACTCCCCGAAAATCACCTCGGCGACGTTGCACGGCACCATCTCGCGCCCCTCCTTGAAGTCGAACGAGCAGTGGCCGAACTTGAGCAGGTACTTCACGATCTCGCGCTCGAGCGCCTCGAAGCTGCTCCCCGCCTCCACGCGGCGCGCATACTCCACCTCGTGCTGTGCCGCCTCGCGCTGTCGCTGCACGGTCTGCCGGCGCAGGAACTCGTCCGTCTCGCGGTCTCCGGACGTGGTCAGCCGCTTGCGCGCCACCTCCGAGATGAGGATCTGCTCGTCGATGTCCATGATCCGCGCGCACTCCTTGATGAAGACCGAGCGCTGGATCGCATCGGGAATCTGGGCGATCGACTGCACCATGTCGCCGATGAGCGCCGCCTTGCGGATCGGATCGCCCTCGGCATCCTTGAGCAGCAGCCGCGCCTTGAAGGCCAGGAAGTCCTGCTCGTTGGCGCGGATGTACTCCTGCACCTCGTCGGCCGTGTGGGCCCGGGCGAAGGAGTCGGGGTCCTCGGGCTCGGGCAGCAGCACGACGCGCACGTTCATCCCCTCCTTGAGGATCATGTCGATGCCGCGCAGCGAGGCGTGGATACCCGCCGCATCGCCGTCGTAGATCACCGTGATGTTCTTCGTGAAGCGCCCGAGCAGGCGGATCTGCTCCGTCGTGAGCGACGTGCCGGACGACGAGACAACATTCTCGATCCCGGCCTGGTGCATCGAGATCACGTCGAGGTAGCCCTCCACCAGGATCGCGAAGTTCAGCTGCTGGATCGCCTTCTTGGCGAAGTAGAGGCCGTAGAGTTCGCGTTTCTTGCTGTATATCTCGCTCTCGGGCGAATTCTGGTACTTCGCCACGGCCTTGTCCGTGCGGAGCGTGCGGCCGCCGAAGGCCACGATACGGCCCGAGATGTTGTGCACGGGGAAGATCACGCGGTCGCGGAAGCGGTCGTAGAGCGCGCCGTCGCGCTCGCTGACCAGCGACAGGCCCGTCGAGAGCAGGAACTCGCGCTTGTAGCCCGCCGCAAGGGCCGCCTGCGACATGCGGTCGCCCTTCGCGGGGCAGAAGCCCAGCCCGAACTTGCGGATCGTGGCGTCGGTAAGCCCGCGCGTGCGGCGGAAGTAGGACATACCTACGTTCATCCCTTCGGTCTCGTGGTGGAGGTAGTTGGCGAAGTACTCCGCGGCCCAGCCGTTCAGCGCAAACATCGACTCGCGGTCGTCGTTGCGCCGCACCTCCTCCTCCGAAAGCTCCTTCTCGTGGACCTCGATGCCGTAGCGCTTGGCCACCATCTTCAGCGCCTCGGGATAGGTCAGGCTCTCGTGCTCCATGAGGAAGGTGACGGCATTGCCGCCCTTGCCGCAGCCGAAGCACTTGAAGAGCCCCTTGGCGGGCGAGACGACGAACGACGGGGTCTTCTCGTTGTGGAACGGACAGCAGGCCACGTAGTTCACCCCCTTGCGCCGGAGCGTGACGTAGTCGCTGACAATATCGACGATATTGGCGGCGGCATAGATGCGGTCTACTGTTTCGGGATCAATCATAGCCTACAAAGGTAGGAATAATCGGCCGAAAGCGGAGCGATTCGGCGTTAAAAATCTCCATCACCCCGTACAATGCGACCGGCACCGCGTCCCGGAGCGATGAACACCCAAGGTCCCGACGACGCCTTCCCGCCGCATGGCATCCTCTGTTTCAGCCACATGCTTCTGCGGTTCGGCCGGTATTCCGACCTCTGATCTCGTCAGCAGACATCCGAGGAGCTTCTACCCCTGAATCGCATAGCCCCGTCGGAACGGGGCGTGGGGGCGGGTCCGGCCTGCAGACGGCGCCGAAGGCGGCGGGCCGCCGCGGCAGGGCGCAGAAAAGCGGCAAGAAATGGAAAACTCTTTCATTTTATCACTACCTTTGCTGCATGGATTTCAAACTCGTATCGGACTACGCCCCGATGGGCGACCAGCCGGAGGCCATCGCACAGCTCGTCGGCGCGATCCGCCACGGCTCGAAGCACAACACGCTGCTGGGCGTCACCGGCTCGGGCAAGACCTTCACGGTGGCCAACGTCATCGCCGAGCTGAAGCGTCCGACGCTGGTGTTGAGCCACAACAAGACCCTCGCGGCGCAGCTCTACGGCGAATTCAAGAACTTCTTTCCCGAGAACGCCGTCGAGTACTTCGTCTCCTACTACGACTACTACCAGCCGGAGGCCTACCTTCCGGCGACGGACACCTACATCGAGAAGGACCTCTCGATCAACGCCGACATCGAAAAGATGCGTCTGCAAACCGTTGCCACGCTCCTCTCGGGGCGGCGCGACGTGATCGTCGTCTCGAGCGTCTCGTGCCTCTACGGCTGCGGCAACCCGGCCGACTTCCACGCCACGGCCATCACCGTGAAGGTCGGGCAGGTGGTCAGCTACAAGCACTTTCTCTACAAGCTTGTCGAGGCGCTCTACACGCGCACCGAGCGCGAACTCGAACCGGCGACCTTCCGCGTCAACGGCGACACGGTCGACATCATGGCGGCCTTCGGCGAGTTCGGCAGCCAGTGCTTCCGCGTGATGTTCTTCGACAACGAGATCGAGGCGATCCAGATCATCGACCCCGTGACCGGGCAGCGCATCTCGTCGCTCGACACGCTGACGATCTACCCCACCAACCTCTTCGTCACGACCAAGGAGCGCATCCACAGCGCCGTGCAGCAGATCTACCTCGACCTGGGCAAGCAGATCGAGCACTTCGAGCGCGAGGGACGCATGACCGAGGCGCAGCGTATCAAGCAGCGCGTGGAGTACGACCTGGAGATGATCAAGGAGCTGGGCTACTGCCCCGGCATCGAGAACTACTCGCGCTACTTCGACGGACGGGCCGCCGGGACGCGCCCCTTCTGCCTGATCGACTACTTCCCGAAGGACTACCTGCTCGTCGTGGACGAGAGCCACGTGACCCTGCCGCAGGTGCACGCCATGTACGGCGGCGACCGCGCCCGCAAGGAGAACCTCGTCGAGTACGGCTTCCGCCTCCCGGCCGCCAAGGACAACCGCCCGCTGACCTTCGCCGAGTTCGAGCAGCTGCAGGGCACGTCGATCTACGTGAGCGCCACGCCCGCCGACTGGGAGCTGATGAAGAGCGAGGGGGTGGTCGTCGAACAGCTGATCCGCCCCACGGGGCTTGTCGACCCGCCGCTGGAGGTGCGCGTGACGGTCAACCAGATCGACGACCTGATCGAGGAGATCGACAAGCGCGTGAAGCACGACGACAAGGTGCTCGTCACGACCATCACCAAGCGCATGGCCGAGGAGCTCTCGAAATATTTCGACCGCGTGGGGGTGCGCAACCGCTACATCCACTCGGATGTCGACACGCTCGAGCGCATCCAGATTCTCGAGGACCTGCGCGCCGGGCTCTTCGACGTACTTGTGGGCGTGAACCTGTTGCGCGAGGGGCTCGACCTGCCGGAGGTAGCCCTCGTGGCGATCCTCGACGCCGACAAGGAGGGTTTCCTGCGCAACGTGCGCTCGCTCACGCAGATCGCCGGGCGCGCCGCGCGCCACTCGCAGGGCAACGTGATCCTCTACGCCGACACCTGCACCGAGTCGATGCGCTACGCCATCGAGCAGAGCAACCGCCGCCGCGAAATCCAGGTGCGCTACAACATGGAGCACGGCATGCTCCCGCGCCGCGCCCAGAAGAGCGGCACGGGGCAGAGCACCCTGCTGGCGGGCCGCACCGAGGCCCCGGCCGACCTCACGGCCTACCCCATCGTCGAGGAGCACTACGCCGTGGCGGCCGACGTGGCAAAGGGCTACACCGCCTCGAAAGCGGGCCGCCCCGCGGCAGGCACCCGCACGGCCGTTGCCACGGCGGGACTGCCCGGACCGGGCGAGGACCTCGACGCGCTGATCGCCCGGGCCCGCGAAGAGATGGAGCGGGCGGCCAAGTCGCTGGATTTCCTCGCCGCGGCGAAGTTCCGCGACCGGATGTACGAACTGCAGAAACTCAAGGAGGAGAACCGCCGGTAGCGGGCCTGTCATCGGACCGGCCTTCCCCGCAAACGGCTGATCCGGGAAATTACACCTCAAAATCCGAAATCCGCCACCTTTGCCCGCTCCGCCGGAGACGGGGAACCATGGCTACGCCCTGTCGGCGTGGCGGAAGGTGAAATACTTGGCGGCGAGGTAGCTGTAGACGGTCGTCGCCAGCGTGGTGACCACCTTGGCGGGCGTGGGCCAGAGGCCGCACAGCTCGACAAAGAACTTCATGCCCACGTAGGTCAGCCCGATGGAGCCGATGATCGAGAGCAGGTAGCGCAACAACTGCGCATGCGTCCGCACGGGGGAGTTGCGGAAGGCGACGTTGCGGTTAAGCCAGAATCCGCAGAAGAAGGTGAAGGGGAAGACGAGCAGCATCGCCGCGATGTGGGGCGAGAGCACCACCACGCCCAGGTCGAAGAAGCGGTGGGCGACGACGTAGTTGTAGATCAGGAAGTAGCACACGGGATCGAACGCCAGGTAGGTCACACAGCCGCAGACGGCGTAGCGGAACGTCTGGCGGGGCATCAGCGCGGCAAGGGGCGGCAGGTAGAACCGGTCGATCCGGCGGATGATCCCTTCGGCGAGCGACATCATCGGGCGGTGTAGGTCCACATGCCGGGGAAGGTCTCCGCATGGGCGCGGATGAAGAGCGTGCAGGCTTCGGCATCCTCCGACTCGAAGGGCGAAACCATGAACTTCGCGCCGAAGCGGTAGACACCGCAGCGGAACGAACCCTCCTTCTCGCGTGCGAGCTGTGCAGCCCGGGCGGCATTCTCGGGCGTGCTGTAGACACCCAGCACCACGTAGCGGCGGCCGGAGACAAGACGCGCCGGTTCAGCGGCCGCATCCGCTGACGGCGCAGGACGGTCGGAAGCGGCGGCAGCCTCCCGGCCGGTCGGAGCGGACGGCGTCGCATGGGCCGAACCGCCCGCGGCATCGGCAGCAGAGCCACCGACAGCAGCACCGGCAACCGCCTGGCCGGCGTCGTTTGCAGCGACATCGGCATCGGTCGGCGCGTCGGCGGTGGAGAGCCCCTCCGTCGCAGCGGGAGCCGCCGCAACGAGCGTCACGGACTCCGACCCGGTCGTCACGGTTGACGCCGCATGCCGGTTGTCCAGCCACCAGTAGGCCGTAAAGGCCACCACGAAGACGATGGCGGCAATGCCGATCCACATTGCCCCGTCGAAACGCCGGGGACGGTGGATGCGCACGGGGGCATGCCCCTGCGGATTGATCCGGCGGTCGAACGCCTCGTCGGGGGTGAAGTTCTTGAATTTCAGCACACCGACCCCCTCGATCGTCAGCACGCCGTTCTGCTGCGTGCGCGACAGCCAGCGGTCGTAGATGTCCCGGGCCTGCGAGGCGATCTGCGCCTGCTCGCGCTGCGGGACGACCGGTGCGGTGGAGGAGACCTGTGCGGAGGAGGCAACCGACGCTGAAGAGGCGGACGGCGTACCGTCCGTGTCGCTGCAGGGCGTTTCGGCCGGTGCCGCATCCCGGAGCACCCGGGCGATCTCGTCGACGAGCGACACGCCCCGCTGCTGCGACGTGAAGACCACCTCGCGCGAGGGCGGCTCGACCAGACGGGCCGAGAGGCGCCGGGCCCCCCGGAAGCGGACGCAGAGCGATCCCACGCCGGGCAGGTACAGCTCCCCGCCCGCCGCCAGCAGGTTGCCCGCCAGGCGGTTCACCTGATCGACCATCGGATATTGTGTCATTGTTTCTTTCTGCTCTTTTTGGGGTGCACGGCTGTCGGCTGCGCCGCCGGTTTGACCGCGGCGGGCACGACCTCGGGACGCGAGAAGCCCCGGTAAATCATGTAGAAGCCCAACAGGATGAAGGGGATGCTGAGCCACTGTCCCATGTCGAGCGCCCAGCCCTGCTCGAAGGCCTCCTGCTCGACCTTGATGAACTCGATGAGGAAGCGCGTGAGGAAGACGCCGATCAGCCCGATGCCGAAGAGCACGCCGGGACGGCGCCGCGCCATGTCGCGTCCGTAGTAGAGCCAGCAGAGGATTGCGAAGGTCGCCAGGTAGCACAGCGCCTCGTAGATCTGCGTGGGATGCACGGGATTCGGGGCGAAGCGGTTGAGCCAGATGTTCGACCGCACGAACTCGAAGCCCCACGGCAGGGTCGTCGCCGTACCGAAGATCTCCGAATTGAAGAGGTTGCCCAGCCGCACGACGGCACCGCCGATGCCCACGGCGATCATGATGCGGTCGAGCGACCAGATGTAGGGCAGGCGGTTGCGCCGCGAGAAGAGCCACAGCCCGATGAGCAGGCCGACGGCGGCGCCGTGGCTGGCCAGTCCGCCGTCGCGGAATCCCGTGATGATGGTCCACGGCTGACGCAGGTACTCCACCGGGTCGTAGAAGAGGCAGTGCCCGAGGCGGGCGCCGATGATCGTGGCCAGCGTGCCGTAGATGAAGATCGACTCCGAAACCGACGACGGCAGCCCTTCGCGCTTGACGAAGTTGTCGAAGAGTTTGGCGCCGATCAGGATGGCCAGCGCCCACATCACGCCGTAGTAGCGGATGTCGAACGATCCGATGGAAAAGAAGACGGGATCGAAGTCCCAGACGATACTCAGAGGTTGCAGCATTTATTCAACGGGGTTTCGGTTTATTTCATGTCCTGGAGGTTCACCTTCTTGAGCGTGAAGGAGAAGGTACTGCCCACGCCCGGCTCGCTGCGGACGGAGATCCGCTCGCCGTGCGCCTCGATGATGTGCTTGACGATGGCCAGTCCGAGGCCCGTGCCGCCCTGCTCGCGCGAGCGGCCCTTGTCCGTGCGGTAGAAGCGCTCGAAGATGCGCGGCAGGTCCTCCTTGCCGATGCCCAGACCGTTGTCCTCGACCTCGACGAGAATCTTGTCGAGCATGTCGCGGAAGCGGATGCGCGTCTGTCCGCCCTCCTTGCCGTAGCGGATCGAGTTGATGATCAGGTTGACGAGGACCTGACCGATATAGTGCTTGTCGGCCAGCACCCAGAAGGGCGACGGCAGGTTCTCGACCCCCTTGACCGAGATGCGGATGTGCTTCTTGTCGGCCTCGATCTCGGCCTGCTCGGCGATCTCCTTGGCCAGCGCCACGATGTCGAACTTCTCCAGGTTGAGCTTGTTCATGCTGTTTTCGAGCTTCGAGATCGTGTCGAGGTCGTTGACGATGTTGATCAGGCGGTCGATGCTCTTCTCGGCCCGTTCGAGGTACTTGCGGTTGATGAGCTCGTCCTCCAGCCCGCCGTCGAGCAGCGTCGAGATGTAGCCCTGGATGTTGAAGATCGGGGTTTTCAGCTCGTGCGCCACGTTGCCCAGATACTGCTTGCGGAACTGCTCGGCCTCCTTCAGGCGGGCGATCTCCTTGTCGTTGGTGTCGGCCCAGGCGGTGAGCTCCTCGCCGATGTTCTCCACCCGCTTGTCCTTCAGCTCGGAGAGGATCTCGTTCGTGTGCACGTCGCGCGAAAGGACGATCGAGTAGATCGGCTTGAGCTTGTAGGCCACGTACTTGCGGATGATGAAGAGCGCCACGAGCTCCACGATGCAGAACGTGCCCAGCAGCACGCCCGCCACGGCAAGCCCGCGCAGATGCACGCCGCGCAGATGCACGCCGAGGAAGACCCCGGCCACGATCAGCGTCGCCAGCAGGGCGATCCACAGCGACGCACCTTCCTTGGTTTTGATCCGTATCATAGGCCTTCTATTTCATGTATTGCTGCATCAGCCGGGCGATGTACTTCCCGATGATGTCGAACTCGAGGTTGACGACCGAGCCCACGTCGATGCGGCAGAAGTTGGTATGCTCGAACGTATAGGGGATGATGGCCACGCGGAACGACGTCGGCGTCGAGTCGCAGACCGTGAGGCTCACGCCGTTGACCGTCACCGAACCCTTCTCGACGGTGCACAGGCCGCCGCCCTGCGGCTCGTACTCGAACTTGAAGTACCAGCTGCCGTCGGCATCCGTCTTTTCCGTGCAGCGGGCCGTCTGGTCGACGTGTCCCTGCACGATGTGGCCGTCGAGCAGCGCATCGGGCTTCATCGAGCGCTCCAGGTTGACCAGATCGCCCACCTGCAGCAGCCCGAGGTTGCTGCGGTCGAGCGTCTCCTTCATGGCCGTAACCGTATAGGTGTCGTCCCTGATGTCCACGACGGTCAGGCAGACGCCGTTGTGGGCGATGCTCTGATCGATCTTCAGCTCGCGGCAGAAGTCCGCACGCAGCGTAAAATCCTTGTTCTGACGGTCCGTATGGATCGAGACCACCTCGCCCATACCCTCCACGATACCTGAAAACATATCTCTTTATGTATTAACAATCAGTTTGCCCTTTACCTTGTACACCGAGACGATGTCGTCCCGCCCGACCAGAATATCGTCGAAATGCTCCCGGTCGCCGGCCACCAGACGGAATCGCTCCTCCCCGTCCGCGGTGCGTACTATGCGCAAAGTTACAATTTTTCGGCAGACAATCACATATTCGTCGCCGGGAATTATTTCATCCGTGCCGACGGCCTTGAGCAGCACGACCGTACCCGAAGGCACCGCCTCGCCCATCGCCCGGCCCGAATAGCGCATGGCGAAGTCGCACTCGCCCGCGGGCGGCACAACCAGATTGCACTCGGCCTCAAGTTGTTCGATGCGCGTGACCGACTGCTCGACGTCGGCGTTGTAGAAGGGAATCTGCGCCCCGCGCAGCTTCGTCTCGGAGAACATCTGCCCCTCGCCCGTCAGCAGCCAGAGCTTGTCCACCTGCGGGAACTTGTTGACGATACGGTCCGCGACATCGAGCGAAATGCCGTTGTTGCCGCGCTTGATCTGATAGAGGTTTTCACCCCGCGCAAGGCCGATGTAACGTGCAAAATAGTTGGTCGACATGTTCGCCCACTTGATCACCGCCTCAATCCTCTGCCAATTATTCTGCTTTTCTCGCATTTTTTTGGTGTATTTAATTTTTTTTTTGCATCTTTGCACGTCGGTCCCGTAGTTCAATGGATAGAATACAAGATTCCGGTTCTTACGATATGGGTTCGATTCCCGTCGGGACTACTTCTTCACAAGTGCGAGGTTCGCTTCGCACTTGTGTTTTTTTATGGCATGCCCCGCACCGGCTCCGTTCCTACATCCGGCATGCAAGCTACAACCAACAAAAATAATAACAAAAATTCCATTGGGCAATAAAAAAGCACATTTTTGATCGCCCGACCACGCACCGCACCGGCAGGCCGCCGAAACGGGAACCTGCAGCGAGGCGCTGTTCAAGTATTCAAACCGGGATAGCAGAAAAGAGGGGGACCGCACGGCACGCCGCCGGCCGGCGGCAGCCGCGCAGCGTCAGAAGGAGAAGCGCAGGCCCAGCCGGAGCGTGAGCGTCAGCGGATCGTCGGTCCGCGTCGTCCGCAGCTCGGTCTGCGTAAAATAGTACGACAGCTCGGGCTCGAAGTAGAGCCCGACGGTCCGGCCGAAACGGTACTCCGCACCGGCCACGCCGAAGGCCGACCACTGCACGCCGTGCTCCGTTACAACTTTTGAACCGAACTTCGCGTAGACGCACTTTTCGATCTGACCGCCCGCACCTATATATAAATGGAATCCCCGGCGGTGGAGAAACTGCCAGTTCACACGCAGCGGAATGCCGACGAAGTGCAGCTGCTGCGCAATGTCGTCCGATGCGAAGGGCTTGCGGACGTCCGAACGCAGCAGGGTGTAGACCAGGCCGCTCTCGAGCAAGAGCCCGTGGCGGAACTCCCGGCGCACGGAGAGCCCCAGACCGAGGGGCTGGTGGTGACGGTAGGCACATTCGTCGTAGCCCGGCTCCTCCTGCAATCCGATATCGTAGGCATTGCCGTCCGCCATCGGGGCATCGGACATCATCATGTCCCGGAGTGCGCCCGACCCCCCGCGGCCGTTCGACAGGCCGCCCGCGGCGAAGAGTCCGACCGAAGTCCGCTCCCGACGCGGGGCGTACACCGGAGCCGTTGCGGACAGCACCCTGCCCGGACGCGACTCCGCACCCCGGGCCTGCTCCGTGGCGGCACGGGTCAGGGCATCGGGTGCATCGGAAGCACCGGGCACGTCGGATGTCCCGGGCGCGTCGGATGTCCCGGGCGCGTCGGATGTCCCGGGCGCGTCGGATGTCCCGGAAACCGACGGCTCCCGCTGCGGCGCTGTTCCGCGCAGGGACGGGGCAACCGCCGCTTCCGCTACGGCAGCCTCCGGCTCCGGAACCGAAGGCACGGAAGCATTCCCTGTCGACCGGCGGATGGTTTTTTGGGGGATGGGGTCCGCAGCAGGCTGCGGTGTGTCGGCCGTGTCGAATGTCGGGTCGCTTCCGCGCCGGATTCGGTCCGGAGCGGGCTGCATGGTCGGTATCTGTGTCTCCTGCGCCAGCAGGGAGGCATCGGGCCCCTGCTGCGGTGCGGAGGGTGTTTCGGGAAGGAGCTCCGCAGATGCGTCGCCGGCTGCCGCTGTCATCAAAACAGACCCATCATCTCCCATCTCCCTGTTTGCGCGCCACAGAATCTCTCCTGCGACCACACAAACCAGTACGGCAGCGGCAGCGGCGACGATACGCACCCGGCGGAGACGTGCGGCGAAGCCGCCCGCGGCACCCGCCGTCCCGAGGCGCTGCTCCGCGCCGGGCACGCCGGGCGCGGAGAGATCGCGCCGCAGACGCTCCCACCCGTCGGCGGGCGGCGTCGGTTCGGCCTCCCGGAGCTCGCTCCGCATCACGTCGATCCAATCCCTGTTTCGTTTCATAATCCCTGACTCTTCTCATACTCCCGGATCCGGCGCGCCAGCAGCGCCCGGGCCCTGAACAGCTGCGACGAGGAGCTCTTCTCGTTGATCCCCAGCATGCGGGCGATCTCCCGGTGGGAGTACCCCTCGATGCAGTAGAGGTTGAAAACGGTGCGGTAGCCGTCGGGCAGTTCAGCGACGAAGCGCATCAGCACATCGCGCGGGATGCGGGCCACCTGCCCGGGGTCGGGCTCCGCGACCGGCTCCTGCGCGCGCCCCTCGTCGAGCGGCAGGCTGGTGAGGCGGTTGCGGCTGCGGAGCCATTCGAGCGCCACGTTCACCGTGATGCGTTCGATCCACGCCCGCAGCGACCCCGGCCCCCGGTAGGCGAACCGGTCGAACGCCCCGTAGATCTTCAGAAAGGCGTCGTGCATCAGATCCTCGGCCGTCGTCCGATCGCCCGCATAGCGGAGGCAGATGCCCAGCAACCGGCCCGCAAAGCTCTCGTAGAGTGCACGACGGGCCGTTTCTTCGCCCTTCCTGCACCCTTCGGCCAGTATCCGTTCATCCATCTGCATTCTTGAAGTCCTCCTATAAACGGGCCGCAGCCGAAAAGACTGCATGCTCCGGAAAAATTTTTATCGCGGCGCAGTATTTTCCGCCACGGTGCGTTTAATCGGTGACAAGGTAACACAAAATCACAGAAATATGAAAAAACTCGGTTTGTTTCTGATTCCGGCGCTGGCGGCGCTCCTCAGCGCATGCAACGACGACGACGGGGACTACCCGCGCTACACCCCGCTGATCACTACCGTCCGCACGATCGACGCCAGCGGCAGCGACTACTACTTCCAGCGCGACAACGGCCAGACGCTCTACCCGAGCGACAAGAGCCGCGTGGCGGCCTACCGGGCCACGGACCGGCAGCGGGCCGTCATCTGGTTCAACCTCCTGCAGGGGATTCAGGGCTACGACTACAACATCGCCCTCTACGCCGTGCAGGAGATCTACACCGGCACATCGGAGGAGGTCGATACGCCGGCCCGCCTCGAAGAGCTGGGCGACAGTCCCGCGAGCATCACGCCCGCCTACTGCAACCTGAGCGACGAGTGGCTCACGCTCTACCTGGGCTACCCCGTCATGGACAACTCGAAGCACGACTTCACGCTGATCGTCAACCGGGTCGAAGCGCCGGAGGAGAGCCACGAAGGCTACCTCGACGTCGAACTGCGCCACAACCCCGGCAGCGACCTGGCGGGCTACACGCAGTGGTACTACGTCTCGTTCGACCTGACGCCGATCGCCCCGCTGCTCGAGGGCAAGCAGGGCGTGACGCTGAAGATCAAGACCCAGCAGAACGGCACCAAGTACCTGCGTCTGGAGCGGAATCCCGGCTCCGCGGCGCAATAGCGGACCCGCCAAGGCGGAAAAAGGCCCGGACAGCACGAGTGGCTGTCCGGGCCTTTTCGCGTCCGTGGCAGACGGGCTACTTCAGGTACTGGCGATAGAAGCCGACAATGCGGTCGAAGGGAATCACCTCGAGATTGTCGTAGAGGTCCACGTGGCTTGCCCCGGGGATGATGAGCAGCTCCTTGTTCGTCCCCCGCAGCCGTTTGAAGGCATCCTCGCTGAAGTAGCGCGAATGGGCCTTCTCGCCGTGGATCATCAGCACGGCGCTGCGGATCTCGTCGCTGTAGGCGAGCAGCGGCATGTTGAGAAACGACAACGCCGAGGTGCGGTTCCAGCCGTTGTTCGAATTGAGCGACCGCTTGTGGTAGCCGCGCGGCGTCTTGTAGTAGGCGTGGTAGTCCCTGACGAACTGCGGCGCGTCGTCGGGCAGCGGGTCGACCACGCCGCCGGCCGTCGCAAAGGTGCCGCTTCGGGCGTCACGCGTGCGCTGCTCGTTGAGCTCGCAGCGGAGCGCCTGGCGACCGTCGGCATCCAGCGAGTCGAAATAGCCGTGGGCCGTCACCCGGCTCATGTCGTACATCGTCGAGGAGACCGTCGCCTTGATGCGCGTGTCGATGGCAGCGGCGTTGAGTGCCATGCCGCCCCAGCCGCAGATGCCCAGGATGCCGATCCGTTCGGGATCAACCTCGTCGCTCGTCGCCAGGTAATCGACCGCGGCGCAGAAATCCTCCGTGTTGATGTCGGGCGAGGCGACATAGCGGGGCTCGCCGCCGCTCTCCCCCGTAAACGAAGGGTCGAAGGCGATCGTCAGAAAGCCCCGCTCGGCGAGCGTCTGCGCATAGAGGCCCGACGCCTGCTCCTTCACGGCGCCGAAGGGTCCGCAGACGGCGATGGCCGCCAGACGGCCCGTCGCACCAGCGGGTTTGTAGAGGTCCGCCGCGAGCGTGATGCCGTAGCGGTTGCGGAAGGTCACCTTGCGGTGCTCGACACGGTTGCTTTGCGGGAAAACCTTGTCCCACTCGGCTGTCAGTTCCAGTTTTTCCATACCTTTCTCGTTTTGTGGATTCGTTTGTCCCTTTGCCTGCGTCACACCGACCGCCCCGTCCAGCAGCAGCCCCAGCGCAACGACAGCACAGATTTTCTTCATAACGTCACATTTCATGTTTTTCATCTTTTTTGCGGCAGTTTATTTTCATCGTGCCGGGGTCGTCGGTCCCGGCATGCAAATAGGCCATACGCATACGATCGGAAGCCGATCGGGCAAATCCCATTACAATTTGTAACCAGCATCGGTTAAAACAGCAATAAATTCATAGAAAAACGCGATTTTCCGAGCCTTTTTCTTCCTTCGGGAAAGGCCTCCTTTCGGCCTTCAGGCATCGGATCCTTCCATTTCCATTAAGAAACATTACATTGATATACAATATATTACATTAAAGTTAAACAAGCTCTAACGGCTCAAAAAAGGGGCATACAGGGCCCTTCCGAACAGCCCGAAAGAGGAGATAATAAAAATTATTACAAAAAATCGCCAAACGTGTTGCATTATGAAATATTATGTTTACATTTGTAAAAACAGTTCTTGCAAGAACCCCATTTTCCAGGCGGACAAACGAGACTATCCGCATACATGCCGGACCGCCCAATGCAATTGTTTGTTTCACTTGACTTACTGTTTTACTTAACTTTTTTTATTAATCCTTAACTTTTTCCCTATGAAACGATTCTACTATCTTTTACTCGCCGGCCTGGCCATGGTGATGGTAGGCTGTAGTGACGACGACTCGGACAAACCCGGCAAGGTGGCCGTAACCGGCATCAGCGTAACGCCCTCGACGCTCAACCTGACCGAAGGCCAGACGGAGACCCTGACGGTCGAGGTGCTGCCGGCCGATGCGACCGACAAGAGCTACACCTGGTCCATGAACAGCGACGGCATCGTTGTCGTTTCGGACAACAGCGTAACGGCCCTGGCAGCCGGAGAGGTGATCCTGACGGCCACCACGACCGACGGCAGCCACACGGCCACCTGCACGGTAACGGTTGCCGCAGCGCCGCAGGAGTATGACATCACGCTGGAGGCCAGCCAGGTCATGGCGACCTACTACGGCACGCAGTTCAGCAACAGCGGCGAAGAGAACTACTACGTGATCCTCTCCGACCTGGGCTTCGATGCCGACGGATACGCACTGGCCAACGGCCACTACTACATCATTGATCTCTTCTCCGATGCAGCCCCCAACGACCTGAACAACATCACGATCCCGGAGGGCACCTACACGATCGGAGGCTATGCCGAGACGACGGCCGGAACCTTCACGAGCGACTACTCGCGCTATCAGGACACCTCCGAGACAAGCGGCTACAGCGCCTACTTCACGGACGGTACGGTCACCGTCTCCTATTCGGGCAGCAACCTGGTGGTCGACGCAGTTCTCGTCGATGAGCTGGGCAGCACGCACCACGTGACCTACAACGGCCCGTGCGACGTACTGGACGACACCTCGCTGGGCGGCGACTACGAAGACATCACGTTCTCTGCCGACGACTGCTATGCGGACTACTACGGAACGCAGTTCAGCGTTGGAGGCGAGCAGAACTACTATGTCATTCTCTCCGACCTCGGATTCGATGCCGAAGGGTATGCCCAGATCGGCGGACACTACTACACCCTCGACTTCTTCTCCGACGTGGCACCCAGTGACATGAGCAACATCGTGATGCCCGAAGGGACCTACACGCTCGGCGCATCCGGAAGCACCGATGCCGGCACCTTCACGTCGGACTACTCGGACTACACGGACTACGTGGAGATGATGCAGTATCCGTTCGCAGCCGGAGAGGTTGTCGTAAGCCACGAAGGCAACAACACGGTATTCGAGTGCGTCATCGTGGATGTGGTAGGCCGCACGCACACCGTAACCTACAACGGACCGTGCTTCATCGGCGATGCCAGCCAGATGAGCGTTCCGTTCAGCACGGGCAAGCAGGCTGCCAAGCAGCTCAAGCACAATTCGCTGAAGAAGATGCAGGTGGCAAAGCGGTAATCCGGTTTCACCGGGGCTTTCCATAACTCAACAAAAGAAAGAACCTTCGATTTTCAGGCGGGGCGACTGCGGTCGCTCCGCTTTTTTGTCTCCGACGAGCGGGTGCGGCGGCAGACCGGCACAGCCCGGCGCGGAGACAGCACGATCCGGAAACGGAGACGGCACGGCGCGGAGACGGAGCCGGCACAGCCCGGCGCGGCAACAGCGGCGTCAGCGCGTCGGGTCGATGGGACGGATCACCCGCGCCGGATTGCCCGCAACGATCATCCCGTCGGGCACGTCGCGCGTTACGACCGACCCGGCCCCCACGATGGCGTGCTCGCCGACGGTCACGCCCGGAAGGATCAGCGCCCCGGCACCGATCCAGGCCCCCTTCCGCAGCAGGATGGGGCGCGTGTAGACGTTGTGGCGCTGCTCGGGGTTCTCGGGGTGGTTCTCCGTGAGCAGCTGCACGCCCGGGCCGAGGAAAACGTCGTCCTCGATGGTGATGCCGCCGCGGTCGAGGAACGTGCATCCGAAGTTGATGAAGACCCCCTTGCCCACGCGGGTGAACTTGCCGAAGGCCGTATGGAAAGGCGGGAACATGCGCACCGACGCATCGAGCGGCTGTCCCCAGATGCGTTCGAGCAGGGCCCGCACCCCGTCGGCCGTATGGTAGCCCGTATTGAGTTCGCCCACCAGGCTCATCGTCTCCTCGAAGAGACGGTACAGCGCCGGGTAATCGGGGTCCGTTTCGAGAATCAGCTCCCCGGCGCGCATGCGTTCCAGAATATCGTTCATGATCTCACGAATTGTTTTACGATGCAAAATTAGGGGCAAAGGGCCCTCCGGCAGGTAGACGGATTCCGGGAAAAACAACCCTTTTTACAGTTTCTGATCCGACCCGCACAGGACCCGGACAGGCCGCCCCGGCGAGGTCTTCGCCCCCCTCCGTCCGGCTCCCCTCCATCCGGTATCCGGCCCACGGTCCGGCATCCGCCCCTCCGCATCGGGTCACGCGCCCGGTTTCGCCCGGCAAAACGGGACCCGCCCCGCAGTTTTTCCCTCCGCACCGGGCAAATCCCCCGAAAAAGCGTTATCTTTGCAGCATGTCTATCATCCGCAACACAGAAAGCGACCTCGACTTCGAGAACAAGATCCGCCCCCAGGAGCTGGACAACTTCTCCGGGCAGGACAAGATCGTCGAGAACCTCCGCATCTTCATCAAGGCAGCGCTCATGCGCGGCGACTCGCTCGACCACGTGCTGCTGCACGGGCCTCCGGGACTGGGCAAGACGACGCTGGCGAACATCATCGCCAACGAGATGGGAGCGCAGCTGCGCGTGACGTCGGGGCCCGTGCTGGACAAGCCGGGCGACCTGGCCGGACTGCTCACGAACCTCAACCCGGGCGACGTGCTCTTCATCGACGAGATCCACCGCCTGAGCCCCATCGTCGAGGAGTATCTCTACTCGGCCATGGAGGACTACAAGATCGACATCGTCCTCGACAAGGGGCCTTCGGCCCGCTCCATACAGATCGAGCTGGCGCCCTTCACGCTCATCGGCGCCACGACCCGCAGCGGCCTGCTCACCTCGCCCCTGCGCGCACGGTTCGGCATCCAGTGCCACCTGGAATACTACGACGCCGGGGTGCTGGCGCAGATCGTCCGGCGCTCGGCCCGCATTCTGGACGTGCCGATCGACGACGAGGCGGCCCGCGAGGTAGCGCTCCGCTCGCGCGGCACGCCGCGCATCGCCAACGCCCTACTGCGGCGCGTCAGGGACTTTGCCATGGTCAAGGGGGGCGGACACATCGACCTACCGATCACCCGCACGGCCCTCACGGCGCTGAACATCGACTCGCGCGGTCTCGACCGCATGGACAACCGGATTCTCTCGACGATCATCGAGAAGTTCAAGGGCGGCCCCGTGGGGCTGAACACCGTAGCCACGGCCGTCGGCGAGGATGCCGGGACGATCGAGGAGGTCTACGAACCCTTCCTCATCAAGGAGGGATTCCTCAAGCGCACGCCCCGCGGCCGCGAAGCCACCGAGCTGGCCTACCGTCATCTGGGCTACACCCCGCCACGCGACGACGCCTCGCTCTTCTGAACCGCACCCGCACCGCGGTCATTCCCTGCGGCACGACACACCGACGCATCGTTTTGTTTTTTATCGTCCGGGCGCAATATTTGCAGGCGTCCGGACGTTCGTACAAATCACACGGAAAATAACGGATCGAAACCATGGAAAAGAACAGCAAACTTGACGAAGCCGCCCTGCGCTACCACAGCGAAGGGCGCCCGGGCAAGATAGGCGTTATGCCGACAAAACCCCACCACACGCAGCACGACCTCGCCCTGGCCTACTCGCCCGGCGTGGCCGCGCCGTCGCTCGCCATCGCCCGCACGCCGGACGACGTCTACCGCTACACGAACCGCGGCAACCTCGTGGCCGTCATCTCGAACGGCACGGCCGTTCTGGGACTGGGCAACATCGGGGCCCTCGCCTCGAAGCCCGTCATGGAGGGCAAGAGCATGCTCTTCAAGACCTTCGCGGGCATCGACGCCTTCGACATCGAGGTCGCCGAGACCGATCCCGAGGCATTCGTCCGCACGGTCAAGGCCATCGCCCCGACCTTCGGCGGCATCAATCTCGAGGACATCAAGGCACCCGAGTGCTTCGAGATCGAGGCGCGCCTGCGCGAGGAGCTCGATATCCCCGTCATGCACGACGACCAGCACGGCACGGCGATCATCACCTCGGCGGCCCTGCTCAACGCCGCGAAGATCGCCGGAAAGGAGCTGCACGACCTGCGCGTGGTCATCAACGGCGCCGGAGCCGCGGCGCTGGCCTGCGCCCGGCTCTTCCTCGTCGTGGGCATCCGCCGCGAGCAGATGATCCTGTGCGACAGCCGGGGTGTCGTCACGACCTACCGCGAGGACCTCAACCCGCAAAAGCGGGAGTTCGCCACCACGCGCCGCATCACGACTCTGGCCGAGGCGCTGCACGGCGCCGACGTCTTCCTCGGCGTCTCGAAGGCCGACGTACTGACGCCCGACATGCTGCGCACGATGGCCGGGAATCCGATCGTCATGGCGCTGGCCAACCCCAACCCCGAGATCTCCTACCAGCAGGCCATGATCTCGCGCCCCGACATCATCTTCGCCACGGGCCGCTCGGACTACCCCAACCAGGTCAACAACGTGCTGGGCTTCCCCTACATCTTCCGGGGAGCGCTCGACGTGCGGGCCTCGGAGATCAACGACACAATGAAACTCGCCGCAGCGCACGCCCTGGCGGACCTTGCCCGCGAGGAGGTTCCCAAACCCGTGCTGCGCGCCTACGGCATCGACTCGCTCGAATTCGGCCGCAGCTACCTCATTCCGAAACCGCTCGACCCGCGGCTGCTGCGGGTCGTGGCGCCCGCCGTCGCCCGGGCGGCCATGGAGTCGGGCGTGGCCCGGCAGCCGATCGACGACTGGGAGGCCTATGTCGCCCGGCTCGACGCCCTGACACGCCAGTAGTCCGGAAGCGCAACAAGCGAAAAGGCCCGCCGATTGTCGGCGGGCCCTTTCCGTTTGACGGCACCGCATCGGGTGCGGACGAGCAGGGACGGACGGATGCGCCCCGGACGCGAAAAAACCGGGACGGAAATGCCGGGTGAGGCAATGCCGGATGCGGACGGGCGGGGACGGACGGATGCGTGGATGCGGATCTATGCCTTCTTTTCGGCCGCTGCGGAGGTGCGCGGAACCGGTTTTCCGGCCCCTTCGCGAAGCCGCTCGCGGCAGAGTGCGGCGACGGCTTCGCAGGCCCCTTCGAGGGTCATGCGGCCCGTATCGACCACCAGATCGTAGCGGTGCGGATCGCCCCACCGTTCGCCGGTATAGTATTCGTAGTGGGTCCGCCGATTGCGGTTCACGCGGCGGATTTCGGCATCGGCCTCCGACTCCGCAATGCCGTACTCGGCAACACAGCGCCGCCGCGCATCGTCGGGATCCGTGCAGCAGAAGATGCGCACGAGGCGGGGATCGTCTCCCAGCACGAAATCGGCACAGCGGCCCACGATGATGCAGGAGCCCTTTGCGGCCAGCTGCTGCACGATGCGGCTCTCGGCCACGAAGAGCACGTCGTCGGGCGAAAGGTTGCGGTCCATGCGGGCGCCGTTGCTCTGGGCGAAGATGCACTTGAGCCAGAACGAGGGAATGGACTGCTCGTTGCGGCGGATGTACGCCTCGTCCATACCGCTCGCCTGCGCGGCCAGGTGGATGAACTCGCGGTCGTAGAGGGGAATGCCGAGCGTGCGGGAGAGCATCTCGCCGAGGCGGTGTCCGCCGCTGCCGAACTCGCGGGCGATGGTGACCACCAGGCGGCCGGCATCGTCGGGGTGCTCGTCCGCCTGCTGCCGGCCGAGTCCGATCCAGCGGTCGAGACGCCGGTAGAAGGGGCTGATGAAGTGGACGATCGGCCCTACGGCCAGCGCCGCGACCACGGTGCCCTCGCGCACGCCGCGGATGCACGACAGCGCCCAGAGCGAAAGCAGGCAGGCCAGCGTCACCAGCGTCAGGTCGAACCCGAGCTTCACGTAGCCGAATTCGCCGTGAAACCGCCGCGAAATGACCCGCACGAAGTACTCGCCGGCCGCCATGGCGATATTGACCTTGACCTCCAGCGCGATGCCGACGGCCAGCACGACGCATCCGACAAGCAGGCTGGCGATCTGCCCGGCGTAGTTTCCGGGATTGAGCCAACCGAGCGCGGCCATCGACCAGTCGATGAAGCAGCCGAAGCCGAGCGAGATGGGAATCTGGAGCAGGAAGATGCGCAGGTCCTCCTTCAGCTGGGCGCGCGTCATCAGGGGGAGCTCCAGCACGACGAACAGCAGGTTCACGACGATGGTCCACTCGCCCATGGTCATCGGGGTGAACATGCTCAACACGTAGGTGACGCTCGTGATGGGCGACGTACCGAGCAGGGCCTTCGTGATCAGGGCGATGCCGAACGCATTGATGAACAGCGAGACGACGAAGAGCAGGTAGCGTCTGACGAGGTAGTTTTTCATGCGACAAAGCAAAATGAATCGTGCAAAATTCGCCTTTTTCTTCCGTTTCCGCGCTGAAATGAACAACCGAAGTTGGTAAAATCCGAAACAAAACCTATCTTTGACCTCCTCAAGCACCGCCTCATGAAGAACGCACCGACCACCGGAAAACACGCCGCGCAGGCAGAAGCAAACATCCGCAACGACGTATTTTTCAGAAGTATAACACACGATACCCCGGATGACGAGATTCGATTCCCGGCCCGCTGGTTTCTTTTCGGACTGGTTTCAGACGGCACAGCCGCCGCATCGGACGCCGAGGGGAGCCGCACGCTCCGTCCGGGCGATCTGCTGATCCTCTCGCCGAGCCGGAGCGCCGCACTCCGCCACCGCAGCCGCGACTTCCGCCTCGAGGTCGTGGGCATCCACGCCGACTACTTCGACACGCTGCCCGACGGCCAGCCGATGTACGCCCGGCTGACCCGCCTGCCCGACGGATTCCGCCCGCCGATCCTCCACCCCGACCCCGACGGCTTCGCCGCGCTGCGCAGCACCGCCGCACTCTTCGCCGGAGGGCTTGTTCCGTGGGTCACCTACCGCCGGGGCATCGTCCGCCACCTGTGCAGTCTGTTTCTGCTGCAGGTGACCGAACTGCTGCACCGGACCGGCGGCCCGGGCCCGGCCTACGTCGGCCGGGCCGACGAAATCTTCCGGCTCTTCAAGCAGGCGGCCGTCGAGCACTACCGCACGCACCACGATGCGGCCTTCTACGCCGACCGGCTGAACATCTCGACGACCTACCTGTCGCGCATCGTCAAACGCGTGACGGGGCACACCGTCTACACGCACCTCGCGGAGCTGCTCTGCGCCGACGCACGGCGCTATCTGGAGTGTACGGACCTCGATATCCGGGAGATTGCCGACCGGTTGGGATTCTCCGACCAGTCGGCCTTCGGCAAATTCTTTCGCGCGCGGAACGGACTCTCCCCCACGCGCTACCGCTCGCAGGCGGGCCGCCGCTGATCCGCTGGCGACCACGGATGCACGGCACAAGCCTCCCGTCAACGGGTATTAACCGGCAGCGGGTGCCGGCCGAATAATAGAAGGCGCCGGCCGGCAGAAGAGACAACTTGAAAACGGGCACCGACCGGCAGAAGGGACCACCCCGCAACGGGCGCCCGCCGGCAGATGGCATGGACCGGCAGCAAAAGAGACATTCCGAAAGCGGGCGCCGACCGGCGGACAGTCAGTCGAAGAGGGCGGCAAAGGCCTCGGGGGTCATCGGACGCACGGTGCAGTCGCCGATGCCCACGGGCAGGACGACATGCAGCAGGCCGTCCTCGCTCTTCTTGTCCCTGACGACCTCCTTGAGCAGGAGCGGCATCGCCACGGGCGGCGTCAGATCGAAGCCCAGGCGGGCGAGCAGCTCCCGGATGCGCACCCGGTCGGCATCCGAAAGCACGCCCAGCCGCACGGCGGCATCGGCGATGAGGGCCGTACCGACGGCCACGGCCTCGCCGTGGTTCATCGCGGGCGAGCACTTCTCGATGGCGTGGGCCAGCGTGTGGCCGAGGTTGAGCTTGCGCCGTTCGCCCCGTTCGCGCTCGTCACGCCCGACGATGTCGGTCTTGACGCGGATCGCCGCCGTCACGACGTCCGCAAGCAGCTCCGCGTCGCTGCGCAGCTGTCCGAAGGTGCTCTGCGCAATGCAGGCGAAGAGGTCGGCATCAGCGATGACGGCCGCCTTGACCACCTCGGCCAGTCCGGCTCGGAACTCGCGGTCGGGAAGCGTTCGCAGCAGCGCCGGATCGCAGATGACGAGCTGCGGCTGCGTGAAGGTCCCGGCCATGTTCTTGTAGCCGTCGACATTCACGCCGTTCTTGCCCCCCACGGCGGCGTCGACCTGCCCGAGCAGGGTTGTCGGCACGAAGCCGAAGGCCACGCCGCGCATGTAGGTCGCCGCGGCGAAGCCCGCCACGTCGGTGACGATGCCTCCGCCGACGGCCAGGACGAAGGTCCGGCGGTCGACGCCCAGTTCGATGAAGCGGCGGTAGACCGTCTCGACGGTGCGGAGCGTCTTGTTCCGTTCGCCCGTGCCGATGAGCACGCACTCGTAGGGAGCCAGCAGCTCCCCGCAGCAGCGGGCGACCGTCGTATCGGAGAGTGCGACGATGCGTCCTGCGGGCAGCACGCCGCCGAGCAGCTCCTCCGCCGGGCCGATGTAAATGTTGCTCCGGCCACCGACATTGAACGCAGGTTTCATGCAGGGATGTTTTTCATTCGGGAAGAGACAAAAATAGTATTTTTCCGGAGAATTTGTTACCTTTGCAGCACAAAATTCGATTCTGTTCTATGCAAAAACTGCGCAATATCGCCATTATTGCCCATGTGGACCACGGTAAGACCACACTCGTAGACAAGATGATTCTGGCAGGCCACGTCCTGCGCGACAACAAGCCCGCCGGCGAACTCATTCTCGACAACAACGACCTCGAACGCGAACGGGGCATCACGATCCTCTCGAAGAACGTCTCGGTCATCTACAAGGATTACAAGATCAACATCATCGACACCCCGGGCCACGCCGACTTCGGCGGCGAGGTAGAGCGCGTGCTGAACATGTGCGACGGCGTGCTGCTGCTCGTCGACGCCTTCGAGGGCACAATGCCCCAGACGCGCTTCGTGCTGCAGAAGGCCCTGGCGCTCGGGAAGAAGCCCATCGTCGTCATCAACAAGGTCGACAAGCCCAACTGCCGTCCCGAAGTGGTCAACGAGCAGGTCTTCGACCTGATGTTCTCGCTCAACGCCACCGAGGACCAGCTCGACTACAAGACCATCTACGGCTCGGCCAAGCAGGGATGGATGTCCCACAAGTGGAACGAGCGCACCGACTCGATCGTCCCGCTGCTCGACACGATCATCGACGAGATTCCCGAGCCGGCCCAGGTCGAGGGCACGCCGCAGATGCTCATCACGTCGCTCGAATACTCCTCCTACACGGGCCGTATCGCCGTGGGCAAACTCACGCGCGGCACGCTGCGCGCCGGACAGAACGTCACGCTGGCCAAGCGCGACGGCGTGACGATGCAGAAGACCAAGATCAGGGACCTGATGGTCTTCGAGGGGCTCGGCAAGAAGAAGGTCGACGAGGTGCCCTGCGGCGAGATCTGCGCCATCATGGGCATCGAGGGATTCGAGATCGGCGACACGATCTGCGACTACGACAACCCCGAGCCGCTGCCGCCGATCGCCATCGACGAGCCGACGATGTCGATGCTCTTCACGATCAACAACTCGCCCTTCTTCGGCAAGGACGGCAAGTACGTCACCTCGCGCCACATCAAGGAGCGCCTGGACCGCGAGCTGGAGAAGAACCTCGCGCTGCGCGTGACGCCGGGCCCCTCGGCCGACTCGTTCAACGTCTTCGGCCGCGGTGTGCTGCACCTCTCGGTGCTCATCGAGACCATGCGCCGCGAAGGCTACGAACTGCAGGTCGGACAGCCCCGCGTCATCGTCAAGGAGATCGACGGCAAGAAGTGCGAACCGATCGAGGAGATGACCGTCGACTGCCCCGAGGAGTACTCCGGCACGGTCATCGAGATGACGACGCGCCGCAAGGGCACGCTTACGAACATGGAGTCGAACGGCGACCGCGTGCGGCTGGAGTTCACGATCCCCTCGCGCGGCATCATCGGACTACGCTCGAACATGCTCACGGCCACGGCCGGCGAGGCGATCATGACGCACCGTCTGAAGGATTTCGAGCCGTGGGTCGGCGAGATCGAGATGCGCACCAACGGTTCGATCATCTCCGGCGAGACCGGCACGGCCTACGCCTACTCGATCGACAAGCTGCAGGACCGCGGACGCTTCTTCATCAGCCCGATGGACCAGGTCTACGAGGGTCAGGTCATCGGCGAGCACACGCGCCAGAACGACATCACGGTGAACGTCACCAAGGCCAAGCAGTTGACCAACATGCGTGCCTCGGGCTCGGACGACAAGGCCGTCATCACGCCGCCGAAGGTCTTCACGCTCGAGGAGGCGCTCGAATACATCAAGGAGGACGAGTATGTCGAGGTGACGCCCCACGCCATGCGGCTGCGGAAGATCCTGCTCCACGAGGTCGACCGCAAGCGCGCCGCGAAATAGCCGCCGCGACGCTACACCGGCAAAAAAACCGGACCGACTGGCCAGTCGGTCCGGTTTTTTATCCATAGATTTCCAAGACGGTTTGCCCCGCCGCCGTCAGCTGCGCAGCGTGGCGAACGAGAGGATGTGCCACGTGATGCCCGCGGCGAGGAGCACCATGCCGACCTGCGCCCACCACCAGGCGCCGAGCAGCGCGAAGGCGCAGTAGAGCATCGTGGCCCACAGCAGCGTGACGGAGACGACCTTGGCCCGCAGTGGGATGGCCCGCTTTTCGCGGAAGTTGCGGATGTAGGGGCCCAACCGCGGATGGGCGAGCAGCCACGCGTAGAGGCGCGGCGAGGAGCGCACCCAGAGTGCCGCGGCAAGCAGCAGAAAGGGGGTCGTGGGCAGCAGCGGCACGAAGATGCCGACAATGCCCAGCACGAAGGCCACGCAGCCCAGGGTGGCAAAAAGGGGTTTCACGGCACAAAAGTAGTACAAATTCCGGGCCCGGACACAATACCGTCGCGATTTTTGCGTATATTTGTTGTAGTCTTGGATAACTTATTTGACTGTCAACTTTTTATAAGAAACTCGCACGAGAACGGGCAACGGATAAGAAAATGCGGAACTGTTTGGAAGTGCCATATTTCTCATGCTTTCAAATAACGCTTTATCTTGCAGCAAAGATAGCATTTAATTTTGAATAGGCTCGTGATTCCAAAAGTAAAATGGTAAGTTATAATGGCTCTGCTCTTCATTCTGAGTCTTTAAAGTAAAGAGTACTGCAGACCCCGACAAAACGAGAGGGTAGCAAAGAGTGATTTCCAATGCAAATAAAAAGTCATTGATAATCAAAGGGATTATACCATAAAAGGATTTTCAGTGCAAATAAAAGCACTATGCGTAAAACGGTATATATGCAGAATATCTCCGCGATCCTGAGTTTTCATCTGCTAATTTAATCAGACCTGCAGCAATCGTATCATTAATAATCCTTGATGCTACAGCTGCATTATTTCTTCCGATGGACAGTCGTTCTCTGAGTGATTGGTTTGTCATTTTTACTCCATTCTCGAAAAGGAGACAGGCATGTTGGTAGCAAACCTGAATTTTTTCTGTTTTGGACATATCAAGATAGTTGCGTTCCTCATATATAGTAACGCGAGTGAAATATTCGCCTTTTTCAATCTTGATTGCAGGCAGTCTCATTTCTTCTACACCAGCGACAGCTCTGTCCATACCGCTGCCTCGTTTTTCACACAGGTTGAACAGGAACATTGACTGGGCTACCTTCTCATTACGGGATTTAGGTGGCATATCAATGAAGCGATTGGTGTCTATGAGTGGTACTCCAGGATTGGTAATTACCAGTCTGTTTCCGAAAATCTCCACGGACAGTATCATTCCCTGCATGTCGAAGTCTTGGTGAATCAAGGCATTGGCTAACAATTCACGGATGGAGACTTCTGGATAAGGATATTTGTTTTCCCGGAACGGAGTACGGATCAGTTCAGTTTTTTCCAATAGACTCATGATATGGGCTACAATCTTATCCAGTGATATGGCATATCCTTCATGGAAAAATGTTTCGGATGAAAGATGAAGATTGTTATTGCCTTTGTATTGCCGAACAACTACATTTTTGAAGGCAAGGGACGGGAAATCTTTGAGGTCTCTTGCCAGAAGTACAGCTCCAAGGTTGGTAACGGCCCACGCTCCGTCTTCTTTTCGGCAGAATCCATATGCTTCCATTCCCTCAATGATATTGTCAATGCCGGAGGGAACAGACTTGTGAATCAGCTTGTAGAATAGGGCAAAGTCCAGTAATGTAATAACTTTTTCAGCGGTAAGTCCTAGCAGGGCGATTCTATCCTCGAATGTTTGTCCCTCCGCAATGGCAAGCATTGCATGGACTTGTGATTTTGACATCTTGTGTGTCTGACCGGCAGACCGATAGTAGCTGTCATATATCGTCATGCCTCGAAGATAGACAGGTTTGTCTTTTTGCTCTGGAACATGGACAAGCAAGATGCCGGAGCCGTCCATTTCTACCGATGTATGCTCTATGCGGATGGGGATATTAAGATTGTTCCGGGCAATGTTTCCTATCTTCTTGACAATCTCCTCGGCCTGCTCACGGGATGGTGTGAAAAGAGAAGCATCATTGTTTATGCCGAATGCGAATGAGCCGCCTCCTGTCTGGTTGGCAAATGCAGAGATGTGCTGGGCAAGGCGTTCGGACTTTTCTGACAGTCCGCTTTTCCAGTCAAGTTCGTTAAGTTCTGTCTTGACAGGATACAGGCTCCAGTGGAGATATTTGACGGCTTCTTCTTTCCAATCCATGGCGGTTTTACAATATGTTTCTGCAAAAATAATGATTTGATTTAATATAATATTTCTGTTGTGTCACAGTTTAGATATTTGAAAATGAATGATTATTTTAATTTAGTATTGATTATCAGGATTTTTTATTCGTCTTGCTATTCGTATAAGCGCGGCGAAAGCACTTCTTTTATCAGCTGGCAATTGCTCTGAATCGAAAAGTCGCTTGTTATTATTATACCATAGTGCTTCTTCAGATGAAGAATCTGGAATGGAATCGTTGTCTGTAATGTATCTGACATAGTTTTCAAAATGGGCCATCCATTGTTCAGGACTTTCTCCAAGCTGAATAACTGAGGGTTTCGTCCCTTTAAATTGAGCATATTGTGTTTCTATGCGATTAATTTCAGTCTTCTGACTGGGTAGCAGTATTCCTTTGCGCAAATTTGTTTTGCATACATTAAGAAAACGATATAGCCTCAGTTCGTCTTCATCAGTCGCTGAAGAGAGCGGAAAATGATGATTATTTTGTATGAAATCTTCAAGTAACGCTATGCTCTCTTCGAATGTTCTTCGTCCATGTCGTTTATCTTGAGTAATATATGAACTATCAAATGAATGATCTGAATAACCGATGTAAACAACATCATTAAGATTATTATATGACCACGGAGAAACGTTCCGCAATTTTCTCATTCAGGGCATTCGTGTCAGAGTCTATCTTGTCGTCCGTCACTTTGGCGTAGATTTGCGTAGTTTCTATCCGGCTGTGGCCAAGCATCCGGCTGACCGTCTCAAGCGGAACCCCATGCGACAGGGTGATTTCCGTGGCGTAGGTATGACGTGCCAGGTGGAAGACGAGCCTGCGGCTTATTCCGCAGATACTCGCTATGCGTTTCAGATAAAAATTCATCGTACTGTTGGCGTACATCGGCAACAGCCGGCCGTCCGGTGCGGTGTCCCGGTACTTTTCAATAATCCGCAATGGAAGATCCAGAAGTGGAATTTCGAACTCTACTCCTGTCTTTTCCCGTACGGCCTTTATCCACCACGTCCCGTCGTCGGCCAGGTAAAGGTTGTTTCTTGTCAACAACCGCATGTCTCCGTATGGGATACCGGTATAGCAGGAGAACAGGAACATGTTCCTCACATGGTATAGGGACGGGCTATGGAGCGGCGTGGTCATGATCCTGTGCAGTTCCTCGTCCGTGAGGTACTTCTGCTCCGGTTTCGGATGTTCGGACTCATGACCGAAAAACGGGTAGGTGGTGATGATGCCGTCAGCGATGGCCTCCTTGACCACGGTCTTCAGACGTATCGTGAGATTTATGACAGTTCCCGGAGCCAGGCGACATTCGGTACGCAGGTGCAGGTCATATTTCTCGATAAAGGAAAGGTCCAACGCTGTAAAAGAGATGTCCGATACTTTGTATTGCGACCGGATGAAGTTCTCCAGGTGGCTGTATGCGTTCCTGTAGCCCGCGAGACTTTTGGCCGTGCGGTTTATTCCTACCCGCTTTTCGAAATTGCCGATGAACTTCATAAAATAGCCCAACAGTGTTTCCTGTCCGGAAGCCATGCCGAGCAGCCGCTGCTTCACTTCCTCGGCGCTGATACCATCACTTACGGCAGACAGCTCGGCATAGATGCCAAGCGCTCTTGCCCGTATCTCATCCAGGCGGCTGTTGATTTCCTTTGCCGCCACGCTCTTGCCGGTAGCCCGTCCTGCCGCCCACATCTTCTGCGGCACTCTCAGTTTCATGCTGAAAGCCGATTCCGAGTATTTCCCGATGTTCAGCCTTGCCATCACGGGACAATACCCGTCAGAATCGGCCTCGCTCTTTTTAAGGTAGAACGACACCTTTACATTAGTCTGATTCATAGTCTTTTCCTTTCTTTGCAAAATTACCGGATAGAGGTCAAATGAAAGGCATGACGAATATGGCAGAATATGGAAACAAGTTCCATGCACTGAAGAACCGTCCTGTATTTTTCCTGCTTTGAGGAAAAATGAGTATCTTCGCTGACGTAAAATATGCAGGGACAACGCTCTTTACGGCAATATCACAGAGGAATTAGGAACCTGTTTTCGCACGGTTTTCCCATCCTGAAAAGGCAACGGATAGGTAGCAATTCATTTTCCTAACCCTTCAAAAAACGGATATTATGCCCTGAGGAAGGACATGGAATAGAAACGCACATTACCGTTAATTTCCAACTGTTTGCATTATTCCTCCTATTTCTATCCGTATTCGGGCGAGTTTGCGTATCTTTGTCAGAGGAGGGCGGAATCCGCAGCCGACCGCAGACCCCGCCCGACACAACGGAGACAAAATACACTATAAAACGCATACGATGAAAAAGATCGGAATCGCCTGCGACCACGCGGGCTACGAAATGAAGGAGTTTCTGGTGGGTTACCTCGGCGCCATGGGCTATGAGGTGCTCGACTTCGGCACGCACTCGCCCGAGAGCGTCGACTACCCCGACTACGCACACCCGCTGGCCGAGGCCGTCGAGCAGGGCGAGGTGGAGTTCGGCATCGGGCTCTGCGGCTCGGGCGAGGGCATGGCCATGACGCTCAACAAGCACCAGGGCATCCGCGCCGGGCTGTGCTGGGACCCCGAGGTGGCCTCGCTCATCCGCCGCCACAACAACGCCAACGTCATCGTCTTCCCGGCCCGCTTCATCACCAACGACGAAGCGGTCGGGATGCTCGAAGCCTTCTTCAGCGCCTCGTTCGAGGGGGGCCGCCACGAGGCCCGCATAGCCAAGATTCCCGTACCGGCCAAATAGCTCCGACCGGAGGGGGGGGGTATGCGAAACCGCCTCCGTCCCGCTTCGCAGAGGAGAACAGAGAAGGGAGAAGCAGAAAACAGAGAAAAGGAGGCAGCGCAACGCCAAGCAGGCAGAGCAGAGAAAAGGGGGCTGAACCAGGCCCCGCAGGCAGCGCAGAACCCCGCAGACAGAAAAGGCGGCAACCCGGTTTCGGGTGCTGCCCTTTTCATTCCGGACCGTCCGGAGCCGCCCCGCCTGCACGAAAGGGGTTACCGGATCGTCTCCTGGTGGAGGGACTCCCCGTCGCGGAGCACAAAGGCCGGGTCGGGATTTTCAAAGAGTCCGAAGACGGCCGAGCCGCTGCCCGACATCGAGGCATAGAGCGCCCCGGCACGCAGCAGCCGGTCGCGCACGTCGCGGATCGCGGGGTGCGTTGCAAAGACCGACTCCTCGAAGTCGTTGGTCACGACGCCCTGCCACTGCCGCACGGGAAGCCGCAGCCGCTCGGCAAGCGGCACGTCGGGCACCCGGGGCCGCACGCCGGCATAGGCTTCGCGCGTCGAGACCCCCTCGGCGGGCTTCACCACCACGAGCGTCAGTCCCCGCAGGTCGACCGCACAGGGCGTCATCACCTCGCCGCGCCCCGTGCAGAGCTGCGGCGTGTTGCGCACGAAGAAGGCCGTGTCGCTGCCCAGCGCCGCGGCACAGTCGATGAGCTCCCGCTCCGAAAGCCGCAGGTCGAAGAGCCGGTCGAGGGCCACGATCACCGCCGTACCGTCGGCCGAGCCGCCCCCGAGCCCCGCACCGAACGGAACGCGCTTGTCGAGGCGGATGCGGACACCGTCCACGCCGCAGCGGTCGCGCAGCAGCGCAAAGGCCTTCAGGCAGATGTTCTGCTCCGCAGGACAGTCGACCGCAAGGCCCTGCTGCACGAACTCCGCGCCGGCGGCACCCGTGCGCGTCACTTCCACCTCGTCAAAGAGCTCCCGGACGGGGAACATCACCGTCTCGAGGTCGTGGTATCCGTCCGCACGGCGGCGCAGGATGTCCAGCCCGAGATTTATTTTGCAGTTTGCTTTCAGGATCATGCCGTAAAGATAAGAATTTTCTAATTTTGCCGTATGAAATTCCGCACCGAAATCGACATCGCGCCCCTGCACACCCGCATCGGCTACGAACACCGCACGCTCGCTCTCGGATCGTGCTTCGCCGAACAGATCGGCGCCCGTCTCGCCCGTGCGAAGTTCCGCGTCACGGTCAACCCCACAGGCATCCTCTTCAACCCGCTCTCGATCGTCGAGGCGCTGCGCAGCTACCCGACGCCGGTCCACCGCGAGGAGCTGCACTGCGACGGCGGGCGGTGGTTCCACTTCGGCTTCCACGGCGACTTCGCCGCCCCGACGGCCGACGAGGCGCTCCAACGGATGAACGCCGCCCGACGAGCGGGTGCCGAAGCGCTCGACGCGGCCGACCGCGTGGTGCTGACGCTCGGCACGGCATGGATCTACGAGCGCGGCGGAGAGGTGGTTGCCAACTGCCACCGCCAACCTGCCGCGGAGTTCACGCGGCGGCGCCTGACGGTCGAAGAGGTCACCGAAGCCCTTGCCGCGGCGATCGAGGGGCCGCTCGCCGGGCGGGAGATCATCCTCACGGTCAGCCCCGTGCGGCACCTCGGCGACGGTCTGGCGGGCAATGCCGCAAGCAAGGCGACGCTGCGGCTCTCCGCCGAGCAGCTCACGGAGCGCTATGCCTGTGTGAGCTACTTCCCGGCCTACGAGATTCTGACGGACGACCTGCGCGACTATCGCTTCTACGCCGACGACCTAGTGCACCCCTCACCGCAGGCCGTCGCCTACATCTGGGAGAAGTTCTCCGCCGCGGCACTCACCCCCGAGGCACAGGCCCTGCTGCCCGAGGTCGAGGCGATCACCGCCGCGGCCGCACACCGCCCCCGCGATCCGCACTCGGCGGCGCACCGCGACTTCTGCCGCCGCATGCTGGAGCGCATCGCCGCCCTGCCCGGGATGGATTTTCATGCCGAGGCGGAATATTTCAGACAATGTATCGAAATTAATTCGTAAATTTGCCGTCCGTTTATACGCACCATGAAGAAGAGAATCATCCTGCTCCTGCTGGCTGCCGCGGCGCTCACGACGGCTGCGGCCCGGCCGCGGCTGATCGTGCAGATCGTCGTCGGCTCGATGCGGGCCGGCGACCTGGAGCGCTACGCCGCGAATTTCGGCGACGGCGGGCTGAAGCGCCTGGCCGAGGGCGGCACATGCTACACCAACGCCCGCTACGACTGCATGCAGACCACGACGCCCGTCTCGCTCGCAACGCTCGCAACGGGCGCCATGCCCTCGATGCACGGCGTCATCGGCCCGACATGGCGGGACTACACCTCGAACGAGACGGTCTTCCTGACCGAAGGCAAGCGCGGCCCCGGCGCCTACCACCTCATCGCCCCGACGCTGGCCGAAACGCTGCGCGCGCAATGCCCCGAAAGCCGCACGGTGACCGTCGCCGCCGAGACCGAATCGGCCATCCTCCTGGCCGGGAAGGGCGGCAACGTCTTCTGGCTCGAGACCGGGCGCTGCAACTGGGCCACGTCGCCCTACTATGCGGAGGAGCTGCCCGACTGGATCGGGCGCAGCAACCGCGAGCACTACAACCTCTCCTTCCTTGCGGAGGAGTGGCGCACGCTGCTCGACCGCGCCCGCTACCGCAACACGCGCCACTGGGACATCACCCTCGCGGCCCGCAACCGCCGCGAGAAGGACGAGGCGGGCAAGGGGCGCCTGCACCCGGCCGACGACCTGGAGCGGCTGCGCTGCACGCCCGCGGGCAACAGCGCCCTGCTCGCCTTCGCCAAGCAGGCCATCGCACAGTACCGCCTCGGGACGGACGAGGTGCCCGACCTGCTGACCGTCTGCCTCGACCCCGCGCGCCGCATCATGGAGACCTACGGCCCCGAGTCGGTCGAGGTCGAGGACATGTACTACCGGCTGGATCGCGATCTGGCCGACTTCCTGACCTACCTCTTCGCGCAGGTGCGCGACGGCGACGCCGTCGTGGTCCTCACCTCGGACCACGGCTCCAGCCCCTCGTTCGATGCGGGCCCCGCGCCCGCCGAGCGCTTCAACGCCCGGCAGTTCGAGGTGATCGTCAACGGCTTCCTGAACGTCCGCTACGGCATGGGCAACTGGGTGCTCGGCTACGAGGAGCGCTCACTGTGGCTCAACCACAACCTCATCTACGAACGGGGACTCGACCTCTCGGAGGTGCAGAACGAGGTGGCGACCTTCGCCATGCAGTTCGACGGCGTGTCGCATGCGCTCTCCTCGACGGCCATGCGCACGAGCTACTTCGGCAGCGGCTACGCCCGTCTGATGCAGAACGGCTTTTACCCGCGCCGCTCGGGCGACGTGGTGCTCAACCTCATGCCGGGGTGGATCGAGGAGCGCGACGGCGTGGTCTCGGCCTCCGGGTCGATGTACGGCTACGACACGCACGTGCCGCTGATCTTCTACGGCAAGGGCATCGCGGCGCAGCGCGTGCGGCGGCAGGTCGGCATGACGGCCGTCGCCCCGACGCTCGCCCGCCTGGCGGGCATCGACGCCCCGACGGCCTCCGACGGGGAGGTGCTCCCCGAGGCGGCGGAATAAACGGATCACGGATCAACGAACGAAACGATATGGAAAAGGACAAGGTACAGGAGGAGATCATCGATGAGTTCTCTATCTTCGACGACTGGCTCGACAAGTACGACTACCTGATCTCGCTGAGCGACCAGCTGCCGGCCATCGCGCCGGAGCACCGCACCGAGCAGTACGTCATCCAGGGCTGCCAGTCGCGCGTGTGGGTCGACGCCCGCCTCGAAGGGGGCCGCGTCTACTACTCGGCCGACAGCGACGCCATCATCACCAAGGGCATCATCTCGCTGCTGATCCGCGTGCTGAACGGACGCACGCCGCAGGAGATCCTCTCCACGGAACTTTACTTCATCGACGCCATCGGCCTGGCGGCCAACCTCTCGCCCACGCGGGCCAACGGACTGGTCGCCATGATCAAGCAGATGCGTCTCTACGCGCTGGCCTTCGAGACCAAAGAAAAGGAACAGAAACACGAATGAACGGCAACATGACACCCGAAGAGATACTGCAGGTCGAAAAGGACATCGTAGCGACCCTGAAAAACATCTACGATCCCGAGATCCCGGTCAACGTCTACGACCTGGGACTCATCTACGAAATAGACTACACGCCCGACGGCACGGCCAACATCCGCATGACGCTCACCGCGCCCAACTGCCCGATGGCCGACATGCTCGTCGAGGACGTCAACCAGCAGGTGGCCAAGGTCAAGGGGGTGAAGGCCGTGAACGTCATCCTCACGTTCGATCCCGTCTGGGACAAGAGCATGATGTCCGAGGAGGCGCTGCTGGAGCTCAACATGCTCTGACGATGGAGAGAGACTCCGCACGCAAGCTGCTCGACCGCCTCAGGGTGGGTGCCGCCACGTGCTCGTGCGGCGGATACCTCGCGGCACAGAACCCGCTGCAGCGCAGCGAGATCTGCACGTCGCTGCTCTTCGACCGCCTCGGCCGTAAGATGCGCACCGTCGAGGCGTTGCGCCGCGAGGCCGACGAAAACTGGAACCAGACCTTCTACCTGCTCTACTTCCGCACGCTGGGCGACCGGCAGAACCAGCAGGCCTTTCTCGAACTGGCGCGCCGCGTGCCCTACAAGACGGTGCTGCGCGAGCGGCTGGTGCCGCACGCCGTCGAGGCGCTGCTGCTGGGCACCTCGGGACTGCTCGACCTCTACCCGCACGACACCTACACGCTAGATCTGAAGCGCACGTTCGTCTACCTGGCTGCCAAATACGAAATCACGGCGATGGAGGCCGGAGCGTGGCAGCTGGCGAACATCCGCCCGGCGAACCACCCCGTGCTGCGCATCGCGCAGGCCGCGGAGTTCTTCTCGCAGGACGAATTCATCATGGAGCGCGCCATGGCCTGCCGCTCGGAGGAGGATATCCGGCAGCTCTTCTGCGTCGAGGCCTCGCCCTACTGGCGCACGCACCACACGCCGGGCGCCGAGCGCGACGAATCTCCCAAACGCATCGGCCGCTTCAAGGCCAACATCATCGGCATCAACCTCGTCTGCGTGCTGCAGTTCGCCTACGGCAGCAGCACGGGCCGCGAGGCGCTGCGCGACAGCGCCCTCTCGCTGCTCGAACGGCTGCCCGCCGAGGAGAACCGCTACATGCGCCTGTGGGCCGCGGCGGGCGCCGCACCCCGCAACGCCTTCGAGTCGCAGGCCCTGCTGCAGCTCGCCACGGAGTTCTGCGCGGCGGAACGCTGCGCGGAGTGTCCCGTCGGGCGGCGCATTTTGCAAAAAATCGCCGACGGAAGGTCATAAGCGGCCCCTCTTCTTGCGTTTTTACCGGAAAATCATTACTTTTGTAGGATTTACCGCCCAAACACGCAAATAACAAAACGACAATATGGACGTATTAGCAGGATTAATCAAGTTTTTCTTCGGCTCGAAAGCCGACAAGGACCGCAAGGAGATTGAGCCTTATCTCCAGAAGATCAAGGCCATATACCCCACTATCGAGGCCCTCTCGAACGACGAGCTGCGCGCCCGGAGCGAAGCCCTGAAGCGACAGATCGCCGACTTCATCGCACCGGACGAGGCCCGCATCGTCGAACTGAAGGCCACGCTGGAGAAGCCCGAGACGTCGCTCGACGAGAAGGAGAAGGTCTCGAAGGAGATCGACGAGACGACGAAGCGCATCGACGAGAAGATCGAGCAGAAGCTCGACGAACTGCTGCCCGAGGCCTTCGCCATCATGAAGGATACGGCGCGCCGCTTCGCACAGAACGACACAGTCGTCGTCACGGCCAACGACTTCGACCGCAACCTTGCGGCCACGAAGGACTTTGTCACCATCGAGGGCGACAAGGCCGTCTACGCCACGCACTGGCTCGCGGGCGGCAACGACGTGAAGTGGGACATGATCCACTACGACGTGCAGCTTTTCGGCGGCGTCGTGCTCCACAAGGGCAAGATCGCCGAGATGGCCACGGGCGAGGGCAAGACGCTCGTCGCCACGCTGCCCGTATTCCTCAACGCCCTGGCCCGCAAGGGCGTGCACATGGTCACGGTGAACAACTACCTGGCCAAGCGTGACTCCGAGTGGATGGGCCCGATGTACGAGTTCCACGGACTGTCGGTCGCCTGCATCGACGACACGCAGCCCAACTCCGAGGCGCGCCGCCAGGCCTACCTGGCCGACATCACCTTCGGTACGAACAACGAGTACGGCTTCGACTACCTGCGCGACAACATGGCCTCGTCGCCCAAGGACCTCGTGCAGCGCAAGCACCACTTCGCCATCGTCGACGAGGTCGACTCGGTGCTCATCGACGACGCCCGCACGCCGCTCATCATCTCGGGCCCCGTGCCCAAGGGCGACGACCAGCTCTTCGAGCAGTACCGCCCGGCCATCGAGCACCTCTACAACCTGCAGAAGAACCTCGTCACGTCGCTGCTCGCCGAGGCGCGGCAGCTCATCTCCGAGGGCAAGACCGAGGAGGGCGGCGTGAAGCTCTACCGCACGCACAAGGGTCTGCCGAAGTACAAGCCGCTGATCAAATACCTCTCGGAGACGGGTGTCAAGGCCCTGATGCAGAAGACCGAGAACATCTACATGCAGGACAACAACCGCCGCATGCCCGAGATCACCGACGACCTCTACTTCGTCATCGACGAGAAGCTCAACTCGGTCGAGCTGACCGACAAGGGGCACGAGGTGCTCTCGAAATACTTCAACGAGGACGGCTTCTTCGTGCTGCCCGACATCGGCGCCGAGGTCGCCGAGCTCGAAAAGAGCGGCCTCTCGCCCGAGGAGCGGGCAAAGAAGCGCGACGAGGTGATCAACGACTACGCCATCAAGTCCGAGCGTGTGCACACGGTGCACCAGCTGCTGAAGGCCTATGCGATGTTCGAGAAGGACATCGAGTACGTCGTGATGGACAACAAGGTGAAGATCGTCGACGAGCAGACGGGCCGTATCCTCGAGGGACGCCGCTACTCGGACGGCCTGCACCAGGCCATCGAGGCCAAGGAGCACGTCAAGGTCGAGGCCGCGACGCAGACCTTCGCCACGATCACGCTGCAGAACTACTTCCGCATGTACCACAAGCTGGCCGGCATGACCGGTACGGCCGAGACGGAGGCATCGGAGTTCTGGAGCATCTACAAACTCGACGTCGTGGTGATCCCGACGAACCGTC
>ENA-OYWC01000083-OYWC01000083.1-human-gut-metagenome-genome-assembly--contig:-NODE-83-length-43466-cov-13.313169_pt1 | contig 43466 bp, 38 predicted proteins | sample MGYA00244165_ERZ653387 | MGnify/ENA primary metagenome ERZ653387 (study PRJEB26926, sample SAMN06164974) | human gut metagenome | biome: ENVO:00009003; feature: ENVO:2100002; material: ENVO:00002003...
CAGTCAGTGCTTCAGTCAGTCAGTGCTTCAGTCAGTCAGTGCTTCAGTCAGTCAGACTTCAGTCAGTACTTCAGTCAGTCAGTACTGAATTCAGTCAGTACTGACGTCAATCAGTCAGTCGGCCTTTTTGAAGAAGACGCTCTGCGGGCCTTCCTTTTTTGATCGGTTTTGTTCCCGATGTCGACTTCGGGAACGGGCGGTTCGCCTCTTCAGATTGGCCGGCGAACAAGCGGGAACGGGACGTGATATTCGACCCGTTTTTGAGTCCCCGGAACATTATATGTTTCGGGACTCGGCAAGCTGTGTTTTCCGTTACGCGAAATAGATTTCGTAACAGAAAACAGCTTGCCCGCAAGGGGGTGGAAAACTCCTCCGAAGTCGTCGTTTTTTACAGGGCACCCCATGTGCCGAGACCGGATTTTAACCGCCGAAGGGTGTCCGGCACCCTTCGTTCCAAAATGGGGACCTTGGAAGGCATAATTGCGTCCTACGGGCAAAAGAAAAGGAGCAGACTTTCAAAGGCTGCTCCGACAAATGGGGATATTCTGTTTCGATTCTCGGATGAAAATCACACCGATTTTCTGACTGTAATCGCGAAATATGACGAACATTCAATGGCTTGTTCCATCTCAAATCGAGGCCGTGACACGACCCTCTACTCATACACATAAGCAATGTAAGACAAAAGGAATTAGCCGCCACAATGGCCTTCTCACACGCTCAATTCCATAGAAATTCTGTCAATTATTACCATGATTTGCGGCGGTTCAGGACCATTCTTTTGTGCACAAAATGTGCTGGAAAACCTGCTTATGAGCATATCCAAATATGACCAAATAATTGCTGTCAGTGGAGGAAAAGAGGGTTGCACACCATTTATCGAGTTTATTTTTAGAGTAATTGCAGAGACATAGGCTACCCAGAAGGAAACTTTTCCTCTCGGGCATGTCTTCAACACTCAATCCATGAATATTCCAGCCCCTGCTACCTGCTATATTCTGTTCGTGGCAGTGGTTGGCGTCGGTGTGGCAGTGGTTGGCGTCGCGTACCCTTATACAACCAATGATTCCTCTCGGTAACTTTGCCTTGTGAAACATGACCGGACCGAATCCTTCCCCCTCCGCACAGACAGAAGGGCAAAACCAGATCATTGTCGTCTGCTGGATATCGGTCCACATTAAACACAGAGGGGCTTCGTCTCCTCCATGCAAAAATGGATACTATGGAAGACCTAATTTCTCGCAGCAAACAAGGAAAACCGGGCAGGCCTCCCAAAGCCGATCCGGCAAAGAAATGTGTCATGGTCCGATTTACGGACGAAGAATACGCCCGTTTTCTGACCATGTTCGAGAAATCCGGTGTGCATTCAATGGCTCGTTTCATCAAGGGACGGATCTTTGACAAAACATTTCGCGTCATTAAAATGGATCGAGGCGTGACTAAGATTGCAACCATTCTATCCTCCCACAATGCTCTATACCGTAAAATCGGAGTCAATTACAATCAGGTTGTAAAGATGCTGTACATCCATTTCTCGCAGAAAAAAGCTCTCGCAATGCTCTATAAACTGGAGAATGAAACACGCAATTTGATTGCTGTCAGTGAGAAGATTTTTGCCACAGTTCAAAAATTAAGACAAAATGATAGCTAACATAACTACCGGAAAGAGTGCGTATGGCATTCTGAATTACAATCAGTTGAAAGTCAACAAGGGAAAGGCTTCCGTATTGTCGACAAGACTGATATTTGAAGATCCTGACGGGAAATACAATGTCTCGAAGATGGCCGAAGAGTTTCACAACTCGATGCCAGAATGCATCAGGACTGAAAAGCCGATAGTTCATATCTCCCTGAATCCGGACCCCAAGGATGAGATTGACGACGAACTACTGATCACGATGGCCGAAGAATACCTGGACGGAATGGGTTGGGGAAACCAACCCCATATCATCTATAAACACACCGACATCGAGAGGGTCCACATCCATATTGTTACGACACAGGTCGATATAACCGGGCGCAAGATCAATGACAGCCATCGCAACAGACGAAGCGTTGCCGTGACCGAGGAGTTGGAGAAGAAATACCACCTTCATCCGGCGAAAAAACAAAAACAAGTTACTCTATGGCAACTCAAACCCGTAGATTACCACAGAGGCGACCTGAAGAATCAGATCGCCGCCGTGGTTAAACCGGCACTCGCCCTATATCGGTTTCAGACCATGGGTGAATTGAGAGCGCTACTCGCCCTGTACCGTATCGGTGTAGAAGAGCTGCAAGGATCACGTGCAGGAAGGCCATACCACGGTTTGATATATACCGTGCTGGATGAGAATGGGGAAAAAGCACCCGTAACGCCGCTGAAAGCATCCAGTCTGGGAGATGACGCCTCCTTGAAAAAGGTCGAGACCATTCTGGCAAGTTCTCCAGAGAAGATCAAGTCCGCAAATCTTCATAAAATGATATTACATCATGTGGAGGAGGCACTGATTGCGGCGCTATCCGAAGAGGAGTTGTGCAAACGTCTGAAAACCCATCACATTGATTTATTCCTGCGCCGAAATGATCAAAACCGAATCACCGGCGTCACATTCATCGATCACGAGAATCGCTGTGTGCTCAATGGTTACCGACTCGGGAAAAGGTACTCGACAAACGCCTTCAATGAAAGGTTCGGCAATACCAAGAAAAAAGAGACAGCGACTAAAAAAATATTGAAGAGAAAATTATAATCTCAACTCAATCTGAAAACGCAGTTGCCAGCGGTTGTAATTGTCGGGAATGATACGTGGATCACGTTCGGCATAGGTGTCGTACGAGAGATCGGCCTGCACCTCCAGCCTTCAGACCCCCAATCTTCCGCTGCGGGAGCTGCTCGACGAATTGGAGAATATTGCACCGATCCGCTGCTCAGTCAACCAGGGCGTCGTCACGATCGGCAGACGATAGCCGTCAGACCCCATCAAAAACAACGCACTGGTTTGCGTCCCAACTCCAGCCCGCAGAGAACGTCGAGCGAACTGGGGCTGCCGTCCGAGCGGAGGGCGTAGACGCTTTCCTCGGACAGCGAAGCGATGGTGTAGTTGCGGGTTTGGGCGGTCTGCCAACCGGTGCGGCGGGCGTTACGCACTGCAAAGATCATGATGCGCTGCTCGGCCAAGGCCTCTTCGACGGCGGGCGGATAACGGCGGTAAAGGGTTCGCCCCAAGGCCCAGATCACCGGATGGCGAGCTTTCAGTAGGAGTTCAAAGACAGATTTTTCAAGCGGCGATTGGAAGCCGCTGATTACGACGCGGTCGGTTGCGCAACACGCCTCGGCCCAGCGCAAGGCCTGCTCCTCGACGGCCGGCGAGACGACGCGCGAGGCGAAGAAGGCGACCTTCCGGCGGTCGAGCAGGGCGGGGTTTCCGGTGTAATCGTAATCGAAGGCCATAAAAAACGTGGGAGCCGTATGCACTTATCCCATACTCAGGCCTTCGCTGCCCCTACAAAGAATAAGGATACGGACAACCCACGCGAGCATATATGCACAGATTGCACCGTAATGGGCAACCAGATGTATATGCAACACATGGACGTCCTATTACACCCTCTTCTTTGTAGTTCAAAGTTGCGAAGTTTGAGTATGAAAGAAGATCGTAATTAAACGTCTGTCAATATGTAAGTCCCGCGGATCGGCACGGAACCATCTACAAAAATAGGAAATTAAATTGGAAAACCGCCAACGGTCGCCGATTTTTGCGGCAAAGCGTCTGTCGGGCGGTGTGTATCGTTGTAGTTTATTGCCGCAGGCGGGTCGACCAGCATTCCGACTGTCGGCAAATTTCGTATCTTTGTCTTGAATAGGACGCGCCGAACACCGTCCATAAACCGAAGCAGAGTATGAGTACCCTGGAACGAGCCATCGAGATTGCCACCGAGGCGCACCACGGCCAGCGCGACAAGGCCGGGAACGACTATATCGGCCACCCGCTACGGGTCATGGCCGCGGGCAAAACCCCCGAAGAGAAGATCGTCGGGGTGCTGCACGATGTGGTTGAGGACAGCGACTGGACCTTCAACTTGCTTGCTATTGAGCGGTTTTCTCCGACGATAATAGAGGCCCTGCGATGTTTAACACACGATCCTCGGGAGTCCTATGACCGCTATATTGCTCGTGTGAAAGGTAACCCGTTAGCAGCGGCGGTCAAATTGAACGATCTGACTGACAACATGGATATCCGCCGCCTGCCGTACCTCTCGGACAAGGACGTCAAGCGGCTGAAGCGTTATCTGCGGGCCTACAAGCAGCTGACCGGCGAGCCGACCTATTCGGTCTATGCCTGCCGCCAGGAGTATCCGAATGCCTATCTGCCCTGGACCGAGGAGGATGATCTTGAACTTACGCGCTTGTGGTGTGAGGGGATGACGGTAAAAGCGTTATCTGCACACTTCCAGCGCAAACCCGGTGCCATCCGTTCGCGCATCGAGAAGCTCGATCTGGAGCGGCTTTACGGGAAACCAGACAGCCATGACTGAACTGCGTAAAATACCAAACGTCGGGCCGCGGACCGAAGCGGATCTGCTGGCCATGGGCTACACGACCATCGAATCGCTGAAGGGCAAGACGGCCGAGGAACTTTATGCCGAGGAGTGTCGTCTGCGGGGGTGTCAAATTGACCGCTGTCAGCTGTATCTTTATCGCGCGGTCGTCTATTTCGTCAACACGGAGAATCCCGATCCGGCAAAGTGCAAGTGGTGGCTCTGGAAGGATCGGCCTGCGGCGGAAGCGGACCCCGAGCGCAAATAGACCGATTAGGCCGATATACGCCGCAGCCTCGGGCGCCGTCTGCGAAATGCGGCGAAACGATAAACTGATTCGCGATGATATTGAGCGTTAGCCGAAGAACCGATATTCCCGCCTTCTATTCGGACTGGTTTTACAACCGGATCCGGGAGGGGCAGGTGTGCGTCCGGAATCCGATGAACCGGCATCAGGTCAGCAAAATCCGGCTATCCCCGGATGTGATTGATTGCATCGTCTTTTGGAGCAAGAATCCGGCGCCGATGCTGCCGCGTCTGGGCGAACTTGCGGACTACATGTACTATTTCCAGTTTACGGTCACTCCATACGACAGGGAGCTGGAGAAGGGGCTCCCGCAGAAGGAGACCATTATCGACACGTTCAGACAGCTGTCCGACCGGATTGGTCCCAAGCGGGTCATTTGGAGGTATGACCCGATTCTGTTCTCGCAAAGCATGGATGTTCGCTATCATCTGCACGGTTTTGAGGCAATCGCCAAACGGTTGGCATCTTGTACCCAAACCTGTGTGATCAGTTTTGTGGATCTGTATCAGAAGACGCGACGCAATTTAAGGGCGACAACGGTCCGGGAACCTGGCGCGGATGAAATCACCCGATTGGCTGCGGGGCTGGCGGCCATTGCATCAAGCTATGGCATCCGAATCCAGACCTGTGCGGAGCGGATAGACCTGGAGCCGATGGGCATCCGGCATGGCCGATGCATCGACCGCATGTTGATTGAAGAACTGCTGGGGTGCAGGTTGGAGGTCGCCAAGGACAGGGACCAACGGCCGGAGTGTGGTTGTGTGCAGAGTGTGGATATCGGGGCTTATGATACATGCAGCCACGGCTGTCTGTATTGCTATGCCAACACCGATACGAAGACGGTGTGTCGGAACCGGATGTTGCATGACCCGTCGTCGCCGTTGTTGATTGGCCGTATGGAGGAGGGTGATGTCGTAAAGGAGCGGGCCATCCGCTCGTTTAAGGTGAGCGATGCGCTTTTTTAGGGGTAGATAATCCGGCCGCCCCGATGGGCTTGGGACCGGTCGGACCGATGCGTGCCGTTATCTCGGACGCCGTTTGCGAAGGACGAACTCGGTCGCCTCGCGATCCTTCTGTTCGGCGGTCCGCACGGGATTCTGCAGCAGCCACTGTTCCAACTCCTCGCGCAGGAAGTAGACATTCTTGCCGTGAGGCTTGTAGTGGGGGATGCGGGCGCTGTGGGTGAGTTTGTACATGTAGCTCGGTGAGATGCCTGTGAAGTCGCAGGCTTCGGAAAAGTTCAGGACATTCTTCTGTCCGCGCAGCAGTTGTTCGATGCGGTCGAGACGCTCCTCGACGGTTAGACTCATTTGCATAAAAACACAATTTAAAAGGTTTGACAAAGGCGTTGCGCAACGCACGGGTTTGTAATTACAGAGACAAAGAAACGAAGAAAAAAGGCTGACGACATTGTCTGCCAACGTTTCCGCTTGTTTTGACAATCTTTCCCATCCATTGCCCGCGTGCAGACGCCTTGTAAACACGAAAACGGAGCTCTCTATAGGGCTCCGTTTATGATTACTGAAATTATGAAAGAATTAAATGTGTCTTTACCAATACAATAAATGATATTCTAGATGCCTTCTATTCAAAACAGTATCAATATCATTTAGAATTTGGCAATAATTGGATTATTTGTTATTCTTTCAAAACGACCATCCATATACAAAATGAATGTGAAAACATTTCTGTCATTGCTAGAGCTATTCAGACTTAAAACTTTTGCAAATGCAGATATGAAGCTACGTGATGTGAACTGCCCAATTAAAGTTCCTTTATTTGTTTCTATTGAATATGAATGATTCCCATGATATTCAAAAATAAAAATATCAACATTTTCAAGTTCAAAGAATTTATTATCATCATATTGTATCAATAAACGGCAGAAATTCCTTCTTTGCACAACTTTATAGTTAGTATTTTTGAACAATACAAAGTACGAAGAATCCCTTGGTAATGACAAGAAATCTTTGCTGAATAAATACCATACTTTTTCTGTGTATTTATTCCCGTCTTTATCATATTTATCCTCTGCAAATAAGATAAAATAGGCATATCTCAAATTAGAAAGATTTAATTGGAGTACATTGTTTTCAATTGCTTTGCAATAATGACGTGATAGATGAACGATAACGCCCTTCGCTGTTGTTATTTCCTTTTTTTCAAAATCGAGATTGTTTATCATCCCGTATTCAGAGATGAATTCTAAATACGAATATTGTCGCAAAAATTCACTCATATACTACTTATGTCATTCTAATTTTCTTGTTTTTACATTTTTCTGGGCGGCCGCTTAACTTGTCATGGTTGAGGAACGCTTCGTATTCGTTCAGAATGCAGAATTGCGGCAGCTGAATCTTCTAACACGCCAGAGGTCATCAATGAAATGACCGTTATTATACGTGGCGGCAATGGTGTCCTCTCGTTCAGACCTGCTTATGTTTTTTGGGGGGATAAGATTTGCCGCTCTCAAACGCTCGCTTTATATAAAATTTATGTAAAAATAGTATAATCAGAGAAAACGATACTTTAAAATCTTATTAAGGGGCAAAATTTTATTCCCCGAATCCACACTGGAGGGGGGAAAGGGGATAAAAATGAGGAAAACATAAACTCAAAAGAGAAAATATGTTCTCAAAACCGCTTATTTGGGCTCTCTTTAAGTGATTTTTTATCAGAGAAAATATGTTTATGTGATAATTAGTTATACTATTTGCCCACACAAAACTTCGAGAAGATGTTTTGCAGGACCTCGTCGGGGGTGATTTGGCCGCGGCCCGTGATCGTGCCGATATGGCCGATCACCTGGCGGATCTCCTCGCTCAGAAGGTCTGTCGGAAGCCCCTCGCGCAGGCCGTCGAGCGCCCGCAGCAGGGCGTCGTGCGCCGCCGTCAGCGCCTCGGCGTGGCGGCTGTTCGAGACGACGGTGTCGCCGTGGTAGAGCGCCTGCGTGTCGACCGCAGCGCGCAGCGCGCAGCGCAGGGTGTCAAGCCCCTCGCCGGTTTTTGCCGAGAGACCCAATACCCCCTCCGGAAGTGTCCGGCCGGGGCAGCGGTCGAGTTTGTTCATGACGGTCAGCAGACGCTGATCCTGCCGCACCTCGAAATCGGGTGCCGGGATTGTGTCGCCCGCTTGCGAGGCGTCGAGCAGGCGGATGATGATCTGTGCCCGGGCGATGCTCGACAGCGTGCGTTCGATGCCCATGCGTTCGAGCCGGTCCTCCGTCGTGCGGATGCCCGCCGTGTCGAGGAACCGAAACTCCACGCCGTCGATGTTGGTGCGCTCCTCGATGACGTCGCGCGTCGTGCCCGCGATGTCGGAGACCAGGGCCCGCTCCTCGTTGAGCAGGCGGTTCAGCAGGGTCGATTTTCCGGCGTTCGGTGCGCCGACGATCGCCACGGCGACCCCCTGCTTGATGGCGTTGCCCAGCGTGAAGGAGCGGCGCATCGCCTCGATGCGGGCGTCGATTTGCTCCATCGTCTCGCGCAGCTGCGTGCGGTCGGCAAATTCGACCTCCTCCTCCGAGAAGTCCAGTTCGAGTTCGAGCAGTGAGACCAGCTCCAGCAGCCGTTCGCGCAGCGCCTCGAGGTCCGCCGAGTAGCCGCCGCGCAGCTGTGTCGTGGCGAGCGTGTGGGCGGCGCGCGACGACGAGGCGATCAGGTCGGCAACCGCCTCGGCCTGCGAGAGGTCCATCTTGCCGTTGAGGTAGGCGCGTATGGTGAATTCACCGGGTGAGGCCATGCGGGCGCCGGCCCGGCAGAGCAGGCGCAGCACTTCCGATATGATGTACTGCGATCCGTGGCAGGAGATTTCGGCCGACTCTTCGCCCGTATAGGAGTGCGGCGCACGGAACACGGCGACGAGCACGTCGTCGATCGTCCGTTCGGCCGGGGCGTCAGCATCCGGAGAGAGACCGGCTGCGGCCGGCTCCACAATCCGTCCGTAGTGGAGCGTGTATGCGGCGGCATCGGCCAGTTTTCCGCGGCCGCGGAAGATCCGGTCGCAGACGGCCAGCGCCTCCGCGCCGCTCACGCGGACGACGGCAAGGGCGCCGCCCGGCGCGGTGGCCGGGGCGACGATCGTATCGTGATCCGTGCCGTTCATCGTCCTTCGATGCGCAGGCGCTGTCCGATGCGCAGCGTGCGCGGGTTGCGGATGTTGTTCCAGCGCATGAGCTGCGAGGTGGTCACGTGGTAGCGGCGGGCGATGTGGCCCAGCGTGTCGCCCTTCTTGACGATGTAGATCGTGCCGCTGCCTTGGGCGCGCTTCTTCTCGATGTTCGCCGGATTGATGTACTCCTTGAGGTAGGCCGAATCCTTGGCGAAGATCTCCTGCTCGTGGGCGATGTACTGGGCGACGTTGCGCTGCGGGATCACGAGCGTGTAGGTCTTCGTTGTGGCCGGCACGATGTCCAACCGGTACTGGGGGTTGAGCTGGCGCAGCGTCTCGATGTCGAGGTCGATCGTCGAGGAGATCTGCCCGAAGTGGAGCAGGCGGTTGATGCGCAGCGTATCCACCGAGAGCGGAATGGGCGGATCGGTGGGTTCGATGTCGTGCTGCCGGTGGTAGGCGTAGGCGTAGGTCGCGCCGATGAAGGCCGGGACGTAGCCGCGCGTCTCGGAGGGCAGGTAGTCGTAAATCTCCCAGAAGGTCTTGCCGCCCGAGCGGGCCATGGCCTTGTTGACGTTGCCCGGGCCGCAGTTGTAGGCGGCGATGGCCAGCGTCCAGTCGTTGTAGATGGCGTAGAGGTCCTTCAGGAAGCGGCAGGCCGCCTGCGTGGACCGCACGGGGTCGCGGCGTTCGTCGACCAGCGAGTTGATCTCCAGCCCGTAGCTCTTGCCCGTCGAGGGCATGAACTGCCACAGTCCGACGGCTCCCATGCGCGAGACGGCCGTCGGCGAGAGGGCCGACTCGATGATCGGCAGGGCCCGCAGCTCGACGGGCATGCCCTCCTTGAGCAGCTCGTCCTCGATGAGCGGGAAGTAGTATTTCGACATGCCGAGGATGCGGCTGATCGTGCCGTAGCGCGGGTCGACGTAGCGGTTGATGTAGCTGCGGACGATCGGGTTGTAGGGGAGCTGGATCGGCGAGACGAGGTCATGCAGCCGTTTCACGTAGACCGAGTCGGGCGTCGATCCCGTCGAGGTCGTGTCGACGAGGATGTAGCGCTCGAAAAACTGCTCGTAGGCCTCCTGGCGCTGGCGTTCGCGCCAGGCGGCCACGAGCGAATCCACCTGCTCGGCCGTGTATTCGAGGGTGATGTCCGTCGGCAGGGGCTCGACGGCGGGCTGCTCCTCCGCCTGCGTGTCGGGGGCGGAGGCGGCACTCTGCTCCGGGGCCGGGCTCTCTGCCGCCTGCTCGGTGCGGGCCTTCTCTTTCTTGCGTTTCTTGCGCGGGGAGCGGTCGTCGGCCGCCGCGCAGAAGACGATGCCGACAAGCAGCAGAAGGGTCAGGAGTTTTCTCATCATCTAAAAATTGAGACTCATGTTGAAACCGAAAACGGGTCGGTTGCCCTGGAGTGTGGGTACATAGGTGTAGTTCACCAGCGGCTCGAGGTTCATCGTCAGGTCGTCCGAGATGTCGTAGTCCTTCAGGTGGGCGTCGACATGGGCGTCGATGATCTGCAGGACGTAGAGCGCTCCGGTGATGATGATGCACAGGTCGCGGTTGCGGCGGTAGTTGTTGCGCAGGTTGCGGATGAAGTCCGCCGAGTAGCGCCCCTTGAACTCGTCGGTCGGGCCGTCGGGGTACTTGTCCGGGTGGGCGTCGTAGTCCGCCAGCAGGGCGTAGGCCTTCTTGAAGCGCTGGTAGCCACGGTTGTTCCAGTCGATGCAGTAGATCATCGAGGCGAAGCCGCCGACGACGAACGGCACCTTCCAGTAGCTCTTGTTGTAGATCTGTCCGGCACCCGGGAAGATGCAGGCCAGCGTTGTGGCCTTCTTGACGCTCGACACCTCGTTGGTGCTGTAGCAGACGGCCGCGTCGCCGATGAAATAGATGTACGAGGCGAGCGTCAGCCCGAGGTAGATCTGCCGCCGCGTGTTGCTGCGGATCATGCGGGTCTGCAGGGCGTCGAGCTCGGGCGTGCGCGAGAGGCTCGTGTTCGTGTAGGCCTCGTATTCGCGCTTGAGGGGCTTGAAGGTCTTGTTCTCGTGGATGTAGAGCGCCAGACCCGTGCCCACCGCGCCGTAGAGGATCGGCAGCTTCCAGTACTGCTTGTTGTAGATCTGTCCGTAGCCCGGAATGAAGGTCGAGAGCCAGCACACCTTCGAGATGCCCATCGAGTCGCTCATGAACCACCCCTTCTTGAAGACGTGCCGCCGCACGGTGTCGTCGGGCGTGTATCCGAGCAGGAACCGGGCCTGCGCGACGGAGTCGAGCGTGACGATGTCGTCCGTGCGCAGCGAGCGCTGGGCCATCGAGTCGGCGCGGTAGTCCTCTGCAGCAAGCGAATCGAAGAGCGCATAGAACTGCACCGCGCGCAGCGAGTCGCGCTCGGCCTTGAGCGAGTCGGGCTTGTCCATCAGACCGGCCCGCACCAGCGTGCGCGGGCCGCGGGGCAGCTGGGCCGTGGCGGGGAGCCAGAGCAGCAGGGCCGCAAGGGCCGCCAGCAGGTATCGGAGCCGCGGGTATGCCATGACGATCTCTCTTTTTGGGGGTTATCCGTCGTCAGGAGCGGGAGGCGAAGTGTTCGAGGAAGCGTTCGATGTCCGCGTCGCTGTCGAAGCCGATGACGATCCGGCCGCCGCCGTTCTTCGAGCGCTTGATCGAGATCTGCTGCGAGAAGAGCCCTTCGAGCTGCTCGACCAGCCGGGCGTAGCTTTCGGGGTACTCCTCGTCCTCGGCGCTCTGGGCCGGTTGCGCGGAGCGCTCGGTGAGCGTGCGGGCCAGCTCCTCGGTCTGACGCACCGAGAGCCCCTTGCGGATGCATCTCTTCAGCAGGCGGAGCTGCTCGTCGGCCGGGGCGCCGGCGATGGCCTTGGCGTGCCCCATCGAGATGAGGCCCTCCTTCAGGGCGAGCTGTATTTCGTCGGGGAGCTTCAGCAGGCGCAGGTAGTTTGACACCGACGAGCGCTTCTTGCCGACCTTCTCCGAGAGGGCGTCCTGCGTGAGGTGGCACTCGTCGATCAGGCGCTGCATGCCCAGCGCGATCTCGATGGCGTTGAGGTCCTGCCGCTGGATGTTCTCGACGAGGGCCATGGCGTGGAGGTTCTCGTCGTCGACCTCGCGGATGTAGGCCGGCAGGCTCTTCAGGTCGGCGCGCTGCGCCGCACGCCAGCGGCGTTCGCCGCTGATGATGATGTACTTGCCCTCGCCGGCCTTCTTGACCGTGATGGGCTGGATGACGCCCAGCTGCCGGATCGAGTCGGCCAGTTCGTCGAGTGCCTCCTCGTCGAACTGCGTGCGCGGCTGCGCGGGGTTGGGTATGATCTGCGTGATGTCGATCTCGGCCATCTGGCTCATGGGCTTGAGCCGCGCGTCGATCGCGTCGGCGCCGAAAATGGCGTCCAGGCCGCGTCCTAATCCCTTCTGTTTCATTGTTGTGCCTGTTTTTTGCGGTTGCGCTTCAGAAACTCCCGCGCCAGGGTCAGGTAATTCTCCGATCCCGTGGCGCCCGCGTCGTACAGCATGACGGGCTTTCCGTGCGAGGGGGCTTCTCCCAAACGGATATTGCGCTGGATTATTGTGTCGTAGGTCAATTCGCCGAAGTGCTGGCGCACCTCGGTGACGACCTGGTTGTTGAGTCGGTTGCGCATGTACATCGTCAGCAGGAAGCCTTCGATGTCGAGCGCGGGGTTGAGCGACGTCTTGACCTTGCGGATCGTGTTCAGGAGCTTCGAGAGCCCCTCGAGCGCGAGGTATTCGCACTGCACGGGGATGAGCACCGTGTCGGCGGCCGTGAGAATGTTGACCGTGGTGTAGCCGAGCGAGGGCGAGCAGTCGATGAAGATGTAGTCGAAGCGGTCGCGCACGGAGTCGACGATGCGTTTCATGACGTGGTGGGCGTTCTCCATCTTCGGGAGTTCGGTGTCGGCGGCCACCAGGTCGATCGACGAGGGGAGCAGCCAGAGGTTCTTCACGTCGGGGCTGCGGAGGATCACCTCCTCGGCCTGCCGCGAACCGGTGATGCATTCGTAGATGCCCTCGAGGTTGATGTCGAAGCCCAGCCCCGAGGTGGCGTTGGCCTGGGGGTCGGCGTCGAGCAGCAGCACCTTCTTGCCCAGCAGGGCGAGCGAGGCCGCGAGGTTGATGGCCGTCGTGGTTTTGCCCACGCCGCCCTTCTGGTTCGCCAAAGCTATCACTTTTGCCATTTTCAATCGGGATAATAATCGGGCAAATTTAATGAAATTAAATGGAAATCCATAACCGTTGCGGAAAATTGCCTATCTTTGTCCCCGGAACGAATTGAGATTGACAGTATATATGAAGGAGGAGAAAAAATCCGGAACGGATGGGGCCGCACGGCCCGCATCCGGGCTTCCGGAGGCGGCTGCCGCCGATGCGGCGGCGGAGCGGACCGCCGGCTCTGCGGATGAGGCGGGCGCCGGCACGACACGCCCCGCGGGCAACGCATTCCCGACGTGGGTGGACCTGCTGGTTTTCCTGGGTATCTTTCTGGTATCCAACCTGATCGGATATGCCGTGTCGCTGCTGGCCGGTTGCAGCTGGCCCTCGCCCGAACAGCTCTCGGCCGCCGACGAGGCCGTGCGGCTGGCCGCGCAGAATGCCCTGGGACGCTTCAACGCCGTGACCTATGTCGTCACGATGGCGTGCACGCTCGCGGCCTACCTGGCCTACCGCTCCTTCCGCGGGGGACCCCGCACCGTCGGCCGCTTCTCGTCGCGGGGGCTCAACCCGATGCTGCTGCTCTGGGGCGTGCTCTTCATGTTCTCGACCTCGGTGGTGCTCGAGCCGCTGCTCGGCCTGCTGCCCGAGGTGCCGAACGTCTACGGACGCGGCGTGTGGGCCGTCGTGACGCTCGTCGTCATGGCGCCGCTCTTCGAGGAGGTGCTCTTCCGGGGCGTGCTGCTCGAGTCGATGCGCACGCGCTACGGCGTGGTCGTCGCCTGGCTGCTCTCGTCGCTGCTGTTCGGCGCCGTGCACGGCCATCCGACGGTCATTGTCAACGCCTTCTTCATGGGTCTGATCCTCGGCTTCGTCTACCTGCAGACCGGGTCGCTCTGGTCGGTGATCTTCCTGCACGCGATCAACAACGGCCTGGCCTACGTGCTGCTGGCGGCGGGGCTGGGCGACGGCATGCTCACCGATCTGATCGACAACCGCTCGCTCTATCTGGTGATCTACCTCGTCGCCGCGGCCGTCTTCCTCTTCTCGGGATTCATGACCGTGCGCACGCTGCGCGCGTTGCGGCGCGACGAGAAAAATCGCGCGGCGGCGTAATAATCGGCCCCGGGGCTGCGTTCTTACAAGTAAAAACTTTATCTTTGTCGGTCGAACCATGACTTTGCGGATGAAAATAGCGGCGGCGTGCGGCTGCATGCTGCTCCTGGCGGGTTGCCGGGAGCTGCCCCGTTATTTTGCGGGCGATGCGATGCTCGCGCGCGTCGGCGACCGCGAACTGCGGCTGCGCGACGTGCAGTCGGTGGTGCCGCAGGGCCTTACGGGCGACGACAGCGCCGCCTTCATGCAGGTCTACGTCGACCGCTGGGTGCGCAAGCAGCTCAAGCTGCAGGAGGCCGACGTCCTCTTCTCGGCCTCGGCGCACGACATCGACCGGATGGTCGAGGAGTACCGCCAGGCGCTGCTCATCCGCAAGCTCGACCAGTACTATGTCGACCGCCGCGTCGACACAACCTTCACCGAGCAGGAGATCGCCTCCTACTACGAGTCGCACAAGGGCGACTTCCGCCTCGACCGGACCATCGTCAAGGGGCGCATCGTGCGGATTCCCGAGAGCTACCGGCAGGCGGCGCGGCTCAAGACGCTGATGGCGTCGCCGTCGCCGGCGCGGCAGCAGGACTTCAGCGACCTGTGCGAAAAGAACAGCTTCGAGGTCAACGACTTCCGCGAGCAGTGGATCGACTTTGCGGAGTTTTTGAGCTACCTGCCCACGCGCCGTTCGCAGAGCTACGACCAGCTGCTGGCCTCCAATGCCGTGCAGGAGATGCGCGACAGCTATTCGCACTACTACTTCCGGATCGACGCCGTGCGGCGCGAGGGCGAGACGATTCCGCTCGAGCGGCTGCGGGGTACGATCCGGCGCATTCTCTTCAACCAGCGGCAGACGGATGTCATCCGCCGCCACGAGGAGGAGCTCTACACGCGCGCCATGGAGGAGGGCGACGTGCGGATTCCCGGCCGGGAGGCCGCCGCGGAGGCGGAGGCCGCCGTGCCGGAGCAGGGACAGAAACAGTAAACGACAAACCGAAACAGATACAAGATGTTGAAAAAAGGTATATTGGCATCGCTGCTCGTGCTGCTCTTTGCGGGCGCGTTCGCCGAACGCAGGCAGGTCATGCTCGACAAGGTGGTCGCCGTGGTGGGCGGATCGTCGATCCTCTACTCCGATGTGGCCGACTATGCGCATCAGCTCACGGCGCAGCGCCGGCAGCAGGGCTACACCTCCGACCGCGACCCGATGAACGAGGCGCTGGAGGCGATGCTCACACAGAAACTGCTCTACAACCAGGCCCAGATCGACTCGGTGACCCACATGGCCGACATCCCCTCGCGCGTCGAGGAGCAGGTGCAGCAGATGGTCGAGTCGGAGGGCTCGATCCCGGCGCTGGAGGCCCGTTACCACATGCCCATCTACAGCATCCGCGAGATGATGCGGCAGAATTATGAGGAGCAGGCCTACGCGCAGGCCATGCAGCAGGAGGTGATCGGCAAGGTGACGATCATCCCGGGCGAGGTCGAGCGCTTCTACAAGTCGATCGACCGCGACAGCCTGCCGATGATCGCCGAGCAGTACGTCTACGCACAGATCACGAAGTTCCCCAAGTCGATGAAGGAGGCCAAGCAGCGCACGCGCGAGCGGTTGCTCGACCTGCGCGAGCGCATCATCACGGGCAAGGCGAAGTTCGAGAACATGGCCCGCATGTACTCGCAGGACCCCGGTACGATGATGCGCGGCGGCGAGATGGACCCCACGCCGCTGGCGGGTCTCGATCCGGCATTCGCCGCGGCGCTCGAGACGATGAAGCCCGGTCAGATTTCGGAGATCGTCGAGTCGCAGTACGGATTCCACATCATCCAGCTGCTGGACCGGCGCGGACAGCTCTACCACTTCCGCCACATCCTGCTCCTGCCGATCTTCACCTCGGAGGAGCTCACCGAGACGGCCCGTTCGCTGGACAGCCTCGCCGACCTGATCCGCAAGGACTCGATCACCTTCGAGAAGGCCGCACTGGAGTATTCGGACGACGCCTCGTCGAAGATGAACGGCGGCGTGGTCTCGAACCACGACCTGCTGGAGCGCATCTATTCGTTCAACGTCGACGTGCGGCAGACGGTGACCAAGTTCCTCAAGGAGGACTTCGCCTATGCGCCCGATGACCTGCACCACCTGATGCAGCTGCAGCCCGGCGAGGTGTCGGACGCCTTCCTCACGGAGGACATCATGAGCAACAAGCTGGCCAAGATCGTCAAGCTCGTCGAGATCATCCCGACGCACGTCGCCTCGCTCAACGAGGATTACCTGCGCCTGGAGGAGATGGCCCTCTCGGCCAAGCAGGAGCGGGTGTTCCGCGAATGGCTCACCAAGAAGATCGACGCCATGTACATCTGGATCGCCCCGGAGTTCCGCAACGGGGAGTTTGAGAACAAACACTGGGTGAAGTAAGACCGTGCGACGCCTGCTCTCCATAGCGATCGTGACCGCCTCGCTCGGCGTGCTGCTGGCCCGTGGCGGCGCCCAGGCGCCAGCTCCCGCGGCGGCCGAAGGCGAGCCGAAGATCATCGACTTCAAGGCCGACGTCGTGGCCCCCGTCTCGGCGGGCGATTCGGTGATCTACCTCGTGCGCAACTTCGCCGCGCAGCACAACGGCGCCGTCATCACGTGTGACAGCGCCGTCCGCTATTCGGACATGCGCATGGACTTCTTCGGCAACGTGCTCATCAACAAGAATACGACCTACATCTACGGCGACCGGGCCGAGTACGACGGCGAGCAGAACATCGCCCGCGTCTATTCCGACCTGGTGAAGGTCGTCGACGGCGACGCCACGCTCTACACCTACACGTTCCTCTTCGACACGAAGGCGAACATCGGCCTCTTCGACGACGGCGGCGTGCTGATCAACCGCGACAACCTGCTCGAGGCGGTGCGCGGATACTACTATGCCGACACGAAGGAGCTGGTGGCCGTCGACAAGGTGGAGATGCGCAACGAGGAGTATGAACTCGCGGGCGACTCGGTGGTCTACAACATGGCGACCGACAACGCCTATTTCTTCGAGCGGACGAACATCTGGAACCGCGACGGCGACTACCTCTATGCCGACCGGGGCGAGTACCACAAGGCCGACACGCTCTATGTGGTGACGCGCAACGGCTATGTGCTGACCGACAAGCAGGAGATGTGGAGCGACAGCATCGACTTCTACCGCATGCGCAACCACGTCATCCTGCGCCGCGACGTCCAGATCGACGACACGGAGCACAAGGCGCTGGTCTTCGGCGACTACGGCGAGTACTGGAAGGAGCCGGGCAATGCGCTGCTCACGCGCGACCCGGCGATCATCAGCTACGACCGCACGCAGGGCGATTCGCTCTTCATGCGCTCGGATACGATCTGGCTCTATACGATCAACGAACAGGAGGAGGCGCGCCGTGCGGCCGCCGCTGCCCGGGCCGATTCGCTGGCCCGCGCCCTGGCGAAGGACTCCGCGGCGCTGACGGCCCCGGCGCCGGGACCCCGCGAGCAGCACCGGCGGGAGCGCCTGGCAGCCGATTCGACGGCGCACCGTCCCGGCTCCGATTCGCTGGCGCTGCGCACGACGCCGGGTCTGCTGCCGGATTCGACCGCCCTTGCGGCCGACTCGCTGGCGCAGCCGGCCGATTCGCTGTCTCTCGCGGCGTCGGGCGGGGTGGATTCGCTGTCGCTATCCGCGGCCGATTCGCTGGCCCGGGTCCGGGCGCTCGATACGCTGACGAAGGCCGAGCGCAAGGCGCTGCTCAAGGAGCAGGCGCGCAGGGAGAAGGCCGAGCGCAAGGCCGCCGAGGCAAAGGCGCGCAAGGAGAAGCTCGATCAGATCGCTACGGAGCGCCGCGAGAAGACAACGGCCAAACTGCTGGAGCAGAAGGCGAAGGAGGAGGCCCGGCTGGCTGCCCGCCGCCTGAAGGCCGAGTCGAAGCTGCGGGCCCGGCAGGCGCGTGCCGCCCGTCGGGGCAAACCCTTCAAGGTCGATTCCACGGAGCTGTGGAAACTCGACGCGCTGGCCGAGCGCAATGCCGCCGAGCAGGACTCGCTCTACCGGCTGCTCATGCAGGAGTGGGCGACGGACAGCGTGGCGCTCTTGGCGCCGGTGGCCGACACGACCGATTCCGTGGCGGCGGTGCCGCGCGATTCGATCTACCGGCTGGTCAAGGGCTACCGCAACGTGCGGGCCTACCGGTCGGACTTCCAGAACGTCTGCGACTCGATGGTGATGATCTCGACCGACTCGACGATCCACCTCTACATCGAACCCGTGCTGTGGAACCAGAGCAACCAGGTCACCTCCGAGGTGATGGACATCTATACGGCGAACCAGCAGATCACGCGGGCCGAGTTTGTCGGCTCGCCGATGATGGTCGCGCAGCTCGACACGCTGCACTACAACCAGGTCGCCGGCAAGGAGATGATCTCCTATTTTCACAACAACGAGATCTTCCGCAACGACGTCAACGGCAACGCCCAGACGATCTACTACATGCAGGACGGCGAGCCGCCCGAGATCGTGAACCTGGGCGTCATCGAGAGCGGCGACTGTACCTTCTACATCGAGGACAAGCAGGTGGTGACGATCGTCTACCGCTCGAACCCCGTCTGGCACCTCTATTCGATCAACGACATCCCGGCCGACCAGGAGCTCTACCTCAAGGGCTTCCGGTGGGAGGGCGCCCGCCGGCCCTCGCAGCAGGATGTCTTCGACGGCGTGATCCGCCCCTCGGAGCGGGCTGCGCGGTCGGCCCTGCCGCATCCCCGGTTCCCGATCATGCTGCGTATCGAGGAGAACAAGCGGCGGCTGATCGAACAGCGCCGCTGGAGCGACCGCATGGATCAGGTCGATGCCGAGACCGTCGAGTGGATGCACGACCTGGGTTACGAAGTGGGGCAGCCCCGCGAGTCGGGCCCGGTCCTCTGACGGTCCTTGCCGCAGCTCCGGCCTCCGACTGCCCCCTTTCGGAGGTGAAGGAGTTTATCCCTTGACAACGCGTGTTGTGGCCCCGGCTTCTGGCCGGTCGCTCCGCTGTTTTCGGCTGTGAACGCTTGATCCGGAGACCTCCTCCTTGCGAAAGGAGGGGGGGATGGATTTTCCCCTTCCATCTTCCTCTTCTCGTTTCCGGTCCTTGTCTCCACCTCCTGCCTCTTGTCCTCCTATCTTCGGCCTCGTTTCCCGTTTCCCGCTTGGTCACAGTCTTTCTTCCGCTTCCGGCTGCGAAACACCGGTAGCGGTCCCGTGTGCGGTAAAAGAGGGGCTCCGTTTTACCGTGGTTTGGCTGTTTTGTGTTATCTTTGCAGAGAGACTTTCCGATTTCGATACGATGCACAGCGACAACAGCGAAGAACTTTTCCCGGTGGTCGACCTCTCGGGGCGCGTCATCGGCCGGGCCACGCGCGGCGAGTGTCACGGCGGCTCGATGCTGCTGCACCCGGTCGTGCACCTGCATGTTTTCAACTCGCGCGGCGAACTCTACCTGCAGCGGCGTCCCGCGTGGAAGGACATCCAGCCCGGACGCTGGGATACGGCCGTGGGCGGGCATGTCGCCTGGGGCGAGCGGATCGAAGAGGCGCTGCGCCGCGAAGAGCTGGGACTGGAGACGTTCGACGCCGAGATGGTGGCGGTCTACGATTTCCGCTCGGAGCGTGAGTATGAACTCGTGCATGTCTTCCGCACGTGCTGCGACGGTGAGATCCGTCCGAGCGACGAGCTGGACGGCGGCCGTTTCTGGACGGCGGACGAGCTGCGCGCCAGCGTCGGAAAAGGAGTCCTGACCCCCAATTTCGAGGGAGAAATGGAACTGATTTTGAAGTAATCTCCGATCGGGGCCCTTTCAGCCCCGCCCCATACGAAACCGATTATGCCCTACATGCTCAATTTGCAGAACCTTTTGCGCGGCTGGGCCGATGCCCTGCTTGCCTGGCTGGGGGTCACGCCGGTCCACAACGATGCCTGGGACCGTTGGGTGGCCTTCCTGCTCGTGGTCTTCGTCGCCGTGCTGTTCGATTTTCTCTGCCGCTGGCTCCTGCTCCGCGGCGTGCGGCACGTCGTGCGGCGCACCGCGGTAACGTGGGACGACGAACTCTTCAGCGACGCCGTGCTCGGCCGCGGCTGCCACGTGGTGAGCGCCCTGCTGCTGCTCATCGTCCTGCCCGTCATTTTCGATGCGCAGTCCGAGGCGCACACGGTCGTCATGCGCCTCATGCAGGCCTACTTCATCTTCACGGTCATGCGTTTCGTCAACGCCCTGCTGCGGGCGCTGTTCCGCATCGCCGCCACGCGCGCCGAGTGGCAGAATAAACCGATCAAGGGGTTGCGGCAGACGGCCCAGGGCATCGTCTCGCTCATCTGCATCATCCTGATCGTTTCCGTGCTGATCGACAGGTCTCCGACCTTCCTGCTGACGGGACTGGGCGCCTCGGCCGCCGTCGTGATGCTCATTTTCCGCGACAGCATCCTCGGCTTCGTGTCGGGCATCCAGCTCTCTGCCAACGACATGCTTCAGGTCGGCGACTGGATCTCCATGCCCAAGTACGGGGCGGACGGTACGGTCGAGGAGGTGTCGCTTACGACGGTCAAGATCCGCAATTTCGACAACACGATCGTGACGCTGCCGCCGTACCTGCTCGTGAGCGACTCGTTCCAGAACTGGCGCGGCATGCAGCAGTCGGGCGGACGGCGCGTCAAGCGTTCGGTCTCGATCGATATGACGAGCGTGCGGTTCTGCACGCCCGAGATGCTGGCCCGCTACCGGCAGATCGACCTGCTGCGCGACTACATCGACCAGACCGAGCGGCGCGTCGAGGAGTACAACGCCCAGCACGGCATCCGGCCCGGCGAGCGGAAGATCAACGGCCTGCATCAAACCAACCTGGGTGTTTTCCGCGCCTACCTGGTGCGCTACCTGCGCAACGAGGTGCCCGTCAACCGGGCGATGACGCTCATGGTGCGGCAGTTGCAGCCCACCGAAACGGGACTGCCGATGGAGCTCTACTTTTTCACCAATACGGTTGTCTGGACCGAGTACGAGGGGATTCAGTCGGATGTCTTCGACCATGTGCTGGCCGTGATTCCCGAATTCGGGCTGCGGGTCTTCCAGAGCCCTTCGGGCAACGACCTGGCGGCGTTGCAGGATTCGCTCTCGGGGGCGGGCGATGCGCAGCAGGAGCCGGATCGGGCGGCGGCGCAGCAGTCCGACCGGACGATCCGCACCGACGCCTCCGTCGCCGGGCAGCCGTCAGAGCAGGCACATGAGCAGCACCTGGATGACGATCACGCGCAGGAACATGCAGACGGGGTAAACCGTGGCGTATGAGACCGAGGGGTTGTCGCCCTCAATCGTGTCGTTGGCGTAGTTGAGCGCCATGGGGTTGGCCATGCTGCCGCACAGCAGCCCCGCGACCGATCCGAAATCGACCTTCAGCACACGCAGGGCGAAGAGCCCCACCAGAACAACCGGCACGAACGTCAGCACGAAGCCCAGCCCGAGCCACAGGGCCCCTTCGGGCCGCATGACCGTCTCGAAGAAGTGCGCCCCGGCTTCGAGGCCCAGGCAGGCGAGGTACATCGAGAGCCCCAGGGCGCGCAGCATGAGGTTGGCGCTCTGCGTCGTGTAGGTAATCATGTGCATGCGGGGGCCGAACGTGCCGATGAGGATGCCCACGATGATCGGGCCGCCGGCCAGTCCGAGTTTCACGGGCACGGAGATGCCCGGTATCGACATCGGGATGCTTCCGAGCGTCAGACCCAGAATCAGTCCGATGAATACGGCGACGAGGTTCGGCTCGTTGAGGCTCTTCACGGCGTTGCCGAGAATCTTCTCGACGTTGCGGATCGCCGCGGCCTCGCCCACGACCGTGAGGCGGTCGCCTAACTGCAAACGCAGGTCGGGTGTGGCGAGCAGCTGCACGCCCGAGCGGTAGACGCGGCTGATGTTGATGCCGTAGCTGTTGCGCAGGCGCAGCGACGCGAGCTTGCGCCCGTTGATCTCGGGCCGCGTCACGAGGATGCGCTGCGAGATGAGCTGGCTGTCGATGGCGTTCCAGTCGATGTTCTCCTTGTTCCAGTCCTTCTGCTCCTGCTCGCCGAAGATCAGCCGCAGGGCGTCGGCCTCGACGGGGGTGGTGATGACGAGGATGACGTCGTCCTTCTGGAGCGTCTTGTCCGAGGTGGGGATCGAAACCTTGCCGTCGCGCCATACGCGCGAGATGACGAAGTGGTGGTGGCTCTGTGCGGCGATCTCGTGGACGCTGCGGCCGAAGACCGCCGGATTGGTCAGGTGGTAGCTGGCGATGAAGACGTTTTTGCGGTGCTCGGCATCGGGACCGGGCAGGTCCGACGGGCGTACGAAGAGCTTGCGCAGGAAGACGATGGCCAGAATGACCCCCACGACGCCCAGCGGGTAGGTCACCGCGCAGCTCAATGCCGCGCCGTTGGTGTCGAGTCCCAGTTGGTCGAGGGTCTGCTGTGCGGCGCCGAGGGCCGGCGTATTGGTCGTCGCGCCGCAGAGAATGCCCGACATGTCGGGCATCGGTACGCCGCAGGCGATGCTCAGGGTAGCGGCCAGCAGCGTGCCGACCGCCACGACGGCGATGGCCGGCGAGACGAGGCGCAGCCCGCCGGCGCGCAGCGAGCTGAAGAAGCCCGGGCCGACCTGCAGGCCGAGGGCGTAGACGAAGATAATCAGGCCGAAGCTCTCGGCGTAGGCCAGCATCGCAGGGTCGAGCGTGAGGCCGAGGTGTCCGGCGAGGATTCCCACGAAAAAGATGAAGGCCGTGCCGAGCGAGATGCCGAAGAAGCGGATCTTGCCCAGCCCGATGCCGATGGTCGAGATGAGCGAGATCACGACGACGGCCTGCAGAGCCGAGTGTTCGATGAACAAGTCCTTGAGCCAATCCATTTCCGTGCTGCAAATTGCGGTGGCGGCAGACGGTTGCCGCTTCCGTGGCGCAAAAGTAGGTCAAATTTTTCAGATCGCCGCCTTTTCGGCCGACGATTTGCATGCGCCACCCTCGTACTGGCCCCCTTTTTGTCGGGTGCGGTGAACAGAATCGCCCGTTGATACAACAAAAAAGTGCTATTTTTTCTTGTAGGATCGGATAATTTTTGTAAATTTGTTATACTTATCACCCACAGGCTGCTTCGGCGGCCAGCCAGGGCTCCGATGCCGGATAGGAGCCGCATCGACAGATCCGGCCGTTGTCGGGAGATTTTAGGGATTGGTTTTCCGATGACACGAAGGCGACCGCAGGGTCGCCTTCGTTGCGTTGTGGAAGTCCGTGGAGGTATCCCGGGGCGCCCGGAGGCTCGAGATGTTGTCATGGGCGCCTGCAGGCGCTCTGGCAGCTTCTTTTTATCTCCTCACCCCCCTCCACACCTTGCTGTGGGCCCCCTTCGCTCTATCGGGTGCCCTCGCCGAGGGTGAGCGGCAGGCCCCGGTAGTAGTCGAGGATCTTCTGCCGGAAGACAAATTCGTATTTGGCCTGCGCTGCCTCGGCGTCGGCCTTCTCCATGCGGGTCTTGGCATCGTGGAAGTCGTAGACGGTCGAGCGGCCCGCCGCGGCCTTCTGCTCCTCGTAGGAGAAGGCGACGCGCGCCGATTCGAGCGCTGCCGAGGCCGAGACGTACTTGGCGTAGGCGGCATCGGCGTTGTACCATGCCTGCTCGATCTGCTTGCGCAGCGTCTGCTCGGCGTCGGTCAGCATGAGCTGCTGGTTGCGCAGCGTGAGCTGGGCCAGCCGGATGTTGTTGCGCGTGGCGCGGCGGTTGAAGATCGGAATCGAGAGGCTCAACCCGACGTATTCGCGGCTGTAGTTGCGGAACTGGGTCCAGAACCGCTCCGGATCGCGGCTGTAGATGCCCGTGCCGTATCCGCCGCTGAGCGAGAGCGACGGGTAGAGTGCCGAGCGGGCGATCGCCACCGAGTTCTCGGCGCTTGCGAGCCGGAGGCGCTCGGCGCGCACGTGCGGCCGCTCCTCGACGGCCACGGCGTAGACCTCGTCGGCCGACCCGAGTGCGTGCATCGAGGCGAGCGTCACGCTGTCGAGCCGCGGGGTGGCGATGTCGAAGCCCGCGGCGCTCTCGCGGTTGAGCGCCTGGCTCAGGTCAAGCAGCGCCAGCTGCAGGTCGTTGCGCGCCTGCGTGAGGCTCAGGGCGTCGTTCGCGCGCAGGGCCTCGCTCTCGTAGTAGGTCGATTCGGGCTGCCGGCCCGTGTCGACCAGCTCGCGGCTGCGTGCCGTCTGCTCCGTGCTCAGGGCCAGCTGCCGCTCGGCGATGCCGACCATCTCGCGGCTGTAGAGCACCTGCAGGTAGAGCGTCATGATGTTCACGGCGACATCCTCGCGGGCGCGGTCCAGGTCCGCCACGGCGGCCGCGAGGTCGAGTTTCGAGCCCTTGATCTCACGGTTGATGCGCAGACCCTCGAACAGGGGCATGCTCGCCGCGACGCTCACCGACCCCGAGGTCTGGTTGTCGCTGCGGTAGGTGTTGTCGGCGGCCAGCGTGCGGCCGAACGAGAAGTCGGTGCCGATCGAGGCGTTGAGGTTCGGCAGGCGGCTGAAGCGGGCCGTCGAGAGCGACGTCTGCTGCTGCTCGACCTGCAGGGCGCGCTGCTGCACGCTGATGTTGTTGCGCTGGGCATAGCCGATGCAGTCGTCGAGCGTCCACGCCGCACCCGGAGCCGGCAGGGCTGCCAGGGCCGTGTCGGCGCGCTCCGCGTCGGAGGTTTCCGCCGCGGCGGGGGCGCTCTGTGCCGCTGTGACCTCCGCCGCCGGCTGTGCGCGCAGCCCCTGCGCGGCGAGGCCCGCGATCAGAAGGAGAATGAGGCTCTTTTTCATGTGCGGTCTGTGTTAGGGGTTATTTCTTCTCCTCGCGGGCGCCGCGGATCTGGTCGTCGGCCGTCACGCCCTCGGTGATTTCGATGTTGATGCCGTCCGAGAGCCCGATCTTCACCTCGCGCCGCTCGAAGGTCTGCTCCTCGGCCTCGGCGGGGCTCGTGAGCACCTGCACGTAGGTCTTGTCGCCCTCGAACTCGACGGTGCTCTCGGGCAGCGTCAGTACCCCTGCGCGGCGCTGGATCACGATGCTCGCGTTGGCGCTGTAGCCCGCGCGGACGAAGATGCTGTCGGGAATCGTCGCGGCGGCCTTCACCTCGAACATGATGACGCCGTTCTCCTCCGTGGCCTTGGGCGAGACATACTCCAGCAGGGCGTCGAGCTCGACGTTCTGCAGCGCGCCGATCGTCAGCTTGACGGGCATCCCCTCGTGCAGCTTGCCGACGTCCGTCTCGTCGATGTTGCCGCGAAAGAGCATGTTCGACATGTCGGCCACGGTGGCGATCGTCGTGCCGTCGTTGAACGTGTTGGCCTGGATCACCGAGTTGCCGACCTTGATCGGTACATCGAGGATCATGCCCGTGATCGTCGAGCGGATCTGCGTGTTGCTCAACTCCTTGAAACGGCTCGAAATGCCGTCCTTGACGATCTCCAGATTCTCGCGGGCGTTGCGCAGCTCCTCCTCGGCCTTCGCCAGCTCGGTGCGGCTCTGCTCGGCCTCCTCGTCCGAAAGCACGCCCTTCGTGTGCAGCGCCTGCGTGCGGTCGTACTCGCGGCGCGTCTGCGAGAGCGAGATTTCGGCCACCGAGACGCGCGACTCGGCGCTCGACAGCTGGCCCATCTCCGGCACGACCTTCACCGTGGCGATCACCTCGCCGGCCGTGACCTTCTCGCCGGCCTCCTTGTAGACGTCGGAGATGATACCCGAGATCTGGGGCTTGATGAGCACCTCGTCGCGGGGTTCCACCTTGCCCGTGGCGACGACTACCTGCTGCAGCGTGTCGAGGCGGGGCTGCACGATCGCGTAGACGAACTTCACCGGGCGGGTCTTCTGCCACAGGAACCAGATGGTGCCGAACAGCAGGGCGATGAACAGCACGCCGGCGGAAATCTTCAGAAACTTTTTCATAAGGCGGTATGTGTGTTTGTTTTTCTCTTGTCTGTCTGCGGGTTACTCTTCACGGATGGCATCCACGGCCTTGATCTTCAGGGCGCGCGTTGCGGGAATCACCCCGGCGAGCAGGCTGCCCGCGACGAGGATGAATAACGCCAGCATGCCCGTGCCGAAGGAGACCTGCCACGACACGGCGGCCCCCTCCTGCGCGACGGTGACCATCTGGTAGTAGATCGAGTCGGCGAGCGACAGCACGCCGACGGCCGCGGCGAGGCCCAGCACGCCGGCGATGAAGGTCAGCACGAAACTCTCCGAAAGGATCTGCGAGATGATGGCCATGGGCGGTGCGCCGATGGCGCGGCGGATGCCGATCTCCTGCGTGCGCTCCTTGACGAGCACCAGCATGATGTTGCTCACGCCGACGATGCCCGCGAGCAACGTGCCCAGTCCGACGATCCACGTCAGCAGCGCGATGCCGTGAAAGAGTGCCATCACCTTGTCGAACATCTCGCCCGTGGACATCACCCACGTGGCCTTTTCATCCTCCGGGGCAATCAGGTGCCGCGCGTAGACCGTCTCGCGGACGCTTCGGGCCACCTGCTCGCTGGGGGTCGTCTCGCTGCCGGCGACGGCCAGCATGTGGATCGTCCGGCCGTAGCCGAACATCTGCTGCGCCAGCGAGATGGGCACGACGATCGTGCGCTCGATGTCGCTGAACGACATGGCCGACGACTCGCGCCGCAGCACCCCGACGACCGTGAAGTAGCTGCCGCCGACCTGGATCACCTCGCCCGTGGGGTCGGGCTGCCCCGGGAAGAGGTCCTTCTGAATCTGGGTGCCGATGACGCAGACCTTGCGTTTCTGCGCGATGTCGATGTCGTTCAGGTAGCGCCCGTAGAGGATTTTCTGCGGGTTGATCTGCTGGTAGTCGGGCATGTAGCCCATGAGCTGGTAGTCGCCCTTGCGCTCGCCGTGCGTGCAGGCCATTTCGCTGCCCCAGATGATGCCCGACGTGTAGAGCACCTCGCGCAGCTTGCTCACGGCCTTCACGTCGTCGTTGTCCATGTTCCACCAGCGACCCTTGGGCATGCCCTTGTAGGGCACCGACGTGGGGCTGCTCTGCAGCAGCACCGTGTTGGTGGACATGCCGCCCAGCTGTGCGCGGAAGAGGCGCCCGAGCCCCGAGCCGGCTCCCAGCATCACCGTGAGCATGAAGATGCCCCAGAAGACGCCCAGCGCCGTCATGATGCTGCGCTTGCGGTTGCGGCTGATCGTCTGCCAGATCTCGTTCCAACGGTCTATGTCGAAAAAGTGCATGGCGGAAGGGGCTTATTTGTTGTAACGCAGGGCGTCGATTGTCTTGAGCTGTGCGGCGCGGTAGGCGGGAACATACCCCGCGACGAGACCCGCGACGACGAGCACCACCGTGGCGCTGACAGCCACCGAGAGGTTGAGCGTCGGGTTGAGGAAGATCGTCGGGCCCTCGCCGGCCGGGGCCTGCATGATGAGGTGGTTGACCACCTCCATGGCCGCGACGCCGAGGACCATGCCCATGTATCCGAAAATGGCCGTAATCAGGACCGATTCGGTGAGGATCAGCCGGATGATCGACGCGGGCCGTGCCCCGAGGGCCTTGCGGATGCCGAATTCAGCCGTGCGTTCGGTCACCGTGACGAGCATGATGTTGCTCACGCCGACGATGCCCGCGAGCAGCGTCCCCAGTCCGATGATCCAGACGAAGAGGTTGATGCCGCCGAAGACCACCATCATGTTGCGCACCTGCTCCATGGTGTTCCAGATCCAGAGGGCGCTCTCGTCCGTGGCGTCGAAGTGATGCTCGGCGGCCATGCGTGCGCGGATGCGCCGCTCGAAGGCCTCCATCTCGGCGTCGGTGCGCAGCCCCTCGACGGTGACGACGATGTTGTCGACGACCTGGTCGCCCCCCTTGAAGATGAGCTGCCCGGTGGTGATCGGGATGTATCCCAGCGAATTGCGCTGCTGGGCGTCGCCCTTGTAGACGCCCGCCACGCGGTAGATGACGTTCTGTATCTTGATCTCTTTTCCGAGCGGGTCCTCGCCCGGGAAGAGCAGCCGCTCGAGCGCCTCGTCGATGACGATCACCTTGCGGAAGGCGCGGATGTCGGCTTCGTTGATGTAGCGGCCCTTGACGATCTCGGTGCCCTGGATGCGCTGCATGCCGGGCAGCACGCCGCGCAGGATGATGTCGGCGAAGCGCTCGCCGTAGCTGGCCGTCGAGCCGCGGTACCACGAGGTGCCCGCTACGTCGACGATTTCGGGAAACTCCTCGCGGAAGATCTTCAGGTCGTTGTTCTTCAGGCTGATGTGGCGCCATTTGCCGTATCCGGCATAGGCCTGCGAGGTCCAGCCGCCCGAGATCGAGACCGTATTCGTGGCGTAGGTCCCGAAGTTGGCCAGCACGCCGTTTTTCAGTCCGTTGCCCGAGCCGAGCAGGATGACGAGCATGAAGATGCCCCACGCGACCGAGAAGCCCGTGAGGAAGGTGCGCAGCTTGTTGCGCCGCACCGAGGTCCAGATCTCCAGCAGCAGCTCTCTCATCGTTGTGCGAGTCCGGTTTCGGTGATGCTGCCGATCACGCCGTCCTTCAGGCGGATGATCTTGTCGGTTTGGTCGGCGATCGACTGTTCGTGCGTCACGCAGATGATCGTCATGCCCATCTCGACGTTGACGCGCCGCAGCAGGTTCATCACCTCCTGCGAGGTGACGCTGTCGAGGGCGCCCGTGGGTTCGTCGGCAAGGATGATCTGCGGTTTGTTGATCAGCGCCCGGGCGATGGCCACGCGCTGCTTCTGGCCTCCCGACATCTCGTTGGGCATGTGCTCGGCCCAGTCGCGCAGCCCCAGCATGTCGAGGTATTCGAGGGCCAGGGCATTGCGGCGTCGGCGCGGCACGCCCTGATAGTAGAGCGGCAGGGCGACGTTCTCGACGGCGTTCTTGTAGCTGATGAGGTTGAACGACTGGAAGATGTACCCGATCATGTTGTTGCGCGCGGCGGCGGCCTGCGTCTCCGAGAGCCCCTTGATGAGGCGTCCGGCGAGGTAGTAGCTGCCTGTGTCGTAGTCGTCCAGGATGCCGAGGATGTTCAGCAGGGTGGATTTCCCCGATCCCGAGGCCCCCATGATCGACACCAGTTCGCCCTTGCCGACCTCGAGGTTGATGCCCTTCAGCACGTGCAGCGGCGATCCGTTGTGGTAGGTCTTGTTGATGTTTTCCAGCTTTATCATGATCCGAGAGGAGGAAAGGAGGTTTGCGTAGGGAGGATTGTGGATTGGTTTTGACAAAGATATGTATTTATATCTGGAAAAACAATTTATTTTTATTGTTTTTCGATAAAATTTTACCCCCCCCCGATATTGCGGGGGTGCCGTTTTGACCGTATGCCGTCCCGCGGGCCTGTGCGGAGAACTGTCCGGTCGTCCGTTGGTTACTGTGTTACAGCGCAATACGGCAAGGCCGCAACCCGTGCGGGCGCGGCCTTGCCGTTGTGTGTGACGGGCGGTGTTTGCCGTCCGCAGCGTCTTGTCCGGATGTTACAGCAGCAGGGCGCGCAGCCCGGGGATCGTCCCGGCGATCTGCCCGGCCCCCGCCGCACGACGGGCTCTCTTCGCAGGTGGCTTACAGTAGCAGAGCGTGCAGCTCGGGGATCGTCCCGGCGATCTGCCCGGCCCCCGCCGCACGACGGGCTCTCTTCGCAGGGGCTTACAGCAGCAGGGCGCGCAGCTCGGGGATCGTCCCGACGATCTGCCCGGCCCCCGCCGCGGCGAGCTCCTCGCGGCTGCCGTAGCCCCACAGCACGCCGATCGAGGCGATGCCCTCGGCCGCGGCCCCTTCGATGTCATAGCGGCGGTCGCCGATCATCACCGCGGCCGTCGGATCCTCCACGTCCAGCGCGCCGAGCACGTAACGGACGACGTCGCGCTTTGCCGTGCGCGTGCCGTCTATCGTGGCGCCGCCGATGAGTGTGAAGCGGTCGGCCAGCCGGAAGTGTTCGGCGATCTGCCGCGCGAAGGGTTCGGGCTTCGACGTCGCCATGGCGAGCATGCAGCCTGCGGCCTGCAGCTCCGTGAGCAGCTTCGGAATCCCCTCGTAGAGGCGGTTCTCGAAGATGCCCCGCGGGGCGAAGTATTCGCGTGTCAGGGCCACGGCCCGCGCGGCCTGTTCGTCGTCCATGCCGTAGAAGTCGCGGAACGACTCCTTGAGCGGCGGCCCGATGAAGCGGCAGAGCGTGCGCAGGTCGTCGACCTCGATGCCGAAGCGGCGCAGGGCGTATTGTACCGAGCGCGTGATACCGAGCATCGGGTCGGTGAGCGTGCCGTCCAGATCGAAGAGCAGGTAGCGCCAGCGCATCGCCGCTACCGCTTCAGGTGGATGAACGAGTAGCCGAAGCGGCGGCAGGCGGCCTGCTCGAGTTCTTCGCGCACCGACGGGTGGGCGATGTCGATCAGCGCCCGGGCCCGCTGGGCGAGGTTGCGACCCCGGAGGTGTGCCACGCCGTATTCGGTGACGACGTGCTGGATCATGTGGCGCGTCGTGACGACGCCCGCACCCGGCGTGAGGTGCGCCTTGATCTTCGACTCGCCCTTCGGCGTCATCGACGGCATGGCGATGAAGGTCTTGCCCCCTTCCGAGAGGGCGCCGCCGTACATGAAGTCGTGCTGTCCGCCGACGCCCGAGATGATCCGGTCACCCACCGAGTCGGCGCACACCTGCCCCGTGAGATCGATCTCCACGGCCGAGTTGATGGCCATCACGCGGGGGTTCTCGCGGATGCGGAACGGATCGTTCGTCCACGCCACGTCCTTCATCACGAGGTCCTTGCGGTAGTCCATGTAGTCGTACAGCCGGCGCGAGCCGAGGGCCAGCGACCCCACGGTGATGCCCGGCAGCACCTTCTTGAGCGAGTTGTCGATGATGCCCTTTTCGAGCAGCGGCAGCACGCCGTCGGTCATCGCCTCGGTGTGGAGACCGAGGTGCTTGTGGTCGTGCAGCGCCGCCAGCACGGCGTTCGGGATGCCGCCCACGCCGATCTGGAGCGTCGCCCCGTCGGGGATCATCTCGGCGATGTAGCCGCCGATGCGGCTTTCGACCTCGTTGGGCGTGGCCGAGGGGACCTCGACGAGCGGGTCGTTGACCTCGACGGCCGCGGCGATGCGCGAGGTGTGGATCAGGGCGTCGCCGTAGGAGAAGGGCATCGCGTCGTTGATCTGCGCGATGACGGTCTTGGCGCACTCGACGGCCGAGACGGCCAGGTCGGCCGAGACGCCGAAGGAGCAGTACCCTTCGGCATTGGGGCGCGAGAGGTTCAGCAGGGCGACGTCGACCGAAAGCGTGCCGTCGCGGAAGAAGCCCGGAATTTCGCCCAGGAAGGCCGGGATCGACTGCCCGTAGCCCTCGGCGAGCCAGCGGCGGATGTTGTTCGCCACGAAGAGGCTGTTGACGAGGAACGAGTCGCGGTACTCCGCGCGGCAGTAGGGTGCGTCGGCGCGCCCCACGGCGAAGCCCGAGTAGACCTTGACCCCGCGCAGCTCCTCCCCGCGGTCGGCCATGGCACGGACGAGCACCTCGGGAATCGAGGTGCTGCCCTGGATGTAGACGCTGTCGTGCGATCGGATGAGTTTTACCGCCTCCGCGGCAGTGGTCATGTGCATGGTCGGAAGTGTTATTGGTGGTTTTCGGCAAAGGCGGCCAGGCGCCGGTCGAGCAGGTCGAACTGCTCGTCGCGGTTCATCTGCGAGATGCAGACGCGGATGCCCGCCTGGCAGCTACCCGTCGAGGTGAGCGAGATGGCGCAGATGCCGTAGAGCAGCAGTTCGGAGAGCAGCTCCGCGCTCGATAGGCCGCGGTAGCCGATCGTGTAGAAGAATCCGTCGCTGACCCGCTCCCCGAGGTCGCGGTCGTAGACGATGTGGAAGCCGTGGCGGAGGAAGATCTCCTTGGTCCGGGCGGCGCGGCGCGCGTACTCCGAGGTCTCGGCCACGAAGTCGAGCTTGCCGTCGGCCGCGGCGCGGAACATCGCCGCCAGGGCGTGCTGCGCCGAGTGGCTCGTGCCCGACGAGGCGGCGTAGAGGATCATCAGCACGTAGGCGTCGCCCAGACGCCCCATGTTGAAGCGCTGCCGCAGCCCGGGGTATTCGCGCCGGTAGAGTTCGTCCGAAATGACGACCGTGGCGATGCGCTGTCCGGCGTAGCTGAAGATCTTCGAGCCCGAGAGCATCAGGATGTAGTTCTTCGTGTAGCGGGCGACGGTCGCCTGATAGGGCGGCTCGAAGGGGCGCCCGAGCGGCTTGCGGAAGTCCATGCAGAGGTAGGCGAGGTCCTCGATGACGATCGCGTCGTAGCGCGTGGCCAGTTCGCCGATCGTGCGCAGCTCCTCCTCCGTGAGGCAGATCCACGCCGGGTTGTTGGGGTTCGAGTAGACGATCGCCGCAACGTCGCCCTGACGCAGGTAGCTCTCGATCTTCGGACCGAGCTTTTCGGCGCGGTACTCGTAGATGTCAAACGACTCGGAGGGGATGTCCAGAATGCGCACCTGGCTCCGCTGCACGGGGAAGCCCGGGTCGATGAAGAGAATCTTCCGCCTGGCGGGGTTCAGCTGCGAGCAGAGCAGGAAGGTCGTGAAGCTGCCCTGCATCGACCCGACGGTCGGGATGCACCCCAGCGGTGCCACGTCGATGTCGAGAAAGGCCTTCAGGAAGCGGGCGGCCTGCTCCTTGAGCTCCGGGATGCCGTACATGTTGGGGTACTGCGACGCCACGCCGCGGCGCAGGGCCGCGCATTCGGCCTCGACGCCGATACGCTCGGGCGGCAGCCCCGGGACCCCCATTTCGAGGTGCAGGAACTCCGCACCCGTTTCGCGCTCCATGATGCGGGCGATGTCGCCCGACTGCCGGATCGTCGCCTGCGCGATGTCGGCGATGTCCATGCGCTCGAGCGCGGCGGCGAGCACGGACCGGTCAAAGGGAACTTCCATCATCGGATCTGTTTTTTAGCCTGTTCGTATCCGGCGCGGAAGGCCGCGAGGTTCATCTCGACCACGGCGTCGCCCTTGCGGGCGAAGATGGCGCGGATGCCCTGCTCGAACTTTCCGGCTTCGAGCCCGAGGAAGGGCGCCGCGGCACCCAGCAGCACCATGTTGGCCGAGCGGGGCGATGCCGCGGCTTTGGCCAGCGAGTCGACGTCGAGCGCCACGACGTGCGGCAGCGAGGCCAGCTCGCGCTGCAGCGCCTCGGCGTCGGGATAGTTCGGGATGTTGACGAACGGCACGGTGTTGGTGATGACCCAGCCGTCGGCCGCGAGCCACGGCAGGTAGCGCAGCGCCTCCATCGGCTCGAGCGAGATGATGAGGTCGGCGCCTCCGCGCGCGATGAGGTCCGAGTCGATGCGCGACGAGGAGATGCGCAGGTTCGACTGCACGTCGCCGCCGCGCTGGCTCATGCCGTGGACCTCGGCCTGTTTGATCTGCAGCCCCTCCTCGAGGGCGGCGCGTCCGATGACGGTGGCGATCGAGAGGATACCCTGTCCTCCGACGCCCGAAAGGATGATGTCCTTCTTCATGGCTCTATGCTTCTTTGTTCGTTTTCATACGCTCCGCCGCATGGCGCTTGGCGGTCTGGATGCATTCGCGGCGCGGGATGATAACCGAGACGCCGCGGTATTCGATCTCCTCGCGGATCATCCGCTTGAGCTCCTCGCGGTTCTTCGGCAGGGGCACGACGACGCGGATGTGCGCCGGGTCGACGCCGATGCCGGCGCAGATCGACTCCAGACGGCCCGTGCCGGCCGAGTCCTGACCGCCGGTCATGCCCGTGGTGAGGTTGTCCGAGATGATGACGGTGATGTTGACCCCCTCGTTCACGGCGTCGAGCAGCCCCGTCATGCCCGAATGGGTGAAGGTCGAGTCGCCGATGACGGCCACGGCGGGGTGCTGTCCCGCATCCGCGGCCCCCTTGGCCATGGTGATCGAGGCGCCCATGTCGACGCAGGTGTCGATGGCGTGGAACGGCGCGAGCCAGCCGAGCGTGTAGCAGCCGATGTCGCTGAAGACGCGGCCGGCGGGGTACTCCTCGCGGATGACCTCCGTCAGTGCGGTGTACATGTCGCGGTGGCCGCAGCCCTGGCAGAGGGCGGGCGGACGCGGCACGACGATCTGGCTGGCGGCGTGTGCCGCATGGGGCGCAAGGCCCAGTGCGGCGCGCACGCTGTCGGGCGTCAGCTCGCCCGTGCGGGGCAGGTCGCCCGTCAGACGGCCGCGCACGGCGACCGGCGTGGGCAGGATGCCGCGGATGGCCTCCTCGACGAAGGGCTGGCCCTCCTCGATGACGAGCAGCGAGCCGCACTCGGCGGCCATGCGGCGGACGAGTGCACCCGGCAGCGGGTATTGCGAAACCTTGAGCACGGGATGCGGGCACCCGTCGGGGCAGTTCTCCATGAGGTAGTTCCAGGCAATGCCGCAGGCGATGATGCCCGTCGTGCGGTCCTTGCCGTCGGTGTAGCGGTTGAAGGGGCTCGTTTCGGCCTCCGTCTCGAGGGCGGCGTAGTCCTCGATGAGCCGCTTGTAGCGCACGCGCGAGTTGCCGGGCATGAGCACCCACTGGCGCGTGTCGGCCGGGCAGGCGAGCGGATTCGTTTCGCGCAGGTCGGCCGTCTCGACCACGGCGCGCGAGTGGGCCATGCGGGTGGTCAGGCGCATCAGCACCGGAATGCGGAACCGCTCCGAGAGGTCGAACGCCGCGCGGACCATGTCGTAGGTCTCCTGCTGCGTCGAGGGCTCGAAGACGGGGATCAGCGAGAATTTGCCGTAGAAGCGCGAGTCCTGTTCGTTCTGCGACGAGTGCATCGAGGGGTCGTCCGCCGCCACGACGACCAGACCGCCGTTGGCGCCGGTCATCGCCGAGTTGACGAAGGCGTCGGCGGCGACGTTCATGCCGACATGCTTCATGCAGACCAGGGCGCGCTTGCCGGCAAACGACATGCCGAGGGCCTCCTCCATGGCGGTCTTCTCGTTGGCCGACCACGTGCAGTGGATGCCGCGTTCGGCCGTGAGGGGATGTCCCTGTATGTACTCCGTGATTTCCGTGGAGGGCGTGCCCGGGTAGGCGTAGACGCCCGACAGTCCGGCGTGGAGGGCCCCCAGCGCGAGGGCTTCGTCTCCGAGTAGCAGTTCTCGTCTTGACATATTGGTAGCGGTATTAGGCTGGTTCTACAAAATTATGAATTTTTAATTGAAATGCAATATTTTCTGTCGATTTATTAGTTCGGGATTCCTGAAATTAAAAATTGTGCATATTTCGGGGCTCTTTTCTGAAAAATGAAAATTGCAAAACGATGCGGAATATTTTGGTCGGGCTGGTTTTTTTTACGAACTTTGCATTTCCATTCGAAGTGAAGATGAAAATGCAATCGCCGAACAACAACCAGGTCGACACCGTCCTGAAGTATATCAAGGAGGAGCTTTACTCGGGCCGTCTGCATCCCGGGGAGCGGCTGCCGGCCGAGCGGAAGCTGGCCGAGCAACTCGGTGTGGGGCGTGCGCATGTGCGTGCGGCGTTCCAGAAACTCGAGTTTTACGGTATCGTGCAGACCTTCCCGCAGAGCGGCACGGTCGTGGCCCAGGAGAAGATGCAGGTGCTCGAACGGATGATTACCGATGCGCTGCAGATCGAACGCTACGACTTCGCGTCGCTCGTGCACGTGCGCGTGCTGCTCGAAATAGAGGCCGCGCGCCTGTGCGCCCGCAACCGCACGGAGGAGGACCTGCGGACGATCGAGACGGCGCTGCGCGAGTGCGAGGAGAAGTTCTACACCGAGGAGCGCGTCTCGAAGGACTTTGCCTACCACCAGGCGCTGGCGCGCGGGGCGCACAACCCCGTGATCGCGTCGCTGCTGCTGATTATCACGCCCGACGTGCTGCGCTACTACCAGCGCTACCGTGTCTGCACCGTGCCGCAGGAGGAGGTCTTCCACGAACACCGCGAGCTGCTGCGCCTCGTGCGCGAGCAGGACGAGGAGGGCGTCGCGGAGATGATCCGCCACCACCTGCGCGCGCTGCGCGAGTTCGCCGAGACCTGCAACGAACAGAACCACTTTCTGGAGTAGCGGCGGGGCCGTCGGGCGCTGCGCGCGGAGTTGCGGCATACGCCTTGCGGGCTGACGGCTGGGAACAGCCGTCCGGGCCGCCGGACCGGATAAAATAAGGGCAGGAGGGTATCGACCTTCCTGCCCTTGTTGTTTTTGGGAATTTGCGGATTAAAAATCGTATCCCTCGATTTTGTCGGCAAATTCGCTCCAACCATCTGCCGATTTATAGGCCTCGACCGAGGCCTGCGGAACATAAATTATCGTATAGTCAAATGCATTCGAGCCCAAAGTCGGCGGTGTTGTGGCTTTACAGTATATTTTGGTCAGGTTGCTGCATGAAGAGAATGCCTCTTCTCCAATCGTCGTAACTCTGTCGGGAATGGTAATGCTTGTTAGGCTGCTGCAAAACCAGAATGCGTGTTTTCCAATCGTCGTAACTCCGTCGGGAATGGTAATGCTTGTTAGGCTGCTGCAAGAATCGAATGCTAACTCTCCAATCGTCGTAACACTTTTAGGAATGGCAATGCTTGTTAAGTTGCGGCAATCTGCGAATGCACTCTGCCCAATCATCGTGACCCCGTGAGGAATGGTGTATGCCGTTAAGCCCGATGGAGCAAATGCCACCAATTTCCCGTCCATAACGAGGCATCGTTGATCTGATGAAACATATTTCCCGGAAAAAGATGTCAGACTGCTGCAACTGGCGAATGCTCCGCCTCCAATCGTTGTAACACTTTCGGGAATGGAAATTTCGGTTATACCGCTGCACTCGCAGAATGCTTGAAATGCTATGGTTTCAACTCCATGGGGAATGGTAATCCTCGTCAGATTCTTACAACCAAAAAAGACGTTGTCTCCTATGGTTGTGACTTCATTCGGAATGGAGAATTCTATTAATCCTTCAGGTGCAAAAGCCGCCAATCTTCCATCGACAATCAGGCATCGGTGATCCGATGTAGCATATTTCCCGTAGAAAGACTCCATGTGGGACCATCCACTAAATACGGATTTTCCTAAAGTCGTAACGTTGTCTGGAATTGTAATACTGGTCAATTTTGCGCAAAAACAGAATGCCAAATCATCTATTGTAGTAAGGCTTTCAGGAAGTGTAATATCAGTCATGCTGGTGCAATACGAAAATGCTTCATATCCGATAGTGGTAACTTTATCAGGAATGATAATGCTTGTCTGTTCGAGCCAAGAGAATGCGTTTGCAGGAATCTCTGTAACTACATCGCTAAATGTGATGATCCCCTGCCCATTCTCATATTTGTTCTCAATGATATTATCCATTTCCGGATCCGGAGAGATCGCTTCCCCGTCCGATGTGGTGTAGAAAATTGTTTTAAGAGGGTCATAGGAGTTTGCCAGCAAGGGAATATACTCCGACGTCACGTTGCTGTTTCCGTCCGAGATGAACAGGGCTGCGCTGGCCGACTGGTTTCCGGCGAAGAACTCCTCGCCGAGATTCTCACCGCTGGCCTTCACCGTGATGACGCCCGTCTCGGCATCGGCCGCAAACTCGACGACCGGCATCTCGATGAACTCGACAGCGCGCGTCTTCGTGTGAACGGCCTTGACGCTTACGGCGTCCTCCCAAACCTTTTCCAGATCCGTAACAACATTCTTGGGCGAGATCAAAAAGTCCATTTCGGCAATGCCGTTATCCTGTCCCACTATGCGTCGTACCTCGATCTTGCCGTCGTCGTACTGCGGAACGTACGATACGGACTGGATGCGCTTGAGCAGGGCCGTGATCTCATCGGCCATGTCGTCGACCTTGTCCTCCAACTCCGACAGGCGGCGTTCAATGTCGTCAATGCGTGTTGTCAGCATCTGCACCTCCTCGTCGATCCGATTGTTGACGCTCTGGATCTGCTGAGCAATCTTGGTGTCGATGACGCCGTTGTTTGTCTCGATAGCCGATGCGATGGCCTCCTGATAGGCTTCGGTCAGTTCACTCTTGGCCGTCTCGATGGCCTTGTTTACCTCCGCAATCTCGCTTGCCAGCTTCTCGTCTGCCGCGGCATCCCCCTCGGCAATGGCTTCCTGCAACAGCTCTATCTTGGCATCGATGGCCGCAATGTCGTAGTAATTGGCCAGCTTTTCGTTGACCCAGCTCTTCATCGAGGCAACACAATCGTCGATGGCGGAAGATATGGCTGAAGTATAGGCTGCGGTGATCTCCTCACGGGCTGTGCCGATCGCAGCCGTATATGCGTCCGTTATCTCTGTAACCTGCTCCTGGATATCGCTCTCCAGCCCGGCTACGGCGGCGGCGATGTCGGTCTTGATCTTCTCGTTCAGACGCGTTTCCATATCGGCAAGATCCTGATTGATCGTCTCGATGCCGGTGCGAATCGAGGCGATATCGTCAACCAGACCGTTGTACTGCTCCAACGTCGCAAAAGTCGTCTCCACCCAGTTCCGTTGTGCGTCGACCTTGTTATCCAGGTCGGCGATCTTCTGCTCCAGCGACTCGTCGGCTGCTTGCAGCGACTCGATCAGTGCGTTGATCGTATCGATCTTGCCCTGAACTTCCAGCTTGTAGCTGTTCAACTGTTCGGTGATATCCGAAAGTCCGGGTTGGGAGTTCTGTCCCAACTCCTCGATCTTGTCTTCCAGATCGGAAACGGATTGTTCGAGGGTGCTTACTTTGTCCTGCAGGGTCGCGATATAGTTCTTGATTTCAGAGTCGGCCTGTTGGAGCTGCGGCAAGGTCTTTTGTATCGCCTCTATCTGTTGGCTGATTGTCGGCAGCGAGGTGTTTTCCAGTTTGTCGACCCGATCGGTAAGCTCGTCGATCCGCTCGTCGGTTTTGTTGCAGCCCAGTAGCAACAAGCCACTGAACAACAGGGGTAACAATTTTTTCATGATGTGATTATTTAGATAAACAAATGTCGCCCGTCTTACCGTATCAACTCCTGCTGCGGTGAGTTATGTGCAAAAAGAAAGTGTGGAGTTGTCCGTTTATCTGACAGTAGGCATTTGGCATAGCCCGAGAACAAATAAACAATACCCCACACCGAATAAGTATATATCAGAACGATATATGCCTATGTGCGGTGATGAGTGTTTGTATTGCCTGTCCTTGTTCTCTGATAAAATCGCCAAATTTTACTGTCAAGGATTAGCGAAACACTTTCACTAAATCAATATGTTGCCATTCGTAGGGAATGACCTCACAAAGTTAGGAAATGTTTTTGATACTCCACACTCTTTTTGGGGTATTGCTACACAAATTTCGCCAAAACAAAGTTTTTATCCAACAATCAATCGTCTGGATTTGAAATTTTGTTCGTTGTAACATGGGATTGCCGTCAGCCGTTTCCGGGCTGCTCTTCTGTTGCCGATTAGTGGCTGCACCCTGCCTGCAAGACAAAAAAAAGGTCGCCATGCGGATGGTGACCTTCCTAAATGCAAAAAGGAGAGCCTTTTCAGACCCTCCCTCTTTGTGACGCCGACAGGACTCAAACCTGTAACCTTCTGATCCGTAGTCAGATGCTCTATTCAATTAAGCTACGGCGCCATTCCTTTATTGCGAGTGCAAATGTAGCTTGATTGATAGATAGTTACAGAATTAAGTTCGGTCGCCAGTCGCCCGTTTTCCGTGCGGCTGTTTCGATCGGTTTACACGTTGGTTTACACAATCGAGCAAATCCAATGCTGGTTAAACAATAAGTGAATTGAGGAGATATGACATTAAAGAAAGGACAAACTTTCGCAAAGGGGCCTATTTGAGCCCCCTTTGCAAAGTCTGTCCTTGGAAAAGATTGATTGCTTTTGTTGTCGGATTAATTTGTTTCAGGACCATCCGAACTAGCTGCTGCCCTCCATCTCCTTATAAACCCCATTGCATCCTCATATCGGTTGAAGTCATTCTTAGGCAACTGTTCAAACATCGCTGCCGACTTTTGCATCATCTTGATAGCATTCTCTAAATCGCCTGTCAGTTCGTATATGTGTGCTTTCTCGAAATAGACCATCGCTTTCATGGGGCAGATCTTTCCATATTTCTGTTCTGCGTATTCCAGCATATTGTCATATAGTTGCTGTGCGTTGTCAGTTTGTCCAGCCTGCAAATATTCGGAAATCAGGTCAAACATCATTTCCTCTTTCATTGCTGGATTGGAGTATTTCCGAGCGACGGAATCGGCTTTGGCCTTTTGCACAAAGACATTCAGCACGCTGTCACCGCCTACTGTTCCTACATTGAAATTCTGTACGACATCGTTCAGCATTTCATCATAGGTCTGTTGTGGACGGGGAGTGCCACATGCAATAAACAGCAAGGCGAATAGGATTATCAAGTTGTTTTTCATTATCTTATCTGTCGCGAGGATTATCGGACCAACTTTTTCCAATGGTCTATATGAAGCCACTCTGAACAAGTTGGTCCGTATTTACTAATTCTTTACCATAATTTATTCTCGGGATGCTCCTTTATTATGGACAAAATCCCCTCTTTCGTAAGTTCAACCTCTTCTTCGCTTATATCTACGGCTCTCACTTGATAATCTACAACGGTATTTTCTTCAGTTACGCAACTATAAATCCAAGCATTAAAAATTTTGTTCGGAGCATCCAAAAAAACGAAATAAATAAACATGCCACCACCAATAAATGGCTCAGCGTTAAATATTGCAAATTTCCCCTTTAACGCAAATCTATAGGGCTCTAAAACTTCATCTTTAATTTCTCCTTTGTAACACGCATCAATGTATGTGCGTAAAGTACGAAAATAATCATTGTCGAACCACTCTTTTTCTGTCCAGTTCCCGAAGCGGACATCGTTCAATGATTTCATTTCGGAAGACCCGCTTGTGGAATCCTGTAAAATCACCTGATTACTCTCTTGTGTATTAGGTTCTTCAATGGATTCAGTTGCTACTTCTGTTGGTTGTGTAGCTATCTTTTGTTTGGAAGACTGGCTACCACATCCTGCAACCAACAAAGTGAATAAAGGAATTAGGTATTTCATCATCGCATTATCTATTCGTTTTAATTTCCTCCTGCTAGTACAAAGATTATGAATGCAATTATTAAGATAATAATCACCCATTTTGTAGAAGTCTTGCCATTCTGTTTCTGTACCTCTTTCAATTGATATTGGATATTGTTTTTAAACTCAACCTCAAACTCTGCAAATGAGAGATTCGGTCTGTCTACTTTTGCTTTCAGCCAGGCAGAATAGGCCTCGGTTGTTGCATTCGTATTACCCCGTTGTATTAACTCGTTGGCCTCTCTTTGCGTCTGTGTATGGCCGAGATACCGCCCATACTTATCGTAACATTCGTAAAACATCTGTTCAACCTATTAGTTTATCAATTTCTTGTTTTATCTTGGACATTACCATTTGATACGAGAGATTCCACGTGTACAAATCATATAATTTCCCATTCACCCAAGGTAATACCACCCGACTTTGTTGCGTAGCAGATAATTTATTCAACTCTTCCTGTATGGAATTGTGCATTTGTGCTATCCGTTGCAGGTATAACGATAACTCCTTTACGTTGTAGAGAGTTGCTCCTCCGTCTCGGCAAAAGACTTCATCAATACCGTTTAACTGTAACAAAATGAATTTTGCTTGCTCTCGAATAGTATCTGCAATCTTATCTGCATTGGAGCGACCAAATAGTCCCATATTATTTATAGAGGATTTGAGTATTGCTAGCTATACATACGGGAGAAGCATCATTAATACCTTTTAATCTCCAATCTTTTTTCAAATAAAGAGTTTTCAATGATGCCATTTTGCATTGTAGAGGATAATCGCTATAAACAATAGTTTTAGGAATATAATGATTTAATTGAGTTGTACTTACGTCTAATATTTCTATACGATTATCATCACAATCTAGATGGAGAAGTTGATAGTTCTTTGATAGATTTAGACTTGTAATTTCATTTGAAGAACACTTCAATACCTTAAGTTTAGGGTTGTTAGTGGTATCTAATACGCGAATCCCTGTCCCATATGGATTTCGTCTAATCATTACGCCATATATTGATTCTATCTGCAAATGCGCGTTATCGTAGCATTCTAATACCTCTAATTCGGGATTATTAGAAATATCTAAGTTGTTAAGATCATTATTGTAACAATATAAGTATCTTAAAGCACGGTTGTTGCGAACATTTAGTTCCGACAAACGATTTTCTCCACAATCTAAGTTTATCAATTTAAGGTTCTGGGAAATATCTAGGGTCGTTAATGAATTATGGGAGCATGATAACCATTCCAGGTTTTCAAAATATTCTATGCCAGATAAAGATGAAATGTCCATTCCATCACATCGTATTCCTTTAATGTCCTTAGTATTAAATGTCGCCCCAAATTCATCATGAAGTGCTTGGCGAAATGCAGAATCTTTGATAACCCAATTCGATGATTCGGAAATAATCATAACAAATTCAATTATAGTTCTCATCTCAGCTCCCAGATGAGGGTAGTAAATAAAGAAAGCGCAGGGCTGGAGCTTTATTTTAGTGCGACAGGTCGTAGGAAACCCAATAGATAAAATAAGCAACAACCCCGCGCCGTATCCGTGAAGGATATGACGGGAGAGTCATGCCACCTATTCTCTCTATTGTGCTATGAATTTCCTACGTTCGTCGCACGAGAATAAAGTTACACTTCCGTAATTCAATATGTCTCCCACAAAAGTAGGAAACTTATCTTGGAAATGCAACGGCATCGACCCTCATTTTTCGGGGATGTTGCAGATACAAATTTCGCCAAAACAAAGTTTTCCGACAACAGCAATTCGACTGGAAAAAGAACTTTGTTCTTCTGAATTTGAGCAGGTCTGCACGAATTTCAACTTTACGCCTGCATAAACTCTGAAATTCTGCTTTTCAGAGCCCTCAAACCACGGATTCCGACTTTGTGTCAGCATAAATTCCAGAACCGTAAATTGCAGATTTTACAGCAAATTGTAAGGTGTAGATTGTGAATAATATAGCGATTTTACTATGTATTAGTACGCTTTGTTTTGGAGCATAAGAAAATACCCCTACCGTCAGACGACAGCAAGGGTATTCTTCTCTGTAAAGTGTAAAGCGTTACTCCACAAACCAACTGTATTCGGTATCTCCCTCCAAGGCACGACCGATTCCTGCAATCAGCTCCGTTGCATTCAGCGACCTGTCAAGGAAGGTGTCGATGTAGCTGGACTTGTTGG
>ENA-OYWC01000085-OYWC01000085.1-human-gut-metagenome-genome-assembly--contig:-NODE-85-length-42926-cov-12.574468_pt1 | contig 42926 bp, 26 predicted proteins | sample MGYA00244165_ERZ653387 | MGnify/ENA primary metagenome ERZ653387 (study PRJEB26926, sample SAMN06164974) | human gut metagenome | biome: ENVO:00009003; feature: ENVO:2100002; material: ENVO:00002003...
AAAGAACTAAATTATAAACAATTGAAAATCAGCTGGGACTAAGTGCCCAGCAGTGTAGATAGAACTTTAAAAAGGTATCTGAGAAACTTTTAGGGCCTTCTGTTTGTACAAATATAATGTTTTTTCTAATGGGCCTGTCTCATCCAGCTGGATTTGTTTTCTTTTTAAGTCTTTTTCGTGTATTGTCTTCGGTCTGGATCGCGCGGGACATGAGGTCACAGTCTGTCATGCAAAAACCCCGGCACCGCAAGGTGTCGGGGTTTTGCGTGACGGCCGCCGTACCGGGAGCACGGCGGCCATCGAAGTGTGCGGCTGTTGCGGCCGTGCTTCGGCCGGGCAGCCGGGAGGATCAGCGGGCGCTGAAAGCGTTGACTTTGGCGAACTCGCTTGCCAGCTTGCGCTCGGCCGGGGTGTAGTATTTGCCGCCGGCCTGCTCGATCTGCCTGCGGACGCGGCTCTCGACGATTGCCTGCTTCCGGTCGCCCTGCAACTTGTCGGCCGTTTGAGGCTTCATGACCGGCAGCGCGCCGCCGACCGTCAGGTGCGGCATGGCAGCCTGTCCGTTGGTGAGGTGCGAAGCGGCCGGAGCCGGCGTCTCGGGGAGCGTGAACGGCACGGGCACGAGCCTGTTCGAGGCGGGAGCTGCCGATGCCGGGTTGAACGGCACGATCTGATCGCGGCTGACGTTCAGGCTGATGACCGTCGGACGGCCCTCGATGCCGTTGCTGTCCACACCCACGCTCAATGCGCAGACGTTGTTGTAGTTCCACGACAGGATGACACCGAAGGTGGCGGGTGAGTTGCCGCTTACCTGCTGGCCGTAGGCCTGGATGACTCCGATGAGCGTATCGGGGGAGAGCCCCTCCATGGCCGAAGCGGGACGGTTCTGGGTGCAGACGTAGTATTCGGCGCACGAGGGATCGGGCGTGGCGACGATGTTTACGGCCGCCTTGCCGGCGTAGGTGCTGGCGGGGTACTGCTCCGGATCGTAGGCCACGAGCTCATCTCCGTCGTAGACGATGAGCGACAACTCCACGCTGGCGTCGCTGAAGGTGCGCTCCTTGATCGTGAAGGGTACATAGGTGAGATCGGAGAGAATCTCGCAGCTCCAGCCGTCGCTGTAGCAGGCCACGGCGTAGAGCAGGTAGTCGCCCGGTGTGAGCATCGCCCATTCGCAGTCGTACATCAGGTTACCGTCGGCGGCACCGCTCTTGATGATGGGGAATCCGTTTCCGGCCGTGAGCAGGTACTCCTTGAACTCCTCTTCCGAGGCGAACGAGTCGTGCTTCTCCTTGCGGACGGCTCCCACGGCCCAGGTCTGCTCCAGATCGGAGGGGGTGCAGGTGTAGTATACCGAATTCTGGTCGGTGTTGGTGACCTGCAGGTCGAAGGTGATGTCGACCTGTCCCAGTGCGTTCGTGTGCAGGTCGTAGTAGTAGACCTTCGTATTGCGCTCCCAGTAGTCGCCCACGCCGAATACGACGATCGTATAGTCCGTGTCGGCGGAGAGTTCGGAGGCTTCGAGCACCTGTTCGCCCTGCCAGGTGGTCCAGATGTCGTACTGGTTGGCGTAGACGATGCAGTCGTCGGCATAGCGCTCGGGGGTCATGGAGTTGGCATCGCTCGACAGTGCGATGATGGCGAAGTAGTCGCTGTTGTCCGAGGGGGTGATGCGTACCCGCGTGAGCGTCGAATCCGAAGAGACGGTCTCGAAGGTGAACGTGCAGCTGCTGCTTTCGGTGGGCACGGGCGTGGTGATGCTGCTCGTGGTGACGTCCGTCGTGCGGTATCCGTTGGCGATGCCGAATGCGAAGGGGGCGTAGGCCGAGTTGGAATAAAGCGTGTTGACGCTGATCTCACCGGCGCCCTGCACCGTGAGGTCATCCCACGTTGTCGGGGTGCCGAAGGCGTTGTTGATGTCGATGACCTCCTGCAGCTCGGTGATGACGGCATCGGCGAACTCGTCCATCGACGTGAAGCTGTCCATCTCCTCCTGTGTCAGAATGTCGGTGTAGTAGCGGTACTCGTCCGACCCGGGCGTGGTTTTGATCTCCACGTAGTTGGGCTTCAGCGTGGCGACGTCGAGCGTGATCCCCTGCTGGTAGTAGGGCGGTTCGGGCGTCGCATACTCGAAGGCGAAGACCTCGCTGGTGATGCTTGCATCCATGTTCATGCCGAACGCGACGGCGACGTATTCCGTTTCGGGCGTCAGGTCGTTGAGGTAGCCTTCGGTGTCACCCTGATAGAGCAGCTGTGCGAGCAGCTGTTCCATCGTGATCCCGTAGCTCGAGGCGACCGAGCGGAAGAGGTCGACGTAGTAGCTCGTCAGCTCCTCGTCCGTGGAGAAACGGTCGTAGTCCGCCTTCGTGAGGTTCAGCATGGCGTATGTGGCATCGGGTTCCGACGAAGCGACTTTGATGTGGGCCCGGAAGGCCTCCACTTCGGGCATCGTGATGTCGAGCAGCCATTTTTCGCTGCGGAGCTGCGTCAGGTTGACCTGCACCTCTTCGGCTCCGGGGCAGGTCAGCCGGATGACCGCGCTGCGGCTTTCCGTGTCGGTATTTGTCGTGTAGTCGAATCCGATCACACCCGGCGTGTTGTCGCTTTTCAGCGTGATCCACGGCTCGGCACATGTGGCGGAGACGACGCTCTCCTCCGTTGCGTTGGCGACGGTGTAGTGCAGCTGTGCGGTACCGGCTTCGGCCGTCAGGGTGATGCCCTGCGCCTCCGTTACCTCGATGACCGGCTGGTGGGGTTTGCTCTCGTCCGTGTCGTCTTTGGAGCAGGCGAACAACAGCGCTCCCGCCATCAGCATGCACAAAGGTCTCATGGACCTGGTGAATAGGGATGTAAGCAGAGAGTTAAGATGTTAGGATAATAAAATTCGGAGCTAAATATAGTAATTTGTTTTATTGATTTGACTGGTTGAAGTGCAAAATATGGTGCTTTATCCGTGCGATTTTTCATAAGAGACTGTATAAAATGAGTTTGGCGTAAAAAATTTTATGATGACTCTTTGGAGGGGGCCGGTTGCTTTTCCGTCAGTCGATTGTCCTTTGCCGGTGCGGTAAATTTATTTCGGTGCCGGGCGTCTGGAAGTCGTGCGGATTTCGTACCTTGCACGAAATTTGAGGACTCGGGCGGAGGTTGCAAACTCCCGGAAGACGGATGTTGAAAAAAATCATGAAACATACGCTCCGCACGCTGGCGGTGCTCCTGCTCGCGGTGCTGTTGCTGCCGGCTCTGCTCTATGTGCCGGCTGTTCAGGACCTTGTCCGGCGCAAGGCCGCGGCGTATGCTTCGCAGGCGCTCGGCATGGAGCTGTCGGTCGAACGGCTGCGGCTGTCGTTTCCGCTGCGTCTGACCGTCGAGGGGACGCTTCTGCGCGACGGGGCGGATACGCTGCTGCGCTGCGGGCGCCTCTCGCTCGATGCCGCGCTGTGGCCCCTGTTGCGGAGGGAGGTGGCTGTCGACCGCTTCGAGCTGCGCGACCTCGCGGCCCGCTATGCTGATTCGCTCGGCGGGATGGAGCTGCGCCTTGCGGCGGGGCGGTTTGCGCTCGAAGAGTGCCGCGTCGGGCTTCCGGCGCAGCGGGTCGACCTCGGGACGGTGTCGCTCTCCGATGCCGACATCTCGCTCGACCTGCAGGCTACCGATACCCCGGAGAAAATGGACAGCACAACGTCGCCGGCCTGGACGGTGGCGGTCGGACGGCTTGTCGTGGCCAACACCGCCTTCGGCATGCGGACGGCACCGTCGGTTACGGAGCTGGCGGTGCGCCTGCCGGGCGGCATGGTCGAACGGTGCCTGGTCCGGCTGGGCGACCGCGACGTCGCGGTCGGCAGCCTGCTGCTCGAACGGGGCGAATATGCCTACCGGACCGCTCCCGCGGCGGCCGACGCTTCGTTGCCAGTCCCGGCGCATGCGACGGCCGGAAGCTCGGGGCACGATCCGGCGAAGCGGGGCGCAGAACCTGAATCCGCCGCGGCGGCGCAGCCGTGGAGCGTGCGGGTCGGGAGTGTCGTGTTGGCGGACAATCGCGTCGAATACGGAACGCTGGGCCACACTCCCGTGGCGGGCTTCGACCCGGAGTGCATCGCCCTGTCGGGGCTCGATCTGGAGATCGACTCGATCCGCAACCGGGGCGCGGAGATCGCCCTGCTGATCCGGCGGATGCGCTTTGCCGAGCGGTGCGGTGTGGACGTGCAGCAGTTGGACGGCGGCTTCCGCATGGATTCGGCCGGCATCGCACTCTCGGACTTCAACCTGCACACGGCAAACTCCTCGCTGCAGGCCGATCTGTCGGCCGGGGCGGGGGCGCTGCAGGCGGACCCTGCGGCGGCTGTCGCCGCCGACCTCGCGGCCCGGATCGCGCCCGGGGATGCGTTGCTGCTGCGTCCCGGGCTGCCGCTTGCCGTGCTCAAGGGGCGTGACGTGCGCATGCACCTGGCTGCGGACGGTACGCTGGGCGACATCGGGCGGCTGACGCTGGGCGTCTCGTCGCCCGGGCTGGCCGCAGTGGAGGCGGACGGTGCGGTGCGCAACCTGACCGATGCCCGGCGTCTGGCGGCCGACCTCCGCTTCCGGGGTGATTTCGATAACCTGAATCCGCTGCTGGCGCTGCTGCCCGACACGGCGCTGCGCCGCCGCGTGGCGGTTCCCCGCGGGGTCGGTCTGCGGGGCCGGGTCCGGGCCGACGGCGCGGCTTACGATGGCGCGGCGACGCTGACGGCAGGGGAGGGGCGGCTGCTCCTCGACGGACGCTACGACGGTCGGGCGGAGCGTTACGACGCCCTGCTGCGCTGCGACAGCTTTCCGCTCGGGGCCTTCCTCCCGGCCGACTCGCTCGGCGTGCTCGACCTGCTCCTCACGGCCCGCGGTGAGGGGTTCGATCCGTTTGCGGCGCGGACCTCGACTGCCCTGCGAGCGCAGGTCGGCCGCGTGGTCTGGCAAGGACGCGATCTGGGCGGGCTCGAACTCGAAGCCGATCTGGCGGAGCACCGCCTCACGGGGCGCCTGCTTGACGACAACGAGGCGTTGCGGCTTGCGCTGCAAATAGAGGGAGAACTGACGGTGCAGGCGCAGCGCCTTGCCCTCTCGGGCCGCGTGGCGGAGGTCGATCTGGCGGCCCTCGGGGTGGTGTCCGAGCCGCTCGGCGGCTCCCTGACGCTCGATGTTGAGGCCTCGGCTGCTGCCGGGCGGCGCTTTGCGGCCCGGATCGGGCTGGACAGCATCGAAATCCGCAGCGACGGCCGCACGGACCGCATCCGTCCGACCGCTGTGAGCTTCTCCACGGACAGCCTGGCGACGCGGGCCGCGTTGCACTCGGGCGATCTGTCGCTCGCCTTCGCCGCACGCGGAGGGCTCGATTCGCTCACGGCGGCATTCGCGGCCGGAGCCGACACGCTGCTGGGGCAGCTGCGCACGCAGCACCTCGACATGGAGCGGCTGGGGGCTGCGCTTCCGACCTTCGGGCTGCACCTGACGGCCGGGTGCAACAACATCGTGAACAACCTGCTGAAGATGCGCGGGGCTTCGTTCGACTCGCTGCGTGCGGAGGCCGTGCACGGCGATACGCTGCCCCTGCTCGTGCGGGCCGGGGTGACAAACCTCGCGTCGGGCGGGCTGCGGCTCGATACGGCGGGGATTCGGCTTCGGCAGGAGGGGCGGCGGCTGACTTACGGCGTGCTGCTGGACAACACCTCGGGCGGACTGGAGCAGGCGGCGCGCGCCGCGCTCACGGGTCACCTTGTGGCGGACAGCTGCCGGGTCGATCTCTCCCTGCAAAACCGTGCCGGGGCGGATGTCACGCGCTTCGGCTGGGACGTCGTGTGGTCCGATTCGCTGGTTCGTGCCACGCTGGGACCCGCTGCGCCGCTCTTCGGCTCGGCCCTTTGGTCGGTGAACCCCGACAACTACGTGATTTACGGATTCGACGGCACGCTCCGGGCCGATCTCGACCTCACGCACGGCGCGCAGCGCTTCGCCCTCCGCACGCTTCCCGTGTCGGAGACGCCCGGTGCCCCCGATGCCCTGCGGCTCGACATGGCCGGACTGCGCATCGCCTCGATGCTGGAGGCACTGCCCGCGGCCCCGCCGCTGGACGGCGTGCTTGGGGCGGGCATTCAGCTCGAGCGCCGGGCCGACTCGCTCGCCGTCGGGGGCGAGGTCTCGGTGGCCGGCCTCTCCTACGACGGACAGCGCTTCGGCGACGTGGGGTTCGGCCTCTCCTATGCCGGTGGGCGCGGCTACCGCGGTGCGCTCCGCCTGACGCTCGACAGCGCGGAGGTGCTGACGGCCCGCGGCAGCTATGAGCCGCAGCAGCCCCAACCGCTCGACTTTGCCCTCACGATTCCGGGCTTCCCGCTCGAACGGGCCAACGCCTTCCTGCCGGCCGACCTGCTGCGCCTGTCGGGCTCGTTCGGCGGCTCGCTCCGCGCGACGGGAACGGCGACGGCGCCGCAGATCGACGGCGGGTTGCACTTCACGGGCACGAAGCTCCGCGTACCGATGATCGGCACCTCCTTCGCCCTCTCGTCCGACACGATCCGCATCCGCGACAGCCGCGTGCGCTTCGACCGCTATGCCGTTACGGCGCCCAACAAGCACGCCCTCACCCTCGACGGCGTGTTCGACCTGTCGAACCTGACGGCGCCGTCGGCCGACATCGCGCTGCACGCGGCCGACTTCCAGGCCGTGAACGTCGCCCGCACGGAGCGCACGGCGGTCTACGGCACAGCCTACCTCGACCTGGACGCCACGGCGCGGGGCCCGGTCGACGAGCTGTCGGTGCGCGGCCGCGTCGCCCTGCTCGGCGGTACGGACATCACCTATGTGATGCAGGATGCGCCGATGGACGTGCGCGAGCGGCCGCAGCAGGTCGTCTCGTTCGTCTCCTTCGACGAACTCGACACGCAGGAGCCGCCTGCCGAAGCGCCCCGCACGGTGCGCATCGGCGGCATGGACCTGCAGCTCGACGTCGACATCAGCGACGATGTGCGCGCCGGTGTCGACCTCTCGGCCGACGGGCAGAACCGCGTCGACCTCGAGGGCGGCGGCCGGCTGACCTACTCGATGAACCCGCTGGGCGATGTGCGCCTGACGGGCAAATACCTGCTCTCGGGCGGTACGGTGAGCTACAACCCGCCAATCATCGCGCGCAAGGTCTTCCGAATACGCCCCGGAAGCTATGTCGAGTGGATCGGCAACGTGGCCGACCCGTCGTTCGACATCACGGCCGTGGAGAGCGTGCGGGCAAACGTCTCGACGGACGGGCAGCAGTCGCGCGCCGTGAACTTCGACATCTCGATCACGATCCGCAACTCGCTCGACAACCTCGAGATCAGCTTCGGCCTCGCGGCTCCGGAGGACCTGGCAATGCAGAACGAGCTCAACTCGCTGACGGCCGAGCAACGGGCCAACCAGGCGATGGGGCTGCTCGTCTACAACACCTACTCGGGACCTGGCACGACGGCGAAGGTCGCGACCGGGAATCCGCTCAACGCCTTCCTCCAGCAGGAGCTCAACCGCTGGGCGCAGAACAGCCTCAAGGGGGTGGACCTGAGCTTCGGTATCGACTCCTACGGCGAGAGCGACCCCGGCGGCCAGCATACGGACTACTCCTACCGGCTGTCGAAGAACCTCTTCGGCAACCGCGTGCGGGCCGTGATCGGCGGGTCGTTCAGCACGGATGCCGACCCGACGCAGAACCTGCGCGAGAACATCATCGGCGACGTCTCGCTCGAGTACATGCTCGACAAGCGCGACAACATGTTCATCAAACTCTTCCGCCATACGGGCTACGAGAGCATCCTCGAGGGTGAGATCACCGAGACGGGCGTCGGCTTCGTGATCCGCAAGCGGCTGCTCCGCTTTACGGACCTCTTCCGGCTGACGAAACGCCGGCTCGAAAAACAACAGAAAGACAATGAATCCGCTGCGACATCCCGTTAGCTGTCTTGTGCTGGCTGCGGCGCTGCTGCTCGGCGCCTGCTCCACGACGCGCCGCCTGGGCGAGGGCGAGGTCCTCTATACGGGCGTGCACCGGATCCGCATCGAGGCGGATTCGGGCGTCGTGCTCTCCGCGGCGGCCGAGTCCGCGGCCCGGGAGCCTTTGTCCGTGGCACCGAACAACCCCCTCTACAGCCCCTACCTGCGCACCCCCTTCCCGATCGGACTGTGGGCCTACAACTACTGCTATACGCCCCGCGAAAAGGGGTTCCGCTACTGGTTCTACAAGCGGCTGGCCAAGCAACCCGTGCTGCTGTCGGCCGTGCAGCCCGGCCTGCGGACCCGCGTGGCGGTGCAGGCGCTCGAGAACTACGGCCATTTCGGCTCGCAGGCCGCATGCAGCCTCCGCTACCGCAAGCACGGCCGCAAGGCCCGCGTGGACTACACGCTGCACGTCGCGCCGCCCTACACCTATTCGCGGATCGCCTATCCGCAGCCCGAAGGGACGCTCCGCCCGCTCTTCGACAGCCTGCAGGCAACGTCGCTGCTGCGTCCCGGGGCGCAGTACAACCTCGATACGCTCACGCAGGAGCGCAGCCGCATCGCCGCGCAGCTGCGCAATCGCGGCTACTACTACTTCCGTCCCGAGTACCTCGAATACCTCGCCGACACGACCCTCGCGCCGCGGCGTGTCGATCTGCGGCTCGTGCTCAAGCCCGACGTGCCCGCCGCGGCGCTCGAATCCTACCGCGTGGGCGGGATTACCGTCGCCCTGCGCAACGTCGAGCCCGGACCGGCCGACACGCTGCGGCTGCGCGATGCCGAGGTTGTGGCCCAGCGGCCGCTGAAACTCCGCCCGCGGGTGTTGGCCCGGGCGCTGGCGCTCCGGCGCGGCGAGCTCTTCACGGTCGATGCGCAGAACCGCACGCTCAACGAGCTGGGCAAGCTCGGTGTCTTCCGCTCGGTGGGCATGAGCGTGCCGCCGCTCGATTCGCTGCGCGGCGGCCGGGAGATCGACGTGCGCATCGACGCGCAGTTCGACTACCCGGTCTCGGTCTCGCTCGAAACCGACGTGACCTCCAAGTCGAACAGCTTTCTCGGACCGGGCATCTCGCTGAAGCTCTCCGACAACAACCTCTTCCGCGGCGGCGAGGTCTTCTCCGTCGCGCTCGACGGCTCCTACGAGTGGCAGACGGGCAACAAGAACTCCGGCGGCCGCTCCTCGCGGCTCAACTCCTACGAGCTGGGGCTCAACGCGACGCTCGACGTGCCGCGCCTGCTGGCCTTCGGTCGCCTGTCGGGGCGCCTGCCCGCCCCGCGCCGAACCTCGTTCCAGCTGGGATTGAACCTGATGAACCGTCCCGACTATTTCCGCCTGATCGCCTTCAGCGGCTCGGCCGGCTACGACTTCCGCACCTCGCCGTCGAGCAGCCACACCCTCACGCTCCTGAAACTCGTCTACAACCGGCTGCTGCACACAACCGAGTCGTTCGACCAGACGCTCGAGGCCAATCCGGCCATCGCGTTGAGCTTCCGCGACCAGTTCATCCCGTCGGTGGGGTATACCTATACCTTCGACCGGAGCTACGGTGCGACCGCCAGCCGCCGCTTCTACTGGCAGAACAGCTTTTCGGCCGCAGGCAACCTGCTGGCGGGCGTGCTGCGCCTGTGCGGCGAGCGGCAGCCGCAGCATCTGTTCGGCAACCGCTTTTCGCAGTTCGTCCGCAACGTGAGCGAGGTGAAGTTCTTTCAGCGCCTCGGGCGCCGCGACAACTGGCTGGCCACGCGTTTTCTCGTGGGGGTGGGGTATGCCTACGGCAACTCCGAGGTGATGCCCTACAGCGAGCAGTTCTACATCGGCGGCGCCAACAGCATCCGCGCCTTCACCGTGCGGTCGATCGGCCCGGGCAGCTACCGTCCGCCCGCGGGCGACCGCAACGGCTACCTGGATCAGACGGGCGACTTCAAGCTCGAGGCCAACGTCGAGTTCCGCTTCGGCATCATGGGACGCCTCCACGGCGCGCTGTTCCTCGATGCGGGCAACATCTGGCTGCTGAAGAACGACCCCCTGCGGCCGGGCGCCGAACTCAAGTGGCGGGGATTCTGGAACGAGATCGCCCTCGGCACGGGATTCGGCCTGCGCTACGACATCAGCTACCTGGTGCTGCGCGCCGACCTCGGCATCGGCATCCACACGCCCTATCCGAACCCCGACCGGCGAGGCTATTACAACATTCAGAGTTTCAAGGACGGGCTGGGATTCCATCTGGCCATCGGTTATCCGTTCTGACGGAGCGCGCGGCCGTGCGCCTTAGCGGGGGAGAAGGAGCAGCAGCGCCAGCGGCAGGTAGTCCTTCAGCGTGCGGCGCAGCAGTTGGAGGGCGGTTTGCATCTCGCTGGTGACCTGCCGGACGGACATGCCGCGCTCCTCGGCGATCTCCTGATAGGTCTTGTTTCCGAAACGGTTGGCCAGAAAGACCTCGCGCGTGATGTCCGGCATGCGGTCCATGCAGTCGCGGAAGAGGGCCTCGACCTCGCTGGCGTAGAGACGCCCCGGGTCGCAGCTCTCGAGCGAGTTAATCTCGTGCATCAGCATCCGGCTGTTTGCGTGGTGGATGTCCTGGCGGATTTTCGTCTGGGTCTGCTCCGAGCGGAGAAAGTCGAGGCACTTGCGGATGACGATCTGGAAGAGGTAGGCCTCGAAGTTCTCCGTGAGGATTTCGTTCCGCTTTTCCCACAGCCGGACGAAGCTGTCGTTCACGAGATCCTCCGCGACGGCGGCATCGTGCACGTAGGAATTTGCCACCGTCGTGAAGGGGATGCGGCACTTGTTGAACAGACGTCCGAACTCCTCTTCGCCGAGCACTCTCTTATGTGGCAACTTCTCCGGCATGGTAAAATTTTAAACAAATGTAATCGTTTGTTTGCTCATTTGCAAACACCCGTTTTTGCGAATTGCTCCCTTCGGTGAAATTCTTTTAATTGCCTTTTCCCTCCCGGCTGGGGCGAATTATCTGTAAAATACAAATTATCAGTTAGATAAGTTGTTAAAATAATTTCGTATATTTATTAAAATATTTTTTATATCAAAAAGATCCGTTTTTGCTGTAAACGGGTCCGCTTCGATCGTCTATTTAATGCTATGAAAGAAGAGACTCTGTACCGATACTTCAATAACGAGGCTGCTCCCGAGGAGGTGGAGCAGATCGAAGCGTGGCTTGCGGAGGACCCCACCCGTCAGCGCGAATTCGATGCCGCGCACATGCTGTTCAACGCCAGTGTGCTCCAGCGCATGCACTATGAGGAGTCGGCCCGTCGGACGACCCGCGTGTGGTCGCTGCGCCGGATCGCCCGTGCGGCCGTGCGCGTGGCTGCGGCGCTGGTGCTGATTGCCGGAGCGGGGTATGCCGGCGGTCTGATCATGCAGGAGGGCATGTACCGCGAGATGGCGGACCGGATCAACGTGCTCGAGGTCCCGGCCGGACATCGCATGTCGATCACGCTGGAAGACGGTACGCTCGTATGGCTCAACGGCGGCTCCCGCATGGAGTATCCCGTGCTTTTCGCCCGCGACGGGCGGCATGTGAAACTCTCGGGCGAGGCGCTGTTCGATGTGGCGCATGACAAGGAGCACCCCTTCGTCGTCGAGACGTTTGCGTCGGAGATCGAGGTGCTCGGCACGAAATTCAACGTCTATGCCGACGATGAGAACGGCCGTTTCACGACGACGCTTGCCGAAGGCAAAATCCGCGCGAAGAACCTCGTCGGCAACCGTCAGGAGCAGGTCGTCCTGAATCCCAACGAGATGGTCCGCCTCATCAACGGCCACCTGGTTCCCTCGCGCGTCGCCGACCTGGATGCGCTCTGCTGGACCGAGGGATACATCAACATCCGCAACGTCGCCTTCGAGGAGCTCATGGAGCGCTTTGAGAACGCCTACGACGTGCATATCGTGATCGACCGCGCGCAGCTGCCCTCCATCGGCTATGCCAGTGGCAAGATCCGCATCTCGGAGGGGGTCGATTTCGCCCTGCACCTCCTGCAGCAGGCCTGCGACTTCAGCTACACGAAGGACGAGGCGACCAATACGATCACGATCCGCTGATACGAACCGAACGATAAAAGTATACCACACGTAAAAAACCGTTTCTGCCTATGATATGATGCCAACTGTATTTTGAACGGCGCAAGTGACCCGCCGACGTCGGACGCCGCGCGGGAAAATAGATGATGAAGCCGCTGATAATTTCTAACCTATTACCTTAATTTTATGTATTTATGAATAAAACAGTATTCCACAGAATCTGTACACTGTTTCGATTCGCACTAACCCTGATGCTGTGCGCAGGAAGCCTCTCGGCGCTCGCGCAGACGCAGGAACTGGTAACCATCAACCTGAAAAACGTACCTATTGAACAGGTCATGCGGGAGTTGGAGCAGCAGACCAAGTATGTGTTCCTGAACAAGGATGTCGACGTCAAGCAGAACGTGAGCCTTGACGTGAACCAGATGCCCGTTCCCGAAGTGCTCTCGAAGCTTTTCGCCTCGCGGAACATCGATTTCAAGATCGAGGCCAAGCATATCGTGATTTCCAACCGCACCGCTCCCGCAACGGACGGTCCGGTCGTTGTCGAAGGCCAGGTCATCGACTCGTCGAACAACCCGGTGATCGGCGCCTCCGTCGTTATCAAGGGTACGACGATCGGCGTGAGCACCGATATCGACGGCCGTTACACCCTGCAAGTTCCCCCCCCCGCCGGCTCGGCCGTACTGGTAGTCAACTACCTGGGCTACGAGGAGCTTGAGATTCCGGTCGGCAGCCGCACGCGCATCGACGTCACGCTGAAGGAGTCGGCCGTCGATGTCGACGCCGTCGTGGTGACCGCCCTCGGTATCAAGCGTTCGGAGAAGGCCCTTTCGTACAACGTCCAGCAGGTCGACTCGGAGAGCATCCTCGCCAACAAGGACGTCAACTTCATCAACTCGCTCAGCGGCAAGGTCGCCGGTGTGACGATCAACGCCTCGTCGTCGGGTATCGGCGGTGCCTCGAAGGTGGTTATGCGTGGTGAGAAGTCCATCCTCCAGTCGTCGAACGCCCTCTACGTGATCGACGGTGTGCCGATGTACTCCGCCACGTCGAGCGCCGGTACGGAGTTCAACTCGCAGGGTACGTCGGAGCCCATTGCCGACATCAACCCCGAGGACATCGAGTCGATGTCGGTGCTGAACGGTGCCGCCGCAGCCGCCCTTTACGGTTCGGATGCCGCCAACGGTGCCATCATCATCACCACGAAGAAGGGTAAGGCCGGCACGTTGAGCGTGACCGTATCGAGCAACACGGAGGTTTCGGTTCCCTTCGTCATGCCGCAGTTCCAGACCCGCTACGGCACGGGCGACCTCTCGTCGAGCGAGGGTTCCCTGACGCGCAGCTGGGGCGCCCGTCTGAACAAGTTCAACTACCAGGGTTACGACCCCTATGACGACTACTTCCAGGTCGGTGTGACCGGCACGGAGAGCGTGTCGCTCTCGACCGGTACGGAGAAGAACCAGACCTACTTCTCGGCCGCTTCGGTCAACTCGCGCGGTATCGTGCCCAACAACAGCTATGACCGCTACAACTTCACGTTCCGCAACACGACCTCGTTCCTCAAGGACAAGATGACGCTCGACGTGAGCGCCAGCTACATCAAGCAGGAGGACCGCAACATGACCAACCAGGGTATCTACAACAACCCGCTGGTCGGCGCCTACCTCTTCCCGCGCGGCAACGACTGGAACGACATCCAGATGTACGAGCGCTATGACGCCGCCCGCAAGCTCTACACGCAGTACTGGCCCGTGGGCGATGCCGGCATGACGATGCAGAACCCCTACTGGATCAACTACCGCAACCTGCGCGAGAACGACAAGGACCGCTACATGCTCAGCGCACAGCTCTCGTATGACATCCTCGACTGGCTGAACATTTCGGGCCGTCTGCGCATCGACAACTCGGTGAACGACTATACCGAGAAGTTTTACGCTTCGACCAACACGCAGCTGACCGAGAACTCGAACAACGGCCTCTACGGCATCACCCGCACGAAGGACCGCCAGACCTACGGCGACGTGCTGGTGAACATCAACAAGACCTTCGGTGAGGACTGGTCGCTGCAGGCCAACCTCGGTGCCTCGATCTCGGACATGAAGTCCGACGCCATGAAGGTGCGCGGTCCGATTGCCGACGGCGGCGATACCTTCGGTGACGAGAAGGTGGGTCTGGCAAACTTCTTTGCCATCCAGAACCTCTCGCCCAGCCGCACGGAGCGCATGCAGGACGGCTGGCGCGAGCAGACGCAGTCGATCTTCCTCTCGGCCGAGGTCGGTTACAAGAACACCTACTTCCTGACGCTGACGGGCCGTAACGACTGGCCTTCGCAGCTGGCAGGCCCCCGGTCGAACACCTCGTCGTACTTCTATCCTTCGGTCGGTGCTTCGGTCGTTCTCTCGCAGATCATCCCGAACATGCCCGAGAACCTCTCCTACATCAAGATCCGCGGCTCCTACGCATCGGTCGGTGTGGCCTTCGAGCGTTTCCTGGCCAACCCGCGCTACGAGTGGACGGGCAACCTGCAGCAGTGGGCCAACACGACGCAGTACCCGATCGAGAACCTGAAGCCCGAGCGCACCAAGTCGTTCGAGGTCGGTCTGAACATGCGCTTCCTCAAGCACTTTGAACTCGACGTGACCTACTACAACGCCAAGACCGCCAACCAGACGTTCGACCCGCAGCTGCCTGTTTCGGGCTGGTCGAAGATCTACCTGCAGACCGGTTCGGTGCGCAACCAGGGTGTCGAGCTTGCGCTCAACTACCGCAACACGTGGGGCAAGTTCTCGTGGAATACGAGCTACACCTTCTCGGCCAACGAGAACAAGATCCTCTCGCTGTCGGACAACGCCGTGAACCCCGTGACGGGCGAGACGCTGAACCTCTCGCTGCTGAACATGGGCGGTCTGGGCGACACGCGCTTCCTGCTTAAGGAGGGCGGCACGATGGGCGACCTCTACTCGCTCGTCGACCTGAAGCGTGACAGCAACAACAACATCTACATCGACCCGGACGGCAAGCTGGCCACCGAGAAACTCTCGTCGGACCGCTACATCAAGCTCGGCTCCGTGCTGCCCGATGCCAACATGGCATGGCGCAACGACTTCCGCTGGCGCAACTTCAACTTCGGATTCATGGTATCGGCCCGTCTGGGCGGCGTGGTCTTCTCGCGCACGCAGGCCATGCTCGACAACTACGGCGTGTCGGAGGCTACGGCTGCAGCCCGCGACCTGGGTTACGTGTCGATCAACGGCGGCGACCGCATCGATCCGCAGGTATGGTACACGACCGTCGGCAGCGGCAACTCGATCCCGCAGTACTACACCTACTCGGCCACGAACGTCCGTCTGCAGGAGGCTTCGATCGGCTATACGATTCCCCGCAAGGCCCTGCGCGGCGTCTGCGAGATCACCGTTTCGCTCGTGGGCCGCAACCTGTGGATGATCTACAACAAGGCTCCGTTCGATCCCGAAAGCATCGCCACGACCGGCAACTTCTATCAGGGTATCGACTACTTCATGATGCCTTCGATGCGCAACATCGGCTTCAACGTGCGACTCAAATTCTAAAGACTTACGACCATGAAACATACAATCAGCAAGATATTTGCCGGAGCGCTGCTGTTGGGCACGGTGTCGTGTACGGCGAATTATTTGGACATCAACTCGAACCCCTATCAGCCGGGTGACCTGACCGCCGACGACTACGCGCTCGGCTCGGCCATGAACTCGCTGGCCAGCGGCGTGATCTCGTCGGATGTCAATACGGCACAGTTCACCGAGGCCCTGATGGGCGGTCCGCTGGCCGGTTACTTCGCCCCGGCAAATGCCGGCTGGGAGAACACCGTCTCCAACTACAACCCGACGGACGACTGGACCAACGTGCTGCTCAAGTCGGAAAAGGTGATTCCGGTGATCTACACCAACCTCGGCATCATCGAGACCGTGTCGGAGCAGACCGGTTCGCCCGTGCCCATGGCCATCGCCAACATCATCAAGGTGGCCGCCATGCACCGCATCACGGATACCTACGGTCCGATTCCCTACTCGAAGATCGGTGCCGACGGCAGCATCAACACCCCCTACGACTCGGTCGAGGAGATCTACATGGCCTTCTTCGACGAGCTCGACGCGTCGATCGCCACGCTGAACGAGAATTCGGAGTACAAGCTCGTTGCGACGGCCGACTATGTCTACAGCGGTGACATCAAGAAGTGGATCCGCTACGCCAATTCGCTCAAGCTGCGTCTGGCCATCCGCATCGCCAACGTGAAGCCCGATGTGGCCCGCGAGAAGGCCGAGGAGGCGGTCAACGATCCGGGCGGTCTGATCACGTCGAACGCCGACAACGCCGCATGGCACTACTTCGGCAGCGTGCAGAACCCGCTCTACGTGGCCGTGAACTACAACCGCGTCTCCACGCACGACGACGGTACGGCCTGCACCTCGACGGGTGATACGCACGCCGCAGCCGACATCATCTGCTACATGAACGGATATGATGATCCGCGCCGCGAGATGTACTTCACCAAGAGCGAGTGGGAGGGTTACGACTACGTGGGTCTTCGCCACGGCATCGAGATTCCCGAGCACGGTTCTATCGGTCACAAGTTCTCGGGCCCGAACATCAAGGCCAACGATGCCCTGCAGTGGATGAACGCCGCCGAGGTGGCCTTCCTGCGCGCCGAGGGTGTCGCCGTCTACGGCTTCAACATGGGCGGCACGGCCAAGGACTTCTACGAGCAGGGTGTCCGCCTGTCGTTCGAGCAGTGGGGTGTGACGGGAGCCGATACCTACCTGGCTCAGGAGACCGCCGTGCCCGAGATCTACGACGATCCGTCGGGTTCGAACGACTACAACGTGCAGCTCTCGACGCTTTCGGTAAAATGGGTTGACGGTTCGGTGGCTGAGATGCAGGAGCGCATCCTGATCCAGAAGTGGATTGCCAACTACCCGCTGGGCAACGAGGCCTGGGCCGACTACCGCCGCACGGGTTACCCGCACCTGATTCCCGCCACCGCGGCCGGCAACATGAGCAACGGCGAGGTGGATTCCAACCGCGGTGCACGCCGCATGCGCTACCCGCTCGACGAGTACGTCAGCAACGCACAAAACGTACAGAATGCCGTATCCACGCTGCTGGGCGGTCCCGACCTGATGTCGACCGACCTGTGGTGGGCGAAAAAGAACTAACCAACTGAAAAACGAAAACCATGAAAAATACCGTGAAAAAAGGCTTGCGCTTTTCCTCTCTGTTTGCCGCATCGGCCCTGCTGCTGGCCGCATGCAGCGAGTGGACGGAATATGAGAGTCTCGACATCAAGACCCCTTCGATGGATCAGGGTCTCTACGCGGACTATGTCAAGAACCTGAAGGCCTACAAGGCCGGCAGCCACAAGGTGGCGATGGCCTCGTTCGAGAACGTGGCCAGCGGCCCGACGCGTCAGGCGGAGCGGCTCACCGTACTGCCCGACAGCCTGGACGTCATTCTGCTGAACAACCCCGACAACCTGCATGCCGGCTATGTGAGCGAGATGAAGAAGGTGCGCGAGAAGGGTACGCGCGTCGGCTATGCGATCGATTATGCGACCATTGAGGCCGAGTGGACCGAGATGGTCAAGGCCGATGCCACGCTGACCGAGGAGCAGGCCCTGACCTACATTGCCGACCGCACGAACGAGCAGCTCGGCCTGTGCGACAAGTATGGCTACGACGGTGTCGTCTTCACCTATGTGGGCCGTTCGACGGCGAGCATGACCGAGGAGGCGCTGGCACAGTACAGTGCCCGTCAGGCTGCCTACTTCAATACGGTGGCCGCGTGGCGCGAGAGCCACAAGTCGGCCTTCTTCGCCTACCGCGGTCTCGCCCAGTATGTGCTTGCCGCGAACAAGCCGCTGCTTGCCGACTGCAACTACATCATTCTGGAGACCACTTCGGCCAGCAACCTCTCGGAGATGACCATCGCCGCGAGCGCCGCCGTCGACAGCGGGGACGTGCCTGCGGACCGTTTCATCGTCACGACCGAGACGACGCGCTACAACGACGAGGACAAGATCTACGGATACCTCGGCACGACGGATGCCGAAGGCAATGCCGAGCGGTCGATCCGCGGCGGCGCACTCTGGGTAGGGCAGCCCTCCGACTTCACGCGTGCGGGCATGCTGATCCTCAATGCGCAGTACGACTACTACGACAACACGCCGATCTACTTCCATCTGCGTGAGGCCATCGACATCATGAATCCTTCACCTAAAAACTAACTTACGCCATGAAATTCGATAAAATATCGCTGACGCTCTTCCTGCTTGCCGCCGTGGCCTTCACGGGGTGCAAGAACGAGGATCCCGCCGAGCATCATTTCGACAACAAGCTCTATATTTCGTCCGCCCAGCTGACCGATGACCTGCTCATCCGCGACGACATCGTCAGCGACTCGCGCACGATCTCGGCCCGTCTGGCGTTGCCCGCACCCGAGGACGTGACGGTGACCTTCGAGGGCCGTCCCGACATGGCTGCCCGCTACAACATGGTCTACGGCGACAACGCCGTGGGTCTGCCTGCCGAGTACTTCTCGATTCCCGAGAAGGTCATCTCGATCGGCAAGGGCAACGTGACGGGCAACGACATCGTTGTGAACTTCACCAACACGAACGAGCTCAACGGTGACCTGCGCTACGTGCTTCCCGTCACCGTGGCCGACATCCAGGGCATCTCGCTGCTCGAGAGCACGCGCACGGTCTACTTCATATTCAAGGGCGCCGCGCTCATCAACGTCGTGGCCGACATCTCGGAGATGTATTTCCCGGTAAACTGGTCGAGCTCGGTCAACGTGAGCGGCCTGAAGACGATCACCGTCGAGGCGCTCATCCGCGTTGCCGACTGGGACGACGGCCGTTCGGGCTCCGTGCTGAGCTCCGTCTTCGGCATCGAGGGCAACTTCCTGATCCGTATCGGCGATGCCGACCGTCCGAGCAACCAGCTCCAGCTGGTGAACCCCAACGGCAACTGGCCGTCGCCCAATGCGGCACCGGGTCTTCCCGTCAACGAGTGGGTTCACATCGCCGTGGTATGGGATGCCACGACCGGCGAGCGCATCTACTACCAGAACGGTGAGGTCGTGGCCTCCGACAACGCCGCAAGCGGCAGCGTATCGCTCAACAGCGGCTGCTATGTCGGCAAGTCCTACGACGACAACCGCTGGCTGCCCGGCGAGATCTCCGAGCTTCGCATCTGGACCGTGCAGCGCACGCAGGAGCAGATCGCTTCGAGCATGTACACGGTCGATCCGACGACCGACGGGCTGCTGGCCTACTGGAAATTCAACGAGGGTAGCGGTAATGTCATCAACGACGCAACCGGCAACGGCACGAATCTGACCGGCGAGGGTACGCCGACGTGGGTGAATGTCGAGCTCCCCGAATAATCTCAAGTCGAACCAATAGATTGAATCTGTCATGAACTTCAGATATTTCAGAATCCGCACGTTTGCAGCTGCCGCCCTTGTGGCCGGTGCGCTGCTGGGAGTTGCGTGCTCCGAGGAGATCGAGGCCGGAAAGCCGATCGACGAAACTCCCTACGAGACCATCTACGAGACGAACGGCTACCTGCTGGATCAGGCCAGCAATCAGTCGGTCGTGACGATCGCCCCGACCGGTCAGGAGTACACCGCCACGCTGTCGTTCGGCCTCACCCGCGCCTACGAGGGTACGCTCTCGGCCCGGGCTTCGGTCGACGCCGCCTACCTTGAAAGCTACAATGCGGCCAACGGCACCGCCTACGAACTCTATCCCGAGACGCTGGTTTCGTTCGTCAACGACGGCGCCTTCACCGTGAGCGAGACCGATGCCACCCGGGCTACGGCCACGATGACCGTTTCGCCGAGCACGGAACTCGCTGCCGGTGTCGTCTACGCCATTCCGGTGGTCGTCGAGGCCGACGGCATCACGCTCAAGGAGGAGGCATCGCACTGCCTCTACCTCATCAACGGCGATACGGAGCAGGCCGGGAACTTTGCCGACTGCGACAAGGGCGAAGGTCACCCCAAGGGATTCCTCTTCTTCGAGGTGAACGGTACCAACCCGCTCAACGCCCTGACCTTCAAGCTCGAGAACGGCAAGCTGCTTTGGGATGCCGTGGTGCTCTTTGCCGCCAACATCAACTGGGATGCCGCAGCCGGACGCGCCTACGTCAACTGCAACCCGAACGTGCAGTTCCTGCTCGACAACAACGAGACCTACCTCCAGCCGCTGCGCAAGCGCGGTATCAAGGTGCTGCTGGGTCTGCTGGGCAACCACGACCAGTCGGGTCTGGCGCAGCTCTCCGATATCGGTGCGCGTGACTTCGCCGCCGAAGTGGCCGAGTACGTCTACGCCTACAACCTTGACGGCGTGAACTACGACGACGAGTACTCGACCTCGCCCGATCTGTCGAATCCCTACTTCGCTTCGCGTTCGCAGGAAGCCGCCGCACGCCTGTGCTACGAAACCAAGCAGCTGATGCCCGACAAACTGGTGACGGTCTTCGATTACGGCGCCATGTACGGAGCCGAGAGCGTGGACGGCGTGGATGCCGACGAATGGATCGACGTGGTGGTCGCCAACTACGGCGGTTCGTCCTCTCCGATCGGCAACATGAGCATCTCGAAGTGCTCGGGCATCTCCATCGAGTTCAATCAGGGATGGCCCTCCATGAGTTCCAGCACGGCGCAGAACATCCTTGACCGCAATTACGGCTGGTTCATGGGCTTCGCGCTCGCACCGGAGAACTTCGCCCGTTCGTATTCCATGCTGTCGGGTGTGGAGACCCTCTACGGCTCGCCGCTGGCCTATCCGACGACCTTCTACAAGAAGGACGATCCGAAGCCGTATGTCTTCCCCGACGATCTGTAATAACCACTTAAAACGACTACAACCATGAAAAATATTTGGAAACTGACGCTCCTCTCCGCACTGGTTCTCGGCAGCGGCATGCTTGCGGGCTGCCGCGAGGAGGAGGAGCTGAATCTGGCCGGTTATCCCGAGGTTCCGGTCGGAATCACGATCGAGGGCACGGAGAGTGCGAACGAGGCGACGGTCAACGTGACCTACGCTCCCGTTACGGGCGAGCTGCAGGCCGACGCACCGCTGAGCCGCACCTATGTCTTCACCTTGGCCACGCCGAGCCCGAAGGATGCGACCTTCCAGGTCGAGCCGATCATCGTGGACATCCCGACGGATCGCGTGTCGATCAGCGAAACGGAGCTGCACATCCCGGCCGGCAGCATCTCGGCCTCGGTGACCGTGAGCCTGCTCGACGAGGACCTGTCGTTCATGGACGGCGAGTACGCGGCGAAGACCTATGAACTGGGCGTGCGGCTTATCGCAGCCGATGGTTCCCGACTGGATCTGACGCAGTCCGAGGCCCGTCTCAAGATCGAGAAGGAGGCCTACGTGAGCGTGGCGTCGGTTCAGGGTGTCGATGGCAGCACGTCGGCCGAGTTCCGTCGCGCCTACATCGAGGGCGGCATCATCAATACGGACCCGATCAGCTACGAGTACCGGGTCGTACTGGACAAGCCCGCGCTGCATGACCTGACCTTTACGGTCTCCTCGACGGGTGCTCCCGAGAACAGCGGCGAACGCTTCTCGGCCTCGCAGCTGACCGTTACGGCCGGCAAACTCGAGTCGACCTCGACCGTCTGGTCGCTGACGGACGACTTCCTGGAGGTGGACGACCAGCCGTTCGAGTGCATGGTCCAGCTGACCGCCGCTCCGGCCGGCGACGAGACCGCAGCCGTGATGTCGGAGGAGCAGAGCTCCTGCGCGATCGCGGTCCTCAAGGTCTTCGACCGCATGACCTTCCTCTCGGCGCTCGATCCTTCGTGGGTTGAGTTCGACTACTCGACGTGGACGGTGGACCCCGCCTCCATCGGCAACAAGCTCTTCGACAACAACACCATGACCTACATCGACGACGAGTCGTTCGTCATCGACATGCAGGAGGTGAAGACCGTCTACGGCCTGAGCTTCCAGGGTGCCTCGGACTATGTCGGCTACGTGCCGCGCATCTATCGCGTCTCGGGCTCGGTGGACGGTGTGGATTGGTCGTCGTGGGGCGAGATGGACCGCTACGATGCTCCGACGGGCTCCTACACGCCGCTTTACATCGCACTGGTGCTGCCGGCCGATGTCCGCTACCTCAAGTTCGAGGTAGTCGAGGCGTACTACTGGTACTTTGCCGAGTTCGAGGTGTACGGCAAGAACTGACACGACGAATGACGCAACCCGTTGAGCGACAACCGTAAAGGAGTCGTCAGACGGAACAGCGAACGGAGACTTTCTGTCAGAAATGGAAAGTCTCCGTTTTTTTGACTTCCCGAAGCCTCGTTTTTGCGTATTTATTCGTAATTTTGGACAAAACTGCATGAACAAAATGAACGGACCCCGATCTGATGCTTCCCGCCGGCTGCGCGGCGTGCGGACGCCTGCCGCACGGAGCCGTGGCGGAGTGGCCTCCGATCCCGGACCGTCCGCAATCCCCGGGCCGGGCAGTCGGCCTCGCAATCGGTTTTTCCACATGTTCCCGAATCGCTTTCTGTTTCTTGTCGCGACGCTGCTGCTGTGCGGCGCCTGCGAACGCAGCGCGCAGGAGAATGCGCTGCTTCCCGAGCCCGTCGCCGTGCGCGAATATCCGGGCAGCTTCAAAATCCATACGCCGCTGTCGCTGTGGATCGACGCCCCCGATTCGGTGGCGCAGCCGCTGGCCGACTACCTGCTCTCGACGCCGATCGAGTGTGTGCGCGAGGCGCGCAAACGCCACGCGGCCAAGAACTACCTGCACCTCGTCCTCTCGAAGGGCGATTCGCTGCCCGCATCTGCGGAGGGCTATGTGCTGGCCATCCGGCCTGCGGGCATCACGGTCCGTTCGCACGGCGAGGCGGGGCTCTTCTACGGATTGCAGACGCTGCTCCAGCTGCATGCGCAGTACGGCGACCGCATTCCGGCGCAGAAGATCACCGACTATCCGCGCTTTGCCTGGCGCGGTCTGCATCTGGACGTCTCGCGCAACTTCTTCGATGCGGAGTTCGTCAAGAAGCAGCTGCGCATGATGGCGTCGCTCAAGCTCAACCGCCTGCACTGGCACCTGACCGACGGCGCCGGCTGGCGCCTGGCCATTGATGCCTATCCGCGGCTGACGGAGGAGGCCGCCTGGCGCGTCGGCAAAACGTGGCAGGAGTGGCGCCGCGGCGGCAGCCGCTATGCCCGCCGCGGTGATCCCGAGGCTTCGGGCGGCTACTATACGAAGGAGCAGGTGCGCGACGTGCTGGCGCTGGCCGACTCGCTGCACATCACCGTTGTGCCCGAAATCGAGATGCCGGGCCATTCGGAGGAGGTGCTGGCCGTCTATCCCGAGCTCTCGTGCTCGGGCGAGCCCGGCACGAGCGGGGAGTTCTGCCTCGGCAACGAGCAGACCTACGTCTTTCTGGAGCGGGTCTTCTCCGAGGTGCTGGAGCTCTTCCCTTCGGAGTTCATCCACATCGGCGGGGATGAAGCCTCGTCGCGCGCGTGGATGGCCTGCCCGAAGTGCCGCGCCCTGATGGAGCGCGAGGGGCTGAAGACGCCGGCCGAGCTGCAGGCCTATGCCGTGCACCGCATCGGCCGCTTCATCGAGGCGCACGGCCGCCGGCTGGTCGGCTGGGACGAGATCCTCGACGGCAGCATCCCGGCCGATGCCGTCGTGATGTCGTGGCGCGGCGAGGAGGGCGGACGCCGGGCCGCCGCCGCGGGGCACGACGTCGTCATGACGCCCGGCAGCTACTGCTATTTCGACGGCTATCAGGACAACCCGATGACCCAGCCGCAGGCCTTCACGGGCTACCTGCCCCTCTCGAAGGTCTACTCGTATGATCCGGCTCCCGAGCAGATGGCGGGCCGCGACCGCGTACTGGGCGTGCAGGCCAACCTCTGGACGGAGTACATCCCGACCCCGGAGCAGGCCGAATACATGCTCTATCCGCGGGCCTTCGCCCTGGCCGAGGTGGCGTGGAGCCCCCAAAAGAGCCGCGACTACGACGGGTTCCGCACCCGGGCGCTGATCTATACCGAGCGGGCGCGCGAGGCGGGCTACAACGCCTTCGACCTCGAATCCGAGGAGGGCGAGCGGCCCGAGTCGCTGGAGCCCGTCGAGCACCTGGCCGTCGGCTGTCCGGTAAGCTACGCCACGCCGTGGCACCGTTCCTATCCGGCCGACGGGGCCGCGACGCTGACCGACGGGCAGCACGGGCCGTGGAGCTACGGCGAGCGCTGGCAGGGCTTCCTCAACAGCGACGTCGACGTCACGGTGGACCTCGGCGCCGTAAAGCCGATCCGCGAGGTGGCGGCCGACTTCATGCAGTGGTATTCGGCATGGGTGTGGCTGCCCGCACGGGTCGAGATCGAGGTCTCGGCGGACGGCGAGACCTTCCGCAGCCTCGGGGTCATCGGGAACGACTACCCGCAGGAGGAGGAACGCCCCGAATACCGCACCTTCGCCTGGAAGGGCTCCGACGAGGCCCGCTACGTGCGTTACCATGCCGTATCGAACGGCCGCGCGGGCGGCTGGCTCTTTACGGACGAGATCATTATCCGCTGAAACGAACAGACAAATTCCAAATAATCTATCACAATGCAATCGAAACTTGAAATCATGGGCGAAGCCCAGCCCGGCATGCCGTGGGAGGAGCGTCCCGCCGGCTGCCGGAGCGTCGTGTGGCGCTACTCGAAGAACCCGATCATCGGACGCGACGCGCTGTCGACCTCGAACTCGATCTTCAACTCGGCCGTCGTGCCCTTCCGCAAGGGCGCGTACAACTACGCCGGCGTCTTCCGCTGTGATGACACGAACCGCCGCATGCGGCTGCACGTGGGCTTCTCGGTCGACGGCCTGAAGTGGGACATCGACGAGGAGGACATCCGCCTGACGGGTGCCGATCCCGAAGTGGGGGAGTGGGTCTACGGCTACGACCCCCGCGTGGCGAAGATCGGCGACCGCTACTACGTGACGTGGTGCAACGGCTACCACGGCCCGACGATCGGCGTGGCGTGGACCGACGACTTCGTCACGTTCCACCAGCTGGAGAACGCCTTCCTGCCCTATAACCGCAACGGCGTGCTCTTCCCCCGCAAGATCAACGGCAACTACGCGATGCTGTCGCGCCCGAGCGACACGGGACATACGCCCTTCGGCGACATCTTCTATTCGGAGAGCCCCGATCTGACCTACTGGGGCCGTCACCGCCATGTGATGGCGCCCGCCGCGTTCGAGCTCTCGGCCTGGCAGTGCATGAAGATCGGTGCCGGTCCGGTGCCCATCGAGACCTCGGAGGGGTGGCTGCTGTTCTACCACGGCGTGCTGCGCTCGTGCAACGGCTATGTCTATGCCTTCGGCTCGGCGCTGCTCGATCGCGACGAGCCGTGGAAGGTGCTGGCCCGCAGCGGCCCGTATCTGATCTCGCCGCGTGAGACTTACGAGTGCATGGGCGACGTGCCCAACGTGACCTTCCCGTGCGCCTCGCTGCACGATCCCGCCACGGGGCGCGTGGCGATCTACTACGGCTGCGCCGATACGGTGACGGGGCTGGCCTTCGGCTACATCCCCGAGATCATCGAGTTCACGAAGAAAAACTCGATCCTCTGATGGGCGCGCGACGAATGCTGCGGACGGCGGCGCTCGCACTCCTGCTGGGTGCGGCGCCCGCCCTGGCGCAGACACCCGCCGAGTATGTGGACCCCTTCATCGGGACGACGAACTTCGGGACGACGAATCCCGGGGCCGTTGTGCCGAACGGCATGATGGCCGTCGTGCCCTTTAACGTGATGGGGTCGGAGCTGAACCGCTACGACAAGGACGCGCGCTGGTGGTCCACCCCCTACGAGTACCACAACAAGTTCTTCACGGGATTCGCCCACGGCGCCTTGAGCGGGGTGGGGTGCCCCGACATGGGTTCGCTGCTGACGATGGCCACGACCGGCGAGCTGGAGGTCGACTACCGCAACTACGGCTCGGAGTACCGCGACGAGGAGGCCTCGCCGGGCTACTACGCCGTGACGCTCTCGAAGTACGGCATCCGCGCCGAGGCGACGTCTACGCCGCGCACGTCGGTCGAGCGCTACACCTTCCCGGGCGGCGAGGGGCACCTGCTGCTGAACCTGGGCGAGGGGCTGACGAACGAGTCCGGGGCGATGGTGCGCCGCGTGAGCGCCACCGAGATCGAGGGTATGAAGCTGCTGGGGACGTTCTGCTACAACCCGCAGAAGGTCTTCCCGGTCTACTTCGTGCTGCGCGTCTCGAAGACTCCGTCGGCTGCGGGCTACTGGAAGAAGCAGCGGGAGATGACGGGCGTCGAGGCCGAATGGACGCCCGACAACGGCAGGTACAAGCTCTACACGGAGTACGGACGCGAGCTGGCGGGTGACGACATCGGCTACTGGTTCACGTTCGACGACCTGCAGGCGGGCGAGCAGATCGAGGTGCGCATGGGCATCTCGTATGTCTCGGCGGAGAATGCCCGCCGCAACCTCGAGGCGGAGCAGGCCGACGGAGAGTCGTTCGACGCCCTGCGCGAGGCGGCCCTCGGGCGGTGGAATGCCGATCTGGGCCGCATCCGCGTCGAGGGCGGCACGGAGGCGCAGCGCCGCGTTTTCTACACGGCGCTCTACCACACGCTGATCCACCCGAATCTGCTCAGCGACGTCAACGGCGAGTATCCGCTCATGGAGCGTTCGGGCGAGGTGGGTGTCACCGAGGGCGAGCGCTACACGGTCTTCTCGCTGTGGGATACCTACCGCAACGTGCACCAGCTGCTGACGCTGGTCTACCCCGAGCGGCAGGTGGAGATGGTGCGTTCGATGATCGACATCTACCGCGAGTGGGGCTGGATGCCCCGCTGGGAACTCTACGGGCGCGAGACCTTCACGATGGAGGGCGACCCGGCCATCCCGGTCATCACGGACACGTGGATGAAGGGGCTGCGCGACTTCGACATCGAGACCGCCTACGAGGCCTTCCGCAAGTCGGCGACCACGCCCGGCGCGCAGAATCTCCTGCGACCCGATATCGACCCCTACATCGAACGGGGCTACATCCCGCTGGGCTTCTATGCGCAGGACCTGGCCGGCGACGTTTCGGTGTCGCACGCGCTGGAGTACTACGTTGCCGATGCGGCGCTGGCGCGGCTGGCCGACTCGCTCGGCCACCGCGAGGATGCACGCCTGTTCCGTGAACGCTCGCTCGGGTACCGCCACTACTACGACAAGGAGTACGGCACGCTGCGGCCGATCCTACCCGACGGGTCGTTCCTCACGCCTTTCGATCCGAAGGCCGGCGAGAACTTCTCGGCGGCGCCCGGCTTCCACGAAGGGTCGTCCTGGAACTACACGTTCTACGTGCCGCACGACGTCGAGGGGCTGGTCCGGCTCATGGGCGGACGCAAACGCTTTGTCGAGAAGCTGCAAATGGTCTTCGACGAGGGCCTCTACGACCCGGCGAACGAACCCGACATCGCCTATGCGTACCTCTTCAGCCGCTTCCCCGGCGAGGCGTGGCGCACGCAGCGCGAGACACGGCGTCTGCTGGAGCGATACTTCACGGTCGAGCCCGACGGCATCCCGGGCAACGACGACACGGGCACGATGTCGGCCTGGGCGGTCTTCACGATGCTGGGCTTCTATCCCGACTGTCCGGGCGAGGCGGTCTATACGCTGACGGCCCCGACATTCGACCGGGCGGAGATCGACACGCCGCAGGGCACGCTCACGATCGAGAAGCACGGCGAGGGCTACATCCGGCGGATGACGCTCGGCGGCCGTCCGCTGTCGAAATACCGCCTCACGCACGACGAACTGCTGCGGGGCGGCACACTGACCTTTGAACTCAACAACGAAACGAACAAATAACAGATGAACCTGTCAAGAATTTTCCTCATTGCGGCTCTCGGGCTGGCCTCCTGTGCGCAGCCCGCGGCCGACGACAACCTGACCCGGTATGTCGATCCGCGGATCGGCACGGGCGGCCACGGCCACGTCTTCGTAGGCGCGAACGTGCCGTTCGGACTGGTGCAGCTCGGACCCACGAGCATCCCGCAGGCGTGGGACTGGACCTCGGGCTACCACGAGTCGGACTCCACGGTCATCGGATTCTCGCACACGCATTTGAGCGGTACGGGCATCGGCGACCTGTTCGACGTGACGGTCATGCCCGTCGTGGGCGAGGTGACCTGCGCCCGCGGCACGGAGGAGGACCCCGCTTCGGGCCTGTGGTCCTATGCCGACCGCACGAAGGAGGTCGTGCGTCCGGGCTACTACTCGGTGCCGCTCGTGCGCTACGGCATCACGGCCGAGATGACGGCCACCTCGCGCGTGGGCTTCCACCGCTACACCTTCCCCGCTGCGGACGACGCGGCGGTGATCTTCGACCTGGAGAACGGCGGCTGCTGGGACAAGGCCACCGAGACCCACATCGAGCCGTCGGGCGACAGCCGCCTCGTGGGCTGGCGCTACTCCACGGGCTGGGCCAAGGACCAGCGCGTGTGGTTTGTCGCCGAGTTCTCGCGCCCCTTCGCCTCGTTTGAGCAGGTTGGCGAGCACTATGCCCGCGTGAACTTTGCTACGACGGAGGGCGAGCAGCTGATGCTGAAGGTCGCCCTCTCGCCCGTGAGCATCGAGGGCGCCGAGGCGAACCTTGCGGCGGAGCTTCCCGGCTGGGACTTCGACGCGACGGCCGCTGCCGCCGATGCGGCGTGGAACGCGCAGCTCGCGAAGGTGAAGATCACGACGCAGGACGAGGTGGCCAGGCGCATCTTCTATACGGGCCTTTACCACACGATGGTCGCTCCGTCGGAGTTCTGCGACGTGAACGGCGACTACCGCGGGGCCGACGGCGCCGTGCACCACAATCCCGGCCATACGACCTACACGACCTTCTCGCTGTGGGATACCTACCGCGCGGCCATGCCGCTGATGACGATCCTGCATCCGGACCGCATGCCCGACATCGTCAACACGATGCTCGCGATCGCCGACGAGCAGGGCCGCCTGCCGGTATGGCACCTCTGGGGCAACGAGACCGACTGCATGGTGGGCAATCCTGGCATTCCGGTCGTCGCCGACGCCATTGTCAAGGGTATCGGGGGCTTCGACCGCGAGCGGGCCTTCGAGGCAATCCGCCGCACGGCGATGAACCCCGACCGCGGCAACGGCCTGCGGATGAAGTACGGCTACATCCCGTGCGACCTGTTCAACGAGGCGGTGGCCTACGACATGGAGTATGCACTGGCCGACGGTGCCGCCGCCCGGGCTGCCGAGGCGCTCGGCCGCGGGGAGGATGCCCGTTACTTCACGGAGCGGAGCCACTCCTACCGCAACTACTTCGACCCGTCGTCGGGCTTCATGCGCGGACGCGACAGCCGCCGCGGATGGCGCACGCCCTTCAACCCCTTCGCCTCGACGCACCGCGCCGACGACTACTGCGAGGGCAACGCCTGGCAGTACACGTGGCTCGCGCCGCACGATGTCGCAGGGCTCGAGTCCTGCTTCGGCAGCCGGGCCCGCATGCTCGGCAAGCTCGACTCGCTCTTCACGGTGAGCTCCGTGATTGAGGGTGCCGAGACCTCGCCCGACATTTCGGGCCTGATCGGGCAGTATGCCCACGGCAACGAGCCGAGCCACCACATCCTCTACCTCTACACGATGCTGGGCCAGCCGTGGAAGACGGCCGAGAAGGTCCGCGAGGTGCTCACGACGCTCTATCACGACCAGCCCGACGGCTTGTCGGGCAACGAGGATGTGGGCCAGATGTCGGCCTGGTACATTCTCTCGTCGCTTGGCATGTACGAGGTCGAGCCGGCGGGCGGCCGCTACTGGTTCGGGTCGCCGCTCTTCGACCGCGCGGAGATCGCGGTGCCGGGCGGCACCTTCACGATCGTGGCCGAGAACAACTCGTCGGAGAACAAGTACATCCGTCGCGTATGGCTCAACGGACGCCCCTACACGAAGCCCTGGATCGGACATGAGGAGGTGATGGCGGGCGGCGAGCTGCGCTTCGAGATGGACGACGAGCCCCACGTATGGTACTGCCCCGAGGAGCCGGAGCAGTATGCCGATCAGCGGCCCGCGGCGGAAGAGCGGCTCTTCCGCTCGGAGGCCGTCGAGCAGGAGATCGCCCGCGTGTGCGACCTGCTGACCAACGAGCGCCTGCGCTGGATGTTCGCCAACTGCTTCCCCAATACGCTCGACACGACGGTGCACTACCGCGAGGACGAGGAGGGCAACCCCGACACCTACGTCTACACGGGCGACATTCCGGCCATGTGGCTGCGCGACTCGGGTGCCCAGGTGTGGCCCTACGTGCAGCTGTGCGGCAATGATCCCGCGCTGCGGAAAATGATCGCCGGGGTGATCCGCCGGCAGTTCCGCCTGATCAACATCGACCCCTATGCCAACGCCTTCAACGACGGCCCGACGGGTGCCGGCGAGGATGTCGGCTACCCGGGCCACGTGCAGGACCCGTGGGTCTTCGAGCGCAAGTGGGAGATCGACTCGCACTGCTATCCGATCCGCCTGGCGCACCACTACTGGAAGACCACGGGCGATGAGTCGGTCTTCGATGCGGAGTGGGTGGAGGCCATGCGCAACATCCTCGCGACGCTGCGCGACCAGCAGATGAAGGAGGGCCCGGGCGACTACACCTTCCTGCGCGTCACGGACCGTCAGCTCGACACGCGCTGCCACGTGGGGCGCGGCAATCCGGTGAAGCCCGTGGGGCTCATTTCGTCGGCCTTCCGTCCGTCGGATGACGCCACGACCTTCGGGTTCCTCGTGCCGTCGAACTTCATGGCCGTCTCGTCGCTGCGCAAGGCTGCCGAGATTCTCTCGACGGTCAACGGCGAGCAGGAACTTGCCGCCGGCTGCACGGCCCTGGCCGACGAGGTGGCTGCCGCCCTGCAGCAGTACGCCGTCGTCGAGCATCCCGTCTACGGGAAGATCTACGCCTTCGAGGTCGACGGATTCGGCAGCGTGCAGCTCATGGACGACGCCAACGTGCCGTCGCTGCTGGCCATGCCCTACCTGGGCGATGTCGAGCGCACGGACCCCGTCTACGAGAATACGCGCCGCTTCGTCTGGAGCACCGACAACCCCTACTTCTGGCGCGGCGAGGCCGGCGAGGGCATCGGCGGCCCGCACATCGGCGTGGAGATGATCTGGCCGATGAGCATCATGATGCGCGCCTTCACCTCGACCGACGATGCCGAGATCCGCGACTGCATCATTGCCCTGATGACCACTGACGCCGGCACGGGCTTCATGCACGAGTCCTTCTCGCGCCACGATGCCGCCGACTTCACGCGCGCCTGGTTCGCCTGGCAGAACACCCTCTTCGGGGAGCTGATTCTCAAGCTGGTGAACGAAGGCAAGGTCGACCTGCTCAACTCGATTGACTGACCCGCAAAATCCGAAAAAACCGAAAAATCATGATACGACCTCTTTTCACCCTGCTGCTGGCCGCCGCCGTGTGCTGCTGCGGCAACTCCTGCTCGCGCTGCGATGCCGGCGGAAATGCCGAGCCGCAGCTGCGTCCCTCGGAATATGTCTCGACGCTCGTGGGTACGCTCTCGGACTTCTCGCTCTCGACGGGCAACACCTATCCGGCCATCGCCCTGCCCTGGGGCATGAACTTCTGGACGCCCCAGACGGGCAAGATGGGCGACGGCTGGGCCTACACCTACGGCGCCCATACGATCCGGGGCTTCAAGCAGACGCACCAGCCCTCGCCGTGGATCAACGACTACGGACAGTTCTCGCTCATGCCTGTGCGCGGCGCCGACAAGTTCGACGAGGAGTCGCGCCAGAGCTGGTTCTCGCACCAGAGCGAGGAGGCGCGTCCCTACTACTATTCGGTCTACCTGGCCGACCACGACATCCGCACGGAGATCGTGCCGACGGAGCGCGCCGCCGTGCTGCGCTTCACCTTCTCCGAGTCGGATGAGTCGGGCGTGGTCGTCGACGCCTTCGACCGCGGCTCCTATGTGCGCGTGATGCCCGACAACCGCACGGTCGTGGGCTACACGACGCGCAACAGCGGCGGCGTGCCCGAAAACTTCCGCAACTGGTTCGTCATCCGCTTCGACCGCTCGTTCGAGGGCTTCGACGTGATGCTCGACGGCAAGGTGCTCGACGGGGCGCACGAGGCGACGGGCGACCACGCCCTGGCGAAGGTGCACTTCACGACGCGCCGCGGCGAACGGATCGAGGCCCGCGTGGCGTCGTCGTTCATCTCCGAGCAGCAGGCGCTGCGCAACCTCGGCGAGCTGGGCGAGGAGACGTTCGAGCAGCTCAGGGAGAAGGCGCAGGCTCGCTGGGACGAGGTGCTGGGCCGCATCGAGGTCTCGGGCGGTACGATCGACCAGCTGCGCACCTTCTACTCGTGCCTCTACCGTTCGACGCTCTTCCCGCGCAAGTTCTACGAGATCGACGAAAAGGGCCAGCCCGTGCACTACAGCCCCTACAACGGCGAGGTGCTGCCCGGATACATGTACACCGACACGGGCTTCTGGGATACGTTCCGCTGCCTCTTCCCGCTGCTGAACCTCGTTTATCCGTCGGTCAACGCCGAGATTCAGGCCGGCCTGGCAAACACCTACCGCGAGAGCGGCTTCCTTCCCGAGTGGGCCTCGCCGGGCCACCGCGGCTGCATGGTGGGCAACAACTCGGCGTCGGTCGTCTCGGATGCCATCCTCAAGGGCGTGACCCCCGCCGGGGATGTCGAAACGCTCTACGAGGCGATGATGAGCGGCCGCATGCAGGTGCATCCGACGGTCAGCTCGACGGGCCGCCTGGGGCACGAGTACTACAATACGCTGGGATACGTTCCCTACGACGTGAACATCCCCGAGAATGCCGCACGCACGCTCGAATACGCCTACGATGACTGGTGCATCGCCCGCGTGGCCGAGCACCTCGGCCGCAGCGACGATGCCGCCCTGCTCGACAAGGCCGCGAAGAACTACCGCAACCTCTTCGATCCGGAGACGAAACTCATGCGCGGCCGCAATGCCGACGGCACGTTCCAGACGCCGTTCAGCCCCTACAAGTGGGGCGACGCCTTCACCGAGGGCAATGCGTGGCACTACACGTGGTCGGTGTTCCACGACGTCGAGGGACTGGCCGAGCTGATGGGCGGACGCGAGGAGTTCGGGCGGATGCTCGACTCGGTCTTCGTCGTGCCGCCGATCTACGACGACAGCTACTACGGTTTCCGCATCCACGAGATCACCGAGATGCAGGTGGCCAACATGGGCAACTACGCCCACGGCAACCAGCCCGCACAGCACATGATCTACCTCTACAACTACGCCGGCATGCCGCACAAGGCGCAGTGGTGGACGCGCGAGGTGATGGACCGCCTCTATTCGGCCAAGCCCGACGGCTACTGCGGCGACGAGGACAACGGCCAGACCTCGGCGTGGTATGTCTTCTCGGCGATGGGCTTCTATCCCGTCTGCCCGGCATCGGACGAGTACCAGCTCGGCTCGCCGCTCTTCCGCCGGGTGACGATCCATCTCGAGAACGGCGAGACGGTCGAGATCGACGCCCCGAACAACAGCCCCGAGAACCGCTATGTGGGCCGCATGCTCTACAACGGCAAGCCCTACGACCGGACGGTGCTGAACTATTCGGAGCTTCAGAAGGGCGCCGTGATCGAGTTCGACATGCAGCCGGAGCCGAAACTTTGACTCCGGCTGCCCGGCAGCGGCTTCGGCCTGCGAAACCTGCTTTTCATGCGTTCGTAGACGTTCCGCAGCCGATGGATCGGACGGGACCTGCCTCAAGCGGGTCCCGTCTTTTGTGGCTGGTTCTGTCTCTTTTGTGCAGGCCCCGTCTTTTTTGTGTCTGTGCGCAGCCTCGTTGCCCGCAACCGCTGCCATCCGGTTGCATTTCAGGGGAGAGGATTTGTTTTTCCGCCTGAATTATCGTAACTTGCCAAAAGTTGATCATCGACAGCAGGATTCCGCCGCGGATTTGCTGACAGAAAGTGTAGCCGGGGACTGTCGATCTGCTCCATTATGCTGAAAAGCCCGGCCGGAGAGAATCCTCAATAAACAGTGCCGAGGTTGCAGGTTCTGAAAAACATATTCAGGCTGAATGGTATAACCTATAAATAAACCGCGTCATGAAAAATTTTGTCTGTATCTGTTTGGTGGCACTATGTATGGTTTCGTGTGCATCCTATGTCCCTCACCACCCCGATCCCAATCACTACAGGTTGACCCGAAAGAAGTTTCGCAACCTCGAACAGCCCAAGATGGATTTGTATACCCTAAGGTCTTGGAATTTAGCTAACAATAATATGGACTGTTACTATTTTTATGTCGACCGGCGAAACGGGATATATATGCATGTTGATGACAAGAACAGTGTTGAATTCGGACTTTGTCGAACAAGTCAGGATACGCTGTATTGTTATCCCCGATTCTATAAAGACTATAGGGATTCTGTGTTTGTGAGAAGTAATATTTCCCGTTTATATGCAGCTTTTAATGAGAAGGGGGGATTGGATGATTTGGATGAACTGGTCTATTTGCAAACCGATGATAAGTTGATCTACATAGGTCCTCCGGGCTTCTGGCCCGAATCAGCTCTTCTTATTGGTGGTGGAGACTTTGAAAAGGTGAAAATCCGTAATAAACGGAAATACATGCATTTTCTGATGAATATGCCTTGATACTCAAAACGCGGGGTATTCGTCGGTGAATCCTTTTGTGATATATGCGGACGAACCGGGATGTAATGTATCCGGACCGAACCATGAGGTTCCAAATCCGGATACACATGAATCGGGATTCGATTTTCCGCGTACACTTTCAGCGCAAATGCTGTTATTGAAATTTACGACAGGAGGCCTGTTCACGCAGGCCTCCTGTCATCTGTTTAAAAAAGGAAGAACCTTGTTCCCGATACGTGAGAAGGGAGGTGCTGTCAGTCTTGCAACATTATGAACTTTCGGACCCCGCCACAAGCGGGGTCCGTCTTTTTTTTGTGACTGTTCGCAGCCTCGTTGCCCGCAGCCGCAGCCATCCGGTTGCATTTCAGGGATTCCGGAGTTGGGCTTTCGTCCCGATTATTGATGCAATCCCGTGCGGAGGTTGTAATGGGTGGAGTTTGACAGGGCCGCAGTGACCAAAGAGCGTGCTGCAGGAGCGATGACCGGACGGGCAGGATCGAAAAAAGGATCCATACGGCGCTTCGCACGAAAAAAAAGCCTTCGGATATTGCATTTTCAAATATATTCCGTACATTTGCACCACCAAAACGGTTTGTGCCGTGATGGTACCGGAGAATCCGTAGCTCAGCAGGTAGAGCACAACACTTTTAATGTTGGGGTCCTGGGTTCGAGCCCCAGCGGGTTCACCAGAAAAGGGTTGATAATCTGTCGATTGTCAACTCTTTTTGCTTTTCTGCCCTTCCCCGAATCCTTGTTTTGAACCTCAAAATACGCCTATTTTCAGGCGCAGGGTATACATTAGGGTATACATTAAAAAGCCTGTTAAAAGGCCTGACATCCGACTGCATATAACACGCAATCAAATGACATTCAAAGTTATATGCCGCAAAAGCACTATTTACAAGAATTACACTTCTCCTTTATACCTCCTCTTTTTTCAGGGAAAGCGCAAAAAGTACATCGGGCTGGGCGTCTCCGTTGCCCCAGCACATTGGGATGCCGAAGCGCAAAAGGTGACCGATGACTGCCCCGACAGGGACAATATTCAGTTCCAGATAACAGCCAAGATCAAGGAGTATGAGAAGCGAATCCAGCGTCTGGAAATCATGGAGATTCCCGTCACGTTTGAGAATCTATTCGGGCAAAACGGCAAACGGATAAACTGCACAGTTGGCGACTATCTGAAACAGATAATCGAACGATTGGAAGCGCTCGGCAAATATGCATCAGCCAGCAAGCACCGTGTTTTATGTTCTCATCTGGCTCAATTCCGCTCGTTGAATATCCGTTTCGATGAGATTGACCTTACGTTCTTGCGGGATTTCGAACTGTTCCTGCGGAAGAACGGCAATGCCAGCAACAGCATAGCCACAAAATTCGCCATCTTCAAGGCCGCCTACAACAAGGCTCTTGCCGATGGTATATTTATCCAAAAGGTCAATCCGTTTGTCAAGTACAAGGTCGGCAGTTTATGGACTCGGACAAGAAAGCGTGCCATCACGAAAGGAGATATTCAGAAATTGATGGCATTGGAAATCGAGCCCAGTCACAAAACCGAATACACCCTATTTGCAAAGGACATCTTCCTGTTCTCCTACTTTACGGCAGGCATCAACTTTACGGATATGGCCACCCTGCGCTATGGTGACATTGTGGACGGGAGAATCTACTACTCCCGACACAAGACCCAGAAGCTGTTATCCTTCCAGTTGGTGCCGAACGCCTTGCAGATTATCCAGAAGTACAGCAAGACAGGACATACAAAAGACGACTATATCTTTCCGATTCTCAATCGAAATATCCATCGCACACCACAACAGATTTTCAATCGGACACACAAAGTGCTGGCAAAGATCAATCGGGAATTGAAAGTGCTGGGGAAACTGATTGGATTGGAGGTTCCATTGACGACCTATGTTGCCCGCCACACATACGCAACCGTCCTGAAACGGTCAGGAGTAAGCGTGGCTCTGATTTCCGAATCGTTGGGACACTCCGATCTCTCGACCACTCAAATCTACCTCGATTCATTCGAGAACTCGCAAATCGACGAAGCCATGCGGCATCTGCTGTAAGAATCGGGAGGTCGGCGGCCCTGTTGGTAACCGACCTCCTTTCTTCTGATGACGTATCGTGGCTTCATCGTCCGAGGTATTCGACAAGATTGTCTATAATTAATTGTTCCCGCGTTATCATCCCCTTGGGAGGATTCATAATTAGCTGGGCCTGCTCATCTGTCAATTGCTCGATCCTGCTCTCGATTTGAGCGTAAAATGCCGTAGGGTCTTCCGCTTCACGCCCTTGATCTATAATGTACCCTATCAAATATTTCTTTGCGAGGAATGTTTCGCTGAATTTCTCTTGGGCCACACGATACCAATTGATGCTTCTTTGATACCATGCTGTATCCTCAAAAGCCTTGGGCAGTTTTTTCTCCTTTATGGCAGTTACGAAATCCCGAGGCTTCAAGGAGTTCTTTCCAAGACACCACAACGAGATAGTCGAGAGAGGATAGTTCTTTCGTCGTAACTCCAATGCAAATTCAAACACCTCATTCTCTTTCATTTTGAGAGCCATACAGGGAGCAGCCATATAGTCCGTGCCTTTCCATGCGGTTGTGCAGATATTCATCTCTGCAATTAATGCCACGATGGACATCTCGGCGTTCAAAGGTTCGGTAATCACAAGGTCGTCCAAATTCAATCCCAGTTTCAAGTAAGCCATCAAACGATGCTGACCATCCAGTACCGCATAATAATTTTCAGTCTGCTCGTCGGGAATATCGTTCCCGTCCAGATCAACCAAGTGCCCTCCCGAGAAGAAAACATCCTCTCCTTTCACGACCGTGATAGGGGACAACTGACCATATTCTCGAATGGATTTAACTTTGGCGGCAACTGCCTTGGCATTGATCTGACGATTACCTTTAACAAAGGCGAAATTGCGATTGAGTTCTACAGATGAGATTACTAATTGCTTCATATATTTAAGTGCGGGTTGACCTCATACCACCCGCGAGGTGTTAATAGTGAATATTTTTTTAACGGTTTTCGTTTCTCGGCGTCGGGTCTGACTGGTGAGCTCTTGCCAGCTCGTAGGACGGGCGGAGGATGGCTTGGGCGAACTCCCATCCTCGTTCCATCGTTCGATTCGACCTTCGGCCTTTCGGTTCGGATACTCCTTCCCAACCGAGAAGCGGGGTGTATGTCAAGGAACCTGTGTTCGCGTTTTCACTATTAACACCTGCCAATTTTATACCAATCTGTTTTTCAGTTAATTATGTGTTTTCAACCGTCAATCACATCTAAAATACATTTTACTCTTTTACCCATGAAATGGGGATAGGATTACCTTTATAGGTCTTTTTACAATTTTGAAGCATATCATATGTGTTTTTATAGGACAGGTCCTGCTTTGACACATTGTCAGAGCAAGCTGTCAGATAATCGCAAATGAACTGGCACAGCTCCTGAGGAACGAAGGACTCAATATGGAGGACTCCATGAAGAAAGAGAAGCGTATTGTACCCAAGAAAATTCATGAAGGTCGGTCGTCTCTTGGGCAGTTGGACGTCAACAGGCAATAATTTATCCAACGGAAACGGATTTTTCAAATATGCCTTCTCGATCATCTCCACCAACCAATTCTGGGAATTGGATATGGAAACACTTCTCTGCCCGTTGGCCGTAAGTAAAAATCTCTGGTTGGGATTGAATCCATCAGCCTGAATGGTTTTTAGGAAACGATAGGCGTTGGCAATATCTTTACGCCGTTCTGCGTCTTCCAATGCCGCAATTTCTTCTTCCGTATAGGGGTGTAAAACGGGATTCACGTAAGGGGCAAGCAAGAGAACATAGAAAGGCAGGTGGTTCTCATCCAAAAGCGTGGGATATTTATTCTGTAACTCCAACAATTTTTCGTAATGCGGCATATCGAAAATGATTTTCAGATCCTCTGGGAAAACATCGAAAGTACGGGATTCCCAATATTTCGGCAGTACATCGACCACTAAATCATTATCGTAACAAGCCCTTTCAAGATTCTCGTTGATACTCCAGCACGAAAATTCATAGTATTTTTCAAGATAAGGAAAGGCTTGCTTGATGAAATCAAGCGGAAATGATACGAGGCTCATAATTTTCAAATTGGGGTTATTACCAAAGATAACGATTTTTCCTGTAAAGTTCTTTGAACAACGTCCTGTTAAATATGTGATTTAATAGGAACTTTATGCCTTTGCATAAAGTTATAGTGCCAAGATAAGGACAACTTTTTTTGCGGTCCAAATCTTTGCTCTATGTTTATAGGCTTTTAAATGGAGAGATAGAGATTTACTCAAAACTATCCTATAAATTAGTCGTTCCGCAATTGCAAGTGGTTCAAATACTCCCTAGTCATACAACTCAATTGATAAGAGAGGTATTAACAAAGAAGATAGATTTAATCCCTATGTCAATTTTGTCCTCATTTTTTGTATCTTTATGATAACACGTGATTCCGACACCCTAAAACTTAATATTTATGAAAACCAAGAACTACTACAAAGACACATGTAAGGCCTATAATAGGGCTTACCATGTAATTGATCTGGATGAGTACAAAGCCAAAATGATTGCCGACGTTCCTGCAACAGAAAATCTAATTATATGGAGTTGGGTAACTCCTGGGACATGCAGCAGCAATGCTCTCTTCATTTGCAGCCTTAACAACTTATTAGGAACATTCGGAGAATGTTGCAACTATTGCGAGGGAATAGTTATATCTAATATAGCCTTAATTATGTCTAAAGAGCCAACGGTAATGGCTGTTCACCATAGCTTTATTTATTCAAATAAATATAAGTGTTATGTCGATTGTACCCCTGGGAATCAACACATTCCTGACTGTTATATTTATCTTTTATCAGACGAGCTAAAAGATAAGGAACTGAATAAGTTTTTAGATTCTATCCGTACCAAAAATAAAAATGGAGAGGAAATGTGGGAACCAAGATTTATTCACGAAGATATACCTTATGGAGTAGATGTTCCTAAAGAGTGGATATCATCCAATCCAAAGCATAATAAATACTAAAAGTCTGGGTCATAAAAAATACATATCAAATTATTTGACTTTTGATTAAATTTTTATTACCTTTGTATACCCTCTACAGATAGGTTAATTCTTGTTTCTTCCATAAAGAATATGATATTAGGATTGATAAGGGCGGCATCATGTGCTGTCCTTATCTTTGATCGATAGTCGCATATTTTTGAGTGCGAAATGAAGATTCCCTATAAAAAGATAGTAGGCAGGCAGTTGCTTAAAACTGTCCTATGATAACTGCTCAAAAGTGTCCTATATATACACTACCTACTTATACACTACCTAATAAAGTCGTTCCGACCATGTACTACCACATCAAAGACCACAAGTGATTCGAGAACCGCAAGCAGGCGAAAGAGCACTATGGCGTAGCCCGTTTCCGAAAGCTGCTGCATTTAAAAGAGATTCTATTTACTAACCCTCAATATTCCATTGCTAACGATGAATTATACCGCTATACCCAAATCGATCATCACGTTTCAGACGGGCAACAGTAAGCCTGTCGATGTTTATGTATGAGCCACCATCAAATGCTGCTCCGACCACAAGACAAATATTTCTCACATTACCGAAGAGAAACTGGCCCTCCTTACAGGGCTGGACGAACGGACCATCCGCCGTGTTATCAAACGGCTCAAAGAGGCAGGTTGCCTTACCGTGCAGACTGCCATTAAGGAAGATGCCGTTCGTGGATTTATCAAGCGGAACAGCTACCAGATAAAGCCAGTCGAGAAGGATTTTTTCCTGCTGAACAACGGCTTCTTTACAAGGAACTATTCCGCAAAGATGGCGGGATTCCTGCTCTTGTTAAAGGCTATCTGTCTGAACAACACAAATACCATCCAATGAAGCAAGAGCCAGATTGCCCAGGCACTCGGCCTGTCTCGCAACACCGTTTCGACTTTATTGGAAGAGTGTCGACAAGCTGGGCTTATAAGGCCACAGGCAAAGGGCTATGAGCTGACGACGGATTGCTTTATCCAACCAGCTATTAAGCAGACGGAGGCTGCCATTTATAAGGAACTTTGCGATTTCTGTAAGGCCAAAGGAGTAGCCGCTCCCAGACGAAACAAGGTGGCATTATCGGTACTGCTTACCAAGTACAATGCCGTTGGCGTTCCGAATATGGAGCCAATAAGTCTGACCTATCAACTCAACAAGCGTTGCACGCAATTACCCGAGAAGGTTTCCATCCCCTACTTTATAAAGGTGCTCGATATGCAAGAAGCGTATACAGTTATGAAGCGAACAAAAGGACTTAAATCAGAGTTTGATGGTTTCGCATTTTAGATAACAAGACAGGCCAAATTATTAGGCAAATCCGCATTTAATTGGATGTAAAAATGTAATGGCGACAGACCTATCTATTTAATGCCTCATCAATTAAAGAAATCTGCTTTTCCAAATTATCGTATGAGGACAATATGCTTAAAACTTTTATTCTTAGATGAATTCTCTCGAAAGAAGAAAACGAGTCTTTGTTTAGATTTATAGATTCTTGTAACGAATCCAATTCTCTATTTATGAGTTCGGCCCGTTCTTCATATGTTCTATAAAGGTCTCGATATAAAATTGTTGCTTCACTTTTATTATTTGTAAGAATTGCCAATTGAAAATCAGTCAATATATTTTGAACTCGCATAGTAAGAATTTCTATTTTAGCATCCAGAGTTCTTATATCGGTGTCTATTTTCAAATAAATCAAATCCTGTTCTAGAGTAGCTACTTTTACCGACAAGCTATCAATAACTACTTGCAGCGAATCAACAGATTGGGCGACCGTTCTTGTTGCGCAAAATGACATGCAAGAAATAAGGATGAGAAATAAAGACTTTTTCATGAGAGGTAGGGTTTATTTGCAAATATAATAATATTCTGCTTGGCGCCTTAATATTAGGCCGATACTTTTAATATACATGGCGGATGATTATTATATAGCAAAACTATCTTAACAAATTAGTTTACTATACTTCATACACCCCAACACCCCGTAAAACACCCCTCCTCCTGTTCGGCATGGAAAACGAATTTCGGGGAGGGATTTTTTGTGGCTGATTGTCGGGAATTTTTCCAGACTAACAACAAAAGCAACAGACAGATGATGAGTGTATTTATTTATTCATCATCTAATTTGTAGCTTTATGCAATTACGTCCATCCATGCGCCGTGCAGCCAAAATGAGGCTGGCACTGGCTGGAGCCTCGGGGTCGGGAAAGACCTACTCCTCGCTCCTCATCGCTTACGGCATGACCTCCGACTGGTCCCGTGTTGCCGTTATCGATTCCGAGAACGGTTCGGCCGATCTCTATGCTCATCTGGGCAATTATCAGGTTCTCACCCTGCCCGACTATTCTCCCGAGACCTACATCGAGGCCATCGGTATCTGTGAACAGGCGGGGGCCGAGGTCATCGTTATCGACAGCATCTCCCACTGCTGGGACTATCTGCTCGATTTCCACGCCAACCTGCAAGGCAACTCCTTTGCCAACTGGGCCAAGGTCACACCCCGTCAGAATGCCTTCATCCAACGCATTCTCAACTCCTCGTGTCACATCATCTGCACCATGCGCTCCAAGCAGGATTATGTCCTCTCGGACAAGAACGGCAAGATGATTCCCGAGAAGGTGGGCTTGAAGGCCGTGCAGCGCGATAACGTGGATTATGAGTTCACCGCCGTGCTGGACATCGCCATGAACCACAAGGCCACTACCTCCAAAGACCGAACAGGGCTCTTTACAGGGCGTCCCGAGTTCACGATAACTCCTGCTGTAGGGCAAGCCATCCTCAAATGGTGCAACCTAACGCAGACCGCGCAATCGAATCCCTCCACGCAAAATCTCCACAGCCATGCTTCCAGCCTTTCAGCCTAATCCCGAATTTGCCGCAGGGTTGAATCTTCCCACGGTGGAGGAGGCAACCATCGTAGAGGAGCGTCCCGTAACGCCGATTGTATCGCTGGGGACTGTACCGCGTACCCGTCACTTTATCGAGGCCAACACAAAGCCTATCGATATGGCCCATCTGAAGAACGATTGTGTCGTTCCCGTATTCAGCAAGGATAACGAGGTAAC
>ENA-OYWC01000088-OYWC01000088.1-human-gut-metagenome-genome-assembly--contig:-NODE-88-length-42458-cov-14.995000_pt1 | contig 42458 bp, 71 predicted proteins | sample MGYA00244165_ERZ653387 | MGnify/ENA primary metagenome ERZ653387 (study PRJEB26926, sample SAMN06164974) | human gut metagenome | biome: ENVO:00009003; feature: ENVO:2100002; material: ENVO:00002003...
ACGAGATCGCTCAGTGTCTCGTGGGCTCGGAGATGTGTATAAGAGACAGAACCTATACTATACTATGTATCCATTTTGTATACAAGTTGGATACACTTTGTATACATGTATGTTTTAACTTAATCTATTCACAAATAGTTTACAATTGAAATAAGAAAAATGCCGGTTTGATTACTCAAAACGGCTATATGTGTGCTTGATTTTGATGTGGAAAGAGTCTTTATAATGAAGAAAAGGCTAAAAAGTTGATTTTAGCCTTTTCGTATTGCTTACAAAATTTTCTGTGCGCTGATTGCTGAAATAGTAGAATCCCGGTCTGTTAGCGGTTTAAGAAGATCTTCTCACCTGTCAGCTTTTCCTCCTTCTCAACGTCAATCGGGCAGACACTTTGTACTGTTGCACCTACTGCGATTTTCAAACCTTCAAAGCGAATCCGCCCAGAGAAAAGACCGTTCACTGTGTCAATCTGTTCCTGCGTTGCCTTGAACTTATCCGGGGTTTCGTAAGTGTGTAGGTACGTGTTGCCATCCTCGCTGAATTCCCAGCTCCTGAATTTCAGAGCACCGTTTGCGGAGATTGCGATCTCCAAGCAGATCGGATATCCGGCGAACGGATTTACGAAACAAATCAGATCTCCTGCCTCGTATTTTTCCGCCCTTCTGTCCAGGTCGATGATGTACTGCTCACCCTCAAATGTCTGGTAACGGCTTTTGAAACTGCGACTCTCAAATTCGTTTTTAAAAATTGCAAGCTTTTTCATAATATCCTCTTCTTTCTGCGGAGATTAGCCGCTCCGCCCGGTTGTTTTGTGTTCCTTACTGTGATTTTATTATAGCATGTATAGGGATATACTTCAATAGGCAGAATAAACGAGTATGTCCCTATACTTTTGTGCGTTTTGTATAGTGACACATAACCGATGTTGTGGTACAATAAATTGAATGGAGGTGATTTCATGCAAACTGAGGGACGAAAAAAAGCAGTCGCAAAGTATCTGGCTAAACTTGACTCAATTAAAGTATGGATTCCCAAGGGGGAACGGGAAAAGTACAAAATGCACGCAGAGCGTTGCGGCAAAAGCTTGAATGCGCTCATCGTGGAACTTCTGGACTCGGACATCGCCCGTAGCAAGGAGGCGGAGCAAAATGCCAATAACCAAAGGTAAAGGAAAAAAGGACGGCTTGCAGCAGTACCGGGTGCGCGTCAACTACACTGACGCTAACGGGAAGTATAGACAAGTCGAGAGGACAGCATACGGGCTTTCTGAGGCGCGCAAGTTGGAAGCAAGTATGCAAGCCCAGTATACGTCAGGTGTGCCACACAGCGGCGGCATGACGGTATCAGAACTGTATGAGGAGTATATGCTTGCAAAGAAGCACGAGGTCAGGGCAAGTACATTTGCAAATTCGGAAAAATTCTTGCGGCTATACGTCATTCCAATTGTCGGATGTACTAAAATTAACAAACTAACTAATTCGGTGTTGCAAGACTGGAAGAATCAGCTGAACTCTTCTCATCTGTCCACAACAAGTAAAAAGCATGTATATGCGGAGTTTCGCGCGCTGCTTAATTACGCTATAAAAATGACATACTTAGAAAAAAATCCGTTGCTTTCCGTTGGAAATTTTAAGGATCCTTACTTTCGCAAGCCGCAGGATAGGTTGCACTTTTACACGCCGGAGCAATTTGTACGGTATATCCACGAGGCACGAAAGGTTGCAGAACAGTCCAACTCACTCACCGATTGGGGCTACTTTGTCTTTTTCATGATCGCATACTATACCGGCATGAGAAAGGGTGAGATCAATGCATTGACGTGGAATGATATTGAGGGTGATATAATTCACATTCGGCATTCAGTTACGCAAAAATTGAAAGGCGATGATGTAATCACACCGCCAAAAAACAAGTCATCGTATAGGGACTTGCAAATCCCACTGCCACTTTTAGATGCGCTTCACGAGCATAAAGCACGGCAAGAACAAATACCAGGATTTTCAGATAATCTATATGTCTGCGGAGGAATACGTTGTTTGCGTGACACGTCAATTGACAAGCGGAATCGTTCTTTTGCTAACTCGGCTGGGCTGCCACGTATCACAATACATGACTTTCGCCACAGTCATGCATCATTGCTTGCGAACAGTGGGATAAACATCCAGGAGGTAGCCCGGAGACTTGGACACTCCAATGTTGAAATGACTTGGAACACCTATTCTCATCTTTACCCTAAAGAAGAAGAAAGAGCACTAAGCATTCTAAATAAGATAAAGATATAAATTCAGGGTTTTTTCGGGGAATAAAAGAAAAAAACCACGTAAATACGTGGTTTTTTTGTATATGGTCGAGGTGACAGGGATACACCGTACTGTTTTCATATCGTTTTCAATGTTTCGCATTGTATCGCAAACGCCAGTTTTACGCCACTTATTAACCTTTTCCCTTTCTTCTTGTTTGACTCTAAAAATCAGCATTTTCAATTTTTCTGGGGAAATTCGGGGGGAAGAAAAGCGCCCAGCAGTAAAACCGCCGGGCGTTGGAAAAGAAAACTATGGATCGAAATTTTCAATATTATAATACACCGAATTGCACGAAATGTCAAGTTTTTAAGAGAACAGCCCACCTGTTTAGGTGGGCTGTTTTTTACGCTCTTTCTGCTGTTCCGACCACAAGACCGATGCATCGACTTTCGCCGAAGATGTCTGGATAATCAGGATTTTTGGATATCAGCCGATCTTTACCACGTTCTTTTATGTAGCCTTTGCTGTCATGGACGAAAAGTCCGACTTTTCCAATCGGAACGTCCGGGTCGATCTTAATTAGCACAATGTCACCGTCTCTGAAATCCGGGAGCATTGAATCGCCGTCAACCTCAACTGCAAAATCAGCCTTTTGAATTTCTGGAATGTCCTTAACGTCAATTTCTTCCCATTCGTCATCGCTCGATAAATCGTAACCGTACCCGGCTGATGCCTTGTTTCGATGTAGCCGAATGCTAGCAATCCGGACTGCGTTTGCACTCTCTCGTTCCGCCTTGTCGGCATTGTCAGCCTTAATCAGCACTTTAAGCAGTGCGATTATGACCGCTTTACCGTCCGGCGGTAGCTGGTTGAATCGCTCCTCCAGCGTGTTGTAATCTGCTTTTGCCTGGCTGGCGAACGCCTTAAAAGCGTCTGTTTTTGACTCTCGACCAAGCAGATAATCTGTGGACACTTCGTACAAATCAGCAAGTTTTATAAGTGTTTCGTGTCCAACTTCTCTCCGCCCGTTTTCATAATTCTGGTAAGCAGATACTGTTAATCCGAGTTCTCTCGCCACATCGGCTTGACTTTTTTGATATTCTTTTCTCAATTTGAAAAGTCGTTCACCCAATTCTTTTTTTACCATAGTATCACCTCCTTCATCTTTATTATACAACAATCTGTTGCTATAGTCAATGCGTTGTTTCTGTTTTGTGAAAAAGCGACAATACGGAGCCTTAATTGTTGTCTATTACTACAAAACGACTTGAAATGCATTGACATTAGCGACAGTTTGTTGTATATTAAGAACATAGACACGACAAAACGACACGAAAGGAGGTGATTTTATGGCGAAAGCAGAAACAACAGCGATTTTTCATGAAGCGAAAAATCTCAGCCCAGAGTACATGCAAATGTTGGCAAGCTTTATGAGCATGGTCGCATCTTGCGGTGCTGTGGCGCAGAAGCTGTCCGACACACAAGAGGAATTGGAGATCATCAAAAGGCAGCACGAAAACCAGGAAGGAGGAACCCATGAACGAACTAATTAAGGTGAACTACGACAACGCAGAATGCCCAACGGTATCGGGCAGAGAGCTGCACGAAGCCCTGGAGGTTAAGACCGCATACAAGGACTGGTTCCCAAGAATGTGCGAGTATGGATTCACCGAAGGCGAAGATTTCAACCCGCTCAAAAATGAGCAGGTTCGCGAGGAAGGCAACAGACAGGTAACCAGACAAATCACCGACCACGCAATCACAATCCCCATGGCAAAGGAACTGTGCATGCTCCAACGCACTGAAAAGGGCAGTTTCTTCCGCAAGTACTTCATCCGGGTGGAGGAAGCCTGGAACAGCCCGGAAATGGTCATGAAGCGAGCGCTGGAAATTGCCAATCGCCGGGTGAAGGATTTGCAAATCAGCGTCGCAAGTCTTACGGTCGACAATGAAATCATGCGCCCCAAGGCTGAATACTTTGATGAACTGGTTGACAGAAATTTGTTAACAAACATCAGGGACACGGCTAAGGAGTTGAAGGTCAAGCAAAGTGAATTTGTAAAATTCTTGATTGACAAGAAATACCTTTACCGAGACAAGAGCGGGAAACTGCTGCCGTATGCAAAGCATGCTGACTCCGGGCTGTTTGAATTGAAAGAATTTGTAAACGAAAAGACAGGATTCCACTCGACACAAACGCTCGTCACGCCCAAGGGCAAGGAAACTTTCAGATTGCTTATAGTGGCGTGACCCAGCCCACGAAAGGAGGTGTAAACATGAACAACTTAGAAACCCTGTTCATCGATGCCAAAAGAGGCATCTTTCAGCTCAACGGCAAGGACTTGAAAGGCATTGCAGAATTCAAGTTGACGTTCAGCGGTGGAGTTATTAAGCTGGCAACCACAGAGGCGTTCTATGCAGACGGCACCAAGTTTGACAAAAACGAGTGTGCAGCAGAAGTTTGGAAGAATCGGACTTAAAGGAGGAAAACATGAACGAGATCGAAATTTTCACCAACCCGGCGTTCGGTGGAGTCCAGACGCTGACCATCTCTGCTAATGATTGAAAGGGAGTGACTGTATGGCAAATGTTCCGCAGATTACAAGTTTGCCCACTGCCATTCGGCTGTATTACGAGCGTATTGAACTGAACAATCCGCAGATCAGAGAACTTTTCGGCAATATCGGCAGTGCGAGAATTGCGTCACTGAAAAAAGCGGCGCTGAATCAGATGACGGAGGACGGCTGCTCATGCTGGAGTGCATACGGCGTGAACACGCAATGCGCATATAAAGCGTGGGGGCTGGAGATTAAAGACCTGGAGCATAGGTACGAAAAATTGAAAAAATCAGGATTGTTGAAGGAGGAACAGGGATGCTAGAAACACTGATCCGTTGGTATTCACCAGATGAATGCCTGCCGGAGAAAAGCTGTGACGTTATAATCCAATCCGGTAGTTTCGTTGTTGCTGTGTCATATTCGGCAAAATACCAGAAATTCAATGCATCAGATTACTGCTGTACAGACGATCACGCTATGGACGTTGACCGTTGGGCTTATCTTCCAGAATTGCCGCCCGTTGAACGTTACGAGCCAGCAGAAGGAATCGGAACGAACATGTCAGAGGAAGAGTACCAGCGGCTTGCAGATTATGATCCGCCGATGTCGGAGGAAATGACGCTTCTGACTCTCCATAGTCTTTTTTCTTTTGACATGAACTGCATTAAGATAGTTCAGAGCGTCTGCACTTATAAGAAAAATGCCGATGGTGAAATTTCCTTAAGCGGAAAGTACAGCCGTCTACCTGTATGGTCAACTGATCGCTGGAACTACATTAGATTCGATACGCCAAATCACAAGTGGGAAGTGGTGAACGGCGAGTTGATGCCGTACAACGAATATTCCAAAGAAAGAGGATGAGAAAACATGAATTACAAAAACGGTGAGGAAATCATGCAGGAATTTGCGCGAATCGTGGACGCGATCATGCGCACTAACGGTGGGTTGACCAACTGCACGGTGTCCCTCGATGACATCGAAGAAAGTAGCCACTATGATGTGTCAATCACAAAGACACCCATAGATGACATAGAAGAGGAGTAAAGGAGGAATTACAGTGAACAGTAGACAGTTCGCCGCACTGCGTGACACGTTGATCGCATTTGGATGCGGCACGGTGCTGGGTAGCCTGTTGACCACCCGGCAAGGATCATTAACCCCGTTCGCCGTGGCGATCGTTCTGGTGATCGCCGCCGCAGGGGCTGACGTGGTGGCGGAAATCCGCCGTCAGCGCGAGGAAATGGACAGGCTCCACGCCACGGCAATGGCAGATAGCCGGAGGGCATGCGATTATTACGACGTGGAACTGCGCAGAGCACAGGAGTTTGACAGGATCAGCAAGGAGGGATAAAAAATGCAAGATAACAAAAACGGGGAATTCAGATCCAGAGTTTACACGGACAGACCGTCCTACGCCGATCTTCCGAGTCCGGCGAAATTCCAGGCAATCATGGGCATCATCATGACACGGCTGACGCAGCACCCGAATGCCATATGCAGCATCAGCGGCGGGAGCGACAGTGATATTCTTCTCGATATCATCGAACGTTCGAGACAGATGGTGAACCTCCCGGGAATAAATTACTGTTTTTTCAACACTGGTCTGGAGATGGCAGCCACGAAGAGACACATTAAGGAACTGGAAGAAAAGTATGGTGTAGTCATCACCGAGCATCGCCCGAAAAAGAACATCGTGCTTGCGACGAGAGAACATGGGCAGCCATTTGTGTCGAAAATCGTGTCCACCGCCATGGAGTGTGTGCAAAGGAAGGGATTGCCTTTCTCGATAAAGGAAGAATATGACAACTCCGAAGACAAAGCGGCTAAAAGGCAGGAGCTGCGGGAGCGGTATCCAAAGGCAGAAGTTGGAATCAATTTTTTATGCTGCTGTAATTCCGCCGGTGAGCCCAGACCGAATATTCAATTGGTTATAAATAGCAACCCGTACATGTACGAATACATGGTGACCAACCCACCACAGTTCAAAATTAGCGCAAGATGCTGTGATTATTGTAAAAAACAGGTTGCGCACCGTGTACAAAAGGGGTATGACATGATAATCACTGGAGAGCGCAGAGATGAGGGCGGAATGCGATCCGTACCGAGGTCAGAGAACGCAAACGGCACGATGTGTTTCTATGAACAATCCGGCGGGCAGTTCAGATTCCGACCGTTATATTATGTGTCAGATGCTGACAAAGCCTGGTATAAAGAGCATTACGGCATTCGGTATTCGGATGCATACGAGGTCTACGGGCTGAAACGCACCGGGTGTTGTGGATGCGCCATCAGCGCAAGAGCCGTTGAAGACCTGGAAAAAATCAGACCGTTTGAGCCGAATGTGGTAAAAGCCGCGTGGAATATTTTCGGTGATAGCTACCGCTATCGGCAAGGGTACAACGAATTCAAATCTGCGAAACGTGCTGAGATCCGTGCGAATGAGTGCAAGGAGGCCAAAAAATGAAAGTGTTAGTGGCATGTGAAGAATCGCAAGAAGTGTGCAAGGCGTTCCGGGCAAGGGGACACGAGGCATACAGCTGCGACATCCAAGAATGCGCCGGAGGGCATCCAGAGTGGCACATATTAGGCGATGCGCTGGAAGTCCTAAACGGTGGCAGATTCACTACCATGGACAGTGTTAGCCATGCGGTAAGCAAATGGGACATGATCATCGCACATCCGCCGTGTACGTTTCTGTCCAACGCAGGCGCAAGACATCTCTGGAAAAATCATGAACTGAATCTAGAACGATATGCCAATGGGCTAGATGCCAAACGATTTTTTTTGCGATTTTACAATGCAGATTGTGAAAAAATTGCGGTCGAGAATCCTGTACCCAGCCGCATTTATGAACTGCCTGAATATGACCAAACAATACAGCCCTACGAATACGGGCACCCGTTTAGTAAACGGACATGTTTGTGGCTGAAAAATTTGCCAAATTTGCAGCCGACTAATATTGTACAGCCCATTGGGACGTATTGCCCGTCTGGCAGCTACAGCCGTAGCCACGCCGATCGATACCGTGGACTGTTTACACGGGACAGGGCAAAAAATCGAAGTAAAACATTCCCAGGAATTGCAAAGGCAATGGCAGAGCAGTGGGGTTATGATGTGACGAAAGAAGGAGGCTACATCTAGTGATTAGGATTGAGAAAGTGTCAGACTGTCGAGATTGTGGACTACCTCCATGCGTACATTGCGCAAAACAGGAAATTCATAAGATTTGCGACCGGTGCGGCAACGAGGTTGACACACTGTACAAAGCTGGAGATGATCAGATTTGCTCCGAATGCCGGGATGAATTGATTCCGGAAATTAGGAGGTTTTGCGATGACTGAACAAGAATACAGACAGCATCCGGCAGTGAGCCGTTCAGATCTGTGGCGGCTTAAAGATAGTCCGGAAAAATTCAAGTTCTACCGGGAAAACCCGGTAGAACCAACCCAAGCTCTTATATTTGGTCAGTTGTTCCATGCCGTAATGCTTCAACCGGAACAAGTGCAGGAAATGTTTGCGGTTGCACCAGATTGTGACAAACGGACAAAATCAGGACGTGATGAATATGCCGCATTTGTTGAATCTGCGCAAGGTAAAACCGTTGTCACGCTAGAGCAAATGGCAGAAGCGCAGAAGATGTGCGATGCCGTCAAACGGCACACTCTTGCAAGCAAGCTGATGGGCGGCGTGCATGAGAAAGAATATCTATGGACAGACGAAATCACCGGCGAAAATTGCAAATGCCGGGCGGATATCGTGACCGAGGTCGGTGGCATGCCTTTGGTAGTTGACTTAAAGACCACGACAGATGCAAGCACAGCTGGGTTTACTCGTGAAGCGCTGCGGTATGGCTACGACTTCCAAGCAGCAATGTACCTGGAAGGAGTAAATAAGGTTACTGAATGCGAACACAATTTTGTGATCATTGCCATTGAAAAAGCACAGCCGTATGCAGTGAACGTGTTGCTAGTACCTAGACAGTTTGTGCAACACGGCTATGGCACATTTCGAGAACTCATCGAGATATATCATGACTGCAAACAAAGTGGCGTATGGTACGGCTACAACGGCAAGGACAATGTGCTTGGAGAGTTGTTGCTCCCGTCATGGATGGAATAGGAGGAAAGGATATGAATGAAGTAAATTTGCCGGATATCCGGCACGAAAACACGCAGATCGCCGTGGCACATGATCTCAGTTATGCAAATTTGGAACAAAAGGCAGAGCGATACGCAAAATCCAGCATGGTGCCACAGAATTATCGTGGCAACCAGGCAGACTGCTATGTTGCCGTGGAAATGGCTGAACGTATGAACGTAAGCCCGTTGATGGTGATGCAAAACCTGTATGTCGTTAAAGGCAAACCAAGCTGGAGTGGACAAGCGTGCATGGCGATGATTCGAAACTGCGGAACATTCAGAGGCGTTCGACATGTGTATGTCGGAACTCCCGGCACGGAATCCAGGGGCTGCTACGTTGAAGCACTGGACGCTGTGACAGGAGAGAAGGTGATCGGAGTGACCGTCACCATTGCAATGGCAAAGGCAGAAGGATGGACGAGTAACCCCAAGTGGCGAAATATGCCGGAGCTTATGCTTGCGTACCGTGCAAGCACATTCTTTGCACGTGTACACTGTCCGGAGATGCTTATGGGATGCTCCACTGAGGGAGAAGTTGAAGATGGAGAGCCAGAGCAATCAGTAACGGTGCAAAGCTTGACAGATGCACTGAAAGGCGCTACAGAGCCGCAGGAAAGCCCGTCAGAGCCTTTAGAGACGGTTGATACACAATGTACTGGGCGTGAGCAGACGAGGGCTGAAAAGGCTGTCAGCGCGTTTGAGAGTGTGGGCATCACGAAAGCGCAGATAGAAGCTAGAGCCGGAAAAGCAGTGGAGAGCATGACGGGTGAAGAACTTACGGTTCTTGGGAATTTGTATATGGCAATTCACACCGGCAAGTTGAGTCGGGATGACTTCATCAAAAGCAAGTGAGAAAGAACTACTCCGACAAAAAGCCGGTAGACAATTCGAGTATATACGCCACTGGGAATCCATACGGATACAGGATAAATATCAACAATCCTAGGATCAAACCGTTGTACGAAAAGTATAAAAGGAAATACAAGATCATGATTCCATCCGATGAAGAACGCAAGCGCTTTGAGGACATGATTTTTCAGCTGATAGAAAGGAAAAAACATGATTAACAAGGTTATTATCATGGGTCGGCTTACAGCTGACCCAGAACTGAAAAACACGCAGAGCGGCATTGCCGTCATACGCTTTACCGTTGCTGTAAACAGGCAGTATAAGAAAGATCAGGAGCAGCAAGCAGATTTTATCCGCTGCACCGCATGGCGGCAGTCAGCTGAGTTTATAAGCAAGTACTTCGCAAAAGGCAAGATGATCATCGTGGAGGGTGCTTTGCGCAACAATGATTACACGGATGCAAATGGTGTCAAGCACCATTCTATGGACGTTCAAGTAGACAACGTTTCCTTTGGAGAATCCAAGGGGGGTGGACAGGCGCAGAACAGCACCCAGCCATCTGTATCACCTGTCATTACCCCAGAAGTAATACAGAACGCTACACCCGCAAGCGAAGCAATCCCGGATTTGAGTGGATTTGAAGAAATCCTCAGTGACGGCGATGTACCATTTTAAAGGAGGTCGTTCAGAATGGCAGAACGTAGGATGTTTTCAAAGGCAGTCATAGACAGTGATGCCTTTATTGACCTTCCTGCGTCTGCCAGGCTTCTGTACTACGACCTGGCAATGCGTGCGGATGATGATGGATTCATAAACAGCCCAAAAAAAATCATGCGCATGGTAGGATGCGGTGAAACCGACCTTGCTGCATTGATTTCAAACGGATTTGTTATTTATTTCAAATCTGGGATAGTGGCAATTCGTCATTGGAAAATGCAGAATTACATACAGAAAGACCGGTACAAGGCAACGCTCTACCAGGATGAACGAAAAGCACTTGATTTGCAAAAAAATGGTGCTTATATTGTGGTGGATTTAAGCAAAACGCAGGAGTGAAAAAAGATGAGTGAATTTGAGCGCATGCTTCTTGGATTCTCTGCAAACGTGGCAAAAGCCATGGATCATGGCGAAAGTGACTATCTCGAAAACGGTCTTGTTCACTGTGGTAAGTGTCATACGCCTAAACAAGTAAATATAACAATAGGCGAAAACAGCACTATCGTGTGGTGTTTGTGCAGATGTGCTGAGGATCTTCAAAAGCAGGAAGATGCAGAGCGGCATGCTGCAATGCAAAAAGCTGAAAGTGACAGAAATCGTCAGAGCATGATTTGCGACCGTAAGTTATTGGGTGCTACGTTTGAAGGATCGGCACCAAGTGCAAGAGATACACATGCGTTTAAAGTGTGCGAAAAATATTGTGATAAATGGCAGGAGGTCAAGAGAAACAGCTACGGGCTGTACATATACGGCAACCCTGGATGCGGCAAGACGTTCTTAACTGCCTGCATGGCTAACAGGTTGATTGATGACGGAGAGCGTGTGCTTATGACATCTTTGCCCCGGATTATCAATGATATTTTTGCGGCAGAAGATAAGAACGCAGTAATCCGCCGGGCAGTGTCCGTCCCTCTTCTTGTCCTGGACGATTTCGGCACGGAACAGCAGAGCGCTTACAACATGTCACAAGTGTATCGCATTATTGATGATCGTTACAACGCAAATAAACCGTTGATTATCACCAGCAACATCGATTTTGACCAAATTGTTCGTCCACAAAACGTTCAGCAGAAACAAATCTACAGCAGAATTGTTGACATGTGCACGCCCGTAAAGGTTGAAGGAGCATGGCGGATGCGGCAAGGAATGCAAAAATCCAAAGAGCTGCACGATCTACTGGGGGTGTAAAGTGCGTTTCGTTTACATAATTTCGGATATCCCACCGAGCAACAACCAATTTATCGGGCGGAACAAGCGTTGGCAATACCAAGATGCAAAAAAGCATTGGGCAGATTTAATCAGCCTGGCTTGCAGACCGAAACCGCCGGAACCGCTGAAAAAATGCCGTGTGCATCTTCACTACATGTTCCCGGATAAACGAAGGCGTGACCCCGACAATTACAGCGGCAAGTTTATTCTTGACGGACTTGTAAAATCTGGAATACTGGAAGATGATAATTTCACAAACATTCAGTTGATTCTTTCGGCTGAATTTGGCGGAAATCAGAAGCAGACGTTAATCGAGATCGAGGAGGTACAAGAAGTTGAAAAGCAATGATGGAATGATCGTGGAAGCGACAAAGGCGGAACTGGTGCGAATTTACGACAACGAGGAATATTGGCGCGACATGACCCTGGAAGAATTTCTCAAGTCGGTTGAAAAATGGGGTACAAAGATAGTGGAAGATACCGCAGAGTGAGACAAACAGGAGGAACGAATATGATTGAGAAAACAAACAGATGCAGATATATCAACGACCTGGGCTGGGAGTGCTGTTCCCTGCTTAACGTTGAAGAATGTCCTGAAAATTGCAAATTTCGGAAAACGGAGGAGGAGTACCAGGAGGGGCAGAGACACGCCAGAAGCATCTTGGATGCCAAAGGGCTGGAAGTGTGTGATGTGTTTGACAGCCAGGGCGTTCATCGTATCAGCACCCGGAGGGCAAAATGAAACGCCGGACAGGCTGCCGCCCTGGAGGCGTTGCGGTTGGAAATAGTAGGGAAAAAGGAGCGACAATATGAGGGTTTGTGAAACGTGTGGCGCAGACATTTCCAGTAGGGCGGCTAGTGCCAAATACTGTTTTTCCTGTGCCGTGAAGGCACAGCGCGAGCGAGTAAAGAATCGTAAGGCGAGAAACAAGGAAAAAATTAGGGATTATCAAAAGGCGTACCATGCGAAAAACAGAGAAAAAATCAATCGGCAGCGCCGTGAACAATACGCGGAGAAATCCGGAATAACACCGGCAGAACAAGAGCGTTTGGAGGAAGAGGAATCCTGGAGGCTGTTGAGGCAGGCATTCGGTGAACGTTTCGGGAGAAGCCACCAACATGTAAACACAATGTCGCAACTGGAAAAAGATGCTGCTGAAGCCACCCGGCTGGGTATCAGCTACGGCGAATATGCGGCAAGGAAAAGAAAGGAGTAAGCAAATGAATCAGGTGCTATTATCTTCAAAAAATATGTGCTGGTGCACCCCGCAGGATTTTTTCGACAGGCTGAACGACGAATTTGCATTCGTGCTCGACGCGGCAGCGACGGACAAGACGGCGAAATGCCATCTCTACTACACGCCGGAAACGGACGGGTTGTCGCAAAGTTGGGATTGTGGTGGCGCGGTATTCTGCAATCCGCCATATGGTCGTACCATCGGCAAATGGGTCAAAAAGGCATTCGAAGAATCAAAATGTGGTCATCCGATCGTCTTGCTTCTCCCCGCCCGGACGGACACTATATATTTCCATGAATACATTTATGGAAAAGCGGAAATTCGTTTCGTGCGCGGCAGGCTACGGTTCACGGACGACGACGGGAACACTGCCGATCCAGCGCCATTCCCTTCAATGGTAGTTATTTACAACGGTGGCAAATACGAGAATAGGAAAAGAAAGGAAGCAAGCAAATGAACGAGAACACAGCCCCCGAGGGGCAGGAGCTGAAAGCCGATAAGGGCAAGGCACGGCTGAGCCTGGTGCCCATGCAGATCCTGTGGGCGATAGCCCGTGTCCGTGAATTCGGCGTGGATAAATATGGACAGATAGACGGCTGGCGCAGGGTCAGTCCGGAGCGCTATCGGGATGCCCTAATGCGGCACATCGCCGCATACATAGACGACCCAACAGGAACGGATGCCGAATCCGGACTGCCACACCTGTGGCATGCGGCGTGTAATCTGGCGTTTTTGATCGCTCTTGAAGATAATGGAAAGGATTGAATGAAATGGAAATTGTAAGACCATCACACGAAATCTGGACACCCCTGGACGGGGACGAAATCCTGCGGCACATAGAACACTGTGGTCGGGTCGCCTACCAGTCAGACGATCGGACTACCCCGGACAGTGCCGCCCGGTTTGTTTGGCGGCTGATCCAGCGCGGGCATGAATCCGTGCTGGAACACACCAACATCACCGTTAATTTCATCACCGACCGGGCGACGGCGAATGAACTGGTACGGCATAGAATGGCGTCGTTCACACAGGAAAGTACAAGATATGTAAAATATGACAATACAAGGATATGCCTGACCGAGGATGCAGAAGATCGACTGTCCGACATGCTGGACGCACTGGTTGAATCCGGTGGGGCATATTCCAGTATGATCCTGGACGGCTGTGCGGCGCAGACGGCACGTAGGGTACTGCCCCTGTGCCTAGCGACCCAGATCGTCATGACGGCGAATCTGCGTGAATGGCGGCATGTCCTGCGGATTCGGACAGCCCGTGACGCGCACCCGGACATGCGTGCGCTGATGATTCCGTTGCTGGTGGATTTAAAAAATAAAATCCCTGTCGTGTTTGATGATATTTTGACAGACGTACCGACCCAGGTGGGACTGCGACACGGCGATGATATCCTGGTTGTATGCGATGATATTTTGACAGACGCACCAACCGTGAACCCATTGAAATGGGGTGAATAAATGGAGATCGATTACCTTACGAGAGACGGGAAAGGAAAGGAGTTTTTGAAAAAAGTAAAAATCAAGGAGTTCCCGACAGTAGAGCATGCGTTTGTTTGCCAATCGTGCGGAAGGCGATGTGATCACGGTGTGCCGATTAAGGCTTGTACATCGTCAAAATTCACTGATTGGCAGTACGTTGGAGATTACATGTGCACCGATTGCACCAGATTGATGAGTCTTTATTTCTACAGCTACTCCGTGGAGGGTGGCGAAATTCACCTGTTTAATCTGCGTGAAATTTACGAAAATATCATGCGTTCACACACAGTGCCGTTCAAGTTTATTGTGTCAAAAACAGGGAAAAAGCACTTATTCTACAGAGCGCCGGAGAATATGACAGACGATCAGTTTGCAATTCAATTTGAGACTGAGACAGTTTACACGAACAGGGAACGAATGCGGCGGCTGTTTGATTTTTGCGAATGCATGCAGACACTTGGTGTGTCTAAATTGGCAATGTCGGAATGCAAATTGCCAATGAACATTATGAAGGAATCATTTGGATTACAAGCATATTTGTTTCTAAGAAACGAACTGACCCATTCACGTGAAATCCAGATCCCACTTCACTGTGGGCAAAAACGAGACATTACGGAGGAAGATGCAAAATGTTGTATAATTTCAGTACTGACAATGTGAGGTATGCAAAAGCAGCACAGTTGCTGTACGCCTTGTATAAGAGCCGTGACACAAGTTCACCGATGAACGGCGTTGAGACATGGAACAGGGTAGAAGCCTACTGCAAAGGCGCTTGCAAGAAATCCAGAACAACGTCTGAGTTCGTCACCAAGTTCAAGGAAATGGGCAAGGTTGGAGCAATCAAACCTAAGTACATGGCTAACCCAGAACACAAGGCACATAGGCTGGTCATGCCAGACGGAACCGTCCTTGAATCTGACAGCATCCGAGAATTCAACGCAGAGATCTTGCAGGACGATGAGGTGCGTAAAACAATTGAGACGGACTACTGCTTAATCGTGTTCCTCGTGAGGGAACGCATTGAGAGAGAAAAGGCAATTGCAACCGCAAGTGAGGAGGAAGAAGAAAATGAAGAAGATTAAAATTATTTACACCATGACAGCGCCTGTGTCGCACATAGGTCAGACGGCTAGCGTTGGGGCGTATTTCAACGCCATAAAAACAGCATGGGGAGAAATGCCGGTTATAACAGGGAATTCCGTTAGGGGTATTCTTCGTGATTATGGCGCACAAGAACTGCTCGATACATACGGGGTTGCTGTTGACAAGGAAGTGTTTAACGTCCTGTTCTCCGGCGGGAACATCTCCGGCGCAACAAAGAATGACGTGGAACGTGCCAAATTTGTACGCCAGCACTTCCCAATCGTATCCCTTCTAGGTGGCGGATTGGGCACAATGATCATGTCCGGGAACGTCCTTTCAGGGTTCTTGTACCCCATTTGCATGGAGTCGGAAGAACTGACGCACATCCCGTCTGAGGTGTCCTGGCATGATCTGATGGATGAGATAGAGTTTACGAGAATGGACGACAGCAAGGACGATAAAAAGTCTAAGTATTGCGAAAATGCAGAGGCTGAAAACACTGCAAAGGCATCCACACAGATGCGGATTTCTGTACAGTACATGGCTCCCGGCACCCGATTTGTTCAAGAAATTACACTGCTAGGTAGTGCAACAGAGATGGAAGAAGCGGCGCTGTATTCAGCCATTGCCAGATGGTTTGCAACGCCTACGCTAGGCGGCATGCGTGCTAAGGGATTCGGATTTTTTGATGCAGATTCCGAAGAAATAAGCGTAACAGGCGGTAGGATTGTCATGTCAGATCGTGTGCGTGATTTAATCGATAAATACCACGCATTTTTACAGGCTGAGGATTTTGAAGAAACCATTAAGCTTCTGGCGACTGACGGGGGAGGAAAGAAAAATGGCAAAAGCACCAACAAGACCACTGCAAGTGACGGCAACGTTGGCTGATGGGCGGATCGTGTCAACAGATGGAATTGTGATGTTTGACAGCATCATATATCACGCGTGGTTCTACAAATACGCCCCGCAGGTTCTGAGAGGGGAGTGCGCAGGGGAACGCCTGGACGGCTATATCGGGCTTCCTTTCGCCCGCTTGCCGAATAACCGTTGGATGGCAAGTAAAGGCGTGTATGACGAGGTAGAACGCCATGTAGAGTATTATAACAAACGACCGGACTTTTTTGCTGCTGACAAGCTGCGATGGTTAAAAGATGATAAGGGAATCATTGATGATTCAGCCGGGAAATATCGTGCTTATCGCAATCCGGTAATCGTCCGGGTTTTGAAGGATGCAAAGGTCACGTTTTTTTGTAGAGGAAATAAGAACGAGATTATCGACCTTCTAAGCAGAATCCCGGCTGTCGGGAAAAAGCCGGCAATGGGCTGGGGAATCGTTCAGAAATGGGAAGTGAAAGAAATCGAGGAGGATTTCAGCACATTTCACCCTAAGTACGGACTCATGCGTCCCATCCCGGTTGAAGATTCAGCACAGTATTCAGACGTTGACTTAAGTAAATACCCTATTTTCCAGTACGGCGTTAAGCCGCCGTACTGGAAACAAGTGAACGCCCGTCCGTGCTATGTACCAGTGGTGACGTAATGCAAAGAATAAATGATGATGTGTGCCGTGTGTACGCAAAAATGCCACAGTACCGCCGAAGAATTTCAGAAACAGTAGAGAATGTGTCCCAAATGCTGGGACACGTCTCTGCTCCGTATATTGCGTTTTCGTGTGGAAAAGACAGCTCGGTAATGGCAGATTTGATTCTTCAACAGGATTCTACTGTCCCGCTCCGCTTCTTATCATCCGGTGAAACTCGAATACTGCACAATGTTGACACTGTTCTCAATTATTTTCGGGATAAATACGGGGCAAAAATTGAGGAGATAAACATTGACCGTGTGTTCAGTGACGAATGGCAATCAGCTACATTTGATGAACAGCGAAAAGCCGGGCGTAGAGACATACAAACACTGGATAATTCTGAGTTTGACAGCGTGTTTATGGGGCTGCGGATTGAGGAGAGCAGAGGACGTGCTATATCTCTGAGGTCATGCAAGACAGACGGTTTGCCGCAGTTTATGTACAGGTACAAAAATCGGGATTATTACAGAATGTGCCCTATGGCACGATGGAAAACGGAGGATATAGGCGCATATATCCTGGAGAACGGGCTGCCAGTTCTTGACTGGTATAAATCATTCGGCTACGATTCACGAACAACAGCCCGGCTTACGGGCGATTCCGTGCGACAAAACACGATCATTTGGCTGAAATACAAAAATCCGTCAGGCTATGCACGGCTGGTTCAAAGATTCCCGGAATTAGGGATATATTCATAAATCAAATGAGGGGGCTTAAAAATGCGTGAAATTTTGTTCAGGGGGCAGATACGGAAAAAAGGTGAAAAGGTTCGATTGGATGGTTCCCCCGTGGACGGCATCTGGGTTTTCGGCGGCGTGTCGCAGTTTAACGGTGGTGAGAGGGCGATTATTTATCAAACTGAGCCATGTATTCAAAAATTCCCGGTTTATGGAGATACAGTCGGGCAGTATACCGGGTTGACTGACAAAAACGGGAAGAAGATTTTCGAGGGGGATATTGTTCATTGTGTATCAAGTCGAGATGACACCCACATGGTGGTGATCTACGAGGAAGGAGAGTTTAGATTGGTTCTTTGCAAGGATTTCAAAGACTATAAATGCGGATTGTGGTTTTATGCAATACGAGACTATGAAAAAGAAGTAATCGGCAACATTCACGACAACCCGGAACTGCTGGAGGTGAAGGCGGTGCAGAGTTCTATTTAGAAGCCGGAACACCGGAAGATAATGAGTATTACTACTGCCCTCATTGCGGCGCAAGAATGGACGGTGATACAAAATGATTACCAAAGCTTTTATAATTCTTTTACCGGTTTGTGCGATGTTGATAATTGCACTCTGGAAAATAGACGAACGTGTACTTAGGCTTGAAGCGATTGTAAAATGCCTTGAATCAGAGACGAGAGCGCTTCGGAGAAAAATTGTGAAAGAAATGGAGCAAGAAAAAAAGGAAGGTGCGAAAAATGACTTATGAAGAAAGAATCGAAGTTTTGAAGGACACTGCAATGCGTAACGATATCCTCATATTCCCTGAGATACAAGCCGTATTTGCGTGTCTTTGCTCCGCTGCTACTGATTACCACGACGCAGCAAATGTAAATTCTGTAAGGTTAATTTCAGAATTTACCGGCTTGACAAAGTATAGAGTTCGGAAGGTTATAAACTGCCTTCGTGATCTCGGACTTGTAGAAAGAACAACGTGCGGATTTCCTGCTTATGAATGGAGTTCAGAAAACGGAAAGGATTTCACAGAATCTCACCCACCTGTAAATGGTTTTGGGCTGACGAAAAAAGGCTTTGAAAGCGCAACGTATAAGAAGGCAGACGAACTGCAAGAAGCTGAGTACAGACGCTGGGCTGAAATGTCAGAAGAAGAAATTTTGAAAGAAATGGAACAGGAGGATACAAAATGAATGAGTATATCAGCAGAGATAAGGTGTTGAACAAGTTTATCGAAGGGGACGGTCACGATGATGACCGATTCACAGAGGGCTACAATTTTGCAGTACAAGAACACCGTGAAGAGGTTGAGAATATTCCAGCCGCAGACGTACAGCCTGTGAAATATGGGCGGTGGATTGGTATTTATGAATGGGCTAAAATGCACGATAGTAGACCAAGTGGTATGTGTACATATTTCTGGTGTTCAGAGTGCCAAACTGCGCAGGAAAAGAAAAGCAATTTTTGCCCTAACTGTGGTGCAAGAATGGACGGTGAAGCACAATGCTGATGAATATATGGGTAAAAGACACGTTAAGCGGTTATGTTCACCAAGTAGGAACAGATCCGCACGATAGTCTTGAAATGTTTGGCGGTGTTGTACACTACGTTAATATGCAGTGCATGGAGGGAACACTAGGAGGAGGGTATGAGTTTGTGGAAGCTCCTGGCGTTGATGATTATGTAAGCGTTACTCCTGACGAGTTGATGATTAACAGAAAGCTACTGCATAAAGATTTGCAGGCAAAGCTTGAAAAAAGCGGACTGTTCGAGGAAATGGAGGAAGAAGATGTCTGAAACAAAATTAAAGCCGTGCCCGTTCTGCGGTGGGAAAGCCGAAATGGTAGTCTACAACAACTACAACAACTATAACCATGACTATGCTGTACACTGCACCAAATGCGGTGCAACCGTCCCGATTTGGCGTGAAACCGAAGAAGAAGCCACAAGGCAGTGGAACAAGAGGTTTGATGTGACTGACAAAATCGAACTTCGCTCCTGCCCTTTCTGTGGTGGAGAAGCTGTGATTGAACACAACAGCGAATATGACGATGAAGGATACGCAGTGCGGTGTTCCGAATGTGGAATAGAATCACCGAATTGTTGTAGTAATGAACACGAAGCCGCACAGTGGTGGAACGGGAGGGCTGAAAATGGCTGACTACATCGACCGTGACGAGATCAAGAAGTTTCCAATCCGCAGGGATCACTACGACAAAGAGCACGGCAACGTGCATTTCATAAATGGCATTGAAACCGTGATGGAATACGTTGACGGAATTCCAGATGCGGATGTTGCACCTGTTATGCATGCGCACTGGAAAGAAGGGAGAATCCTAGATATTTGCTCGAATTGTGGAAAGAATGGCTTTCCTTGGTGGAATTACTGCCCCGGATGTGGGGCGTATATGGAAAGTAGAAAGGTTGATACAAAGACATGACCAAGGAGAAATTGGCTACTTATCGGGGCAACGCTGACTTAATCGCCCAGTTGAACAAACTGATTGATTCGTGTAGCAGTCCGGAAGATGCCCAAAAGTACCGTGCGGAGCGTGAAGCCCTAATCAGCGTTCAGCATTCCGTGGAGGACGCAGTGAGTAAACTTCCACAGTGCGAACGCAGATTGATTCGTTATCATTTTATCCAAGGAATGCCGTTTGCAGAAATCTGCATTGAAATGGTATACAGCCGGTCACAGATTTACAACATATACAAACGAGCACTCACACTTTTGCGAGAACTATAAACTAGAAAAGCCGTCCCATGCGGGCGGCTTTTGTTCACTTTGCACAATATAGCATATGTACGGACATAGATGTTTGTGCATTATTTTATGCTGAAACCTATTGACATATGTCCGTACATATGCTATAATACAAGTACAGTAAAGGACAAGGAAAAGTCCAAAAAACCAGAAAGGGTAAGAAAATGTTGTACAGAGTAAGAATTGCGAACGAGGACGATTTTTCTAACGAAAGAATTTGGGACAGTGATTCAATCCCGGACTGCATCGAAGCAGACAGCGAGGAAGAAGCAATTGAACTGAGTAAGTATTATCTAATCGAGCAGTCGAGACAGATTTCAGACATGACCTACGAAGAAGCAAATGAATACTGGGATCACTATTTATTCGATGCCACCCTGGTTGAGAATGAAAAATAAAAATCATGCCGGGGAGAAATCCCCGGCACAACCTAAAGGAGGTAACCAATGTACAAAAAATGTAATAATGCCACCATCCAAAGGTATGTGGCTAAACACTACGACCGCATCGAACTGCGTGTACCGAAGGGCACACGGGACGCATACAGAGCCCACGCCGAGAGCAAAGGCATGAGCCTGATAGCGTGGATCCGTAGTCTGATGGATGCGGAGATGCAGAAAAAGACCCCCAGAGGATAATCCTCCGGGGGTCTTTCCCATTATTCATTTTCCAATGATGCCATAGTTTTACGCCCGGCAATGCCGTCCACCGACAGCCCGTGGTCACGCTGATAGGCGCGGATCGCCGATACGGTGTTTTTGCCGCAGATTCCATCAGCCCCGGTTTTTCCGCAATCGTACCCCGCGCCAATCAGCAGTTCCTGCAATGTTTTTACATCGCCGCCCCTACAGCCCTGTTTGATGTTCCGGGCGGCGGGCGTGTCGGTACTGTCATACGTCCCCTTCCGGTTTGGAACGCCGCTAAACGCACATATGTCAATTTGCTGCCCCTTCACGCCACCCCGGCGGATGCAGTAGTGGCAATGACTGCCTGTACTGTGTCCCGTGCTGCCCTCCACGCCGATCAGCTGTCCAACGGTGACTGTGTCGCCTACACGCACCAGCACCTGGGATAAATGCCCATAATAGGCGCAACATGCCACGCCGTCAACCGTGCAGTTGATCCGGACATATCGCCCGAACCCCTGTTTGTGGTTGCCGGGGTTCTCCCACCCGGCTCTGGTGACCTTGCCGCCCACAGTGGAATAAATATTTTTACTGCTGATGCCTACCAGGTCTAACCCATCGTGGGCGGTGCCTTTGTATTCCTGGGAAACTCTGAATTTTCCTTTGTATGGTACTAGCATTTGTCAATCCTCCTTTTTCCTGGTCTGCGTTCCGAAATAGAACGCCACCACGGTGGTGAAAATTGTTAAAAACTGTTCCGCAGACAGCCGCCCCGATACGCTCAGGGCGGCAAAAACAACGGTCAGCACCAATGTTACAATTGACTTAACGTCAATCAATTTAGCGATTCGGTCTTTCATGCTCCAGATCCTCCAACCTGTGTTCAATGCCGTCCAGCCGCAGTTCTGCCATTGGCACACGGCGTGCGAATTTATTGTGTTCCTCAACTTTCTTTTCCAATTGTTCCAGCCTGTAGGCGGTCAATTTGGAAGAAACAAGAATACCGCTAAGCGATCCAGCCGCAGAGCCTAGCAGTGCGATCAGTGCAACGATGATGTCAGTCATTTTATTACCCCTCTATTTTTGTTAATCCTGTGAATTTCCAGCCTTTTTCGGTCAGCCCTGCCACGGCATCATCAGATGCCGCCGTTCGGGTCATGCCATTGGCGGTGAACGTGCCAGATTTAGTCGTTCCAGCGTTGAAATTGATCAATGTCTGATCCATATCCGCAGCGGTTAGTCCTGTGTTTGACAGATTAACGGATGTTGGGTACGAATTTCCAGAATACACGCCTGTTATATTCTGGCAACCGGACAGGTTTAGATAATTGGTTAATTTACCACCCAGGTCGGATAGACTACCTGTAATGTTTGGGCAGTCAGACAGGTTCAGGGATGTGGTCAATTTGCCACCCAGGTCAGCTAGACTGCCTGTGATATTGGTACAATTATGCAGGCTCAGAGACGTAGTCAATTTACCACCTAGATCAGACAGACTACCTGTGATATTGGTACAATTATACAGATTTAGATAATTTGTTAATTTACCATCCAGGTCGGACAGACTACCTGTGATATTTGCGCAGTTGTACAGGTTTAGATAATTGGTCAATTTACCATCCAGGTCGGACAGACTGCCTGTTGTATTATTACAATTGAACAGGTTTAGGTAATACGTGACCTTACCGCCCAGATCAGACAGGTTGCCTGTAATGTTTTTACAATTGTACAGGTTTAGGTAATACGTGACCTTACCGCCCAGATCAGACAGATCCAACAGAATCTGTGCGTCCGAATTGCTTACAAATTTTGTTAGTAAACCGTCAAAAGAAACAAGAATCTGTGCATTATCATCTGTAACTGTAAAATTACAGGTACTTCCGTGAATTTCCTGTGTTCCGTATTGCCACACAACATTTTTGCCTTCTGCCGTAGCCTTAAACGTGCCTGCACCATGCTGGATAGCGATAGTGTTCCTGGGCATGCGCCCGCCGTTCAGCTTCTCCGCCGCCAACCTGGCAAACAGATCATCACTGCACACAAACCTCTGTGCCCTCAGAATCTCCCACAGTGTCATTCTCTGCCACCTCGCTTTCCGATGCATCCGCCACGGGATAGTCGTCTGCGGTCAGCTCCAGGGTCTGGGCTGTATTTGCACCGCCGGATTGGTTGACCCATTCGCCTGTGGATGTCATGCCGTAGAAATCCCCGGTGGACACGTCCCAGGCAATGGATCCCTGGGCAATTTTGCAGCACGTGATGCTGTTCATGGTTGGCAGATCGGATGCCGAATCTACGCAGATCTCCATTCGCTCTACGCTCAATTCGTTTTCGTACTGTAAAAACTTCCTGCTCATTACTGCGTATGCCATGTTATTCCTCACTTTCTGCGGCAGTTGCCGCATTGTTTGTTGTGATGTTTGCCGCTGTCTCCAACGCCGCCACCCTGGCTGCCAATGCAGCCAATTCACTGGACATTACGTATTTTTCCCAACCGCTAAACGCCGCATTGCTGACGTTGTACGTCCGGGCGTACATGACGCCGGTTCTGCCGATCAGGGTCTGCCGCAGAAAATTGACCGTAGATGTGGTTTCCACGATCAGCTTGAACGCCTGTCCGGATGCTGTATACCCATCCGGCAGATTGGTGCATGCCGCCGCAATGGCGTTGGTAGGGGTAGCGTAGGTGCCCGGGGTCAGAACCGTGTTCAGATCCTGCCCGGCTTCCCAGACGGTGTTCCAGGTGTCCAGGCGTACCGCTCCGGAAATGGCAGCATCAATTTCCGCCGCCGTATGCTGTAAGTCGTACAGGTCAACTCCGTTTTCAGCCATTTGTAACCTCCTTTGCTTTCAACAACTTCTTGTCTTTCGTCAGCAAATATCTGCCTGTGGAATCCACCAAGTTGCTGCCGTCTGTATAGTGATAAATTTCGCAGTCTGTGGGGAAGGTGGTGGAGAAATACTCACACGCCGGGGCAATGCGCACAGCGGCCAGCGCTGTGCCCCAGAATGCATACCGCCCTATGGACAGGACGGAAGAAGGAATGGTCACGCTGTATAGCCCCTCGCACATACTGCATGCGCCGGGTGGCACGGTGTTGTCGATTCGCTGGAACGGGTATCCGCTATTTACAGAATGGGACAGTTTCCACAGCCCATCCGGATACGGCTTGCTCAATTTAGGATCTGCAAAGTTCATGTTTCTTGTATGCGGATAGCCGTTGTTGATGCTGTTCTCAACTCGCCACATGCCATCTGGATACGGCTCGTACAGTCCAGGTGCGGGATACATGGTGTTGGAATTATGTGGATAGCCGTTGTTGATGCCCGATTGGATCGTCCACCCCATGACTCACACCTCCGTGACCGGGAACCCGATGCTGTTCAGATATGCCGCATCCTTGCCCTGTGCAGCGGTCACATACTGGATATTATCCCCGTTGTAGTAGGTGATGCCGCTGCCGATCAGATCCTTCACGATGCAGGATGTGGTGGTGGCTTTTCCAGGGTAAAATACAGTTGTATCACCATCCGGTCTGTTGATTTCAACAGCTGCGAACAAATTCTTCATTACTGTGCTTGTATTTGCCATGTAAATAGATCCGCCGCCATTCAGCGTGATGCCACCAAGAATCAGAGCATTTTCAAGCGTGCAATGGTCGAATATGTCGCAACGTGTCCCACTCGTTGCTTTTGCGGATGAAATAATATTGAAATTACATTCTGTAAAGTCTGTGTAAGAAAACAAGCTACCCGCCGATTTCCCAACAACTTTAAACGCAAACGTGCATTTTGAGAATTTGCCACGAGAAGACGTTGTGCTTGAACCAGATACGATAGCCGCTGATGGACTTCCTGCATATTTTATACCAGTAAATCTGCACGCATTGAACGTTGCTTTTGTCGCATACAGAAATGACGATATGCCATTATTGCATACAATGTTTTCAAAATATAAATTGTTGATCGTACATGTCTGCACATTGGATATCATAGAAAGTCCCGTACCGTTGAAATATAAATTTCTTATAGTCCAACCGTTTCCTTCAATGCCATTACATTGAAATCGGACACTAGTACTGAATGGGTTGATGTTGGCATCATTTGCATCCATCACTTTGCTTGTAGCGCTCGGATCCAACGCAACGTACACGTTGATCGTGTCAACTGCTGTCTTAAACTCCTCCCACGTGCTTACGATATAGGGGTCTGCTTGTGTGCCGGTGCCGGTCATATTATCACCTCACTATTTTTATGCCGTCCGGGATGACTACCCGGCTTACAGATTGCCCTGTAAAGCATGTAGCATTGATCTCCGTGACGGGTTTGTCCTCTACAATTTTCGGGACGGCAAGATGTGTTGCCGTACCAGTGTAGTAATCCAGCCGCACTGCCGTGCCGCTGTCAATAATCGTGTAAACGTAGTCTGTACCGGTGGTCTGTTCGATCTCCGGGATGTAAATCCCTGCTGACATGTCCGCGACCGCCTGGAGAGTCTGACTTCCACGATACTGCCACCTGCAATGTGTAACGATCATGGTCTCTCCGTCACCGCAGATATAACCTGTGTGCTTGATGGTGTCCCCCAGGTCAATGGAAGGATCGCCAAACAATTCCGCCTCCATGGGGCGATAACGCATTTTCATGGCGTTTTTCGCAATGTTCTCGATCACTATGTTTTTGTCGCTGATGAACCGCATGCATGGATTCTCCGGCAGTTCCAGTAGCTTGCCGCCGTCAGGATTTGTGGGATACCTCAACAGCATTGTCTCATCCAACAGATACTTAGTGACCACCATCTGCGCACCGCCGATCTCCAGCATTTTATCATCAATACTGGTTTTCTTTCGACTCGCCGTATCGATCACCATATCCGGCACAGATTTTTGCACCAGTGAACGGACATATAATTTACCGTCACGCCCGATTGTGCCGAAGCCGCCCACAAGCTGGCATAAGTATTTCAGCAGATCTCGCCATGTGGTGATATATTCCGTGTAGCTGGTGAACTGAGGCAAGTATGAAACCTGTAAATCCAAGTTCGCAAGAGTAGGATCAATTCCGCCCCATTTCACCCCGGCGTTGGAGCAGCAGAGCCGCATGCCGTCCACGATGCCGCCGATGTATGGCTTGAAGCCTGTCGGTGTGTCGAACTTCGTCATGTTGTCATACGCCTGGATGCTGATGGTTTCCCGGTCTTTTCTCACCGTGTTGTTATTGACCGTGTATTCGCCCAATGGGATGGATTCATACGTCCCATCCGGCAGAAGTTGCTTGTAGGTCAGCTTGCAGGAACGTCCGAAATAGTAATCTGCAATATGCTCACTGTCCTTCAGATCGAAACCCATTTCCCCGATCACGCATGCTCCCAGCCCGATGTCGTTATCGTCCGACACCGCCTGGTTGTCAATGTACAGCGTGCCGGACTGGATGTTGCTGTCCGACAGTGCCAATGTACCCAGCGTGCCAGTCACCGTGCAGGATCGCACGGGGGCACGGATTGCCGCCCTGTAGGCTTCCGATGTGTTGTACATATGTACCTCCTAGTATTCGATGAGATTTACCGAAAACTCCCACAATTCAGATGGAGTGTCTGCTAACAACGTCATTGTTCTGTCGCCAGCATACATGGTGGCTGTCTTTTTCCCTCCGGACACCGGCGCACGAAAGGTTACGTCAAATTGATCATGGTTAAGTGCTTCCGCTATCTGATCTAATTGCGTAGCCGTGAGTTTGCACGTCATCGACAGGCTAGCCACGTCTTTTCGGATGACTTCACGGCTCATCCTTCCGGTTTCTGATCGCCCTGAGTTCTCGCTGTCCAAATCTGCCAATGTCAACGCATATGCGGTTATTTTTGGCACTATAAAGGAGCCGATTTTAATTAGCACAACGTATCACCGCCTGTAAAAAAAGTAACAAAGTTTTCTAGTCCTATTTGTGCAAGTTGCTATTTTCCCAGTGTTTTGCGATAAAATATTGAAAAAACATGTTAAATGTGATAAAATGAGCAAAAAGGGAGGTGTGCTCTATGGCACAATCACAGCTTAAACGATGCCAATACTGTAAAAACTCAATTTATTCCGGCGCTAAAGTGTGCCCGATTTGCGGAAAAAGTCAAGGTATGTCCACCGGGAAGGTGGTTCTAGGTTGCTTGCTAGGAATCGTGTTGATTCCAGTAATAGGAACTGCAATCAAGTCAACAATGGAAGGGTATCAAGAGGCAAAGAATAAAGCTGAAAACCCGTCTAATTCATACACATCACATGTTGTGAGCAGCTCAACAAGCCAGAAAAGTCAAGAGGAAATAGAGAAAGAATACAAGTTAGAATGTCGACCGGTCACATACGAGCAGATTATGCGTGAAACAGACATGATGAAAGGGCAGTATGTCACGATCACCGGGAAAGTATCCCAGGTAATGCCGGACGGTATACTACGAGTAGATTTGACGAAAAGCGAATATGGATTTTATTCCGATTCTATTGTCGTGCATTACAGCAGTTCCGATGCCGGATTCAACGTGATTGAGGGGGACATCATCACCGCATGGGGCATTTCCAACGGCGCAGAACGGTTTACATCCACGGTTTTGGGAAATGAACGTGAAATTGAAGTTGCTGCAATCAACGCAAAATACATTGAATTGGAAGAAACCAACAACGGAAACGAATAATTGTATAACAGGCACTTTGCAGTGCCTGTTATTTTTATGTCCGGACTGCCTTGCTGTGCGCATATTTTGTGGATGCCTTGCCGATTACCTGCCCATCCAGTTCTGTATAATTGTGAATCACAATTTCCTGCCCCCTGCTTGACTGATTAGCCTGGAGCATTGCGGACAGAACAGCCTGTTTGATGCCCTCAACAATCTGGCTGTTATTGACTACTGCAGAACGTCCACCGATATTGCCTATCAACTCTGGACCGTTCTCACGTGCAATGAACATTTGCCCTGTTTCTGGAAAACCACCGGATGCATAGCCCAAAATTGCTTTGCGGAGTTCTAGTGGATTTCCGTAAATGCCCATGGTCTTTTCGTAGGCTTTTGGCAATGATGATGGTCCCGAAACACCTCTGTGTGCTCCGCCGCCACCATGGCTAGACCCGCTTTCACTTGTGTGTGAGGAACCGTGTTCATTCTCTAGTACAACTTCTGGATTTAACGCATCATATACAGATTGTCCTACACCTTCCCAGAATTCAATCCAGCCATCTCCGAAAATTCCTCGAATCCCTTCATTCATGGCGGCGAACACGGCGATAACCGGGTTCTTTTCTTCTTCAAACGCATCGTACATTCTACTGCCAACGTCCTGGAAGTGTTCCGACCATCGATCACCGAATAGATAACGTACATATGCATCCATTGTGCGGAGTGCGCCTTCGCCGCCCGTTGCACCGTGTTGCAGATTTTCTTGCAGTTTCTGCCCCCGTTTGTTCCAGAAGTCCGACCAGCGATCACCGAATATTGCTCGAACGCCCTTGTCCGCTTGTGTTAAGAACGGCTCCCAGTCTCCTGTTTCGATTCCTTGTTTCATTGTAGCACCCATGTCATACCAAAAAGGAACCCACGTGTTCAAGAACCATCCTTTCAAACTTGCTCCCAAGCTTTGATAGTTGCTTTCAATATTGACTGGATAATCGCCGGAAATGTCATAAAGTTGATTCTGCAAATCGGACAATCCATCGGAGACGTTGTTTACTAAGTCAAGATCGGAGGTTTTCACCAAATCGCCGATTAAGGAACCGCTGTCCTGACTTAACTGATTGATTTCGTCAAATCCAGCAAGAGACAGTTTCTTGCTAGCACTAGAAACATCATCCGCTGCACTTGCAACGCCGCCCATGCTGTCCATGAGAGAGTGTAGACTGTTTGATGCATCGCTAGCCACTGCACCTGTTGTGCTGATTGTTTGATTAGCAGCATCAGCATTGTCGTTATTTCCAAACAATGCCCACAGAACGCCTAATGCCCCGACAATGATAGACAGCCACCCAAATGCAAATTTAAGTGCCGCACCAAACGTCCAGGTTTGCGGAATGAGAATGGCTTGAATAATCGCCAAACCTTTCTGCGCTGCCGTCCAGGCAATGGTTGCCTTGGTGATTAGAGGAATTGATACAGCAAGCCCAACAGCTAATCCGAGCATGATTTTTGCCGGTCTATTGAGATTTACGAACCATTGCACGGTTGCACCAATTGCGGATGCCAACTTCACAAACAATGGTGTTACAATAACTACCATCTGTGACATGACGGGCAACACAGAAGTGACCATCGGGATCAACGCCTGCCCGACATTGGTTTTAAAATCGTCCCAAACAGCGGACATGTTTGCCACGTTGGATGCCGTGTTCTGCATCGTAACAGTACCGTATTTGTCCTGCGTCTGCTCCAAGATAGAGAACAGCCGGATCTGCTGCTGTGTGTTGTAGCTCAGTTTTTCCCACGACTTATCCCCGGCAATTCTCTTAAATGCATCAGTGCTTTCAATCATTGACACATTGGCATAAACACCGAGGTCTTCAATTGCTTCGGTATTTCCCAGCAAGCCGGATCTGATGCGCTCCATAACGTCCTGCGTTGTGCGCCCTGTTCTGGACGCAATGACCGCAGAAGCATTGATTAATGCCTGCGTAGCCAGCGACATTTGCTCGGTATCATCGGTCATCGCTGAAACCAGGTTGGAATAAGTACGCCCATATTCTATGACTTCACGTCTAGACATGTTGAGAGATGCAGCATTAGCGTCAGCCCATTCCACGAATCCGTTTGCACTGGTTCCAAGCGTGAAATCCAATGATTGTAAAGCAGATTCCATTGACATTGCGTTGGAAATTGAGCCGCGCAGAAAAGAACTTGCCACGACTGTGGCGGCTAACCGCTTGAATGTGGTTACGAGTGCAGTACATTCAGATTTTGTTTGACTGAATTCATTCTTTGTTTTTTCAGCGGCTTTTCCGGTCTTGCTCAATCCGCTTTCTGCACCTTTTGCAGAATCTTTTACATTGTCAAGACCGTCAGCCGCATCGTTTGCGCCCTCTTCAACTTTCCCTAAGTCAACATTTGTTGCATTTGCAACAGCAGTGGCGGTTCCAGAAAAACTATTTGTGAGCGCAGTTACTGCCTGTGTAGTGTTCACGATTGATGCTGTCAAGTTGTCTACAGCGCTTTGTGCGGCGTTTGCAGCCTGTTCAAGGGCATTTATAGGCGTTGCATCTGTTCCTGATTCTTGAACATCCTGCGTACTAGGCTTTACAATTGGGCTAACAACATCCTGCGCACTAGGCATTACAACTTGGCTCACGGTATCCTGCACATTTGGAATTACAGCAGGAGGCAGGAAGTCCGGCATATGAATAGTGCCGCTTGCAGTATTCGCCATGTCGGATACCGCATCAGCCGTATCGGATACGGAAACCCTGGCATTGTCTGCCGCTTTTGCAACACCATTCAAATTGTTCTGCATGATGGTTGCCATGCTTGTGATACTGCTGTTGATGGATGCTACAAGCGACTTAATGTCAACCAATGTGGTGCTCACGATTTTTAAAGCACTTTGAAAACCACTGGAATCCGCATCAATGTCAACACTCAACTTTTCGATTGCCATCAGCATTCACCTCCTGTGCCAGCGCTAACCGTCTTTCAAATTCTTCCTTGGACACTTTGGGAGCGGTGCGGGTCACTGCTTCATCCAAATACCAAGACAATTTCCGCAGTTTCCCTGCAAAAGCTGCGCCAACAAAGTTGGCTGTCTGCCACGCAAGAGCAGTCATTTCTTTTGATCGCTCCGCTTGTTGTTCGTTGAATGCTGCCACGCAGTTGTTAAACTCCCACAACTCCATCTCCCATAATTCCGCTGGTTTGATCCCGGCTCTGTAGGCTGTCCGGACTAGTTGCTCTGTGTCAATACAGGCTTGAGCGGGAGCCCCAGCATCTCCCGAATTGCGTTTTTTTCATTTTCTCCGATTCTGCGCTTATCCAGTTTGCGCTCTACTTCCTCGGCTGTTCCGGAGAAACTGAGCCGAATCAGCAGCTCATTAGCCGCACTGCGCAAATCTGTAAAATCCCAATGTTCAAGTGCGTTCTGACGAATGCTCTGACGTTCATCACTGCTTGCGCCCAAACAAATGATTCTGAAAAGATCTTCAATGTCTGCATCACGGTCAAATTTCTGCATGATATTTACAAGCGACTGCTTGAATTCCTTTTCGATTGCGACAGCAACACCTAGTTTAGTGCTGATATCGTATGTGTTTTCACCAATTGTAATCTGCATCATAAATTTTCCTCCAAAATATTAGAATATAGGCGCTCCGATTGGAGCGCCCTGTGTGCAATTGTTAAGCCCTATCAACCGGTACTTGTGGGCAGAGTCAGTGTTGCCGCTTGGCTTCCTGCCAGTGAAATAGAAATATCGCCCTTGCCATCTGCCGCATGCTCAACGGTCAGACTCTCAACGTAGCAGTCACCAACGAGGAATGTGTCTTTATCAAGATAAAAAGATGCTGTAAGCTTGGTACCATTCTCAAAAGCATCCACCAACTCTTTCTGGTTGGAGTCCGTTGCGAAATCCGCTGTACCATCCGCAGAAGCAGACCAGTCCTTTACAGACGGAACCTTTTCCTTGTAATCCTCACCGAAACTGAGAACCTCCAGGATTTCCTTGGTCAGTTCTACCGACCAGTTGGACATATGAACAAGTTCTTTTGCTGTGCCAGATCCGCTCTTGATAGACAGTTTGCCGGTTACACCAGAGTATAATGCCATGTTAATACCTCCTAATTGTAAAATTTACCGTGTACTCTTGCCGCATTTTAGAATCCCTACCAATATCGAGTATTGCGGAATTCTGCAAAATGCTCACTTCATCATCATGATAGCGGTCAAGTGCCATTACTGCCGCTTTTGCCGCCTGGTAGGCGATCTCATCCGTTGCACCCCGGCACCGAACTTGCACGTTCTGAACAACGTCAGATCCGCTGAATGAATGAACCAAAGGCGATGCTTGGTACTCAAAAATTCCAGTCATTTTGTCAGGTTCATCCGGCATAAAGCCCAGTTTTGCGTCCTTATCGCCCAGGATTGCATAAACCTTATCCAACACGTTCATTTTTTGAGCACCTCCTCCGGGATGTTTTTCAACATCCTCAAATACTTCTCCTGTTGCTCGCGGAACGGGGCTTCGAGAAATTTCGGCTCACCTCCGGCAACCATGTTGACGGAGGATAATGCATGAAAGATTGACACCTTTCCGTCTTTTGTCTTGTACCGTGTAGCCCTTGCGACTCTGTGACCATCCGTCCGGTCATGTCTGTAAGACAATTCCTCGTGTTGTCGCAGTGCGTAGGGGAGGGAATACCCCACTTCCGCATGCACCTTTGTGCTGTCCTTGGGCATTTCTCCGGTTGGTGATTGGTTTTCAAACGAAACACCACCATTAATAACCGCTGTGCAGTTGTTTCGCAAGTCACCGCTTTCAACGGGCGCACGTTGCGCACTTCTTCCGGCAAGATCCAGTGCTATGGCAGTGACAGCTTTTGCAGTCTGCTTCGGATTGCGTTCCATAGCCGTCTTTAATTGCCGTTCCAGTTTTGAGCTATTTAATTTTACCATCCGCATCAGATCACCGCCTTGCATCCGGCAAAACTTCCGTCAAATGCCGTCATAGGGTAAACAGCAGATACGATATGCCCATCCAGCATGTCACCAACACTGAGGTGTTCAGATAGATAATAAATCGTCTGATGATTCACTGTCTGCTCGTTTGCACTGATTGTATTCTGCGTGCGTTCTTGCCGTCTGCATGGTACAGTAATAGGTGCAGAATAAACGGGCTGTCCTCGCATGTCTGAGCCTGTACAGCGGCGCAATTCACACGTTTGATTTAAGTAGACGGAAAGCATATGTCAAACCCTCCGGACAGATACGGACGGAGCAACTGCATGCATGCTTGACAACTGTAAGCGGTTGACACCGTAGCCGCCTGTGAGCTGCTTTTCACATCGCCATAATTTTCTGACAAATCGCCCAGGGAAAAGGATTTAACTCCATCCCGGATGAGTTCCTTGCGCTTTTGACTGCTTTCTTGTGTCTTTGTGTCTGACAAGTATAGCGCAAGTTCTGTTTCGGCACTTATCACGCACTCTGGCACGTTGGGGTTGTCCTCGCCGTACTGGTACGGCAAGCGCGGAAAGGCGTTTTTTTGTCCCACTACAGCTTTTCTTCCCCGGAATGGGAGGCGCTCGATCATGTCGAACGCCTGAGTCAGATAAATGGTCTTTTCCTCATCCTCCAGAGCCAACCACCGTACACGTTCCGCAGATTTAGATGCATAGTGTGCCTTGACGTATGCGTCCGCCTGTTCAACAGTGCCGTACATGCTTAGCCCCTTGTGATGATCCGGGCAATCGGGATTGCCTTGTGCGGGAAGTATTCCTTAGTAGACTCGTTGGAGTTCGCCAAAGACCACTTAGAGCCTGTCTCCAACTGTGTGTCAGTGGGGGAGATAATGGTGCTGTCAGTCCAGGAAATGCCGTAAGGGCTAAAGATCTTCCGCTGACGGCTGTACAACATATCCTGCCCACCGTTCACCTTAGCATCTCTGTCAACCTCGTAAGGGGTCTTTGCGCCGCAGTTGGTATATTCGATTGCGCCCTCGCCAAGCACATATGTGGTGTACTTGGTGTATGCCGGTGCCTCGCTGCCAACAGTAGTGACCGCCGCAACATCCTCCGTTGGCATGCCGTCATCGATCAGTACGACTCTACCATTCAGCGTTCCGAGCGCAAGATTACGCTGGATGCCCTCCTTGTCGGTGTACTTCATGTACTCCAAAAGCTGGAGGTTTTCCAGATTGGTGGCAACAGCCGAGTGCATAATTGCAAGGCTGAACTTAGCCTTGTTGTCACCGAGTGCCTTTTGCATGGCAGTGTTGAGCGTAGTTGCGCCAAACACGCCTGTGCCGTCTGTGTTTGCGGAAATGTCGTAGGTATGACCGTTAACGAACTTAAGGTTATCTGCTCCCGTCATGGAGAAGATGCCCTTAAGCGTGCTCAACAGTGTTTTCTGATCAACATCGTCCCAGTATTCACCAACCTGGGATGCCGTCTGTGCCAGAAAATCCACGCCGCCGGTGATGTCATAGCTGAAATCTTTCTCAGCCCAGCCCTTCATGCGTCCAACAACCACACGCCCCTGTGTATAGGTCTTTGTGCTTGTTGCCGTAATATCGGTACTGCCGTTATAGTTCAGCGCATCGCCGCCAATGCGCCCGAAGATCGGGATCACGGCGTAATTTCCACCAACCTGATCAGCAAACGAACCGGCGATATCCTGCCGCTGCTTGACAGCCCGACTCTTGATCAACTCATTGCGGTTAAGATTTGGCGTCTTGTCAACGTATGCACCGAATACTTCAGCGTTAAAATTCTTGGAATCAAAAATACTAGGCATATTATACCCTCCTTGTTAAATAAGCATACTTACATCTGCATCTGGGTGAAGATTCTTGTAAGCCATAGCCTCTGTCAAACTCATTTTCTGAGATGGCTGTGACGGGTTCCCACCACCTCCGGGCACGTTCGTACCATCAAAAAGGTAATCATTCTCGGATTTCACCTTATCGATTGCAGCCTTGATATCCTCAGACCGATTCTTCGACTCCATCAGCGCATCAACGTCCAACAATGCACGGACTGCCTTTGCATTCTTTGCTTTTGCGCCGCTGATTGCTGTGTTTAAAATCGAATCAAATTCCATTGCGGCAATCTTTGTCTGGTAGTCCTTCTCCTTTGCCGCAAGGTCGGCGGTCAGCTGTGTGATCTTGCCGTTCAGGTCATCCACGTTCACTCCTTCAAATCCCTTTAAGGCGTTCTGGGCTGTCTCCAGTTGGTTCTTGTAGTTGTCCCGTGCGGTTCTGAGCTTGTCCGCCTCTGCAATTGTCTTGTAATTCTCGGAAAAGGCAGTGTTAAACGCTTCTTTCTTGTCTTCCGGGATTTCTACACCAGCATCTGACAGCAGGTCAATAATGTTCTTCATGGTGAGTGTTTCCTTTCTACGTTGCTTATACCCCGCATCGTCTGCGGCGTGAAAGTATCCGGAACAACCGCCGGAACGGTGATGGTGGGCGGTTTAACGACATGCCTGGGTCGAGATAAGCAGATCACCTCCAAGCACTGATGCACAGGTTACGTGGCTACTTTATCTGATTCGTATGCCTTTTGGAGTTCAATCCATTTGGCACCGTTTTGCTTTTTGATTCTCCGAAACGCTCCAAAGGATTTAGGAGCATCGGCTCCAAGCCTTGCTTTATACCGTTCGTATTGGTACAAATCTGCACGCAGTCTGCGGTTGTCCGCCTGTTGCTTGCTGTACAGCGCTCTTTCCTCTTGCGAACGTGGATCATCAAACGGCTCTGTGCTTTTCCGCATTGCTTCCTGAATTTCTTCCGGGCTTTGCAATTCTTCAATCCATGGGGTTATCACGTGGCGGCAATTCGGATGCACGTTTTTATACCCGCTGGAAAACGCTCTGCTTAGAGGCGGAAAACGTGGATCTTCGCCGGAAATGCTATATACCCTACCTTGCAGGGCGGCGCATACTGAACAGGTCGGATAGTGTTCAGTCATTTTAACTAGATCATATCCGTTAGCAGACAGTTGCTTTTCTCTCGCTAGATTTCCGGCTTCTCTTGTGGTAGAACGTGCCACCATCTCCGTATAGGTTTCCAATGGCACTTGATACGCCCGTTTCCCAGTGCCGTATTGCACGGAAACAAAGTCCTTATCCGTCAATTCCTGCATCAGCTTGGCTTGTGCTTCTCTAGTTGTTGTTCCGGTCAACGCCTTTTGTGCTGATGCTTTTAGCCCTGCTTGCCGTAGGGATTGATCACGTTCAACATCCAAATACCGCATGACCCTTCTCCCAATTTGGGAAATGCCATCTTGTATGTTGTATTGCATTTCTCTGACCAACTCATGTACTGCGTCTTGATGTAGCTGTGCAAATGCTTCTGGGTTGCGCATCCGCAGTCCGTTGCGTTTGAAGTACTCGTATGTTTCCATCAGTGCTTTTTGATACGCCGCCGGAATGGCAGTGTTAATGTACCTTCCTGTTTCACGCTGTATGCCGTTCAGAATGCCCTCTAATTGCCGCAGTATGGTTGCATAGTATGTTTTACTGCCTGCACCTTTCGCAGCCACTATGAGCCGCACAAGGGCAATTCTGGACTCCTTAATCAAGTCGATTAAGGTTTTCAATTCATTTTCCGACTTACTCATTGCCAATCACGCCCAACTGCAACGGCTGCATTGCCGCATCTTCCGCCTGGATTTGGTCAATCTCAGCTTCAACCTGGGAGTCAGTCAGTCCTCGTTGTTTGAGTGCGGAATATCTTGACATGATTGCCTTCCCACCAGTAGCTATTGTTAAATTGTTAATCTGCTCCGTTTCGTCAACTGGCAGACCGTCATTCCAATGCAACGTTAATCCGTCATAGTCCACGTTGATGCCATTCAATTGGCAAAGCGTACAAATCATGCGCTTTACACGAGCGTTGTTTAACTTTACCAAACGCGCCGCCTTAACCCGTGGTGAAACGAGCCGCAGTTTTAGAGCAGTGCCGGAACTGTCAGCACCTCCAGCATCTGCAAACGCCTGCCCCATTTCTGACAGGATATACAACTGGTTAAACAGCATTTCAGCTTCTTTGAATGAACTGTCAAGATTGCCGTCCCAGGTTATATAATGCAAGTCTGGAGAATCGTTTGTATCCCTTGCAAAATATTTTCCTAAATTCAAGAAACTTGTCCCGAATTTTTCATCATGCTCCAGGGCATCGGAGGGTCCAGACATGGTAGGTGCACTGTGTTTGTCCAGCACATTATCAATGCACGAAAAGCGCCAGATCAGACGCTCAATCAGATTGTTTATCTCGGAATAATCTGACACGCCGAATAGGTCAGAACTGCATGTGACATTTGTCAAAACTTGGACAGCGAAATCTTCAAGCCCTGTTTGCTCCGCCTTTTCCTCAATCAGTCCTCCAATTCCTTGCTGATTAAACGCATTGATCCGGGTCACGATCATCCCAGGCGTATGTATTTCCGTGTATAATTTGCGCATGTGCCCGTTTTCGTCCGGATCGATTGGATAACTGATTACATGGTGGGTTATCTTTTTCAGATCTCCGGAGTCACAAACAGGGAACCAGAACATAGGCGATACTGCGGTTACGTCTTTTCCCTTGAATTTTACAACGGCATTTCCAAATCTGGAAATATCTATAAATGCTTCGTAAAGCTTTGGGAAAAACTCCAACCGTTCCATAAGCTTGAGCATGGCATCCGTGTCCTGCTCCGTCTCCAGCGTTGGCGGTTCTCCGCATGTAAAATCCGCTGTTTTCTTGCTGATAAGTTGCTGATATCCAAAAATTGTGCTTATTTCAGTTCTTGTGCGCCCCAGCCGCTGTGCAATTTCGTTGAAGTGATTAAGCCATGGCTGTGGCACTTTTGTGTGAAATAGTTGTTCATTTTTCTTGTATTCTTCTAACCGCTCACGTTCTTGGTAAGGCGGGAATGATTTTCCAGAATCAAGAAAAGATAAATCTGTAAGCATTAGATCACATCACCCCTTACCTCAGCAAAAAATCCACCAGTATTGTGCAAAATTGTGTTGACGAAATAACGCATATCATCCATTGCATGGTCATTTTCCTTGATCGGTCGATCTTCTCCGGCATTCTCATCCCAGCGATATGCTGAAAATTCTGCAAGCGTGTTTGTACAACATTCACAAATTTTAATCTTCTGGGCTGTCAAAGCAACAGCCGTGTTGCGAATACCGTCAAGAACTGCATTATTCGCTTCTCGGACGATATATCGCCTATGTGCCCGAATGCAAGCGATAAACGATGCTGCAGACGGGTCAACGACTATTTTGCTTACTGGCAGACCGCCGATCAATTCAACAAGTTTGATGTAGTACTGCTCATCCGTCAGATTGTGCTTTTCTGATCTTCCAGAATAGTAATATTCTCGTATTCTGTACCAAACACCGTCACACAGCCCCCACAGCCCCATAGAGCAAGGGTTCAGCGTTCCATAATCGATGCTTACCACGTACTTGGTATACGCTCTCAGCTCGTCTGGAACGGTTGCTTTGCCGTCTGCGCCGTATGGATAAATCAGTCCCTCTGCAAGCGTCCATTTCCCAAGGATATAGCGATCAAAAAAGACTGTCCCCCTATATTCATCCTCTAGATTTTTTACGAAATCAGAGGACAGATATGGGTTGTCATGCAGGGTGTATTCCTGCAAGTATATATCAGCGTTACTATGTAGAAAACTGTAAAACCAATGATTAGGGTTGTCCGGATTGCATGTCCCGTCAAAACGGCTGTATGGCTTATCCAATCTGGATTTTAACATAGTAAACACCGACTCGCTCCACGTCACGACCTCATCACCGTAACAATACTTGATTGACGATCCTCGCAAGCGGTCAACCTGGTTAGCTTTATCGGCACCCAGACAATAAACCTTTTCACCAAACATTGTAGCTGTGTTGTCTTGCTTGATGCTCGATACCAATTCACTGCCCCAAATGTCCTGCAATGGCTCGATGATGTTCCGCTGGAGTGTTCCTCTGGTATTCCCAAGTATCACCACAAGCCCAGGGAGTCCCTTTACAGCCCGTATGCGCTTGGGAATCACAAAGTAATCCATGAAGGTCTTGCCGGAACGTGTTGCTCCGCTCTTAATGTTCCAGCGGTGTGTGGCTTTGTCGAAATACTCTTGCTGCATTGGACTAAAAGCCACTCTTTATCCCCCCGAGAACCTCATCCAGTTTCTCCAATACGGCTGCAGAAGTGTCTTTTCCGGATTCCTTAAGGGCAAGTTCTTTTTGCCGCAAAGCAAGCTCAGCGGATGCAGTGTCTTTGCCTAGGATGCTCCGAATTTCCTTTACAGCAGCGACATCCCCGGCTTTTGCTTTCAGATAAAGCCCGATAAGCATTGCGATTTCATTGTCGATATCCCCATCGACTCCCATTGCGGCGGCTGCATCGTAATCTTCACCTTGCGCTGGTAGTTCAAGGATGGCTTGCAGTTTTTGCTTCATAGACTTTTTCCGCCGTCTAGCTTCGCCGGAAGCCTTGCCGCCCATTGATCTGATTGCCCTTTGCTGTTCCTTTGACCGTTCCGGCAACGGGATAAGATTTTCGTGTCCATCACTCACTGCTTACCACCTCCTTGCGCCTGTTTAAGGCGTGGTTACTTGTTCTTCTTCACAGGTTTCTTGCTGTTCTTGCTGGTTGTCTCGAACATTTTAGCAACTTCTTGAGGGAAATAACTTGCCGGTTCGCTGTACTTAATGCCACTTTTTTTCTTATTGTCTGCCATAAATCACACCACCCTCGCTAAATGCTTAAATATTTTCTTACAATGTTTGAAATCGCCCTACTTTCTGAGCGAGCCTTTTTGCCGTTGCAATAAACATCTGCAACTGCCTCTGCAATAGCTTCTGCCGGACTCGACTTAGCATATCCGCTAATTTTGGATGCAAGTCTTGCTCCGCTCTTATGCTTGGTCAGTTTAGTCGCTTCTTTAACAATACGATTAGCTGCCTCATGCAAGTTGACTCCCATTTTAGAACCAATCATATCGTTGAGTTGATGCCCGATTTCGTGAGCCATAACAGCTTGCATCCCAGTTTTGCGCCCCCTGGACGGATGATATCCAGACTGAACACATTGATCATATGCCCTGTTCATCTTAACAGAATTTGCATATTTGTTATTTACGGCGATTCCTTCATGATCATAATACGCCAATGACCGAGAGCTTTGTTTCATATCAGCTATTCTTGTATTGTTGTAGTTTATCCCAAATTCTGATTGAAAGTCTTTAAGCGTACTAACAACCTCTGACCGAGTAGCTTCATCTAACTTGGTATCAATCAACAAGTTAGCGGTGCTTCTTACCTCGCTCGGATCAACGCCATCAGTGCCAGTCCAACTTGCTTTCCCACTGCTTGAACAACTACCCATCGAATTCTTCCTTCCTTCTTAATCCCGCGCGCGCTTCTCTGTGTGTTCGCTGTAGATTTTTTTCAAAATATCGCGTACTGCTTCTTCTGTCAGTGCGGAACCACTTGGAGAATAGATTGATTTTCTGACCCCAGGATCCAAACTGTTTGTTTGTGACGGAACGTAAGTTTTCGATACGTTGTCAAAATAGCCGTAATCATTCATGTGGTGATGCTTGCCGTCAGATTTCCGATAAGCGTCAACGCTAAAATAAGTTCTAGATTTTCCGTATTTATTCCAGTCAGAAGCGTCGAATTCGTATCTGTATCTATCGTTTTCAACACTTGACACAACTTGCAATGCAAGTATGTAATCCTCTCTTGTTTTTGGATCCTTGACACGTTCATACATTTGGTTTATTAAAGATTTTCCAGGATTTAATAAATTTGCATTGTCCTTTCTTCCACTTGAACAACTACCCATTGTATTTCTCCTTTTGTTCTCTCAGCCATTCAATACGTTCTCCGCCGATTTCGTACATCAGTTGCTCAAATGACTTGTCTTTGCACCTAAGCGCCCATTTTTGATTCTGCCCGATGGCTTTAAACGGCTGATAAGTGTCTGCCCGCTTCATTGCTTCTGTAGCTGTTGGTTGCGGCTTGTCGTAAGCAATGTGTGAAACGTTGAAAGTGTTCGGGCGGAAATTCTCCAACCCGTCACATCCGCAGCAATTGAGAGAGTCACCCATGTGATCTAATCCACACTCTGAGCACAAAAAGCGGATACCGTGCTTGTGGCACTCGCTTTTCAACTCTTTGTACAAAGGGTATAAAAAATCATTGTCAAACTGGTACGCATTCCCGTACCGAGTCATACCAGCTTGTTTTCTTTGACTGTAAAATGCGGAAACGCTGATGCCATACGCTCCGGCATCGGCTATCCTGGGAATTTCCCGGAGAATATCTGCTTGACAATCTGGGAAATAAGGTCTTACCCTTACAACGATTCTTTCCACCTTGTCTCGCAGCCCTCTCACAGCTTCTAGGCGGCTCTGGAAGGTGGGAGCACCGGGTTCAAGCTTATCGTATCTATCGCACGCCATGCTGACCTGTAAAACGGCTCTGCATCGCTCTAAGAGCGTGCAGTATTCCGGTTCAAGCAACATGCCGGGATTTTTGGTGGATATAATCACCGGATACCCTGTTTCCGCAAAGATCTTTAAGCATTCCAAGCTTTTTCGGTGTATGGATTCTGCCGGCTGAAACGGGTCAGAGTTTGCACCCCAGTGAATAGGAATATTCCAATCACACCATTTTGTTTCAAAATTTCTGCCGCCATTTATGAAATTCCGCAAAGATTGTCTCGTCTCAATTGGCTGAACGTCCGCAATTGAGTATTTGTGCTTGACGTAGCAGTACACACATCCGTGCCCACAGCCTTTGTATGTATCCATGTGTATCGGATAATCGCACGTCAAACACTGTGAACCGCATCTAATCATCCTTGCAACTCTCCCGGATGATGTACTCTGTCAACTCGTCCTGATGTTCTCGCATCCAGTGCAAGACTTGCTTCTTGCATTCGATAGGGAACACCAGTCCCTTTTCAAAAAATACCTTTACCTTGTTGTTCTTTTCGCTGTAACCACTCGCCGTCACTAGATTGTCAATAGAAAATTGTTCGTTCATACAGCACCGCCTTGGCATTTTGAAAGTTAGGTGTTTTTAAAAATTCAGCGCTCGTTTGAGCGCTGAATAGTCTGCCCGGGTTTTTACCCAGGCAAAAAAAGAAAGGAGGACAAAAATGGGAAAGTGTTAGGAGAACGGAGGCAGAAACGCCGTGAAAAGAGGAAAACACGGCGAAAAGCATTTGCCCAATGGCATCCTCCGTAGCTTTTGACTGAGAATAGCTTACACTTGCTTTTCCCTAATATTAGGATACTATAAATATCTAAATTTCGCAAGGTGCAAAACAGTCCAATTTGGTACACTTTAGTTCACTCTTGAACGTATTCGCTTTCTTATGCCCTAATTTTTACAAACAGCTTTTCTGCATTAAATCTATTTAATAAATATAATTGACGTTAATATAGAACAAGGTCTATAAAATAAAAAAAGTAGATCTAATCTGAGGAAGAGCTTTTTCACTTTATATTTCTATACTAACCTATCCTAACTCTAACCTAACCTATACCTGTCTCTTATACACATCTCCGAGCCCACGAGACACTGAGCGATCTC